>ERZ773076.83-NODE-83-length-54235-cov-16.091860_pt1 | contig 54235 bp, 43 predicted proteins | sample MGYA00580613_ERZ773076 | MGnify/ENA primary metagenome ERZ773076 (study PRJEB29015, sample SAMEA2738005) | human oral metagenome | biome: human oral; feature: human-associated habitat; material: dental | place: China | collected 2057 ...
TTTTATCAAAATTTACCGATAATAAACAGATAAATATCATCTTTTATCTCCTTGCTGTTGAAGAACTCTGTGTCTGTGATATAGCCTGTTTACTAGATCTCAGTATGGCATCTGCATCCCACCATCTTCGTAAACTAGCCAATCAAAACATCTTGGGCACTAGAAGAGAGGGGAAAATTATATATTATTTTATAAAAGATGAGGAAATCAGAGATTTTTTTAATCAACTAGGATAACAACTATTTTTACTACTTTACCATGATTATAGGAGGATTATTCAACGCCAATTCGAAGCTGAAAAACCGATGGAAAAGTGCTATACAGACATTACGGAATTTTCCATCCCAACAAGTAACCAAAAACTATATTTATCACCAATTTTAGATGGTTATAACAGCGAAATTATAGCTTATTCCCTTTCGTCTTCACCAAATTTAGACCAATTAAAAGATATGTTAAAACAAGCTTTTAGAGAAGAACAATACGAGAGTACTATTCTCCACAGTGATCAGGGATGGCAATACCAGCATGAGTTTTATCATAGTTTTTTAGAAGATAAGGGCATTCAGCCATCTATGTCCCGCAAGGGGAATAGTACTGACAATGGCATGATGGAATCGTTCTTTGGCATTCTTAAATCAGAAATGTTTTATGGCTATGAGCAGACATTTAAGTCTATAAAGGAACTTGAGGGGGCAATCGTCGACTATATTGATTATTACAACGACAAACGAATCAAAGTAAAATTAAAAGGTCTTAGTCCTGTGCAATACAGAACTAAATCCTTTGCTTAAATTAATTGTCTAACTTTTTGGGGGCAGTACAATGTCCATATATGGTATTTTTCTACTTCAATTAAACTGAAAAAGGAACTCACAAACACTGTGAATTCCTTTTCTATTCGATATTGCAAAGCTTTTAAAAGTTTGATTTTTAGGCGCGATGTCTCGTATCCTTTGTAGTTGAACCCGGAAAAGCAGAGGCTCAAGCCTTTCGTGTTTTGTCCGCACGGTCTTTTTGACCGTTTGCGTCAAAACCGCGAACCGTCTTCACCTCTAACCGCTTTTCCTCGTATCCTGTCTAGTTGAACTCGGGCTCACAGGACTGACGTCCACTTCCCGAATCGTACGCAGAACGTTTCACGTTCCTTACGTCGCTTCGGTCCAGTGTTTCAGACCTGAGCGTTCGCCCTCGTATCCTATTATAAAATCGGGGCGAATAGGCGAGCAAATTTTTGTTTGAATTTTTTCCATCGGGATTGTTTATCAAAATATTCTTTAGTCGCAATCGTACAATTATGTAAGTCTTTTAGAAAGTCTGTCTCTACTTGTCTAGCGACTTCTTCATTATAAATGAACGCATTGACTTCAAAATTCAATCGGAAACTTCGCATATCAAAATTTGAAGTTCCAACAGTCACTAGTTCTCCGTCTACGATCATTGTTTTGGCATGTAAAAATCCATTTTGGTAAACATATACCTTTACTCCGGATTGAATAATTTGAGAAGCATAAAATTCTGTTGCACGGTAAACAATAGGATGATCTGGTTTACTTGGGATCATTATTCGAACATCCACCCCAGACAAGGCCGCAATCGATAACGCTTCCTGAACGCTTTCATCTGGAATGAAGTATGGGGTTTGAATCCATACAGATTTTTTGGCCATAGAAATCATCTTTATAAGTCCTAATTTAATCTTTTGTAAACTAGCATCTGGACCTGTTGAGACGACTTGAATCATATTTTGCCCCAGTGACTCTACCACAGGGAAATATTCAGGAACGAACTCTCTTCGTTTCTCTCCATGTACAGCAGCATTCCAGTCGATGAAAAATCGAGATTGTAGTGAATATACCGCATCTCCCACAATTCGTAAGTGAGTATCTCTCCAGTACCCGAGTTTTCCTTTTCCTAGATATTCATCACCAATGTTAAATCCACCAACGTATCCTATTTTTCCATCAATCACAACAATTTTACGGTGGTTTCGGTAATTGATACGCCAGTTAATGAAGCCTAACGAATAACCAAAGAAGGCAACCGTATGTCCACCTGCATCATGCAGTTTTTTCCAAAATCCCTGTCTAGTCGTACGAGCACCTAGGGCGTCATAAATAACGAGCACTTCGATTCCTTCTCTTACTTTTTCAATCAAAAGATCCATAATTTCATGCCCAATCGTATCATCATTAAAGATGTAATATTGAAGGTGAATATGATGTTTAGCCTGCTCGATATCTGCCTTTAACTTGGCAAATTTATCTTCTCCTGACACATACAGAGTCACTTCATTGTTTTCTGTAATAATGGCATCATCGGTTTCTAAAAAGAAGGAAGCTAAATCTTCTTGATATTCATTTTTAAAACGAAACTTTGGAGCACCAATTTTTTCTTTGGTTCTTTCTAAATCTCTTTGTTGCTGTTCGACCAATTCTTGAAGGCCAACTGTTTCTTGAGATTTCATATTAAAAATCCGTTTTTTTCGAATTCTTCTTCCAAAAAAGAAATAGATGATAAATCCAATAATTGGCAGCATGATAAGCACGATAAGCCAGCCCCAAGTAGCCGCAATTTCTCTAGGTTCCCTAAAAACGGTGATGACTGCCCCAATTGTATTCGCAAGAATGATGAGGTAAAGAAATGAACTAATAAATTCCATACGCTCTCCTTTCTTTTTTAAATAAAAAAGACCACGACGAATCAAGGTCTTTTTTATTTTTAATTAATCGTTTAATAAATGAGATTGTTCTCTACGTGATAAGAAACGCGTTCCTTTTGGAATATAAACGGCTCTTTTTACGTAAACAAGGGTTACAAAGATGAGTAAAGTTACGATAAGTGTCACTAAAAAGTTAGTCCCAAATTCGAAAACACCTTGAGCTAAACTAACTTTTTCTGCTGAAAACACTGTTGGAGCTCCAATTGCCGTAGCAATCACATGGAATCCATAACTTACAATAGTCGCAATTAAACTGGCTGTTACAACATTTAATGTAGTAGACGACGTACGCGCATTAAACGCAGTACGCACGGTGTTTCTAGCAAAGAATCCTGAAAGACCTACAAAACCATATGCCATGAAGGAATCATGTAAAGAAACAACGAGGAATCCAGCTCCTGTTGGATGTAAAAATACATGGAGTAATCCAAAGAGGACACTAGCAATCGTTCCCCAAATTAATCCTTGTCTTAGAGAAACAAAAATCAATGGAAGAATCGCTAAATCCACAAAGAAAGGTAGGCTTTCTTGTGGAATATAGGATAGAGCTACTGAAACCACAACAGCTCCTAATACTTCAAGTAAGATTTTTACTGCTTTTGAATTCATTCTAATCTCCTTCAAAATTGTTATTTTTTATAATTAGAGGCTTCCATAATCATTGGTAAAATAACTGGACGACGTTTCGTTTTATCGAATAGATAACGGCTTAGAGCATCACGAACTTCTTGTTTCAATCTTGGCCATTCGAAATCTTCACTTGCCAAGTTTTCTTCAACGACTTCTGTCACAATCTTTTGAGCTTCCGTTAGTAATTCCTCACTGGTCTTCATATATACGAATCCACGAGAAATAATTTGAGGACCGCTCAAAATCTTCCCTAGTCTTCTAGAAATTGTTACAACGGCAACAAAAACACCGTCTTCTGATAGAATTTTACGATCTTTTAGAACGATATTTCCAATATCGCCCACGCCGATTCCGTCGACCAATACATTTCCTGCTGCTACTTGACCAGAAGCATTCATTTGGCCATTTTCAATTTCTACGACATCCCCTTTTCCAGGAATGAAGATGTTCTTATATGGAATTCCTAATTCATTCGCTAATTCCGCATGCGCTAATAAACTACGATACTCCCCTTGAATTGGAATGAAGAAGGTTGGTTGCAACAAGTTAATCATTAATTTCAAATCATTAGGAGTTGCATGTCCACTTGCTTTTTTACTGTTTGCCATTTCAAACACTTCAGCATCCGCACGATAGATTAAATCCTTCGTACGAGCAATTTGAGTTTCCATCGCAACTGAAGGAGTCGTTGCAATATACACTAAATCTCCTTCGTGCAAGTTTACTTGACGATGACGTCCTAATGCCATCTTTTGAAGAGCTTTAATAGGCTCTCCAGCATTTCCTGTTTCTAAAATAACAAGTTCATTATCTGGTAATTTCTTCATTTGATTGAAAGAAATAATTAATTCTTTATCAGGAACGGTTAATTTATTCAGACTCAATGCGATATTAACAATTTCTTCAAGTTCTGAACCTGTTAAGAAAATTTTACGCCCAGATTCATACGCTGCATTGATAACTTGTTGAATCCTTAAAATATTACTTGCTACACAAGCCACCACAATACGCCCTTGCGCATTTAGGAAAGTTTCTAACATTGCTTCAGCAATTTTACGGTCACTCACATTTTCAACTGGACTTTCCGCATCACTTGAATCGCTTAATAGAGCAAGAACATAGTCTTCCCCAACATCTGTAATACGACCAAAATTCGTTTGATATTCCACTGAAGCACTTTGATCGAATTTGAAGTCCCCTGTATATACGATATTTCCTTCGCTCGTTTTAATCACAATTGCCAACGAATCTGGAATCGTATGGGTTGTTTTAAAGAATTTAATCGTAGCACTTGCAAAGTCAATTTCTGTATTTTCAGTAACTTCGTGGTAGTCATTAAATCCTTTCACTAATTTGGAAGATTCAACATAGTATTTTGCCAATGCAATTGTTAATTTTGAACCAAAAACGGGTGCATCGATATTTTGTAAGAAATAAGGTAATGCTCCTACCGCATCGGCATGCCCGTGCGTTAAAAACACCCCTGCAATTCTCTCTTTGTTTTCTTCTAAATAACTAAAGTCCGGAATGACAACATCAATCCCTAGTAGTTCATCTTCTGGATAAACTAAACCGCAATCTAGCACGAAGATGTCTTCTTCAACTTCAACGGCATATAGACTTTTACCGTTTTCTCTCACGCCACCTAGCGCGATGATTTTAATTGAACTCATGATTTACCTCTCATTTTCTTTTATTTACAATTATTTCTTTTAGGCGGACTCCACCACCATATATGCTCTTTTAGAATACCATAATTGTCGACATATTGCGAATTTCAAAGTCCTTCCAAGATGCTCTTTTCGTGTGCATTAGAACTCTTCCCATCAATCATTCACTCCATAAAAATTTTTAAGAGTTCTACAAACATTGCAAACTTCTTTCTTTATAAAAGCAAAAAAGACCGAGAATCTCTCGGTCTTTCCTTCTATTGTTCTTGTACCTTATCAATCATATCTTGAATCGTTTTTTGATTATAGAATCGAATTTGTTCTTGAATTTGCTCTTCTTGTAGGTTGCCCATAATTTTTCCCATTCGAGAACTTACTAGGCAAGATGGGTCTGAAGCTTCTTTAAACGTTTTTTCTAGGCGCGCATCTTCAGAAACGAGTATAAAGATGTCTCCTAATTTTATTGTAGAGGGATCTGAAATCCATTGATAGCCACCCTGTTTTCCAGCAGCTGTACTCACCCATCCTTTTTTCACAGCTAAACTCATGAGCTTTCTGACAATAGCCGGATTACTACAAGCGTTAAAAGCCAGCTCTTTACTGGAATAACGATTATCATGATGAATCGCTAAATAGGTTAGACAATGAATCATAACGATGAAGTCATTTCCCATTAAATCACCTATTGAATCATTCCGAATACATCATTCAATGCTTCAGCCATTGTTGGATGTGTAAAGATTTGATCGCGAAGAACTGTGTAAGGTAAGTTTGCATTCATTGCAGTTGCGATAATATTAATCACTTCATGCGCTTCTTCTGCAAATAATGTTGCACCAACGATTTGGTTGTTTGAAGCGTCCACTAACACTTTATAGAAGCCGACTTGATTTCCAATGATTTTTGCTTTTGGAATCGCCATTGCAGGAAGTTTGGCAACTTTCACTTCGATACCAGCTTCTTTTGCTTGTTTTTCATTTAAACCAACGCTTGCTAATGGTGGATTAATGAAGGTTGCTGTTGGGAATTTCGCACGTTGTTTTGTTGAGTATGTTGTATCCCCCGCTAAGAAACGTTTTACGATACGGAAATCATCTAATGATACGAATGTGAATTGTGGTCCACCGTTCACATCACCCATTGCAAAGATATGAGGAACGTTTGTTTGTAAGAATTCATTCACTTCGATCGTACCACGTTTGCTGACAGCTACTCCTGCTTTATCCAAATCTAAGCCTTGAATATTCGCACGGCGTCCTGTTGCTACTAAAACTGCATCCGTAGTAAAGTCTAAAGCTGTTCCTTCTCCCGTTACCGCTTGAATAATCACTTTTCCATCTTCTTGATGAACATTTTTTAATTGAATTCCTAAGTTAAAGGAAATCCCTAATGACTCTAATTGCTCTTTAACAGCTGAAGAAACATCATCATCTTCACGAGGTAAGAATGTATCAAAGACATCCACTACGGTTACTTTTGTCCCGAATTGAGCATAAGTTGCAGCAAATTCCAATCCAATAAATCCACTACCGATGATGACTAGGCTTTCAAGATATTCTTCCACATCCATAATTGTTTCGCTAGTATGGATATTTCCTCCAATCGTTAACCCTTCTACTGGTGGAACAAATGGAGTAGCCCCTGTATTAATAAAAATACGTTCTGCTTTAAATAATTTTTCTCCTTCTGCAGTCTCCACAGCTACAGTATGGTCATCCACAAAACGAGCGGTTCCGTCAATAATAGTTGTTTTTTCAACAGAATCTACTTTATTGTAGTTCGCTTGATTTAATGCAGAAATTAAAGCCTTTTTCTCTTGAACGCTCTTTGCATAATAAGTACTTGCTTCTTCTGTTGAGTATTGTTTACGAGCAGCTTTTGTCGCTAATTTTTTAGTGGGGATACATCCAACATTAATACAAGTACCTCCGTACATTGCTTTTGATTTTTCAATAAGGATTGTTTCTTCTCCTTGACTTCCTAAATAACCGGCCAAAGTCTTTCCAGCTTTACCGAATCCGATAATAATATTCTTTACTGAAGTTGTCATATAAATCACCTTTCTAACTGTAATTATTTTTATTACACTTTGAAGTATACACTGTTTAACAAAAATTTCAAAAGAATCTGCTCACAGTTTTGAAAAAAATTTTAAAAAGGCATCTACACTACGTAGATGCCTTCATCATAAACGTTTATAAAAAGGATTTTAAGTGATTCACTAATTGCTCTAATGCTTCGTCTTTTGGTTGATACTCCTCAGATGACATTTCATCCCAAGGAACCCACCACACAGGACCTCGACCATTATGACCATAATCCTTCATATCTCCTGATTTTCTTGGAAATAGATGCCAATGGACATGTGCATCTCCATTTCCCAGTAATTCGATATTCATTTTTTCCGCATGAAATGCCTTTGCAACAGCTTCTTGCACAATGCTCATTTCTTCGAGAAATTTAAGTTTTTCTTCTGGTTCCATCTGATGCAATTCCGTTACATGCTTTTTTGCAAGGAACAAGGTGTATCCTTTAAAATACTGTCCATCCCCTATCACTACAAAACCTGTTTCAAGTTCTTTAACAAAATGCGGATTTCTTCCTTGTTTGATCAATTCAATCCGATCACAAATCAGACACATCTGTCTTTTCCTCCTCCTTTAACAAATCTGCTTTAATGATAGAATAATACGCCATATCACAGATACCTTGATTGTTCTTGCCATATTGTCGCAACGTGCCTTCATAAGTCATTCCGGCTTTTAGCATCACTTTTCCGCTGGCTGGATTATTCACATCATGACGTGCACAAACCCGATTACATCCCGCCTCTTCTAATAAATAGAGACTAACTGCAATCAATGCCTCTGTCATTATTCCTTTTCCCCAGCATTTGCGACTAAGTGCATACCCAATCTCAACTGCGTCAATCTTTTCTTTTACGTGTACGGTATCAATATTACCGACGACCTCATCATTCAAGACAATTGCCCACTTGAACTGTAGCGGATTTTGATAACCATCTACCCACCTTTTCAGGCTCTCCTTAGTTGTTTCCACGGACTCGTGAGGAAGCCATGTTAAATAATACGTCACTTCAGAATCACTTGCCCAGTTCTCAAATATCTCTCGTGCATCCTCCACTTGAAATGGTCTGAGGATTAATCGTTTTGTGTGAATTGTTTTTGTTCCTATTGGGTTCATCTTTATCCTCCTTAATAGAAAAGTCTAAAACAATTTTATTTTTCACTATACTTCAAATTCCAATGTTGTTTTCGTAAAAATTTAACAGTCCTAACAACACCTTTCCAACAAACCATTCCTAACACTCCGAAAATGACGGCCAAAATCAGACCGGTTATCAATGCTGGAAATCCTTCTAATTCATGAGAAAAGAAGTAAATTTTTAATTCATAAAATAAAGAAATTGAGAATATGCCTCTCAACAAGCCGGCAACACCAGCTAAAATACATAATCCACTAGAAATAAAAAATGTAAAAGAAAGTGCCGCTAAAGTTGGAATAATAGAAATACTTGAAAAAAACATAGTCGAATACACTGTAAATACCTTCAAGGATCTTCTCCAAGTAAATTTCTGGTCTTTGGTAATGGATTCACTCATATAACTCAACGCTAATTCTCTTGGGCTCTCCATTTCATCAAGGATTTCTTCCTCCGTTTGACCATTTAAAAGTCGCTCATAAAAAGTATTTTTTAATTCACTTAATATATCAGCTTTATCTGAGACGGGTATAAAGTTCAACTGGTTGTCAACTTTCTTTAAATAACTTTCTAATTTATAATTTAATTCTTTTTCCATATTTATATCTCCTTCTTAATTTTTATAATACTATTCATTAAATTTTGCCAATCATTATCTAATTGTTTGAAATAGTCATACCCTTGATTAGTTAGTCGATAATATTTTCGCGAAGGAATCCCTTCTGCAATTTCCTTCCAATAGGATTCAAGATAACCATTTTTCAACAACCTTCTCAATAATGGATAAATTGTGCTTTCTTTAGTACTTAACATTGGATACTTTTCCAGAAGCTGAATTAATTCATAACCATATCGATCTTCCTTAGCAATCAACAGCAATACGATATACTCGAGAGTTCCTCTTTTTATTTGAGACGTCCATTCTCCATTCATGATACCACCCTTTCTTATATACATTGTACCACACAGTACATTCTATTGCAAGGCATATTTTGAAAATAGATATTAAAGAATATAAGGTTCTATCATTTTGAGGGTTGAAGGAAATTTTCCACCAACCCTCAAAATGATAGAACCAAAATAAAAAGGAACTAAGCCTTAGATTAGCTTAATTCCGTTTAATTCCACTCTAACTATTTTTTTATGGTGTGCTATTTGCTTTTTCCGCTCTTTTTATACTTTCTGGGGTAAATTCTCGTTTTTCAAAAATAAATGAATTGATTTCGGTAGTCCCCGTCATGTAGCCTTCGTTATCCATATCCTTAATAGTGATAGTGATATGAAGTCCTTTTGGCCTAGTTTCAACTGATACCGTTTTTAGCAACGTTTTTCTTTTTCCTTGATATACATAATCTAAATAGAACGGAGAAACACTTCTTTCTGATTTAGAAATGTCTACTGCTCCTTTTGTTCTAGAATTAGCTGCTAGATTTTTTAAATACACTCGATCTTCTGGAGAATTAATATCGTTCTCAGAATATTCACCAATAATCAATTCTTCAATATTTTGATTTGATTGATTGATGATTTCATAAGAAAACAAAGCATCATCATTATATTTTGGACGAGTAAAACTAAACAAAATCCATAATAGAGCTAATAATACAAGGCCTATCGCAAACTGTAAAATTAATTTAAATAATCTTTTTGAACCCAATGTTTTCATTTCACACCTCGATTAAATGAATGTCGGTTGGAGTTTTGCTAGTGATAGTGATGGCTTCTTTATTTACGCATACTATCAAACTTTTATTCTTACTCATGGGATAATGGTTTATAAAATGAGCGGTTATCTAAACCAAATACGCGTTCTGAAAATGCTCCAGGTTCTGTCTTATCCAGTGCATTCGACATCATCGTAATTGTCGCATCTAATAAGTCGATATGATGCAATACTTCTGCTTCAAGTAGCTGAGGTCGAACTGGAGACCCGTATTCTAACTTCCCGTGATGCGCTAACACTAAATGTTTCAACAAGAGAACTTCTTCCTGATTTTCGTCAATCCCTAGTTCTTCGCAAGCTTTTGTAATTTCTTCGTCCATAATCACGATATGTCCGAGTAAGTTTCCTTTCAAGGTATACTCTGTTCCAATAGCCCCTGATAGTTCCATGGTTTTACCGATATCATGAATAATAACACCCGCAAATAATAATGAACGATTGATTTGAGGATATTGACCTGCAATTGATTTTGCTAAACGCAACATCGATAATGTATGGAAACTCAACCCTCCAACGAAGGCGTGATGATGACGTTTAGCTGCCGGATATTCAAAAAAGGCTTCTTGATATTTCCCTAGAATATTATGGACAATTCTTCTGAAATATGGATTTGTAATTTCAAACATTAATTGATTGAATTCTTCTTCCATTTCTTGTTTAGTCATCGGAGCGTGTTCTACAAAGTGACTCGCAGAAGTTGGCTCTCCCTTTGATGCGTCTGTTAGACGAAGACTCACAATTTTGACTTGAGGAGAATTATTATATAGTTCCCGTTTTCCATTTAAAAGAACCACTTTCCCTGGAACATATTTTTCAATATCTTCAGAGGTTGCTGACCAGTACTTCCCATCCATTTGACCAGACTGATCTTGGAAGGTAAAAGCGATAAAAGGTTTCCCATTTTTCGCCATTCGTACATCCGCAGATTTAATGAGTAGGAAAATCTCAAAGTTCTCATCTACATTATATTCATATAATTTTTTTGTCATAATTTACCCTCTTTCTCTTTGGCTCAACTTTAGAATGTTCTCTTTTGAAATTTCGGTAGGAACTTGTGTAGTAAAGTAAAATACTTGTGTTACACTAGATAGCTCTTTCATTAATTCTATCATAATCGATAGCCGTTCTCTATCAAAGTTTACGAACCCATCATCAATCAGAACCGGTATTTTCATTTTCTTAGCTAATTGGAAAATAAAAGCAAAACGAATCGCAATATATAATTGGTCCAATGCCCCTTTTGAAAGATAGAAAGCTTCCATCCACTGACCATTTTCCTGTTGTACTTGTGCCTGCGTATCACTCAAATGAATCTTCGTGTATTGTCCCCTCGTTAATCGGCTAAAGATACGACTCGCGTCCTCTAATATCAAAGGAACTTTCGTCGGAATCTTTTCATCTAGTTGCTTTATGATCCATTTTGCAGCATACACTTGAGTTGCCCAATCCTTCATCGCTTCCTGAGCTTCGAATCGTTCAAAGTCCACTTCCATTTGAAGGGCTTCTACTTGCTCATCTTCTTCTAACAGTTCTGCCTTTGTTTTGAGGCTTACTAGTTGATCTCTGACCTCTTTACGTCTACTTTCCAACTGCGTCTTCGTGAAAACCTCGTCTTGAAGTTCTTCTTCAAGTGTTTCACGTTGCAAGCTTTCTTTTTCTTCACTCGAGAAAATAGCGACTTGCTTTTGAATATAGGCTCTCTTTTGCGACAAAGCTACTTGTTGATCAAGAGTTGGCAGTTGACTTCTAAAAGCTTCTATCGTTGTAATACCAAGAGGTTGCAATCTATTTAGCAATTCTTCTCTTACCCCTATTGTATCTTGTTCTAATTGCGCTAACTGATGCTGTTTTATCTGGATATTTTCTAGAAGTTGTTCCGTTTTGGCCACTCTTTTTTGAGAAGTCATCCATGTCTCACGAATGATTCCTAGTTGTTGATTGATAGTTGCCGGTGCAGTGATTTCTACTTTTTTCCAGAAGTCTTGAGTTTCTTCTTTAAATGCTGAAAGTCTTTCTTTCAACTGAATCCACTGTTCCTTCTTTTGTAAGAAATCATTGACACTACGTCCTTCGTTTCGGCTAATAAAACGTTTTGCTTCTTCCAGGGTCAGTTCAATGCCTTTATCCAAGAAAATTTGTTGAATACGTTCATTCTCTTTTTTGCTTTTTGGAGAAATAACCTGTCCATTTTTTTGTAAAAAGAGCCCTCCTGCAATCCCAAGACCTGTAGCAATGATCACACTTACTAGTACTTGATTGGTTAGAAATCCAACAACAATCATCACGATAATTCCAATCAGTCCAATGATTATTTCAGTCCTCATCGACATTAAAGGTTGATTTTTCCTTTGCATTGCATCGAATTTGGCGAGTTCAGCCTCTGTAAAGGGTTGAACACCTTCTCTTTGAACACCGATATTTCCAGAATGAGTCTTCAACTCACGTTCCAATTCAAAAGCACGTTCTTCAACAGCAGCCACACTTTGAGCCTTTTTATAAAGAGCTTCAAGTGCTGTGTCTTCTGTAGCTTCACCTAGAGCTTGAACTTGAGCTTTTAATCGTCTCAACTCTTCTTTTGTCTGTTCGATTTCTTTTTCAAACGAATGTAAGCAATGATTCGCCTCTACCGCCTTAGAATGGTCATATTCTTTTGGCAACTCGTTGTTTCCTTCAATGGTGCGGTATTCTTCCAATGCATCAAAATAAGTATTCTTTTCTTCTAAGGCATCTATTCTGTTTTGCGTCTTGGAAAGTTTTATAGTTAATTCCTCTTCTTCATGTTGGAGCTCTTTAATAGAACGAAGATATCCTTCATAGAGTGTATTCTCGCTTTTCGTTTGTGACAACCGATTCGTTAGTTCCTCGAGTCGGTCGATTCGCTCATTAAGTTCGAGTTTTTTTGCTTGAGGGCGATACAGTTTGTTCGCATCATTTAATAGCCTTTGACTCTCTTCATATGCCCCTTTATGTCCCATAACACTGAGACTATATAAGAAACGATGCATTTCTTCTTCATTACTAAAGACGTTTTGTTGCAATTCCTCCTCATTAAATCCAAAAAGCAAATGATACTCACCCAATGTTAATTCGTGGAGGATACGCTCGAGCATGGACTCTGGTAATGCCTGACCTGTTTCGGTCGATTTTAACACTAATTTCTTTTGAGAACCTACCGCAGTTCGTTCAATGATGAGAGAACCTAGTCCTTCATCTTCAATCCACATTCGCCCGCCCCGCGTATTTGTATGAAGTGGCTGATAAGGATACACCCCATTCTTCTTTTGCTTAAAATCAAAGAGCATTTGTTCGATAAATCTTCGAATGGTCGTCTTCCCAGATTCGTTCAGCCCTTGAACAACTTGTAAGTTCGGATGGAAGGTAAACGTCTCATGTTCCCATTTTCCAAAATAGTCGATTTCGATTTTTGAAATATACATTAACCTTCCTCCCTTCCTAAAAAGCGAGCTTCTAATAAACGCATCGCACGTTCGTGAATCTCTTGTTGAACCTCTTCTTGTCGAAGAAAATCACTCATCCATTGATTCGTAAACCCACTCTTGGCAATATCCATTTCAGAAAAAATGGTAGAATCCTTCTTCCCTACTAAAGAGATTCCAGAAACACCGCGTAAAGGCTCTAACAGTTGTTCTCTGATACTCATTACGCTGACAAGTGAGCCTCTTTCTTCCAATAAAGAATTCACTACTTGCGTGAGTTGCTGTAACTCTTCTCTAGTAAACAGTGACTTTTGTATTTGTAAAAAGACGGTGATAAGGCTACGTTTTTCTACTTTTGGCAGAGCCTCCACAATGAAATAGGGAACAGTTTCCAAACGAGCACTTTCTGTAATCCTTATTGTGACATCCATCCAATCCATCTTACTCGTCTCAATAAAGCGAACTTGTGGGGGGCGTCCTGAAGTCACTTCGACTAGAAGAACTCCTTTTTCTCCACTCTCAGACCGGTCAGCCCCTTGTGTTGTTCCACTATACCAAGCACATGGGGTTTGCGACACTTCCTGGCAATGATGAATATGCCCTAGTGCCCAGTAATCATAGTTTTTATCTCTTAATTCAGGAATTGAAAAAGGTGCATAACGCCCACTGGAAGAAGTCACCTCTCCATGCAACACACCAACATGGACATCACAGTTAGGACTTTTGAGGGGATACTCTTGTATTTTGCGCTTAGGGATAACAGGGATGTCATAACTAAATCCACTAAAGGCCACACGTTCCCCCATTTTTGTCTCTACTTCGATTGTTTCAACAGTACTTCCAAAAGTATAAATGTGATCTCCAGATACATAGGGAGTCCCAGAATCATGATTGCCAAGCGCTAAAATAACAGGTATCCCAAAATAGGCCAGACGATTCAGTTGCTGTTGAAGAAACAACTTTTCTTTGATAAAGGTCCGTGAGCTATCCAATAAATCTCCAGATAAAACAAGTACATCTACTTCTTCTTCAATGGCTTTATCTACAACTGTTTCAAAAGCATCAAAGGCAGCCTGTCTTAACTCCCTTGCGATTTCACGATGATTCTTACCAATGCCTGCATAAGTAATCCCCAGATGGACATCTGATGCATGGATCAATTTGACCATTCTAGTTACTCCTTTCTTTTTCTTCAAAAAAAGCATATTTTCCTGAACCGTCTTTCGTGCGTTCAAAGAAAATATGCTTTGGATCGATTCTTATTAAAACCGTTTGATTGAACTATTTCCCATTATAAAGCTCTTGAAGTGGATTTGTAATGATACGGTTAATATCTTGCATAATCGTATTCAAACGTTGCTCCGCTTCCATTAACGCTTTAATATATTCATTTTCGCTCACTTTTTGTCCTAATTCTTGAGCTTTTTGAATATCTTCTTCCGTAATTTCTTGTCCTGAATATTGTTTTTGTTGTAATTCGATATTCACTTGACGGAATTCATCGAATAATGCTTTTGCTGTTTCATCTGCTTCAATCGCTTCGAAACTTGCTTTTACAGTTTTGAATTCTGCTAAATCACGCAAATCACGTTCTAATTGGTTTGCTGTATCATAAATATTACTCATCTTTCATCCTCCTAATTGTTTTGTTTTATTATAACATATCGTCGACAACTACACTACAAATACGAACGTACATTCGTACTATCGATTATTAAATTTATTCCAGATATTTTTACCCCATTCCTGAAGTTGATTCCAAATTTGTTCTCCAGTCTTTTGAGCTTCCTGAATAAAATTATCCAGCGTATTATTTTGATTTTTTTGATTCGATTGTTTCGTTTTCACAGGCTCTACATTAAAGGCCGTATTGGCTGTATATTGCAGTAAGCCTTCCATCTCTAGTTTAAAGAGCGGCCCTACCCCATCTCTACTGGAAGCAGATAAAGAATAATTTCCGGATTGGTCATATCCCATCCAAGTTGCCACCACTACATCCGGCGTGTATCCAATCATCCATTGGTCTCTAGAGCCATTTTCATTATTAAGAGCTTCTGTAGTCCCTGTCTTACCGGCAATAATTTTACCTGAAGGGGAAAATGGAGCTCCTAACCCTTCTTGACCATAGACTGTTAGAAGCATACTTGTCATCTTCTTAGCCACTTCTTCTGTCGTTACACGATTGTCTTTAACCGCTGTATTATCAACAATGACTTTTCCGTTTGCATCTACAATTTTAGTAACAAAACGAGGTTTCGTACGAACACCTTTATTGGCAAAAGCTGTATAGGCTGAGGCCATTTGGATTGGAGAAACCCCTTTTGTAAGTCCTCCTAAAGCAATCCCTAAATATTCATCTCCTGGATCGGTTTCAATTCCAAATTGATGAACTTTTTCAATTCCTTTTTTCAAACCAATCTTATCTAATAGCCACACTGCTGGAGCATTCCAACTTTGGTTCAACGCTTCTGTCATCGTAACGGTTCCTTGATATTGTTTATTCCAGTTTTCTGGAGTATATTTATCGGATCCATAGGAACGTTTTTCATCCACAAGTACAGAATTCGGTTGATATCCTTCTTCCAGAGCAGAAGTATATACAGCTAACGGTTTAAACGTAGAACCAGGTTGTGCTTGTAGTTGAGTGGCACGGTTAAATCCACGGAAGGTATGTTTCTCATTCGTACGTCCTCCAACTGTTGCTAGAACATCTCCATTTTGTGGATCCATAGCAACAGAAGCCGCTTGAGCAATCGTTCCGTCACTAGCTTTCGGGAATAACCAACTATTGGAGAAAGTTTCTTCCATATCGGCTTGCATCTTTTGGTCCAAGCCTGTATAGATTTTATACCCTTTATTTAGCAGTTCTTCTTCACTAATCCCATAATTATTAGTAATTTCGTTAATGACGGCATCAAAATAATAGGGGTATTTATAACGAGAGTTTGCTACATAAGCGTCTTGAACCGTAATCACTTCCGCTCCGGCTTTATCAGCTTCCTCTTGCGTAATTTTTCCATTAGTCACCATTAATTGTAAGACTGTAGCGCGACGTTTTACCGTTGCTTCCATATCATCGATTGGATTATACACATTAGGTGCCTTTAAGCTTCCGGTTAATACGGCAGCTTCACTGACGGTTAAATCTTTTGCACTTTTACCAAAGTAGCGTAAAGACGCATTCTCAATTCCGTATGCGCCATTGCCAAAGTAGGCATTATTTAAATACATCTCTAAAATTTGATCTTTCGAATATTTCTTTTCCAGCTCAAAACTTAAAAAGAGTTCTTTTGCTTTTCTCAAAAACGTCTGATCTTGTGTTAGAAAGGCATTCTTAGCCAACTGTTGGGTGATAGTACTTCCTCCACCCGTGACACGACCGCGATTGAGTAATAACCCAAATGTGGCACGTAGGAACCCCATTGGATCAAATCCATGATGATCATAGAACCGCTTATCCTCCGTAGAAACGAGGGCGTTAATCATATTTGGAGAGATTTGATCGATGGTCACAAATTCTCCTTTGTTTATATTTAACACTCCTGCTTCTTGATTATTACGGTCATAAACTTCTGTTACTTGTACCATCCCAGCTCTTAAGCCACTAACATCAGTAGTTTTAGCGGTATAGACTAAAAATGCTGAAAATGCCGTAATAGCCGTAAGCATAAGGACAAGAATTAATTTCGTCACATGGAATTTTCTCCAAAAACGACGAATAGCTAACATAATCTTATGATTCCAAACTCTTTTTATAATCGATGGTTGTGTAGGCTCTTCTGTATGACGATGTTCGACTGTCTCTTCTTGTTCTTGATCATGCGTCATGTGATCGACATGATCTTTTTCATTAAATTCTTCGTTCATACAATCCTCCTTTTAAATTGAATCTATTATACTGTACCACAAATTCTTTTAAAACCACATAGAAGCTTTTGACCTTTTACAAAAAATTAAACGATTCTTCTTTTACATCCCCGTCTTCTTAGCCCACTCCGTCGCATAAAAGAAATAAAGGACGAAGGAAATCTCTTCCTTACGTCCTTATGATGTTATACTGCAAATAGTCTTTCTAAATCTTCATTACTAAATGCTTGGCCTTCTGGTTCGTTCACACGTTCAATCGTTGCTCCTAAAGCACGCAATTTTTCATGGAATTCAAAGTATCCACGGTCTAAGAACTGTAATTCTGTGACTCTTGTATATCCTTTAGCGACCATACCCGCAATAATTAATGCCGCTGCTGCACGTAAGTCCGTTGCTTTTACTTCTGCTCCAGACAAGACAGAAGCACCCGTCATCACAGCAGTGTGAGAATCAATACGGAATTGAGCTCCCATACGACGCATTTCTTCTAAATGATTGAAACGGTTCTCGAAAACTGTTTCCGTCATCGTACTAGTTCCTGTTGCTAGCAATTGGGCAATCGTCATTTGCGCTTGCATATCTGTTGGAAATCCTGGATGAGGTAATGTTTTCACGTCGGTTGGTTTCAATGAATCTGGACCAATAACACGAATGCCATCTTCCTCTTCAATAAATTGAACGCCCATTTCCCCTAATTTAGAAATTAAAGGTTGATTGTGCTCCGCAATTGCATCTTCAATAAACACATTTCCTTTGGTTACCGCTGCTGCGACCATGAAAGTTCCTGCTTCTATACGGTCCGGGATGATTGAATGGATTGTTCCGTCTAAACGTTCTACCCCTTCTATACGCATACTTTCTGTCCCTGCTCCCACAATTCTAGCACCCATTTTATTTAAAATATTAGCTAAGTCTACGATTTCTGGTTCACGAGCTACGTTTTCTAAGTGAGTAGTTCCTTTTGCTAATGTTGCAGCCATCATGATATTTTGAGTAGCACCTACTGATGGAAAATCTAGGTAAATACGAGCTCCATGCAATTCTTCCGCGTGAGCTTCAATATATCCCTCTGTTTGAACGATCGTTGCCCCCATCGCTTCGAACCCTTTTAGGTGAAGGTCGATTGGACGACTACCAATGGCACAACCACCTGGCATCGCCACACGCGCATGTCCAAAACGAGCTAATAGTGGACCCATCACAACGATTGACGCACGCATTTTGCTCACATATTCAAAAGCAGCAGTCGTTGTAATATCTTTTGTAGCATTCAACGTAATCGCTTTTTCTTCTTCATCAAATGTGCTTAATACGTTTAGGCTTCCTAATACGTTTAACATCATATGTACATCTGATAAATTCGGTACATTTGTTAAATGAGTAACGCCTTTATCCGCTAAAATACTTGCTGCTAATATCGGTAATACCGCATTTTTAGCTCCTTCAACTTTTACTGTCCCTTGAAGACGTGTATCGCCACCGCGAACGATCATCTTTTCCATGAAATAACCTCCGAAAACTCAATCCAATTACTGTATCACATTTTGAATATACTGATTTAAATAGTCTGATAAGTCGAATATGACTTTTGCTATACTTGCGCCCATCCAAATGGCGATAAGTAAAAAGAGGATTCGTGCTTCTTGTACGCGCCCTTTTTTCAGGATTTTTTCAATTTGAATTCCTTGAAGCGCCCAGTAACTCAGTACGATAAAAGCAATAATTAGCGTCATTCTAACCATCAATGTTACCTGAATCATACGTACTCCCCCAGTCATATACTGCCTTTCTATACTATCATATTTGACCATTAAAAAAAAGCAGGAGATACTTTGGGCTTTATGCTATACTGAAAGAAAGCGAGGGAAAAGAATGTTAGAAAAATATAAAACGATTAAAGAAAATGGCGTTCAAGAAATCAAGATTAAAGGTTCTCGTTTTATTGCACATTTTCAGCGAGTAACAAGCGAAGAAGAAGCGCTCGAATTTATCCAAGCTATCAAAAAAGAACATTGGAAAGCCACTCATAACTGCTCTAGTTTTCTTATTGGTGAAAACGATCAAGTACAACGAGCAATGGATGATGGCGAACCTAGCGGAACAGCAGGTGTTCCCATGCTAGAAGTGTTGAAGAAAAACGAATTAAAAGACATCGCTGTGGTAGTCACTCGTTACTTTGGCGGTACAAAACTAGGCGCTGGAGGCCTCGTCCGTGCGTATTCTGGAGCTGTAAGCGAAGGGTTGAAAGCCATCGGAATCGTCGAATGCCGACTAGAAGACCAACTTGCCCTAACCTTTGATTACGCACATGTAGGAAAAGTGGAATATTATTGTCAAACGAACAATATTCCCATCGTCGATAAAGTCTTCCTCAATAATGTTCAATTCACCTGCAGCCTCCCTGTTCAAGAGGTTGAAGCTTTCCAAGCAGCCATCATTGAACTTTTACAAAATCAAGTGGAGTTCGAGAGTCTTGGAGAAATGTATACAGAATATCCAGTTCAATAAATAAAGAGGTCTATTCGAATGAATAGACCTCTTTCACTTACGTTTTATATTCGAGGATGGATGGACAGAGAAGCTGTGAGAGTATTTAGCTTCTCCCCCTTCCAATTCCTACACTAGCGGAAACGTTAAGGGCACGGGTTCCAAACGTTTCACTTAAAAGAGAAGATTATCAATATCATTTTGCGACAATAGAAGTTCCATTTTCGCAAGGCTTGAGTAACGGTTCATCGTTGGCAATTCATCCAAGATGACAATATCTGTTCCAAGTCGTTTTAAGAGCTGATCGACCATATTCGAGAGTCTCAATGCAAATGGTCCACTTGTAATAAATCGAAGCGGTACAGCCTCCATCATCATGATGAGTTCTAAAATATAATTCTGAATCGCTTTTGTCTCTAAATCAGTTTCTTGTAAGAAGATGATTTCACGTTCATCGGCTATCGCCAGCATAAACGCACCTGTTTTATAAAATCCCATGGCCGCAATTGGCGACAATATCAACTGGATCTCAAAAGTTTCCGGCAAGATTCCTTGAATCACCTTTTTTGCACGTAAGAGCGAGAAATCACTGACTGCAACGGGCTCAGGTTTTACTTGGAAGAACGGCTTCAATTCTGCAATCTGATTGAAACTGATTTCCTTACGCGTGGTATCAAGCGACTTGACTGCCTTTGTTTTTTGATTATATTCGAGAACAGCATAGCAATCCGCGTCTTCTTGGTCGAGAATACTAGCAGCCTTCAAGAGCTCCTTCCAGTTGCCTTCTTGCAAGAGAATATCACTCACACGTAGCACAAACTGGACTTCTGATTTCTTAAGGTCTGCGAATAAATCAAATGGTTCATTGAAACTCGAAATCATTGGCAATTCTCTGGCCCCTTTCACAGGATATCCTTTCTGCTTCAAGTATTCGATTTCCTCTTCATCGAAATCCGCACGTTTTGAAAACTGAATTTCGATGCCTTTTCTAAACCAAAACGCTTCGGTCCGTTCCTCTCCGACTACCTCATCCGACATGGTTACCAGTCGTTCAGAGAGTCTATAACGAACAAGTTCTTCTTCGTTTTTGAAGAATAATAAACGCAAATCTTGCTGTTCATCACGTTCAATTAAAAAGAAAAACTTCACTGCTCCTCTTTTATTCTGAAAAGCAAAGGCAGCATTTTTGAGTTCTGTTTGCTTTTTTACCTTCTTAAGAAGCAACCGTATCATTTGGTACAATTCTTGACTCATATACACTACCCCTATCTTTCATTTATTCATTTTTATTATACTACCTTTTACATTTTTTTGATAGCGTTTTTAGTTTTTATTTAAAATATTATATATTTTATACTTTTAAATGATTTAATTCCACCTATAAATCCTTTTTCCCACTATCCAATGAATAAATTCGTTTTTTTAATTTTTTATTTTTTCAACTTTTCAAAATTCTTAACATTCTCTTAATCTTTTTTCGGGCTCTTTCTTATTATTTTAAGCATAAAAATACCCCCTCAAGCATTGTATGAACAGTCCTTGACGAGGTATCTTATAAACAATATTTAATTAGCGATCAATCTCCGTAATTTTTCCAGTTGCGTTAGAAATCTTAACGTTCACTTGTTGTTCATTCACGAATAGATCGAATTCCCAGATAATTTCACCATTATCTTTGTCTACGCTCCACTCACGAAGAACTCCTGTTGGGAATTCTTTTTGAGCAATTGCTGCCATCTCATCTACTTGTTTCAAAGTAGCTAAGTCAATTTTTTCTTCATCATGTTCTTCTTTATCTGAAGTTGTTTCATTCACCTTCATGAAAGTCTTTGTTGACTTATCATAACGGTACGTATATTCATTTGTATCATTCATCGCTTCTACTTCATAGAACATCCCATTTGAGTATTCTAATGCAGTAATATCAAGATTTGGGAATTCTTTTTTAAATGCATCTACAATTTCTTTTTGCATTTCATTTTGTCTTCCCATTGCATCTTCTGAAGCGTTTGTCGTTACAGTTGTATTTGTAGCAGTCGTAGCCGGTGCTTGAGTTGTCTGTTGCACTGTTGTTTCAGGAGCAGCAGTCGTAGTTTCTTTTGCTGGTGCTGCTTGATTTGAACAGGCTGCTAGCAGGCTTGCGGCTGCAAGACTTAAGATCTTTGTTGTTTTTTCATTTTTTCGCTCCATTCTTAAGTTTCAGCTATTATACAACACTATTTTGTTAGAACTTCAAAGAAACTTTTGCGAATTATTGAAGAAAAAACACCCTATTGAAACCATCAATAGGGTGCTTGAATTCACAGATTATTCATTTGTGTCTTCTTCAGAAGGTGTTAGCTCACCAACAAGAACTTCCGTTTGTTCCACTGGTAATACTGGTTCTGAAGTACTTGTTTCCATATTGCGGTAACGAGCCATACCTGTACCAGCAGGGATGATCTTACCGATGATAACATTTTCCTTCAATCCGAGTAAGTGGTCTTTCTTGCCGCGGATAGAAGCATCTGTCAAGACACGAGTTGTTTCTTGGAATGATGCAGCAGACAAGAAGCTGTTTGTTTCTAATGAAGCTTTTGTAATACCTAATAATACAGGACGAGCTGTCGCAGGTACTTCACCGTTCATGATTGCAGAGCGGTTACGTTCTGTAAAGTCTGCAATGTCTAATAATGTTCCTGGAAGGATTTCTGTTGAACCTGGATCCATTACGCGAACTTTACGTAACATTTGACGAACCATTACTTCAACGTGTTTATCTCCGATTTCTACCCCTTGCATACGGTATACTTTTTGTACTTCACGTAATAAGTAGTTTTCAACGGATAATACATCACGAACACGTAATAATTCTTTAGGATCGATAGAACCTTCCGTTAATGGAGCACCACGATCGATGATTTGTCCTTCTTCCACTTTTAGACGAGCTGTAAATGGAACTGTGTAAGAACGAGTATCTGTAGAGCCTTTAATCGTAATTTCTTTTGTACGACTTCCAGCATTTTCTTCGATAGAAACTACTTCACCCGCTACTTCACTGATTGTCGCAACCCCTTTTGGATTACGCGCTTCGAAGATTTCTTGGATACGAGGTAAACCTTGAGTAATATCGTCTCCGGCAACCCCACCGGTATGGAACGTACGCATTGTTAACTGTGTACCAGGTTCCCCGATGGATTGAGCAGCAATTGTACCAACTGCTTCCCCAACTTCAACTTCTGAACCTGTAGCTAAGTTACGTCCGTAACAGTATTTACATACCCCATGTTTTGTATCACATGTGAAGGCTGAACGAATGGTAATTTCTTCGATTCCAGCTTCAATAATCTTACGAGCAATATCTTCAGTAATGATTTCATTGCGTGCTACTAACACTTCACCTGTTTCAGGATGTTTCACTGAACGTTGTGCGTAACGTCCTAACATACGTTCTTCAAGTGTTTCAATGACTTCATTTCCTTCTTTAATCGCAGTAATTGTTAAACCACGATCGCTTCCGCAGTCTGTTTCACGAATAATCACATCTTGCGCAACGTCTACTAAACGACGAGTTAAGTAACCTGAATCGGCTGTCTTCAAGGCCGTATCGGTCATCCCTTTACGAGCACCGTGAGTAGAAAGGAACATTTCCATAACGGTTAACCCTTCACGGAAGTTTGATGTAACCGGTAATTCCATGATCTTACCATTAGGAGCGGCCATCAATCCACGCATACCAGCAAGCTGAGTAAAGTTAGAGATGTTACCACGGGCTCCTGAGTCACTCATCATGAAGATTGGGTTACGAGAACCTAATGTGCGAATTAACGCTTTTTGGATATCATCTTTCGCTTTGTTCCATGTTTCGATAACACGTTCATAACGTTCGTCATCTGTAATTAAACCACGACGGAATAATTTAGAGATATTGTCGACTTGTTTATGTGCATCTTCAAGAATTTCTTTCTTGTTATCTGCAACTGAAATATCTGCAATCCCTACTGTTAAACCAGCACGAGTTGAGAATTTATAACCTAAGTCTTTCATACGGTCTAACATCATTGAAGTTTCAGTGATATGGAATCGTTTGAACACTTCCGCGATGATTTGACCTAAGTTTTTCTTCTTAAATGGCGAAACGATTTCTCGTTTAGCAATTTCTTCTTTAATGTTTGCTCCTGGCTCTAAGAAGTATTTATCTGGTGTAGCTACTTCTAAGTTATCCATTGTTGGTTCATTTAAGTAAGGGAATTCGTTTGGCATGATTTCGTTGAATAATAATTTACCAACAGTCGTTACCATCATTCTCTCTTTTTGCCAATCAGTAAATGGTTTATGAGCAAGTGAGCTTGCTGGAACTGCAATACGGCTGTGTAAATGTACAAAACCATTGTTATAAGCCAATACTGCTTCGTCCATGTCTTTGAAGAACATTCCTTCACCAACACGGCCTTCTTGTTCCATTGTTAAGTAATAGTTCCCTAAAACCATGTCTTGAGATGGAGTAACAACTGGTTTACCATCTTTAGGGTTTAGGATGTTTTGAGCCGCTAACATGAGTAAGCGAGCTTCTGCTTGAGCTTCTTGCGATAGAGGTACGTGAACCGCCATTTGGTCTCCGTCGAAGTCGGCATTGTATGCTTCACACACTAATGGGTGAAGACGGATTGCACGACCTTCTACTAGAGTTGGTTCGAACGCTTGAATCCCTAATCTGTGAAGTGTAGGTGCACGGTTCAATAGAACTGGGTGTTCACGGATAACTTCTTCAAGGATTCCCCAAATATCATCATCTAAACGTTCAATTTTACGTTTAGCGCTCTTAATGTTTCCAGCAATTTCACGCTCAACTAATTCTTTCATTACGAAAGGTTTGAATAATTCAATCGCCATTTCTTTAGGAAGACCACATTGGTACATCTTCAAGTTTGGTCCTACTACGATTACTGAACGTCCAGAATAGTCTACACGTTTACCAAGTAGGTTTTGACGGAAACGACCTTGTTTCCCTTTAAGCATGTGGCTTAATGATTTCAATGGACGGTTACCTGGTCCAGTTACAGGACGGCCACGACGACCATTATCGATTAAAGCATCCACAGCTTCTTGTAACATACGTTTTTCGTTTTGAACGATGATACGTGGTGCGTTTAATTCTAATAAACGTTTTAGACGGTTATTACGGTTAATCACACGACGGTATAAATCGTTTAAGTCACTTGTAGCAAAACGTCCACCTTCTAATTGAACCATTGGACGTAAATCTGGTGGGATAACTGGAATAACATCCATTACCATCCAACCAGGTTTGTTTCCTGATTCTTTGAAGGCATCTAGAATATCTAAACGACGGATTGCACGCGTACGTTTTTGACCTTGAGCTGTTTTCAACTCTTCTTTTAATTCAGCGATTTCAGCTTCTAAGTCAACTTTATTTAATAATTCTTGAACGGCTTCCGCACCCATTGCTGCATGGAAACGAGTTCCAAATTCAGCACGTTTTTCACGGTATTCACGTTCTGTTAATAATTGTTTGTTCATTAATGTTGTGTCGCCAGCGTCAATAACAACGTAGCTTGCAAAATAAATGACTTCTTCCAATGCACGTGGACTCATGTCTAACACAAGTCCCATGCGGCTTGGAATGCCTTTGAAGTACCATACATGTGATACTGGAGCTGCTAATTCGATGTGTCCCATACGTTCACGACGAACTTTTGAGCGCGTAACTTCAACACCACAACGATCGCAGACTTTGCCTTTATTATTAATTTTCTTTAATTTTCCACAAGAACATTCTAAGTCTTTTGTTGGTCCAAAGATTTTCTCACAGAATAAACCATCGCGTTCTGGTTTTAAAGTACGGTAGTTGATTGTTTCAGGTTTTGTAACTTCACCATGTGACCATTCACGGATTTTCTCCGGTGACGCCAAACCAATCTGCATACTTTCAAAATTATTTACATCTATCAAGGGGCCTACCTCCCTTTCTTTTGGAATTGCCCTACGATTCCAATAGTTCTATTACTCTTCGTCAATTTCAAAATCATCTTCAACAACGTCTACTTCAACGTCTTCAGATGAAGTTTCTTCTTCTGCTGCTGATAATTCAGCTGCACGGTCTGAATATTCATCTAATTGCGCACGTCTTTCGTTTGTTCTTTCAACGTCACTGAAACGAATTCCTTCGTCTTCGTCCATATCTTCTAGTTTGATTTCTTCATCCTGTGCATCCAGTACTTTCATATCAAGACCTAAAGCTTGTAATTCTTTTACTAATACGCGGAATGATTCAGGTACACCTGGACGTGAAATTTGTTGACCTTTAACGATTGATTCGTAAGTCTTCACACGACCAACAACGTCATCTGATTTGTACGTCAAGATTTCTTGTAATGTATAAGCAGCACCATAAGCTTCCAGTGCCCATACTTCCATTTCCCCGAAACGTTGTCCACCAAATTGCGCTTTACCTCCAAGAGGTTGTTGTGTAACGAGTGAGTATGGTCCAATTGAACGAGCGTGAAGTTTGTCGTCAACCATGTGAGCAAGTTTAATCATGTACATAACCCCTACTGACACACGGTTATCGAATGGTTCCCCTGTACGTCCATCATATAGAATTGTTTTCGCATCACGAGCCATACCCGCTTCTGCAACAGTTCCCCATACGTCTTCATCTTGCGCACCATCGAATACTGGTGTTGCGATGTAAATACCTAATTCACGAGCAGCCATCCCTAAGTGTAACTCTAACACTTGTCCGATGTTCATACGTGAAGGTACCCCTAATGGGTTTAACATGATGTCAACTGGTGTTCCATCTGGTAAGAATGGCATATCTTCTTCCGGCATAATACGGGAAACAACCCCTTTATTACCGTGACGTCCGGCCATCTTATCCCCTTCATTGATTTTACGTTTTTGTACAATATATACACGAACTAATTTGTTTACGCCAGGTGCTAATTCATCACCTGCTGCACGTGTGAACACACGTACATCGCGGACAATACCGCCACCGCCATGAGGTACACGCAGAGACGTGTCACGAACTTCACGAGCTTTTTCACCGAAGATTGCGTGTAATAAACGTTCTTCTGGTGATTGTTCTGTTAATCCTTTAGGAGTTACTTTACCGACTAAGATGTCACCATCTTTAACTTCGGCACCGATACGGATAATTCCGTCTGCGTCAAGGTTCTTCAATGCGTCTTCCCCAACATTTGGAATCTCACGAGTAATTTCTTCAGGTCCAAGTTTTGTATCACGAGCTTCTGAATCGTAGTCGTCAATGTGGATTGAAGTATACACATCGTCTTTCACTAGACGTTCACTCATGATAACCGCATCCTCATAGTTGTAACCTTCCCAAGTCATGAACGCTACTAGAACGTTTTGTCCTAATGCTAATTCACCTTTTTCCATAGAAGGTCCGTCTGCTAGAATTTCGCCTTTAACTACTTTATCCCCTTGTGCCACGATTGGACGTTGGTTGTAACACATACCCGCATTTGATCCGTGGAACTTAGTGATGTAGTAAGTATCTAATGAGCCATCAGCTGTACGTACACGTACTTCTTTAGCATCAACGAATTCGACTACACCATCACGTTTACATAACAAGGCCACCCCTGAGTCATGCGCAGATACGTATTCCATACCTGTACCGATAAATGGTGCTTTTGGATTTAACAATGGAACAGCTTGACGTTGCATGTTCGCACCCATCAACGCACGGTTTGAGTCGTCGTTTTCTAAGAACGGAATACATGCTGTCGCAACTGCAACTACTTGTTTAGGAGAAACGTCCATATAGTCAACGCGTTCTACTGGTACTTCTAAGTTTTCAGATACGTAACGCGCCATAACAACATCATTCACGAAGCTTCCGTCTTCATTTAATGGAGAGTTTGCTTGCGCTACTACGAAGCTATCTTCTTCGTCAGCTGTTAAGTAGTCAATTTTATCTGTAACTTTATGAGTGTTCCAGTCTACACGACGGTATGGAGTTTCGATGAAACCATATTTGTTAATCTTCGCATAAGTTGATAAGCTGTTGATCAATCCAATGTTTGGTCCTTCAGGAGTTTCGATAGGACACATACGGCCATAGTGAGAATAGTGAACGTCACGAACTTCATATCCAGCACGGTCACGAGTCAAACCACCAGGTCCTAACGCTGATAGACGGCGTTTGTGTGTTAACTCTCCTAATGGGTTTGTTTGGTCCATGAATTGTGACAATTGAGAAGATCCGAAGAACTCTTTAATAGCCGCAACGACTGGACGAATGTTCACTAATTGTTGTGGTGTTACTGTTGCAGTGTCTTGAATAGACATACGTTCACGAACCACACGTTCCATACGAGATAAACCAATACGGAATTGGTTTTGTAATAATTCTCCTACTGAACGGATACGACGATTTCCTAGGTGGTCGATGTCGTCTGTTGTTCCGATTCCTTCGTAAAGGTTTAAGAAGTAGCTGATTGTTGCAATAATGTCACTTGCAGTCACGTGTTTCACGTCTTCAGTCACGTTTCCGTTACCAATGACTTTAATCACACGTTCTGGGTCAACTGGCGAGTAAACTTCTACTGTTTGAATCGTTACTGGCTCTTTAATTACTCCGTCTTCTGATGGATGTAAAGTGAATAGGTTCGCACCTTTTTCAAGCACTTCTACTACTTTTTCCATTACATCGCGTTCAAGAACTGTTCCTTTTTCAACAACGATTTCTCCTGTTTCAGGATCTACTAAGTTCTCAGCAATTGTTTGGTGTAATAAACGATTTTTTAGGTTTAATTTTTTATTGACTTTATAGCGTCCAACTGCTGCTAAATCATAGCGGCGTGGGTCAAAGAAACGAGCTGTTAATAAGTTACGCGAACTTTCAGCTGTTTTTGGTTCACCCGGACGTAGGCGATCGTAAATGTCTTTTAGGGCTTCTTCTGTACGAGATTCATCCATACGTTTATGAACATCTTTATCTAGAGTTAAACGTAATGTTTCGCTATCCCCAAAGATTTCTTGGATAAGCTCATCTGAACCGAAACCTAACGCACGAACTAATACCGTTAATGGGATTTTACGAGTACGGTCGATACGCACATAAGAAATGTCTTTTGAATCTGTTTCATATTCTAACCATGCACCACGGTTTGGAATTAATGTTGAACCATATAATTGCTTACCGTTTTTGTCAGGTCTGTCATGGAAATAAGCACCTGGTGAACGTACTAATTGTGATACAATTACACGTTCTGCACCATTAATGATAAATGTACCCATTTCAGTCATTAATGGGAAGTCACCAAAGAATACTTCTTGGTCTTTCACTTCGCCAGTTTCTTTGTTTACTAAACGCATTTTTACGTAAATTGGAGCTGCGTAATTTGCGTCGTGATTTCTAGCTTCTTGTAAATTATATTTTGGAGCATGTAATTCATAATCTAAGAATTCCAATGATAAATTACCAGTATGGTCTTCAATAGGAGAAATATCCTTGAACATTTCACGGATTCCTTCATCCAAGAACCATTGGTAAGAATCTGTTTGGATTTCAATCAGATTAGGTAATTCTAATACTTCACTGATTCGTGCATAACTTCTACGCACACGGTGTCTACCGTATTTCACATCATGATGTGCCAACTCTTCCACCCCTAATAATTAGTATTGATAAATGTTACATTTTAATGACATTTATTAAAAGTTCGTAACAAATGAAGATCTCGGTCGATTTTTAAACAAAAAAAAACCAAAAGAATTGTTTGCGGTCATTTGTGAAAAATGCAAATTCTTTTGTTTTAAGCCTTTATTTGTAAGGAATTGGACAATATTTCAACCCTCACACCGATTAAAATCCACACTTATTGCGTTATATTATTATACACAAAATCCCAAGCATCGTCAAGGTTGACGACACTTGGGAAAGTTAGATTTTTTCTGGTTTTTTCGGACTAATAAGTGCCCTCTTCGACTGATTGATTCTTCACGATTTTCACAATCCGACTTGTTCCAAGACGACTTGCTCCTAATTCGATGAATTTTTCGGCATCTTCAATGCTAGAAATTCCTCCAGCAGCCTTTACAAGAACGCCTTCACCAATGTGTTTCTTCATTAGCGCCACGTGTTCAAATGTCGCACCTGCCGTTGAAAATCCTGTTGAAGTCTTAATGAATTCCGCACCCGCTTTTGTCACAACTTCACACATCCTGATGATTTCTTCTTCTGTAAGAAGCGCAGTTTCAATAATCACTTTTAAGATATGACCGCCACATGCTTCATGAATTTGACGAATTTCATCTTCTACAACATCAAAACGTCCATCTTTCACGTCTCCAATATTGATGACCATATCGATTTCGCTGGCTCCATTTTGGATAGCGTCTTTTGCCTCGAAGACTTTTGTCGCTGTTGTGCTATAGCCGTTCGGGAAGCCGATAACAGTACAGATGGCTAATTTTCCATTCACATATTCGCTCGCACGTTTGACAAAAGAAGCTGGGATACATGCTGACGCTGTTTCATACTTCATCGCATCATCTAAAATCTCTTTGATTTCACTCCAAGTAGATGCAGGCAATAATAATGTATGGTCAACTGTTTTCAAGATTTCTTTGATTTCCATATAATCCCTCTTTCTTATTTTGCACGGTCTTCTTTAATTAAATTACGAAGTGCTTCAACCGCTACTTTAATGGCTGCTTCTGTATCATGTACAATTGGATTTGATAACCCTGCCGCTTCTCTTTCTTGGTTCCCCACTACTAAGAAAGTAGATCCAACGCGAACGCCTAAGTGGCTCGCCACAACGAATAATGCTGCTGATTCCATTTCAGAAGCTTTTACTCCTAAACGTTTCCAAGCTTCCCACTTGTTTTGCAAGTCATAGCTAACTGGCATCACTTGTGGTTCGTGCTGTCCATAGAATGAATCTTTACATTGCACGACCCCTGCATGTGTTGTGTAGCCTAAGCTTTTACCCGCATTAATCAGTGCTGTTACAACATCGTAGTTTGCAATCGCTGGGAATTCAATCGGAGCATACTCTCGTGTTGTCCCTTCTGTACGAATCGCACCTGTCGCAATCACGATGTCTCCACCCTTAACATCGATATCAATTCCTCCACATGTCCCAACACGCACAAATGTATCTGCACCACTTCGTACTAATTCTTCAAGCGCAATTGCAGCTGACGGTCCACCAATTCCTGTTGATGTCACACTTACCTTTTCTCCATCTAAGTATCCTGTATACGTAACATATTCGCGGTTATCGGCTACTAACTGCGCATTCTCAAAGTGTTCCGCAATTTTAGCACAGCGTTTTGGGTCCCCTGGTAAAATCACATAGCGACCTACATCCCCTTTACGTGTATGGATATGATATTGTAATCCCTCTTCTGAATATTTCATGAATACCTTCCTTCCCTGCACCTTGTGTGCCTCAATATTCCCCTAGCAAACTAGGAAGGGGCCATGGTTTTTCCATAGCCCCAGATAGGAGGATGATGACAAATCTTCATCAAATAATTATGCCTATAGATGCCTTTTGCAAGTATAGTTGAAAGGATTAAATAATTGGATATACAGTTACCATAATTATCTCTATTTGCCTCTTCATCCCTCTACACTCACCAATATTTTACCAAAATTACCCTTGTTTTGCAAACGGTTCATTTTTGATTTTGGATACGCAATTTTTATTTTTTTATCCGCCAACAACTCGTCTACGAACTCCCAAACGCAAGCTTCCATCTGACTTTCTGGATTCGAGACTGGACGCAAGAGTGGTCTCCAAAGTTCTTTCACTCTTTTCATAAAATCCAACATTTCAACATCCCCAACAAAAGACATTTGTTCCAACAATATCCATGCATGCCCCTTCCACACAAGATTAGGCACCTTAAACGTCTCCGTATAAATTGGGAACGTTAAGAAAGAATTTGGAAGGTCTTCTATAGTTTGACGGGATCTGTATAACTTTACGAGAAACGCCCTCGTGAGTGGAGACGCTAATTTCTTAAAAAGCATTGTATCCCTTGCAGTCCATTTCATCTCTCCATCGGGTTTTAAGTGTGCTTTTAAAGGAACAGAATCATCGACAAACTTCTTCCATTTTTTCCACGAGAACGATAAGAGCGGTACCCGAACTATTTGATATGTCATCTGCTGAGAGCGAGCTTTTATCTTAATTTGCGTATGAAAAATCACCTCCCCTTTCACAAAGAAAATCAAATAATTACCTAATTGAGGGTGGTATTTCATTAAATAACAAAAGGTGTCTGTCAATTTATGCTGCTCCTCATAATCTTTCCCTAAAATCCAGTGGACCGGCATTCCAATCTCACCTAAATGTTCAGTACGCTCTATGATATCGTTAGGCGATATTACGCTACATTGATACTCGATGCACCAAGCGTTATTGTCTTCCGTTACGATAATATCAGGAATTTGAACTACAGAGGAAATGTATGGCTCTAGCTCTACATGGAACCCATGTTGTTTCAAACTTTCAAATAAAAAACGCTTCCCTTCCTGATGTGCTTGCGTTTCCTCCTGTCTATGTTTCTTTGGAATGTGCGCAAAGAACACGACGCCATTTCGAGAAATCTTCTTCGTTACTTTCTCTCCGCATTCCGGGCAAAAATAGACTTCATCTTCTTTAATTTGTGCGGAATGAATTAATTCACCTGTTTTGGTTCTAACGATATTCATATCTATCACCTCAACAAAAAATACGAAAAAACCTCTCTAAGAGACTTAGAGAGGTTTCACTCATTAAATTAAGTTTGAGTCTTTGAGAAGTTCTTCAATCATCGTACCTTTGATTTTCTTTGCAGCACGTTTTTCAAATAATTTTACTAAGAACGGAACTTTCACATCAGCTAATTTCTTACCATCCATCAAGCGATTTGTTGATTTGGCAAGAACACGTAAATCATAAGCTGAAGCAAATACTTCTGGTACACCACGATCGACATCAAGCAATGTATACACTGCTTCCATCGCTGTACGTACAGAATATTCTGTTGTGAACACTGTATCGCGAGGGGTTTCGGCGAAGTTACCAATGAAGGCAATGTTCTTAGAACCACTTGGAACAACGAGTGGGCGGTCTCCATCTTTACGAGCCATGAAGTAGCTTGTGATATAAGGCATGTAGCAAGGAACTGTATTACATCCTTGGCTAGCGAATTCATGAATCAATTCTTCTGGAACACCCATGTGATATAACCATTCTTCGGCTATTTCAATCCCTGTACATTCTTCGATTGGTTTTTTCACGTAATTTCCTTCAATTCCTGAATATAATCCGTAAATCCATACGACTAATTCATCTTTACTTTGGGCTTTGAAATGTGGTTGACGGTTCAATGTGTAGCTCATCATCCAGTTAGAGTCACGAACTGTTACGATTCCTCCTGTCACCACTTTTCCAGCATAAGGGTCACGTTTAGAGATTTTTTGAATGTACTCAGCGATACGTTTGTCTTTCACCGTTGTAGTGGCTGAAACGAACCAGCTTTGGTCTGGCAAGTTTTCACAGAATACTTCAGGATGTCCAAAACGTTCATCTTGTTTCGCTAAGTTTTTCCATAGGCTCCATGCTCCACCTAATTCTTTTGAAATTGGAGCTGGAGTGTTGTTATCCCCGTATGTTGTCGCAGCAGTAATACTTCCGTTTGTCACGAATACTAAATCGTTTTCTGTTAAATTGCGTGTTTCTAAAACGCCACCTACTTCTAACACAAGTTCTTTAGCAATTATGTCGCTTCCAACATGTTCAACAATCACATTTTTAACAACTGTATCGTATTCGAATTGAACATTATGTTTTTTCAAGTAGTTCACAAGTGGTAAAACGAGTGATTCATATTGATTGTATTTAGTAAATTTCAATGCAGATAAGTCAGGCAGACCATCGATATGGTGAATGAAACGTAAGATGTAACGTCGCATTTCAATCGCTGAATGCCATTTTTCGAATGCAAACATACTAGCCCAGTATGTCCAGAAGTTTGATTCGAAGAACTCTTCACTGAATACATCGGTGATTTTTAACCCTTGCAATTCAGATTCGGATGTCATATATAATTTCACCATTTCTCCACTTGATTTATCGCTTAAAGTGAATTGGCCATCGTCTGGAATACGTTGCCCTTTATTTTCAATCACACGACAATGTGAAAAGTTAGGGTCTTCCTTATTAAGCCAGTAGAACTCATCTAACACAGATGCCTCTTCGACTTCTAGTGACGGGATTGATCTGAACAAATCCCATAAACATTCGAAGTGATCTTCCATTTCACGTCCACCACGAATAATAAATCCTCGTGTTGGATTTAAGATTCCGTCTAAGCTTCCTCCTGCAAGTGGAAGTTCTTCTAAAATATGGATGTTTTCTCCTTTCATTTGGCCATCTCTTACTAAGAAAGCCGCTGCTGATAAGGATGCAAGCCCTGACCCAACTAAATAAGCTGATTTTTGGTCAACGCCTTGTGGTTTTTTAGGGCGAGCAAATGCTTCGTAATTTCCATTTGAATGATACATAGTAATTCCTCCTAGTTCCTGAAAATCAGGTTTTGTTCTTTACAACCCTTACTCTACTCCCGTTTTAGAAAAAGCACCATAGACAAAAAAATCCCAATGTCCAAACTTTGGACACTGGGATAGCATTGTAAAGCTTTTACTGGGAAATCCGAGCCACAATCGTTCCAATCATGACTTGCTCAATTTTTTCAACGAGCTCTTTGGCTGTGCCAGGCATTTGACGGCTAATCCAATCAAGACCTACACCAACGAGCGCATACGTATAAAACTCAATCGAAAATTGTACCTGCTCCGCTTCTTCTCCACTAACATTAATTTCATTGAAAATTAAATCTGTCAAGAAACGTTCTACTTCCCGTTGCAAGAGCCGCTCTACGTTCTCTTTGCTGACAGACCGATACGTGTTAAGGACAAAGTTGCGATTATCATCCATATATTGGAATAGTGCCTCTAGGGCGTCTTGCCAATTTTCATAAGAAATATTTTCGCCAAGAGTGATATGCGCCTCATTTAAATAAATCCATTCGACTAATTCATAAATATCATGGAAATGATTATAAAATGTTTGACGACTAATGCCACACTTCTTCGTTAGATCCTGTACGGTAATTTTCGTCAATGGCTTTTCATTCATTAATTCTTTTAGTGTATTGGCTAACATCTTTTTCACAACAAGCGTCATCTACATCCCTCTGTTTCATGAAGAAAAAGAGCGGGTTTCCCCACTCTTTATTTCTCTATATTCTTTTCTTGTACAATATCCCATGAGAACCCTAAGGCACCTTCACCAAGGTGAGTTCCAACAACTGGACCAAAATACGCTAATGAAGTCCGTAATTTAGGATATTTTTCTTGCATTTTTTGTCTCCATGCTTCACCAGCTTCTGGTGCATTGGCATGAATAATGACTAATTCATAGCCATCTCCGTCTATGGTTCCTGTTTCATCTGCAAATAATTGTTCAATTCGTTTCATCGCTTTTTGTTGCGTACGAATTTTTTCGAAAGGAACAATTTTTTTATCGACAAATGTCAAGATTGGTTTAATTTTCAACATAGAACCCACTAATGCGGCCCCTGCAGATAAACGTCCACCACGTTGTAAATTGCTTAAATCATCAACGATAAAGTAGGCTGTCGTACGATCCACTAGACGTTGAACAGTTTCAACGATTTCTGAAGGAGAATACTCTCCTGATTTCGCCATTACCGCTGCTAATTTTACAGCTCTTGCCTGAGGTGCACAACTAATCCCTGAATCAATTGGATAAATCGGCACTTCATCTTTCATGTCATCGGCCACAGCCACACAAGTTTGATAAGTCCCACTAATTCCGCTAGAAATAGTAATAGGAATAATAGCATCATAATCTTTTGCAAGTTCGCGGAATAATTCGTAAGTTTCTCCTACTGGTGGTTGTGTACTCGTTGGAAAGATTGAAGAAGATTTTACTTTTGCATAAAATTCTTCTGATGAAATATCTATATCTTCGCGATACGTCTCTTGTCCAAAAATAACAGACAACGGCATCACATATACATTTAGCTCGGCTAATTCTTCTTTCGTTAAATAAGCTGTACTATCTGTAACAACAGCAATTTTCATCTATCCAACTCCTTTCACATTTGAAATTAAGTGAACTTTAAAGTCAAGAAAACTTCAAATCCCCTACACTCAAGTATAACAAAAAATAAATACCTACGCAATGAATGGTAAGTTTTCTAAAAGAAGCTTAACATTACTTGCTCATCCATCAAATTGCAGTATAATAAAAGACATAGTAATTTTTTTGGAGGTATTATGGAACAAAGATCTACGCAACATCAATTAGATAAACAAAAGAAAAATGACTGGTTCTTACGATTCATTAAAGGAATGTTCATCGGGTCAGGATTTATCCTCCCAGGTGTCAGCGGCGGTGCACTTGCTGCCATTTTTGGACTTTATGAACGCTTAATTGCTTTCCTAGCAAACGTTACAAAAGACTTCAAGAAGAACTTCTTATTCTTCTTACCAGTCGGAATCGGTGCTCTAGCAGGAATCGTAGTTCTATCCTTTGGAGTGAGCTACTTATTAGGAAACTTCGAAACTATTATCCTTTGGTTCTTCATCGGATGTATCGTCGGCACAATCCCTGCTCTTTGGAAAGAAGCTGGAAAAGAAGGTCGTTCAACACGTGAGATTCTCATTCTGCTTGCTTCATTCATCGGCGGATGCGTACTCCTGTACTTAGGTGAAAATGCAATCGGTGGAAGCGTAGAGGCAAACTTCTTCACTTGGATGATTGCTGGTGGTTTAATCGCTCTTGGAATTATCGTTCCTGGACTTAGCCCATCAAACTTCATCGTATACATGGGTATGTACAAACAAATGTCAGATGGTTTCAAAACATTAGATATGAGCGTTATCCTTCCTATCGCATTAGGTGGACTTGTAACATTAGCGCTCTTCTCAAAACTTGTACACTACATTTTCAAGAAAGCTTACCCACAATTATTCCACTTTATTTTCGGAATCGTGCTTGCTTCAACTGTAATGATTATCCCAACAAACTACGCTGGATTTGACATCGTTCAATACCTTGCTTGCGTTGTAATGTTAGGATTCGGTACATGGCTTGGCGCATTCATGGCAAAACTTGAAGACACTTATAAATAACATTTGAAACAGCTTTGCATCTCGCAAGGCTGTTTTTTTATGTCCAAAATTATCATATATGATAATTTCACTCTCACTTCAAGATGTAATATTTTTGTTACGTAACAAAAATGTTACATCTACTTTTTTATGAAACGTACACACTCTATCCTTCTCTCTTCCCTTTGTCGAGAATAGAACTTTATCCCCCCTCTCCTCGAGTCTTTTTTTACCCAAAAGGCGATTATGGGATTACGTTCACCTATTTAAAAGAGAATCCGCTTATCAGACATTTATTGATAATGGGGAATCATAGCGAATGCGAATTAAAAGCCGTTATGGATTTATCCATTACGGCTTGTTTGAGGCTTCGAAGGAGAAAGACTTCATGGCTTTCTCCGGTATCCCGCTATTTTGTTTCAATAAACAATGGCTGATAAAAAAGAATTCTCTTTCCTCATGAAACGCACACACTCTATCCCTTCTCCCTTGTTCCTTTATCGAGAATAGAACTTTATAAACTCTCTCCTCGAGTAGAGTTTTAAGCCAAGAAGGCGATTATGGTACTGCATAAAACATTAAAAAGAGAATTCGACTATCAGACATTTATTGAAACCATAGCGGGAAAAACTATCGAATGCGAATTAAAAGCCGTTATGGATTTATCCATTACGGCTTGTTTGAGGCTTCGAAGGAGAAAGACTTCATGGCTTTCTCCGGTATCCCGCTATTTTGTTTCAATAAACAATGGCTGATAAAAAGAATTCTCTTTTTCAAACTTCTCCTGTTTATACCATAATCGCCGCCCTTGGCGGTTACTAATGAAATTAAGCGCACAAAAAACTCTCTCGAAGTGAGAGAGTTTGTAAAGTTCTTATTTGAGACCGTATTTTTTGTTGAAACGATCCACACGTCCGTCTGCTTGAGTGAATTTTTGACGTCCTGTGTAGAATGGGTGAGAATCAGAAGTGATTTCCACACGTAGTAATGGGTATTCGTTACCGTCTTCCCATACAACAGTTTCACTTGAAGTCTTTGTTGAACCTGATAAGAATTTGAATCCTGTAGTTGTATCCATGAACACTACTGGATGATATTCTGGGTGAATTCCTTGTTTCATTTCTATTCCTCCTGCCCTGAATTATTTGCTAATCCAGAGTTATTTATTTTCGCATGCATAATGCAACACGAATATAATACCATGCTCAAATTGAATTTGCAATAGTTTTATTCATCCCCTAATTCAAGCCCTGGAATTGCGTTTAAATCCATATTTGCGAAGTCTTTTTGCATGTATTTTGTATAGGCTGCAGCACCAATCATCGCAGCATTATCCCCGCATAGAGACAATGGCGGAATTGAAAATGTCACTGCTGGGAAGTGGTCTTCCATCATTTGTGTCATTGCTGTACGAAGTCCTTTGTTCGCTGCCACCCCTCCTGCTAACACAAATTGTTTCACAGGATACGCTTTAAGCGCTCGTCTTGTTTTTTCGACTAAAACTTCTACTACACTAGCTTGGAAACTGGCAGCCAAATCTTCAGGGACTATCTCTTCCCCTTTTTGTTTTGCATTATGGACACGATTGATAACCGCTGATTTCAATCCGCTAAAACTAAAATCATAATGGTCTTCATGAATCATTGCACGCGGAAATTCGTAAGTATCTTGACCCAAATGAGCCAATTCGTCCATTTTCTTTCCACCAGGATAGGGCAAGTTTAAAATACGACCAATCTTATCGTATGCTTCCCCTGCCGCATCATCTCTAGTTTCTCCGATAATCTGGAACTCCCCATCTTTTGGCATATAAACAAGTTCTGTATGTCCGCCACTCACGACTAGCGCCATTAGTGGGAATTGCAAAGGTTCCACAAGTTGGTTCGCGTAAATATGTCCTGCCATGTGATTCACTGCAATCAATGGTTTGCCACTGGCTAATGCCAAAGCTTTTGCTGCAGAGATCCCAATGAGAAGAGCTCCCACAAGTCCTGGACCATATGTCACTGCAATGGCATCCATATCACCTAACATTTTGCCTGCTTTAGCAAGCGCCTCGTCGATAACCTGCGTAATTTGTTCGACATGATGGCGGCTGGCAATCTCTGGAACAACCCCACCAAAACGCATATGACTCTTAATTTGAGAGGCGACAATATTTGAAAGGATGGTATTTCCATTTTGAATCACAGCTGCACTTGTCTCATCACAACTACTTTCAATTGCTAGAATCAATGTTTCTTTCATATTGTTCCTCCTATCTTCGTTCAATTTCTAAGCGATATTCAATCGCATCTTCTACTGGATCACTGTAATAATCTCTTCTCGTATGGAAGGCTTCGAATCCAAGAATTTCATACAAATATTGAGCACGCATATTACTCTCACGTACCTCTAGAAAGACAACTTGAACGTTCTTTTGTTTCAAGTCATATAAGGCCATTTGCCATAAACGTTGTGCGAGCCCTTTACCTTGATAGTCTTTAGCAATTACGATATTCGTTATCGTCGCTTCATCAAGTACCGCTTGAACTCCAAGGAAACCAACTAGTTGACGTTGCATCCATACTCCGTAATACGTGTTTGCTGGATTTTCCAAATCAGCAAGGAAACTCTCTGCGCTCCAATGATTGGGATACTCGTAATTTTCTTGCACTAACTCAACTAATGCCTCAGCCATCGCTAAATCAGCAGGTTGAAGTCTTGTAAAAGAGTACTCTGACGAATGGAAGGAAGATGGCGTTTTTGGTGGTAATGTATAGAGCATTTCTACAGCATCCTCATTTTCAGGAGTATAATAATTTTCCTTCGTTCCCATAACGCTATAACCATTCTTTCTATATAAACGAATCGCTTTGGTATTCGATACTCGAGCTTCCAAAGTAATTTCTTTTTTATCAAGGGCTCTTGCAATTTTTTCAATTGATTTTAACAATAATGTAGCTACATTTAAAAAACGATAATCGTGTAGCACAGCTACATTTGTAATATGTAAATCCGTATCTTCTGTCGTTCTTGCACCGATAAAGCCAACGATTTCCTTTTCCACTTCCAGTACAATATAAATGGCATCAGGATTATGGGCAACATCTTTTTCAAGAATATCTTTTGCCCATGGGGATTCTCCGTTATAAGCTGCCTCTTCCACTTCAAAAATACGAGCGGCATCTTCTGGAATTCCAATTCGAATTTTTGCTTGCGCCCCATTTCCAAGAATGACTCTTTTTTCGAAATTTTCAAATTGATTGCGAATCGGTTCTTTCTGCTGCGATCCTTCTAGAAATAGTGCTTTGACTTTTTCAATCCACTGAATGAAGCGTTCTTTAAACTCGTTCCACATACACTGACCCCTTTTCTAAAGGATGCTCAGCTTGCCAATTCTCTTCTGCTTCTGCCAGTTTCAAGTACATTGGGACAAAGACGTCCGCGTCAACAGCTTCCTTATTTCTTCCTAATCCAATGAGCGATGTTGCGTGAGGGATAGCGTCACTTGCTTCAAACCACTTTGCCTTACCCGCTCCTTTTTCTACGATTGCATCTTTTGTAATCGACTGTAATTGCCCTACAAAAGTCACTCTCTCTGCAAAATCTTGCAACACTTTCAAGAAATCATCCCATGAAATATGTTGCTCTGCAATCACCTTTTTAAAGCCTTCATCAGTCTTTTGATAACCTACTGCGAAAATATTTCCACGTCTAGCATCAAAAAACGGAACAACGACTTCTCCCACTTCAACTTTAGAAGCGAGGTTCGGTAAAAAGACGTCGAGACTGGAGACGCCCACAAGTGGAATCTCCAGACTCTTCGCGAGTGTTTTAGCAACGGTTACACCAATTCGAAGACCCGTATAAGACCCAGGCCCTTCAGCAACAATGACCTTTGTTAAATCTTTTGCTGTAATACCGGCTTCTTTAAAAACAGCTTCGATAGTGGGCATCAGTAGAACACTATGTTGCAATGTATTCTCAATCGTTTGTTCAATAATGGTACCGTCTGCCAGTTCTACAGCGACCGATAATGTCTTATTTGATGTATCTAGTGCGAGGATTGTCATACGGCACTTCCTTTCTAACTATTTCGTAAATTCATGCATGAAGGCGCTGAATGCTTCTTGGCCTTCTTTTGTTTGTTTAAAGACGCCTGCATATTCTAATACACGGCAGAATTTTGCACTAACCGCTTTTTGTAAAAATACGTCTACAGTTTCTTTCGTTGGTGCTTGTGCTTTCAACTCTTTTGCCCATTCTTGATGGATTTCTGCGACTGCTTCAAGAGGTGCTTCTCCAACGAGATAGTCTCTCACTTCGCGAAGCTCGCGTTCAAGACGTGGCGGTAAAATCGCAAGCCCCATCACTTCAATTAAACCAATATTTTCTTTCTTAATATGTTGTACATCCGCATGCGGATGGAAAATTCCATCTGGAAACTCAGATGTTGTACGGTTGTTGCGTAATACTAAATCAAACTCATACGCATCTCCTTGACGGCGCACGATTGGAGTAATCGCATTATGCGGTTCGCCGTTTGATTCACGTAAGATTTCAAGGTCTTTGTTTTCGTAGTCTTCCCATGCTTTTAAGATATCCACCGCTACTTCAAATACTTCCTCACGATTATTTCCGCGAAGACGAAGCGCAGAAAGTGGCCAGTATAGACGTTCGATTTCAACGGTATCAAACTTCTTAGAAATTCCAGTTTCCAAGACTTTAGCAAGGTTCATTGGGAATACGTAACGTCCCCCTTGATAGTGGTTATGACTTAAAATCGATCCTCCAACAATTGGAAGCCCTGCATTTGACCCTACAAAATAATGTGGGAATTGTGTCACAATTTCAAGAAGTCGGCTAAACGCACCCTCATCCACTTTCATTGGCTCTAGATTTTCAGACAAGAAGATGGCATGCTCTGAATAATAAGCATATGGAGAATAATGGTAGCCCCAAGACTCACCACCAAGTTCCATCCCAACAATACGGTGGTTGGCACGACCTGGCCAATTGATACGACCATGATAGCCTACGTTTTCAAAGCATAAACGGTTGGCAGGATAATTGAAATCCTTCGATTGCGCTGCTTTGATGATTTCTTCTTTCGTTTTTTCTGGTTTTGATAAATTAATCGTGATTTCTAAATCGCCATACTCTGTTTCTCCGTTAAAAGAAATGTTTTTAGCGATGTCATTGACCTTAATTAAGTTTAAATCGAGCGCCATTTTATAAAACGAGTCGGTCGCTACTTTTGGACCTTCTTCGTATTTCTCCCAGAATAGACGGTTCAATTCTGAAGGTTTTGGTATCACAAGGTTCATTAACTCTTGTTCAAGCCAGTCACGTTCTTCAGCGTCATCTGTAATCCTCCCAGCTTCAACAGATGCCTCCACTACATTCGCCATTGCCTCTAATAGAGATGGTTGATTGATTTCTTTACAACTCTCAAAAGATTCTTCTCCCACTAAATAAAGCACGCGATTTAATAAATAACTACGATCCTCTTTTGATACATACCCTGATTCAATCGCACTATTTACAAACTCCTGAATCGCTTTATTCATTTTCATAATCTGGTCCCCCTACCAATTAAAATTCATTCCTATTAATATGCACGTGCAATCCAAACTGTATGAACAGCTGGTTTGCCAGTAACGATACATTTTTCTTTTTTCACTGGAGCGTTAAATGGAATATTACGAGTTGTGAAGCCTGTTTCTTCTTTAATTTTTGCTTCACTTTCTTCTGTTCCATCCCAACCAACTAATACCCAACCTGGTACTTCTCCAGCTTCACGTTTTGTTTCGATATGAGCTTTTAACTCATCCAAAGTATCAATGTTTGTATATTCATTAGAAGCACGCATCGCACGAGCAGTTTCTAACATACGAACTTGCATTTTATCTAATTCAGATAAAATTGTATCTACTAAACCATCGAATCCAACTGCTACTTTTTCATCTAAGTCACGCATTTTTGTCATCACTTGATTGTTTTCTAAGTCGCGAGGTCCGCATTCGATACGCATTGGGACACCACGTAATTCCCACTCATTGAATTTGAATCCTGGTGAGTTGTCAGTGTCATCGATTTTCACACGTAATCCAGCAGCTTTCAATTCTTTTTGAAGCTCTCCTAATTTTTCTAAGATAGCTGGATTTTTCTTCCATGGTCCAACAGGGATTAAGACTACTTGTGTTGGAGCCACTTTTGGAGGTAATACTAACCCTTGTTCGTCCCCATGAGTCATAATTAATGAACCGATTAAACGAGTAGATACTCCCCATGAAGTTGTATGAGCGTATACATGTTCATTTTCTTTTGTTAAATATTTGATGTCAAACGCTTCAGCGAATTTTGTTCCCATGTAGTGAGAAGTTCCCGCTTGAACGGCTTTCCCGTCTTTCATCATCGCTTCGATGGAGTAAGTATCCACTGCCCCTGCGAAACGTTCTGAAGGCGTTTTTTGTCCTTCGTAAACTGGCACTGCTAATACACCTTCTACGACTTCTTTATAGACTTCTAACATCTTCATAGTTCTGCGACGTGCATCTTCTTCATCTGCATGCGCTGTATGTCCTTCTTGCCATAAGAATTCGGAAGTACGTAAGAATGGTAAAGTTTTCTTTTCCCAACGGAATACATTTGCCCATTGGTTAATTTCATATGGAAGATCACGGTATGAATTAATCCAGTTTGAAAAAGCTGTCCCAATCATTGTTTCACTTGTTGGACGTAATGCTAAACGTTCTTCTAATTTTTCGCCAGCTGCTTCTGTCACCCATGGTAATTCAGGAGCGAATCCTTCGATGTGGTCTGCTTCTTTTGTAAAGAAGCTTTCTGGAATTAACATTGGGAAGTATGCATTACGAATTCCTTCTTCTTTAAAACGACGGTTAAATTCCTCTTGAATATGTTCCCAGATTTCATATCCATCTGGTTTAAAAATCATACATCCACGCACTGGTGAATAGTCCATTAAATCTGCTTTTTGAATGGTTTGAATATACCATTTAGAGAAATCTTCTCTTTGTAAGTTTGTTTTTTCTGCCATCTGCTTAGCTCCTTTTCGTTTTTTGTGAAATAAAAAAAGCCACTCCCCTAAAAAGGACGAATGACTCGCGGTACCACCTTAATTACACTTACATTGTAAATGTCTCTTTAACATTGATAACGATGATTTCACCGGATTATTTTCATAATCACCTATTTGGTAGGTTCAGTTAAAGAGCGGGGGTTCTTTCTCAGCAATCAGAACTTTCTGTACCCATCATTTCACTTACTTTTCCATGTCCTATCGTACTCTAAACACACTCGTAAAGCAAGTGTTTTCTTGCTGTAAACTAGTCGTTTTTTGCTGTTTGCTCTATGTACTCCATCAAGTTCGTTGAATGTTGGTATTTAATAGCCGCACTTAAGTCTTTTTCTAAGATGACTTTCTCTAAATCAATTCTGTTTACTCCTGCAATAGCAATCGTATAATGAATTACGTCCGCCAGTTCTTTCCCTAATTCTTCGATCACAGCTTCTTTATCTCCATCTTTTCTTCCATCTCGAATGCTAATTTGTTCAGCAACTTCACCAATCTCTTCCACTAATTTAATAAAGAGTCCTTGATCATTGTTTCTATTCTTATATACATTTTCTAAGTATTCTTGATATTTTTTAATTGTTAGTTTTGACATCTTTAACACCACTTTTCAATACACTCCCAAAATATTAATCAGTTGTTTGATTTCTTTTATCCTAATAAAAAAGACGAACATGTAACGTTCATCTTTTTCATATTAGCTATTTTTTTAAGAATCTTCTCATTGAAAGAATAGAACCAAAAGCTCCAATAGTGATACCGATAGCAGCCATTGCCAATGAGACATAAATTAAGAATGGATTAGGATCAAGTAAGCTAAAACTTGAACCAGAGAAGAAGTCTGATCCACCTTTATAAATCCATAGATAGATTGACCACACTAATCCGATTGGAATAATAGAACCAAGTAATCCAATCATCCCACCTTCTAAAAAGAAAGGCCAGCGAATATACGCCTTTGTAGCTCCTACCAAACGCATAATCTCAATTTCTGTTTTTCTTAAATAGATGGTTGAACGAATGGTGTTAGAGATTAAGAACATCGCTAGCGCTAATAATCCAATAATAATTACCGCACCGATATTTCGAGCCGTAGCAATAATTCGGAATAAATTATCCGCACGAGCCTCACCATAACGAACACGTGCTACGTAATCCATTCCTTCGATTGCTTTAGCAACTGCGCTTGTTTTTTGAGGTTCTTTTGCTTTTACGTCAAAAGCATTACGAAGTGGGTTCCCATCATTTTTAAATAATGAAAATTCTTCAGCAAAGCTCTTTGTTACATCTTCTAATTCTTCATCTTTTGAACGGAATGTTACAGATTCTACATCCGCTAATTCTTTAATTTTCGCTTCTAATTGATCTGTCTTTTCCTGATCTGCTGCCAAATCAATATATACACGAACATTAACGTCATTTTCAATATCTGATCCAATTTTGTTCACATTAAATAATAATGAAACAAACACACCAACGATTAAAAGAATCATTGATACCGCAGAAATCGAACCAAATGTCATTAATCCGTTTCTGAAAAGACTCTTGAAGGCGTCACGTATATGACGACCCATCGTTCTAATCTTCATATCCGTATTCCCCCTGTTCTTGGTCACGAACAATTTGTCCACTTTCAATGGCTAAAACACGATGCTTTTTCTCGTTTACGATTTGACTATTATGAGTCGCCATCACAATGGTAGTTCCTTGTTCATTAATTCTTTCTAAAATATCCATAATTTCCATAGATGTATCTGGATCTAGGTTCCCTGTAGGCTCATCGGCAATTAAAATTCCCGGAGTATTCACAATTGCTCGAGCAATCGCTACACGTTGTTGTTCCCCACCAGATAATTCATTTGGGAAATTATTCATACGATGTTTTAAATTTACTAATTCTAACACTTCGTCTACACGGCGTTTAATTTCGCGAGGAGACTTTTCAATTACTTCCATCGCATAAGCCACATTTTCATAGACTGTTTTATTTTGTAAAAGTTTAAAATCTTGGAATACGACACCAACATAACGGCGTAAGAATGGAATTTGACGATCTTTAATCTTCATCAAATCATATTTTCCCACACGAATTCTACCCTTTGTCGCTTTTTCTTCACGATACATCATTTTAATGAAAGTTGATTTCCCTGCACCAGAAGGCCCTACTACATAAACAAAATCTCCATCTTTAATTTGGATTGATAAATTATTAATAGCAGTAATTCCTTTACTATATTTCTTAGTTACATTCATCATTTCAATCATAAACTCACCAGCTTTCTAATCCTACGATTTTTTAATCTTCACCATTATAGCACCCTAATATTACAACACCTTCACATAAGATTACAGAAATATTAAAATCAGGATACGAGGAAAAGCGTTCAGAAACGGAACACTGGACCGGAGCGACGTAAAGAACGTGAAACGTTCTGAAGACGACTCCGGGAAGTGGACGCCGTTTCTGCTTTTCCGAGTTCAACTTCAGGATACGAGGAAAAGCGGTTAGAGGCGAAGACGGTTCGCGGTTTTGACGTAAGCGGTCAGAATGACCGTGCGGACAAAACACGAAAGGCTTGAGCCTCTGCTTTTCCGAGTTCGACTACTAAGGATACGAGCCATCGCGTTCAGAAATGGAACGTTGGACCGGAATACTGTAAACGGCTGGGACAGCCGTGCAAAATCCTTCACAGTGCGAAGGATTTGGGTGTAAGCATTGCTCAGTGCATAATATTACATACTTATAAGACAATACTTTTCTCCCTATTAGCAGTATGAACTCATCCCCTCAAGAAAGTCATTTACTCAAGATATGGAAGATTCCTTCTTATAATAATCCACCTAATTAAAACGAACTTAAAACAATTTACCTTCCAACAGTAAAACACCCAGCTCTCACTAGGTGTTTCTCTACTATTATTATTCAGTTGCTTTCGTTCCCTCGAGCGTCCATTTTAAGTACGCATCCATAAACGGATCCAAATCTCCATCCATCACCGCACCAATATTTCCAGTCTCATATCCAGAACGTAAGTCTTTTACCATTGAATAGGGATGGAAGACATAATTTCGAATCTGAGAACCCCAAGCGATATCTTTTTGCTCTCCACGGATAGCAGCTAGTTCTGCCGCCTTCTTCTCTTCTTCTAATTGGAATAATTTCGCCTTTAACATCGCCATTGCTTGATCTTTGTTTTTAAATTGAGATCGTTGAGCTTGACTCTGCGTCACGATTCCAGTTGGAATATGCGTAATACGTACCGCAGAAGACGTCTTATTGATATGTTGTCCACCGGCACCACTTGCACGATACACATCTACTTTTAAGTCATCTGGATTAATTTCAATATCAATATCTCCATCCATTTGCGGAACGACATCCACTGAACAGAATGATGTATGACGCTTTCCAGCCGCATCGAATGGTGAAATACGAACGAGACGATGCACCCCTTTTTCAGAGCGTAAGTACCCGTAAGCATTTAACCCTTCAATCGACAAGGTTACAGATTTAATCCCTGCTTCATCCCCGTCTTGGTAGTCCACTGTTTCGACTCTATAACCATGCTTTTCAGCCCAACGCATATACATACGAAGCAGCATACTTCCCCAGTCTTGCGATTCCGTACCACCAGCTCCTGGGTGAATTTCTAAGATGGCACTGTTCTTATCATGTGGACCATTCAGTAACATACTTAATTCGTACTGTTGTAAGTCCTTCTTAAGAGAGCGAATCGCCTCAACGATTTCCGCATGCACTTCTTCATCTGGTTCTTCTTTATACATTTCAAATAACAAACCTGTCTCTTCATGCGCTAATTCCATTTTATGGAAAGTATCATAAATTGACTTTAATTCATTATTCTTTTGAATGACTTGGTTCGCTTTTTCGCTATCATCCCAAAATGATGGTTCTGACATTTCTTGCTCGTAAGCAGCGATATCTTCTTCTAGGCGATCTAAGTCAAAGAGACCTCCTATAGCTGATAATTTGCTCATTCATGGCTTCAAGAGCATTTCTAATTTCACTAATTTCCATATTGACCTCTTTCTAAAAGAAAACGGCGAAATACTTCGCCGTCTCCCTCATTTATTAAGCTTTTTCTGAATCGTCATCAGAAGTTCTATCGTGACCTGTTGCCACTACACTACGAACTCCTTGAACTTGTTCACGTTGTAAGTTTTGACGAATTTGAGATTTCATCAAGATACGTGTTACATCATAGTCAATTTCAGCAATCATTTGTTGGAATCTTTCGTATCCTTCAGTTTGGTACTCCGTTAATGGATCGATTTGTGCATATCCACGTAAACCAACACTTTGACGTAATTGGTCCATGTCATCAATGTGGTCTGTCCACTTACGATCCACTACACGTAAAATAACCACTTTTTCGAACTCAAGCATTTGATCGTCACCGTTCAATTGCTCTTGTTTTTCTTTGTAGATTTCCATTGCTTTTTCGTATAATATTTCTTCGATTTCAGCAGCTGTTTTTCCTTCAAAATCACTTAACGAAATTTCGTCTGGCGCACAAATTGCATTGTGTGCAAAGTCTACTAAGCCTTCTAAATTCCATTCCTTTTGATCCGCTAAAGTATGACTTTCCACTACACGATGGATAGTACGACGAATCATCCCTTTAGTTACATTTTCAAGAGATTTCTCTTCATTGATAATTTGTAAACGTTGAGAGTAGATGATTTCACGTTGTTCACGCATTACTTCATCGTACTCTAGGACACTTTTACGTGTATCATAGTTGTTTCCTTCAACACGTTTTTGTGACGATTCAACTTGTTTGGTTAACATCTTACTTTGGATGAAGTTATCATCTTCTTCGTCTGTTAAGTTTAGACGTTCCCAGATTGCTTGCATCTTTTCTCCACCGAAACGTTTCATTAAATCATCTTCTAATGATAGGTAGAATTGCGTTGCACCTGGGTCCCCTTGACGTCCACTACGTCCACGTAATTGGTTATCAATACGACGGCTTTCATGACGTTCTGTACCGATTACGCAAAGTCCACCGAGTTCTTTCACGCCTTTACCAAGCTTGATGTCAGTACCACGTCCGGCCATGTTTGTCGCGATTGTTACAGCGCCACGTTGACCTGCTGACATGATAATTTCTGCTTCTTTAAAGTGGTTTTTCGCATTTAATACTTCGTGAGGAATTCCTTCTGCTCGTAATAAGTTTGAAAGCAATTCACTTGTTTCAACCGCAACAGTACCCACAAGAATTGGTTGCCCTGCTTCATGACGTTGTTTAATATCTTTAACAACCGCTCTAAATTTACTACGTAGAGATGGGTAAATTAAGTCTTGTCCGTCTACACGTTGAATTGGTCGGTTTGTCGGAATAGCTACAACGTTCATGTTGTAAATTTCTCTGAATTCTTCTTCTTCAGTCTTAGCAGTCCCCGTCATTCCTGACAATTTACGATACATACGGAAGTAGTTTTGGTAAGTGATTGTCGCCATTGTCTTAGACTCATTTTCAACTTCTACGCCTTCTTTAGCTTCAATCGCTTGGTGAAGACCATCTGAGTAACGACGACCTTCCATAATACGTCCAGTAAATCCATCAACGATTTTAACTTTACCTTCATCCACTACATAGTCGATGTCGCGTAACATAATGTAGTTCGCACGTAACGCTTGGTCGATATGGTGAACAAGCGCTGAGTTATCCACGTCATAAAGGTTTGGCAAGCGGAATGTTTGTTCTGCTTTGTTAATCCCTTCGTCTGTTAATGAGATTGTCTTAGAAGTTAAGTCGATTGTGTAATCTTCTTCCTCTTTTAATCCTTTAACAAACATATCTGCACGTTGGTATAATACGGTTGATTTTTCAGCTTGTCCTGAAATAATCAATGGAGTACGTGCTTCGTCGATTAAGATTGAGTCTGTTTCATCGACAACTGCGTAGTTCAATGGACGTTGTACCATTTGTGATTTGTAAACCACCATGTTATCACGTAAATAGTCAAATCCTAATTCACTGTTTGTGCTATAAGTAATATCACTAGCATAAGCCGCACGTTTTTCTTCTGAAGACATTCCTGTTAAGTTTAACCCTACAGATAGTCCTAAGAAGTTATATAACTCACCCATTTCGCGAGCGTCACGAGATGCTAAGTATTCGTTAACTGTAACTACGTGAACTCCGTCTCCTGATAATGCATTTAAGTATACAGGCATTGTCGCTGTTAAAGTTTTCCCTTCACCAGTACGCATCTCTGCAATGTTCCCATCATGAAGTGTAATCCCACCCATAATTTGAACTTTATATGGGAATAATCCAAGAACACGTTTTGCCCCTTCACGCACAAGCGCAAAAGCTTCAGGAAGAAGAGTATCTAAACTTTCCCCTTTAGCATATCTCTCTTTAAATTCTTCAGTTTTTACTGGAAAATCAGCATCTTCTAATGCAGCCATTTGAGATTCTAACGCAATTACTTTATCCGCTAATTTCCCTAAACGGCGTAATTCGCGCTTATCATTTTCAACTAACTGTCTCAAAAAATTTGCCATTTAATTAACTCCTTTTTTATCTTCATCAATCGTCCTTCTCTTAAAGTATGTAGATGATGAATATTTTAAAACTAATAAAGTCCTACAAATTGGTAACTAGACCTATTGCATCTTATTTATTTTACCATTGTTTAGCTAATTAAGAAAGCAAAAAAAGGTGACTTTTTTCAAAGTCACCCGATTTTTTTATTAATTTGTTTCAATCAAACCATATTTTCCATCTTTACGACGGTAAACAATGTTTGTTTCGTTCGTTTCAGCATCTTGGTAGATAAAGAAGTTATGTCCTAACATGTTCATTTGAAGAACAGCTTCTTCGCTATCCATTGGTTTCAAATCAATTCGTTTTGTACGAACGATTTCTAATCCTGTTTCCTCTTCTTCCGGAGCTTCTGGAAGTATTGGTAATACAATATCAAAACCTTTTTCGCGAGATTTACGATTGATTTTTGTTTTATGTTTACGAACTTGTCTTTCCAGTTTGTCTACTACTAAGTCAATGCTTCCATATAAATCAATTGAAGTTTCCTCAGCGCGTAGAACTAAATAAGGAAGTGGAATTGTTACCTCAACTTTTGCAGTTTTTTCAGTGTAGACTTTGAAGTTAACGTAAGCAGTCGCATTAGCTACGTCAGTAAAATACTTTTCAAGCTTACTAATCTTCTTTTCTGCGTATTGACGAATCGCCTCTGTGACCTCAATATTTTCTCCACGGATATTATATTTAAACATAATACTCTCCCCTTTCATCTGGAAAACCAGATTTGAAGAAATACCCTAAGGACCACTCTTAGGAATTGCTTCGTTTGATTTCTATAGTTTTATTATAAAGCATACTCTTCACTATTACAACCGTTTTCAAAATCTCTTTCATTAATAATTGGTAAGGAAAATCTTTATTTTGAAGAACTTTTCTTTAACTTTTTTCTATACTTATTTTGATGAATCGTATTGTTTTTTGTAGTATACGTATACGAATTCTATAAAATTATAGTCCGAAGATTTAAATATCACCTTCCCTATACAAAAAGGAATTAAGCAACGAATTATTGCTTAATTCCTTTTATCTCTTATTAACACTAATAGATAAACAATTAACTAGATTGAAAGCTCACAGCTAAACTAATTACGCCTTCTTAGTTCTTACACTCAAAACGATACCTGCACAAATAAATGCTAAGAATCCGAATACCGCTCTAAACCTGTTTATCAATATGAGTTGATAAACAGCTATTTTATTAAACGACTCTTATTGATACATATGAAAAATTCATCTTTCTTTTTCTTTATTCCTAATATACCCAGTCCCAGTAAAAACATAATTAATCCAGGCCAAGTTAGAGAAGTACTAACACCAGTATTTGGTAATTCCTCTTTCTTACTTTCTTCTACAGTAGAAGGTTTCTTTTCAGTTCGAGGAGTTGGCTTTGGATCTGGTGTTGGTGTTGGAGCTACTTTTTCTTCATAAGCCCACTGACCAACAAACTCAACATCTGCACCTTGAATCGTTGCTGAAGCAGGTACGTATCCCAAGAATTTCCATTGCCCATTTTCATTATCTACTACAGATTTTGCTGGTGCTATTGGCGTTACTTGTTCATTATTATTGTATTGTACATTATCTGTAGGAAGTAAGTCAGCTTTCGGCAATGATTTTCCAGCAGTTGTACTTTCGAATCGATAGGTTACATGATAAACTACTTCTTCCCAAATGCCATATACTGTCATATCTTCTGAAACAACAGTGCTATCTGAAAATGCTTGTCCTTGACCGTCTGCTTGAGTATTCCACTCTTTAAATTTATATTCTTTTCCATTCACAATTACATTTGATGGCGTTACAGGCATAGAATCCCCAATAGTATTCATATCTGGTTGAGTATTTGTATTCAATTCATCAGAAGAAATCGATTTATTATGGACAACATTAACTGTTCCAACTGTTTGTTCTACTCCATTTTCAAAAGCTGAAGAATTACGATCAAATGTCACCTTATTGAACGCATAATTATAAGTAACAATTGGAGAAGTTGTTTTAGGAATCGCAGAAATTCCTCCTAATTTAAATCCAAATATACTCATACTATATAACTTAGCTGAGCCATCGATTGATCCACCAGCAGTAATAGCATCCTCTTCTCCTTTAGCAATACTAAACACTGTATTGCGATCAATTGTGAAATTATCTTTCTTATTTGATGTTAATTTCATTGGTTGCGAAGCTGTAGCCAAATCAACATTTTCTTGCATATTTTCTAAACGACGAATGCGTGTACGAATTGTAAATTCAGTTTCTCCATTCAGTGAAGTTGTATCAAATGTGATTCTTGAATCTGGGCTAGTATTATTTGTTTCAAAAGTAGCCGCAATCTTTTGATTATTCTTATCGAGAATCATATGTGGTTGGAATGTATACGAACTAAATGTGAAATCTAATACCTTAGCTAATTTAATTCTACTATCTAATTTCACATGCAAATCAACATAAGTATAGTTTTTATTTGTCGGATCATTATACTCATCTGGATTTGTTGTTGGATAATATTCTGCCGTTCCTGGTTGGAAGTAGTGGTTAGGAGAATAACGAAGAACTGCCGTCGTAAATGGATCCATTTCAAAGACAGCTCCAATATTTAGATTATTAATTTCTTTTATAGCATCGTCCGCATAATAAGTAGCCTCATTATTTTCCACTTCTTTTTTTACTGTCGCTTCATTATAAGACATTTCAGTAGCTGTTTTTTCCTTATTAACCGTTATTTTACCAGTCATCTTTCCAGAATAATACATTGCTTCAGTGGCTGTTAAATACTTAGCATATACTTTTTCTCCACCTTTTAATCCTTCAGGGAATAAGTTTTGAATCGCTTCATAACTGTAAACTAATTTTTCCCCAGGATTATTACGGAAATTAGGAACATTTGAAAACCCGATAAAATAGGCTTTAGACGTCCCGTGACCAGAATCACCTGTATTGGCTGAATTACCATCAATATCAGTATGGTTTAACGATTCCGTACCATTTGTAAATTTTACATCTATATTTCCATGATTTGTTACAAACGTCACTGTTCCATTAAAGTTTGCTGGATCATTTGTAAATCTTGCATTTTTAATTAATTCGTTAACATCTCCTTCATCTTCTCTAGTAGCTCCATTTTCGAACAGATGATCTGAAGTAGTTGCCTCTTCTGTCGTAGCTGCAGACGTTGTAGCAGATTCGGCTTGATGAGTCGGTACTACCTCTGTCATCGTAGTAGCATTTTCTTGAGTCGTAGTTACCTCATCTGCTGAGATAAGAGTACTACTTAAAATAAAAGCACTTGCAATTAATGCTGAAGGCACACCAATTGTTAATTTGCGAATTCTATATATATTATTTTGTTTAACCATACATTATTCTCTCTTTCTTATTTACCTAATAATAAAAACATTATGAATTACTTAAATACTTACATAAAAATTATAATATAAAAAATTACACAAAGCAAAGACAGTTAATATTAAATATTTTAATCACAAATAGATTGTATTCTATTCTATCAAAATAATTTTAGATAATAATTGACTAAATAAAAAGGAACTAAGCAACGAATTATTGCTTAATTCCTTTTGAAGTTATTCACCAAATGTGTTACAAAATGTTCCACTATAATGAATATTTAATTTCAATCTAATTAC
>ERZ773076.85-NODE-85-length-53307-cov-12.169984_pt1 | contig 53307 bp, 52 predicted proteins | sample MGYA00580613_ERZ773076 | MGnify/ENA primary metagenome ERZ773076 (study PRJEB29015, sample SAMEA2738005) | human oral metagenome | biome: human oral; feature: human-associated habitat; material: dental | place: China | collected 2057 ...
ACACCAATGAAACGCTATGAGTTTTTTTTGTTGCACTATATTTTACAATTTATCTTATAAAAAATTAAGGTCTGTCCCCCTCTCTTTGTGTCTCCCTGTGGTATAATAGAAGGCGACTATTTCGAAAAGGGGGGGTGCTATGATAGAGACAGCCAAGCAGCAAGAACGTGCTATTTTAGTAGGTGTTGAATTGCAAGAAACAGAGCATTTTGACATGTCCATGGAGGAGCTTGCCAGTCTTGCCAAAACAGCAGGAGCAGAGGTTGTAGCAAGCTATACCCAAAAACGTGAACGCTATGATAGTAAGTCCTTCGTAGGTTCAGGAAAATTAGAAGAAATCAAGGCTATGGTGGACGCGGATGAGATTACTACGGTCATTGTCAATAACCGTTTAACCCCACGTCAAAATACCAATCTTGAAACAGCATTTGGCGTAAAAGTCATTGATCGCATGCAATTGATTTTGGATATCTTCGCCATGAGGGCTAGGAGTCATGAAGGAAAACTTCAGGTCCATCTGGCTCAGCTTAAATACATGTTGCCTCGTTTAGCTGGTCAGGGGATTATGCTAAGTCGTCAAGCGGGGGGCATTGGTAGCCGTGGACCTGGTGAAAGTCAGTTGGAACTCAATCGTCGTTCTATCCGTAACCAGATTGCGGATATTGAACGTCAATTAAAGATTGTTGAGAAAAATCGAGAAACCATTCGTGAAAAGCGTGTTGATTCAAGTACCTTTAAAATTGGCCTGATTGGTTATACCAATGCTGGGAAATCAACCATTATGAACCTTATGACGGATGATAAACAGTATGAGGCCAATGAACTTTTCGCGACTCTGGATGCAACCACTAAGAAAATTTACTTAAAAGATCAGTTTCAAGTTACCTTGACAGATACGGTTGGTTTTATTCAGGATTTGCCAACAGAATTGGTTGCTGCCTTTAAGTCGACGCTTGAAGAAAGTCGTAATGTGGACCTCCTTTTGCATGTCATCGATGCTAGTGATCCTAATCATGAAGAGCATGAAAAGGTGGTCTTAGATATCCTTAAAGACCTGGACATGACTGATATTCCTCGCCTAGCTATCTACAATAAGATGGACGTAGCGGACGACTTAGTAGCAACAGTCTTTCCTAATGTCCGTCTCTCAGCGCGTGACAAGGGAAGTCGTGAGGCTCTGCGAAGACTCTTGATTAATGAAATTCAACAGATTTTTGAACACTTTAGTATTAAGGTTCATCAGGACCAAGCTTATAAACTTTATCAGTTGAGTCAATTGGTTTTGCTAGATAGTTACAGCTTTGAGACAGAAGTGGAAGAAATTACAGGATTTATTTCACCTAAAAATAAATGGAAATTGGAAGAATTTTATGACTGATTATATGGATTTGGCTTTGAAATATGGTGGTTTTACAAGTTTAGATAAGGTTTATTTGAAAAATACCCTGTCTGATTTTTCGGACAGTCAAAAATTGGCCTTTATTACTCCACCACCAAGTGTCATTAATGCTTATTTTGCAGAGATTTACCAGAAACAATCTCCAGAATCAGCAACGGATTACTATTTGGAACTGTCAAAAGCATTGGACTTATTTAATTTAGAGCCATCTTTTGATGAGCGTAAGCCCTTTATTCGTCTCAATCTTTCAGGAAAATCATACGGTTTTTGCTATGAAACTGATGATGAGGTTGCCCAAGTCTTTTCAGAGCTACTAGAGGTCCCAACGGCTAGTATTTTATTTGAACTTGCTCAAGTTTTCCCCCAGTATAAGGTTTATCTTGAAGGAAGCAAAATTAAGATGGCCAAGATTGATTTTGATGAAGAAGTGCTAGAAGAACTAACTCCAGGAGGTCAGCTTCTTAGCCGTGTATCTAAGCTTAAGGGAAATGTTATCAAGTTGGCTAGCTTCAATCAAGATGAATTAGTGGAACTTTTGCCTCAGTATAAAGGGCAAGCGATTTATTATGGCTTTGCACAACGTGAGTGCCTGGCTTATATTGTCCAGAAATAAGAAGAACAATAGATAGAAAGTATAGAACGTTATGGAATTACAATTTTTAGGGACAGGAGCTGGACAACCATCCAAGGCTCGGAATGTATCGAGTTTGGTTTTGAAGCTACTAGATGAAATAAATGAAGTCTGGATGTTTGACTGTGGGGAAGGAACTCAACGTCAGATTTTAGAAACAACAATCAAACCTCGTAAAGTTAAAAAAATCTTTATTACACATATGCACGGGGACCACATCTTTGGCTTACCTGGTTTCTTGGCGAGTCGTTCTTTTCAATCCAGTGAAGAACAAACAGATTTGGAGCTTTATGGACCAGTAGGTATCAAGCAATATGTAATGACCAGTCTTCGTACCTCGGGGACACGTCTTCCTTACCGAGTGCATTTTACTGAGATTGATGAGCATAAGTTAGGCTTGGTTATGGAAAATGACAAATTTGCTGTTTATGCTGATAAGTTGGATCATACCATCTTTTGTGTTGGCTACCGTGTGGTTCAAAAAGACCTAGAGGGTACTCTGGATGCTGTGGCGCTCAAAGCAGCTGGTGTCCCATTTGGTCCTCTCTTTGGACAGATTAAGAATGGTCAAGATGTGGTTCTTGAAAATGGAACAAAAATCATTGCCAAGGACTATATTTCTGCACCTAAGAAAGGCAAAGTGATTACCATCTTGGGTGATACCCGTAAGACGAATGCCAGTGTTCGTCTGGGATTGGGTGCAGATGTCTTGGTTCATGAGTCGACTTATGGTAAGGGTGATGAAAACATTGCCAAAAGTCATGGCCACTCAACCAATATACAAGCAGCTCAGGTAGCTAAAGATGCTTCAGCCAAGCGTCTGTTGCTTAATCATGTGTCAGCTCGTTTCTTGGGCCGAGACATCGGTAGAATGGCGGCAGATGCCCAAACTATTTTCAAAAACACCTACATTGTACGTGACTTGGAAGAGGTTGAAATCTAATGTCTAAACAACGTATTATCGCTATTACTGGTGCCTCAGGAGGCCTTGCTCAAGAAATTGTCAAGCAGCTTTCCCCCCGTGATGGCATCATCCTCTTGGGCCGAGACAAGGACAAGCTGGTGAAATGTTATCGCCATGTGGAAAATAAAACCTGCCTTGCTATTGACCTTCGAGACGACAATGCTATTAAAGAAATGGTAGATTATCTCTTTAAACGTTTTGGACGTATTGATGTTTTTATCAATAATGCTGGCTTCGGTGAATTTAAGTCGTATGCTAATTACACTAGTCAAGAAGTCCGTGATATGTTTGAGATTAATACTTTTGCGACCATGAGCTTTTCACGCCTTATGGCAGAGAAAATGGTAGAGCAAGGCCATGGGCATATCATCAATATCGCCAGTATGGCGGGAAAAATTGCGACAGCCAACTCAAGTGTCTATGCAGCGACAAAGTTTGCGGTAATTGGCTTCTCAGATGCCCTGCGTCTAGAGCTGACTGATAAAGGGGTCTATGTGACAACGGTCAATCCTGGTCCAATTGAGACAAGCTTCTTTGACCAAGCAGATCCCTCTGGAGCCTATCTTGAGAGTGTTAAAAAGTTTGTCCTCAGTCCTAAATACGTGGCTAAAAAGATTGTCCGTATTCTGGGCAAAAACAAACGTGAAGTTAACTTGCCACGACTATTAGCGGTTGCGCACAAAGGATATACGCTATTTCCACGCATCTCGGACAAACTAGCTACCAATGTGTTTAACTACAAATAGGGGAATGCTAGATGGCAGTCAATATTCAAGTCTATTTAGAAACCATCCGGAAACCCGGAGGACAGGTATAATACGCCCTGCAGGACAATCGCTTCAAAGGCCAATAAGGCTGGCGAGAGTCTATGCTTCAGATGGAGTTGGAAGTCTGACAAGAGTCCCCTGATCGGAATATCGCCTTCTTCCAGCACTATAGATTACAAAGGAGTTAAGATGTTAGAGTACAAACAAGAGATTCCAGAGATGACAGACCTACTCGCACTGTACAGTTCAGTCGGTTGGACCAATTATACCAACAACCCAGCTATGCTAGAAGAAGCTGTCAAAGCTAGTCTCTGGCAGTTGGCAGTTTATGATGAGGAAGAGTTAGTAGCCTACATTCGCTTGGTAGGAGATGGACACTCTGTTCTTTTGGTGCAGGACCTCTTGGTGCGACCAGATCATCAGCGCCAAGGAATCGGAAAGAAACTCTTAGAAGAGGCTTTAGCAACTTTTCCCAATGTCTATCAACGACTCCTTGTCACTGAACGTAGCGAGAAAAATCTAGCCTTTTACCAATCTCTGGGCTTTATCGAACTTTCAGAGCAAGCTTGTACAGGGATGATTTATAAATATTGATGAAAAGGATTTCCAAATAGGGAATCTTTTTCTTGTTTTTCCTAATATTACTTGAAAATGATAGTAGAATAGATCTAGATAAAAAAGAGAAGAAAGGAATATTTGAGAAAACACAAGTCAAATGAGGAGTAATACCCAGTTTTTTATTTTATCCAGAAAAGCAGGGCTTTATTGGAAATGTAGCACGAGTCGAAGCACCTTCCGATGTTTTCCATTCTCTTTTTAGGAAACTTAGGCTTCTATCCACTATGATAAAATTATTCATGTTATAATAGGTAGACTAGATGACAGGGAGAAAATATAAAAACATGATTACATCAACGTATGATTGGAAAATAAACACAAAAGAGCCAGATGCTGGCTTTTTTAAACTTGCCAAAGAACATGGACTGGCAGAAACAGCAGCCAAGATTGCCTATGAACGTGGCGTGACGACAGAAGAGGCTCTTGAAGATTTTCTTAAGGCTGATTTATCACACCTTCATGATCCATATCTTCTTCATGATATGGACAAGGCAGTGGCTAGAATTCGTCAGGCCATTGAAAATTATGAGCAAATCTTAGTCTATGGAGACTATGATGCGGATGGGATGACGTCAGCATCGATTGTCAAGGAAGCTCTTGAAATGATGGGCGCTGAGGCTCGAGTCTATTTGCCTAACCGTTTTACAGATGGTTATGGGCCAAATGAAAGTGTCTACAAGTATTTCATTGAGCAGGAAGGCATTTCACTCATTGTTACAGTGGATAATGGGGTAGCGGGTAATGAGGCTATTGCTTATGCGCAAGAGCAAGGTGTGGACGTTATCGTTACAGACCACCATAGTATGCCGGCACAACTTCCAGATGCCTACGCCATTGTCCATCCAGAGCATCCGGATGCCGATTATCCTTTTAAGTATTTGGCAGGATGTGGTGTAGCTTTCAAATTGGCAACTGTCCTCCTTGAAACTATTCCTACAGAGATGTTGGACTTGGTAGCCATTGGTACCATTGCTGATATGGTTAGCCTTACGGATGAAAATCGTATTATGGTCAAGGTCGGCCTGGAAATTCTCAAGACTACTGAGCGTATCGGGCTTCAAGAATTGCTCCGCATTTCAGATGTGGACCCAACAACGATTTCCGAAGAAACGGTAGGTTTTAAACTGGCTCCTCAACTCAATGCTTTGGGACGTTTAGATGATCCAAATCCAGCCATTGAACTACTGACTGGATTTGATGATGAGGAAGCTCAAGCCATTGCTTTGGAAATCAATGCTAAAAATGAAGAACGTAAGGAAGTTGTTCAAAAAATCTTTGATGAAGCCATGACTATGGTAGACTTGGAAAAACCAGTTCAGGTTTTGGCCAAGGACGGTTGGCATCCTGGCGTTCTAGGTATTGTGGCTGGGCGCATCATGGAGCAAATCAGCCAGACAGTAGTGGTTTTGAATATTGAAGATGGCTTGGCAAAGGGTTCAGCCCGTAGTTTGGCATCTATCAATATCTTCCATGCCCTTAATGACCACCGAGATATCTTTACTGCATTTGGAGGACATGCTGGAGCGGCTGGGATGACCCTTCCGGAGGAAAATCTTGGTCAACTCTCAGATATTTTATGTAGTTATGTCTACGACAATGATATCGATACAAGCGCCAAAAATACGCTTAATTTAGATGAAGAGCTCCAACTCAACGAGCTTAGCTTGGATACCATTAAGAGCCTTGAAAAACTAGCACCTTTTGGTATGGATAATAAAAAGCCAGTCTTTTGGCTACATGATATTACCGTTACTCAAGCTAGGACAATGGGACAAAATGGAGCCCATCTTAAGTTTAAGGTGAAGCAAGGCAAGGATAGCTTTGACGTTGTCGCTTTTAATAAAGGTCATTTGCTTCAAGAATTTCAGCAAGCTCAAGGTTTGGAATTGGCAGTAACCTTATCTGTTAATGTTTGGAATGGTCAGACAACGCTACAGCTCATGCTAGAAGATGCGCGTGTGGATGGTGTTCAATTATTTGATTTCCGCTCAAAAAATATGGCACTGCCTGAAGGCGTACCATCGGTAGAAGAAGCAGCAGACACAGAGCCTGCGGTTGTCCTCAACACCCTACCTGAATCAGCGACAGAATTAAAAGAGTGGTTTGAAGGTAAAGATTTCCAGGCTATCTATTTTAAAAATAGCATTAAGGAAGCCTATTATCTGACAGGTTATGGAACAAGAGAGCAATTTGCAAGGCTCTATAAAACCATTTACCAATTCCCAGAGTTCGATGTCCGCTATAAACTGGATGAACTCAGCAATTACCTTAAAATTGACAAGATGCTTCTGATTAAGATGATTCAAATCTTTGATGAATTGGACTTTGTGACTATTGATAATGGTGTTATGACAGTCAATAAAGAAGCTGAAAAACGTGAGATTGAGGACAGTCAGATTTTCCAAAATCTGAAACGACTCGTTAAGTTCCAAGAACTCATGGCTCTGGGAACACCACAGGAAATTTATGATTGGCTGTATAAGTAGGGGAGTCTTAATCCAAAGGATTCGTCTTGAAATGAGGGTTAGCATTTTCTAAATTTACTATTTCATGCTATAATAGTATGTAAATATTTTTTTGGCGAAAAGCCTATAGGAAGAACAAATGAAATTAGAAGATTATATTGCATCTATTGAAAACTACCCTAAAGAAGGGGTTACTTTCCGTGATATTAGTCCTTTGATGGCTGATGGAAATGCTTATAGCTATGCTATCCGTGAAATCGTTCAGTATGCGACTGATAAGAAGATTGACATGATTGTTGGTCCCGAAGCGCGTGGTTTCATCGTTGGTTGTCCAGTTGCTTTTGAACTTGGTATTGGTTTTGCTCCTGTTCGTAAACCTGGTAAATTGCCACGTGAAGTGATTTCAGCCGATTACGAAAAAGAGTATGGTGTCGATACACTTTGTATGCATGCCGATGCAATCAAGCCAGGCCAACGTGTACTTATCGTTGATGATCTCTTGGCAACTGGTGGTACCGTCAAAGCTACAATTGAAATGATTGAGCGCCTAGGTGGTGTCGTTGCTGGTTGTGCCTTCTTGATTGAGCTTGATGGTCTTAATGGACGTGAAGCTATTGAAGGTTACGATACTAAAGTATTGATGAACTTCCCAGGATAAATCTATCTATGAACTAACAAAAGGCCTTAGGGCCTTTTTAACTCTTTTAAAACAAAGGTAGCCTCTAAATATAGTTTAAAGCTATAGCTAACTAGAGAAAATATATATTTGATAACAATACCTCCCCGGTTTATAATATGAAGATAGAATAAATAAGGATGGAGATATTGTTATGCCTATAAAACTTGATAATAAGTTACCAGCTCTTGATGTATTGCGTTCGGAAAATGTCTTCATCATGGATGAGAACAGAGCTAGTAGCCAGGATATTCGACCAATGGAGGTCTTAATCCTTAATCTTATGCCTACTAAAGAAGTTACGGAAACTCAATTGCTACGTCTTTTGGCCAATACGCCACTTCAAATTAACGTCGAGTTTCTTTATATGGCTAGCCATAAATCGAAAAACACCCATGCCGAACATATGAAGACTTTCTATAAGACATTTGATGAAATCAAAGACAAGTATTACGATGGTCTTATCGTAACGGGGGCTCCTGTTGAACAAATGCCTTTTGAGGAAGTTGATTATTGGCAGGAATTAACACGAGTTTTTGACTGGTCTAAAAAGCATGTTTATTCAACGCTTCATTTGTGTTGGGGAGCTCAAGCAGGCCTCTATTACAAACATGGGGTTGATAAGGTTTCCTTACCAGAGAAATTATCTGGTATCTATAAGCAAACTGTTGACATGCCAGAAAATTTCCTCATGAATGGCTTTGATGACAGCTTTGTATCACCTCACTCACGCTATACAGAAGTTACTCTTGAAGATATCAAAAATAAGACAGATTTAGATGTCGTTGTCTCAGGACCTGAAGTAGGATTGTCTATTTTAGCCAGTAAGAATCTTCGTGAGGTTTATAGTTTCGGTCACTTTGAATATGACCGGGATACATTAGCTAGAGAATATCGAAGAGACTTGGATGTTGGCATAAACCCTGATGTACCAGCAAATTATTTTCCAGAGGATGATCCTAGTCAGGAACCTCAATTACGTTGGAACCTTGCTGCATCGGCTTTCTTTAGCAATTGGGTTAACTACGCAGTCTATCAAGAAACACCTTATCGTTTAGAAGAGTTGGAAGACGATTTTTCATTCTACGGTTATTTGTAGCAGACAATTTCAAGAGTTTTATGTGGGAGCATTTAGACTTTTTGGGTTATTCTAGCAACTCTGAAAGGTAATTATGAGTTTTTTTGAACAGTATCGATCAGGAAATCTGGTCCTTCCAAACGCTTTGTTTTTCCATTTTAAGGAGATTTTTCCGTCAGCTGATGACTTTTTAGTTTGGCAATTTCTCTATCTACAAACGACAACTCAGATTGGAGAAGTGGCTTCTAGTCAGATTGCGCAGGCAACTGGTAAGACACCAACTGAAGTTAATAAGAGTATTACGACATTGACTGAGGCTGGTCTCCTTGATTTCACAACAATTAAGGTTAATAATGAAATTGAAATGGTTGTCGATGCTTCACCTGCTTTAGCTATTTTAGATAAACTGGTGAGTAAGGACAAGACAGTGTCAGGACCTGTCGTTGGTCAACCAACCAATACACAACTCATCAAACAACTGACGGATGAGCTGGAACAGGCTTTGGGGATCTTGAATCCTATGGTTATTGAAGATTTAAACAAGGAAATTCAAGAAGAACATACTGATCCTGAACTTATTCGTGAGGCTTTGAGAGAAGCTGTTTTTAACCAAAAAACAAATTGGAATTACGTTAAAGGAGTTCTTCGCAACTGGAAATTGAGTGGTATCACTACTAAAATTCAAGTTGAACAGCGTCGTATAGAGCATCAAGGAAAGAAACAGGCTCATCAGGTTTCGGAAGACTTCAAAACAGGAATGGATGCAGCCCGTCAATTGTGGGGTGGCCAATAATGATGGGAAGAAAGCGTGTTAATGAAGCTCTAGCCTTGATGGGAGAGATGTTTCCCAACGCTCATGGGGAGTTGGAGTGGGAAACTCCGTTTCAACTCCTTGTTGCGGTTATTTTATCTGCGCAAACAACAGATAAAGCTGTTAACAAGATTACTCCCGGTCTTTGGGCTCGTTATCCAGAAATTGAAAATTTAGCATCTGCCAATCTTGATGACGTTGAAATGTGCTTACGGACCATCGGTCTCTACAAGAATAAAGCTAAGAATATCATTAAAACAGCAAGAGCTATTCTAATGAATTTTGATGGGCAAGTTCCCAAAACACACAAAGAATTAGAGAGTTTACCTGGTGTGGGGAGAAAAACAGCTAATGTTGTTTTAGCCGAAGTTTATGGGATTCCGTCCATTGCTGTTGACACACATGTCTCACGTGTTTCCAAACGGCTGAATATTGTAGCAGAAGACGCTACTGTAGAAGAAATAGAAGCAGAGTTGATGAAGAAGATCCCCAAAAGAGACTGGATTATTAGTCATCATCGCATGATTTTCTTTGGACGTTATCATTGTTTGGCTAAGAATCCTAAATGTCAGTCCTGCCCCCTTCAAAGCTATTGTAAGTATTATAAGGAAATGATTAAGGAATAAGTTGGAGAATGTGAGTTTCTTCAACTTTTTTATAGCTGTAAGATTTTGTTACAAACTAGTAACTTGACAAAAGTCTCAGGCTTTAAGAAAATAGAATAAACGATTTAGAAGCAGGAGCGGTATAGTATGGCTGAATTCAGTAATGAAGAGTATCTCAGAGCCTTAGCAGATAATGGTGATAGAGAAGCAGCCAAAGAATATGAGCAGGCTTTGGATAATCGTATCTTTCAGTTGCAAATTTCTTTGGCTCAAACGAGTGATCCGCAGGGCCGTAAGGAAGTGCAAAAGTTCTTGGAACAAGAGGAAAAGAAACAAAGGGACTACTTTCAAGAAAAAGAGGAAAAAGCTGTGAGCGAATTTAGAAGTCGTAAGAATGAACCTACTAGAAGTAGGAAGGTTTCGAGTTTTTATAGACTAAGAGACCCTAAAGTGATTAGATGGGTGATTGGCGTTGTGGCAGTAGCTGCTGCTGTGATTCCTGTTGTCACTCTAATGTGGTATAGTAATAACCAAAACGAAAACGTAACTAATCCTTGGAAAAATGGCCAGTTAGCCCAAAGTAAGAAAGTAGCTGCAGCATCTTCAGATGATCAGTCCTCTAATGTTGATACGTCATCATTGTCTGATCAGCAGTTAGAAGACTGGGTAGTTTCTACCTATGCCAAGGAACAAGGCTCAACAGGCGAAAGTTATAAAGATCTGGGCTGGAATGTTTATTCATGGACAGACGATGACGATAATCTAGTCTATGCCCAACTTTCTGATAGTTATGGTAATGATGTCCTTCTTTTCCGAGTTGACAAAAAAGGGCAGTTAGAAGCCTATGGTGGTCTTGATGGTTCAAGTGGTTCTTGGGACGTCGTTTCCCAAAAATATTCAACAAGCTAATTAAACCGTTATAAAACCCCTGACTAGGGTGTCTGAGACTGTCTTTTGACAGTCTTTTTTGATATAATTTAAGGTAATCGTGTATACAATTAAAAAGCTGATTTTGGAGATTTTAGATTATCAGTTCGACGGAACTTTTTTAGTCACCTTGGATTTCTCACTAATCAGTTTTAAAAAAGGAGAGTTGTCGTGTCAGACTATTTATCGGTCACCTCATTAACCAAATATTTAAAAATGAAATTTGACCGTGATCCTTATTTAGAGAGGGTGTATTTGACAGGTCAGGTTTCCAATTTCCGTCGTCGGCCGAGTCATCAGTATTTTTCTCTTAAGGATGAAGGAGCTGTTATCCAAGCAACAATTTGGACGGGAGTCTTCAAAAAGCTTGGTTTTGACCTCGAAGAAGGGATGAAAATCAATGTCGTTGGTCGGGTGCAGATTTACGAGCCTAGTGGTTCCTATTCGATTATTATCGAGAAAGCTGAGCCAGATGGTGTGGGTGCCTTGGCTCTCCAATTTGAACAGCTTCGTAAGAAGTTAACTGCTGAAGGCTATTTTGACGAGCGTCATAAACAGGCTCTTCCTAATTTTGTCAAAAAGATTGGTGTTGTTACGAGTCCTAGTGGTGCGGTTATTCGTGATATTATTACTACGGTTAGTCGTCGTTTTCCTGGGGTGGAGATTTTACTCTTTCCTACCAAGGTTCAAGGAGAAGGTGCGGCACAGGAAATTGCTGAAAATATTCACAGAGCCAATCAAAGGGATGACTTGGATCTTTTAATCGTAGGTCGTGGTGGAGGCTCTATCGAAGATCTCTGGGCCTTTAACGAAGAAATTGTGGTGCAATCGATTTTTGAGAGTCGTTTACCTGTAATTTCTAGTGTTGGTCATGAAACCGATACGACTTTGGCTGACTTTGTAGCAGATCGTAGAGCCGCCACCCCTACAGCAGCGGCAGAGCTTGCCACACCAGTATCTAAGGCAGATATCTTGGTGTGGATTCGGGAAAGACAAAACAGGGCTTATCAAGCTTGTTTAAGACGTATACAGTATAACAAAGAGCGTTTAGCCAAATTGTCACAATCGGTTGTCTTTAGGCAACCTGAACGTCTTTATGACGGCTATTTGCAAAAGCTTGACCAATTGACAACACGACTTGAAACCTTGATAAAGAAGGATTTTGAACGCAAACAAAAAGAAGTGGCTCTTTTAAGTCAAAAACTTCAAGGTTTGAATCTCTTGGCTAGTGTAGAGAATTATCAGGACCGTCGAGAGTCCTTACAGCGTTTGTTAGTTACTACAATCAAGAACACCCTTAACGGCTATCGTGTCAGACTAGAGAAGTCGCAAGAAGCCCTATTATCACTGGACACTAGTCGTATTGTTGCAAGGGGCTATGCTATTGTCAATAAAGACGATAAGCCCTTAACCACTATCAAGGATATTACTGAAGGTGATCAATTAACTATCCAAATGAGGGATGGAAAACTAGAAGTAGAGGTAAAAAATGTCAACGAAAAAAACATTTGAGGAAAATTTACAGGACCTAGAAGCCATCGTTACTAAACTTGAGACAGGCGATGTTGCTCTTGAAGATGCTATTGCTGAGTTCCAAAAGGGTATGGCCCTGTCTAAAGATTTGCAGAAAACCTTGGAAGATGCTGAAAAGACATTGGTTAGGGTTATGCAAGCAGACGGTACAGAAACGGAAATGAATGCCTAATGACCAAGCGTGAAAAAATTGATGCTGCTATCCGTGATTACTATCAAAAGAAGAATCTTCCAGTCTCACATGAACTGATTACAGCGATTCTTTATTCAGTTGATGGTGGTGGGAAGCGTATTCGTCCTCTCATTTTCTTGGATTTGCTTGAAGGATTTGGTTTAGAATTAACTGATAGCCATTTTGATGTAGCAGCGAGCCTTGAAATGATTCATACAGGAAGTCTAATTCATGATGATTTGCCAGCGATGGATAATGATGATTACCGTCGAGGACGTTTGACAAACCATAAAAAATTTGATGAAGCAACGGCAATCTTGGCTGGGGATTCGCTTTTCCTAGATCCCTTTGACCTCCTGGCACAAACGGAGCTTTCAGCAGAAATACGTGTTCAATTGATTCAAGCATTATCTTATTCCTCAGGAACGTTCGGTATGGTAGGTGGTCAGATGCTGGATATGAAAGGTGAAGGTCGAAAACTCGATTTATCACAACTGGCTCAAATTCATGAACATAAGACAGGTAAGCTCTTAAGCTTTCCTTTTGTGGCAGCAGGTATTGTTGCTCAACAAGAGCAGAAAGTCTTGAAAAGCCTTCAAGAAGCTGGTCAGCTGATTGGTCTAGCCTTTCAAGTTCGTGATGACATCTTAGATGTTACTGCTGACTTTGAATCCTTAGGAAAAACACCTGGAAAAGATGTGGTTGCTGGGAAATCAACCTACCCTGCTCTTCTTGGTTTGGATAAATCACATGCTATTCTCGAGGAATCACTAAATAAGGCTGAGGCCATTTTCAAAGATTTGGCTGAGGACCAAGGTTTCAAGCAAGACAATATTATGAAAATCATAGAAAGGTTAAGACTCCATGCCTAAGGAAAGAGTAGATGTCTTGGCTTATAAACAAGGCCTATTTGAAACACGAGAACAAGCTAAACGTGGTGTTATGGCTGGTTTAGTTGTTAATGTTATCAATGGTGAGCGTTACGACAAACCTGGTGAAAAAATCGATGATGCAACAGAGTTAAAGATTAAAGGGGAAAAACTCAAGTATGTCAGTCGTGGAGGACTCAAACTTGAAAAAGCTTTAGCTGTTTTCAATCTATCAGTTGAAGATATGACAACCATCGATATCGGAGCCTCAACAGGTGGATTTACCGATGTCATGCTTCAAAATGGTGCTAAACTAGTTTACGCAGTAGATGTTGGTACCAATCAGTTAGTTTGGAAATTGCGTCAAGATGAGCGAGTGCGTTCTATGGAGCAATATAATTTTCGATATGCTGAACCAGTCGATTTTACTGAGGGATTACCATTGTTTGCCTCAATTGATGTCAGCTTCATCTCTCTTAATTTGATTCTACCGGCCTTGGCTAAGATATTGGTTGATGGAGGGCAAGTTGTTGCTCTTGTGAAACCTCAATTTGAGGCAGGTCGTGAACAAATTGGAAAAAATGGGATTGTACGTGAGAGCAGTATCCATGAAAAAGTATTAGAAACCGTAACAGCTTTTGCAGTTGATTATGGCTTTTCGGTTAAAGGATTGGATTTTTCCCCCATTCAAGGTGGCCATGGTAATATTGAGTTTCTGGCCCACTTAGAAAAGACAACTTCTCCTAAAAATAAGGTTTTATCCGCTATCAAGGAAGTTGTAGCACAAGCACATAAGGAGTTTAAGAAGAATGAAGAAGAATGATCGTTTGGAGTTAATCCGAAAGATTGTCCAAGAAAATAAAATTACGACCCAAGGAGAATTAGTAAAATTACTCCAGGCTGAGGGGTTGAAGGCTACTCAGGCTACGGTATCACGTGATATCAATGAAATTGGTATTACCAAAGTGCCAACTGAAGATGGTTCTTACATCTACGGGCTTTCAACTGCTCCTAGACGAGTAGGTGGATCTTCTGTTGCGAGCCGACGCTTGTTGCGTATTGATCGACAACATGCCTTTATGAATATCTTAGTTCAGCCAGGAACTAGCCGTCTCATCAAAAAGATTCTTTTGGATGAATACAAGCATTTGATTTTTAGCTTGATTGTTGATGATGACACGCTCTTTTTGGTTGCTCAGTCAGAATTAGCAGCTATTGAATTACAGGGGCAAATCATCAAGTGGGTTGAAGAATAGGAGGATTTATGCTTCTCGAAATTACGATAAAGAATTTCGCAATTATTGAAGAAATTTCTCTTAACTTTGAAAATGGGATGACGGTTCTTACTGGTGAAACAGGAGCAGGGAAATCCATTATTATTGATGCTATGAATCTAATGTTGGGGGCGCGGGCATCTAGTGAAGTGGTGCGTCATTCGGCTCCTAAGGCGGAAATTCAAGGATTCTTTTCAATTGAACAAAATCCTGCTTTAGTCAGTCTTTTGGAAGATAATGGGATTCCTGTTGAGGATGAATTGATTATCCGCCGTGAAGTCTTTCAAAATGGTCGAAGTGTTAGTCGTATCAATGGCCAGATGGTGAATCTAACCATTCTTAAGGCAGTGGGACGTTTTTTGGTAGATATTCACGGTCAACATGACCAGGAAGAACTCATGAGACCTACTCTTCACATTAGCATGTTGGATGCTTTTGGAGATAAGGCATTTTTCCAAACGAAGAAAAAGTATCAAGAGTATTTTGACCGCTATCGTGAGTTAAGAAAAGCTGTTCTTGAAAAACAGAAAAATGAGCAAGAGCATAAAGCTCGTATTGAAATGCTGGCTTTTCAGATAGCAGAAATTGAGGCAGCTTCCTTGAAATCAGGAGAAGATTTTGCATTGCTGAAGGAGAGAGACAAACTACTGAACCACAAGCAGATAGTTGATACATTAACAAATGCCTATGTCATGTTGGATAATGAAGATTTTTCTAGTCTATCCAATGTCCGCTCTGCCATGAATGACCTTCAATCCCTTGAAGAGTATGACTCTGATTACAAGGAACTCTCTGGTAATCTGTCAGAGGCCTATTACGTTCTTGAGGATGCGACCAAACAGTTGGGTGATCTTTTAGATAATCTAGACTTTGATTCAGATCGTTTGCAGGAAATTGAACACCGTTTAGATACGATTAATGCCATTACCCGTAAATATGGTGGAACTGTCGATGATGTCTTAGATTATCTCGAAAATTCAAGTAAAGAATATAATCTATTGACTGGAAATTCTAGCTCTTCTGATGCTATGGAACAAGTGCTTAAGCAACTTGAAAAAGACTTACTCGCGTCTGCAGAGACCTTGCAAAGGGCACGACATCAGATTGCAGAAGCTCTTGAGTCAGAGATAAAGACTGAGTTATATGATCTGTATATGGATAAGGCTGATTTTAAAGTTAACTTTACTAAGGGGAAATTTAACCGTGATGGTAATGAGCAAGTTGAGTTTTACATTTCAACCAATCCAGGGGAAGGCTTTAAACCGCTTGTTAAGGTTGCATCTGGTGGCGAACTGTCTCGACTTATGCTCGCCATTAAGTCAGCCTTTGCCCGAAAAGAAGATAAAACTAGTATTGTCTTTGACGAGGTTGATACTGGAGTGTCAGGTCGTGTAGCCCAAGCTATCGCACAGAAGATTCATAAGATTGGAAGTCGTGGTCAGGTATTGGCTATCAGTCACCTTCCTCAAGTAATCGCTATTGCAGATTATCAATTCTTTATTTCTAAAGAAAGTGATAACGAGACAACTGTATCCCGTGTTCGTCTCTTAACACCTGAGGAAAGGGTTCAAGAAATTGCTAAGATGTTAGCTGGTGACAATGTGACACAAGCTGCCTTGAGCCAAGCTAGAGCTTTATTAAAAGTGGATGAACCTGTTTAGGAAAAGAGCTGGGAAAACCTCTCTAGTCATGCTATAATAGAATAAAAATTTGTGTTAAGCGAGAGAAATATGAGTAAAATCAGAATTGTAACCGATTCGTCAATTACGATTGAACCAGAATTGGTTAAAAAGTATCAAATCACTGTCGTACCATTATCAGTTATGGTTGACGGTGTCATCTATTCAGATAGTGATCTCCGGGAAGAGGGTCGCTTCTTGGAAATGATGAAACAAAGTAAAGAGTTGCCAAAAACAAGTCAACCGCCAGTAGGTCTTTTTGCTGAAACTTATGAAAAACTTGTCAATGAAGGTGCTGAACATATCGTGGCCATTCACATCATGCATACTCTTTCTGGGACTTGTGAAGCCTCACGCCAAGGTGCTAGTCTTTCAGGTGCTGATGTGACTGTTATGGACTCAGGTTTCACAGATCAATGCCTTAAGTTTCAAGTAGTTGAAGCTGCTAAATTAGCTCAAGCAGGTGCTAGTTTGGAAGAGATTGTAGCACGTGTTGAAGAAGTGAAAAGCAAATCTGAGCTTCATATCGGGGTCTCTACCCTTGAAAACCTAGTCAAAGGTGGTCGTATTGGACGTGTTACAGGTCTTTTATCATCGTTGCTCAACATCCGTGTTATTATGGAGTTGAAAGATTATCACTTGAATACCATCGTTAAGGGTCGAGGGGCTAAGACCTTTACAAAATGGTTGGATGCTTACATTGACAATATCAAAGATCGAAAAGTAGCAGAGATTGGTATTTCTTATGCAGGAAAACCAGATTTGGCGTATGAACTTGCTTCGAAACTTGGGGTTTTGGGTGCTCCAATTTCAATTCTTGAAACAGGTTCAATTATTCAAACACACACTGGTGAAGGCGCCTTTGCCGTAATGGTTCGCTATGAATAAGTTGAAAGAATCTGTATTGCTAAGAAGCCTTGTAGGCTTCTTATTGCTTTTTTTCGTATTCGTCGTGTTCTTTAATTTCATCATGCCAAGTAATCATCAGTTATCAAAAACTGTCGTAAAACTGAAGTCTGATAAAAAGGATAAGGTCACCTATGTAGCTATTGGGGACTCCCTAACTCAAGGTGTAGGGGACACCACAAATCAAGGCGGCTTTGTTCCTATTTTATCTCAGGCAATGGGGGCAGATTTTAACTGGCAGGTGACCTCAAGTAATTATGGCGTTGCAGGAAATACCAGTAACCAAATTCTCAAGCGAATGAAGGAAAAAGCGGATATTCAGAGGGATCTTAAAAAAGCTAAGCTAATGACTTTAACTGTTGGCGGTAACGATGTCATACATGTTGTTAAGGATAATATCACTAATCTTAGTGTTGATACCTTCAACAAACCTGCTGTGGCTTATCAAGAGAGGTTGCGACAAATTGTTGAGTTGGCTCGTAAGGACAATAAAACATTATCAATTTATATTGTTGGTATTTACAATCCCTATTATCTAAACTTTCCAGATATGACAGAGATGCAAACGATTGTTGATAATTGGAACAAGGCAACAGAAGAAGTTTCCAAGGAATATCAAAATGTTTATTTTGTTCCAGTCAATGATTTACTCTATAAGGGGATTGATGGTAAGGGTGGCGTGACCAGTTCGGATGAAACATCCCAGTATTCCAAGTCATCATCAAAGAACCTTAACGATGCTCTTTTTGAGGATGACCATTTTCATCCTAACAACACAGGTTATCAAATTATGTCAGAAGCTATTTTGAAACGCATTACGCAAACAAAGAAGGAGTGGTCAGGTGAGTAAGGTATGGAAATGGCTATTTTTAGGGTTGTTAGCCTTGAACTTAGCTCTAGTAAGTGTCATAACGTATAGAGTCATGACCCCGGTAGAAACAAGCTCAGTGTCTTTATCTAAGGGTGCTACCAAAATTGGACGTTACAGCATGACAAAAGAAGAACTTGATGCAGCTCTAACCGGTTTTGCTCAAGACTATTCCACTGATAAATTGTATTTCAAGGTTAATGTCACTAATTCTAAAATTGTTTTTGAAAGCAGTTATAAAGTTTTAGGGTATGCTGTACCCCTCTATGTTTATTTCACACCGGTTGTCAGTGAATCAGGTGCGATCGTTTTAAAAGTTTCTGATCTTTCAGCTGGCTCTTTAAGCCTTCCAGTTTCAGATGCTCTCAAAATGATTAAGCGTTCGACAAAGTTACCTGATTATATTTCCATTGATAACAAGAAGGAGAAGGTTACTCTAAATATTCAATCAATGAAAAATGAAAAAGGAATAACAGCACGGGCTAAGAGTCTTGATTTGGTCAATGACCGTATCGAATTTGACATCTACAAGACGATAGATTAAAAAGCCTTTACTTTTTGCAAAAAAACAATGAAATTAGCGTTTATTGCTTGACCTGATAGGTCTTTTAGGATAAGATAATACTTGTCCAAGCGCTAGAAAATTACACGCTTAGAAATATATTGGAGGATTGTTACAATGGCTAACAAACAAGATTTGATCGCTAAAGTTGCGGAAGCAACAGAACTTACTAAAAAAGATTCAGCAGCAGCAGTAGACGCAGTTTTTGCTTCTATCGAAGAATTCCTTGCTGCAGGTGAAAAAGTACAATTGATTGGTTTCGGTAACTTTGAAGTACGCGAACGTGCTGCTCGTCAAGGTCGTAACCCACAAACTGGTGAAGCTATCTCAATCGCAGCTTCTAAAGTTCCTGCATTTAAAGCTGGTAAAGCTCTTAAAGACGCAGTTAAATAATGTTAAAACCCCTAAGCTTTTAGGGGTTTTGCTTTACATGAAATGATAGAGGGAAACTATGACAACCTTAACCGTGGTAATGATTTTTCTTCTGGTTTTAACAGTTATAAAACTATCAGGTATTGTTGCAATAAGTAATCTGATTAAGCCTAGTGAAGAACAGATTGAAGAAGCACGTCAAAAGCGTCTTCAAGCCCAAATTGAGGGCAAAGATCCTTTTGAAGACTGGGATGAACATGACGATGATGGTCTTGTCTAACAAGAGAATCCTCATCAAAGCATACAAAAAGGGCTTGGAGATTTTTCCAAGCCCTTTTTTAGTGAATTAATCAATATAGTGTAGTTTTCCACGAAAGTCTTCAAGGCTTTCATAACCTTTTTCTTCCATGATTTCTTTAAGTTCTTTAGTAATACGATCAAAGATAGCAACACCTTCTTTTTGAAGTGCGGTACCAATTTGGACCATACTTGCACCACAAAGGATATGTTCAAAAACATCACGACCAGATTTGACACCACCAGTACCGATAATTTGGATTTCAGGTTTTAGACGTTGGTAGAAAGCATGAACGTTTGCCAAGGCAGTCGGCTTGATATAGTCCCCACCGATACCGCCAAAACCATTTTTAGGTTTGATGACAACAGATTCGTCTTCAATATAAAGTCCATTACCAATTGAGTTGACACAGTTGACAAAAACAAGTGGGAATTGGTTGAAGACAGCAGCTGCTTGATCAAAGTGCACAATATCAAAGTAAGGTGGTAATTTGACACCAAGTGGTTTCGTAAAGTAAGAAAAGACTTCAGTTAGGATCTCGGTTGTTGTTTCAAAATCGTAGGCGATTTGAGGTTTACCTGGAACGTTAGGACATGAAAGGTTGAGTTCAACGAGCCCCTCATAGTCACTTTCTTGAACTTTTTTTAGAATAGTGTGTGTTTCCTCAGGTGACAAGCCAACTAATGAAAGAAAATGATTTTTTGTATTGGGCTGCTTTTGTAATTCAATGACATAGTCAAGGTAGTATTCAAAACCGTTATTAGGCAAACCCATAGAGTTGATAGAGCCAAGAGGAACATTAACATATCGAGGTTCAGGATTACCAGGGCGAGATTCAAGCGTTCCTGTTTTTGTAACAAATGAACCTGCGGCCGAAGCTTCAACCTCTGCCAATTCTTCCTTAGTCATGCAATGAACACCAGCAGCATTCATGAGGCAGTTGTTAAATGAAAACTGGCCAATTTTTGTAGCAGTAGAAACCATAAGATCCTCCTTAAAGATCACAAAGCAAAATGTTACTATTTCATCTCATTTTAGCATGAAAAGAAGCCTAAAACAAGGAAAGAATAGATAGGCAGTAATCTTAAAAGTGAATTTACCTAAGCACCTTTAATTTGCTAGACAAGAAGCTATAGACTTTTACAGAATTTTTTGGATTTTGCTAGCTTTTTCAAGGTTTTTTGGGTAGAATAGATAGAGTAAATGGGTTTAACCCAAAATAAAAAGGAGACATAACTAATGGTAAAATTGGTTTTCGCTCGCCACGGTGAGTCTGAATGGAACAAAGCTAACCTTTTCACAGGTTGGGCTGACGTAGATCTTTCTGAGAAAGGTACTCAACAAGCTATTGACGCTGGTAAATTGATAAAAGAAGCTGGTATTGAATTCGACCAAGCTTACACTTCAGTATTGAAACGTGCGATCAAAACAACTAACCTTGCGCTTGAAGCATCTGATCAACTTTGGGTTCCAGTTGAAAAATCATGGCGCTTGAACGAACGTCACTACGGTGGTCTGACTGGTAAAAACAAAGCAGAAGCTGCTAAACAATTTGGTGATGAGCAAGTTCACATCTGGCGTCGTTCATACGATGTATTGCCTCCAAACATGGACCGTGATGATGAGCACTCAGCTCACACTGACCGTCGTTACGCTTCACTTGACGACTCAGTTATCCCAGATGCTGAAAACTTGAAAGTAACTTTGGAACGTGCCCTTCCATTCTGGGAAGATAAAATTGCTCCAGCTCTTAAAGATGGTAAAAACGTATTTGTAGGTGCACACGGTAACTCAATCCGTGCCCTTGTTAAACACATCAAACAATTGTCAGACGACGAAATCATGGATGTTGAAATTCCAAACTTCCCACCATTGGTATTCGAATTTGACGAAAAATTGAACGTTGTTAACGAATACTACCTCGGAAAATAAGCTGAGATAAGTAGTTATCATTAACAAATAAAAAAAGTTGACTTCGGTCAGCTTTTTTTCTTTTACTGAAAATAAATGTAAATTGTGGTCAGAAAAGTCAGTCAATTCAGTAATTTTTCCTTGACTTTCAAGTTGGAAAGATGTATCATATTAGACAAGATACATCGAAAGGAAATCAGTCAAATGACATTCGCAACTACAACTACTTTGCTATTGCGTGATGAGGGCTAGTGCAAAAGCATTAGTCCTGTTTGGCTTACCAAGCGGGAGATAAAAACTTCTCGCTTGGGTTTCCGAGTGAGATGTTTTTTTACTACTATCATTTTTATTTTTAGAAAGAGGATTGTCTATGCGTAAAGTTGAATTTTTTGATACAAGTCTTCGTGATGGGGAACAAACACCAGGTGTTAACTTTTCAATCAAAGAAAAAGTTGCCATTGCTAAGCAACTTGAAAAATGGGGAATTTCTGTAATCGAAGCAGGTTTCCCTGCAGCTAGCCCAGATTCATTTGAGGCAGTAAAACAAATTGCGGAAGCTATGACAACAACTTCTGTTACTGGTTTGGCTCGTTCAGTAAAATCTGATATTGATGCTTGTTATGAAGCTTTGAAAGATGCTAAGTATCCACAAATTCATGTCTTTATCGCAACAAGCCCAATTCACCGTGAATTCAAATTTAATAAATCAAAAGAAGAAATTCTTGAAATTGTAAAAGAGCATGTATCATATGCACGTTCAAAATTTGAAGTTGTAGAGTTTTCACCAGAGGATGCTACTCGTACTGAGCTTGATTTCTTGACTGAAGTTGTTCAAACAGCAGTTGATGCTGGTGCATCATATATTAATATTCCTGACACAGTAGGATTTACGACTCCAGAAGAGTTTGCACGTATTTTTGATCATTTGACTGAAAATATTAAATCAGACCATAAAGTTGTTTTTGGTGTTCACTGTCACGATGACCTCGGTATGGCAACTGCAAATACTTTGACAGCAATTAAACACGGTGCTGGACGTGTACAGGGAACTGTTAATGGTATCGGTGAACGTGCGGGTAATGTTGCTCTTGAAGAAGTAGCTGTCGCTTTGAAAATTCGTGAAGACTTTTTCCAAGCAACAAGTGATATTGTTCTTAATGAAACAATGAATACTTCAGAGCTTGTTTCTCGCTTCTCTGGAATTCCTGTTCCTAAAAATAAAGCAGTTGTTGGTGGAAATGCCTTCTCTCATGAATCAGGTATCCACCAAGATGGTGTTCTTAAGAACCCACAAACTTATGAAATCTTCACACCAGAATTGGTAGGTGTGAAGAGTAACAGTCTTCCTCTTGGTAAATTGTCAGGACGTCATGCCTTTGTTGAAAAATTGAAAGAACTTGAGCTTGACTTTGTTGAAGAAGATATCAAACCGCTCTTCGCTAAATTTAAGATTTTGGCTGGGAAAAAACATGATATTACCGATGCAGACATTCGTGTACTTGTTGCTGGTACTAGTGTAGATAATCCAGAAGGTTTCCACTTCGAAGATCTTCGTTTAACCACTAATGCTGATGAAACAATCACTGCTACAGTAAGCTTGGTAAATGAAGACGGTGAATCTGTAGAATTTTTGGCCAATGGCCAAGGGTCAGTTGAAGCTATTTTCAATGCTATTGATAAATTCTTCAATCAAACAGTTCGCTTGACTTCTTATAATATAGATGCTGTAACTGATGGTATTGACGCTCAAGCTCGTGTACTAGTAACAGTTGAAAATGTGGATACAGATACTATCTTTAATGCTTCTGGTTTGGACTTTGATGTTTTGAAAGCTTCAGCAATTGCCTACATCAATGCAAATACACTTGTTCAAAAAGAAAATTCTGGTGAAATGGCACGCAAAGTTTCTTACCGTGACCTTCCACAAGCCTAAGAGGAGTTAAACATGTCAAAAAAAATTGTAACACTTTCTGGTGATGGTATTGGACCTGAAATCATGGCAGCAGGCCTTGAAGTTCTGGATAAAGTAGCTTCAAAAATCAGATTTGATTACGATATTGATGCTAAACCTTTTGGTGGTGCTGGTATTGATGCTGAAGGTCATCCACTTCCTAAGTCAACTTTGGAGGCGGCTAAATCAGCAGATGCTATTCTTTTGGCTGCTATTGGAGGACCTAAATATGATAATGCGCCAGTTCGTCCCGAACAAGGACTTTTGGCCATTCGTAAGGAATTGAATCTCTTTGCTAATATCCGACCTGTTCGTATCTTTGATGCTTTGAAACACTTGTCACCTCTTAAACCTGAACGTATTGAAGGTGTTGACTTTGTCGTTGTACGTGAGCTTACAGGTGGTATTTACTTTGGCGAACATATTTTAGAAGAAGATAAGGCTCGTGATATCAATGATTACTCAGCTGATGAGATTCGTCGCATCATGCGTCGTGCCTTCAAGATTGCCCAAGGTCGTGGTAAGAAAGTCACTAGCATTGATAAACAGAATGTCTTGGCAACTTCTAAATTGTGGCGTAAGGTTGCCGATGAAGTTTCTTTGGAATTTCCAGATGTAACCCTTGAACACCAACTCGTTGATAGTGCTGCCATGATTATGATTACCAACCCAGCTCGTTTCGACGTGGTTGTGACTGAAAACCTTTTTGGGGATATCTTGTCTGATGAATCAAGTGTCCTTCCAGGTACTCTTGGTGTTATGCCATCAGCCAGTCATTCAGAAAATGGTCCAAGTCTTTATGAACCAATTCATGGTTCCGCACCAGATATCGCTGGTCAAGGTATTGCCAATCCGATTTCAATGATTTTGTCAGTAGCAATGATGCTTCGTGAAAGTTTCAATGAAACTGAAGGGGCAGAATTGATTGAAAATGCTGTTGATAGGACCTTGAATCAAGGCATCTTGACACGTGATTTGGGTGGTCAGGCATCTACTGCTGAAATGACAGCAGCTATCATTAGCAATCTCTAAAATCATGACACTAAAACAAGTGTTACTTTCTGTTTTGTTGGTATGGAATCTCATTGTTTTATGTGCTTATGGGCTTGATAAACACAAGGCTATTCGACATAGGTGGCGGATTTCTGAGAAGATATTGTTATTGCAGACCCTTATTTTGGGTGGTATTGGTGCTTTTCTCGGTGGGGCTGTGTTTAGACATAAAATTAACAAATGGTACTTTAAGCTCTGCTGGCTTTTAGGGATTGTTATAGATGTCGTTCTTTTATACCTTATCCTAACGAAGCTTTCGGATTAACCAATCCTTAGATTATAATTGGAGTATTTTATGAGCGGAAAATCAATTTTTGATAAATTATGGGACCGTCATGTCATCACAGGAGAAGAGGGGCAGCCCCAACTCATGTATGTGGACCAGCACTATATCCACGAGGTGACCAGTCCTCAGGCTTTTCAAGGCTTAAGAGATGCAGGACGAAGATTGAGACGACCAGACTTGACATTTGGAACCTTTGACCACAACGTCCCGACGGTCAATATCTACGATATTCGAGATGTTATTTCCAAGGCACAAATTGATAAACTGGCTGAAAATGTTGAAGAGTTTGGAATTGAGCATGCGGCTCACGGTTCTGAAAAGCAAGGTATTGTTCATATGGTTGGTCCAGAAACAGGACGAACCCAACCAGGAAAGTTCATCGTCTGTGGAGACAGCCATACAGCAACCCACGGAGCTTTCGGAGCCATCGCTTTTGGAATTGGGACCAGTGAAGTTGAGCATGTTTTTGCTACCCAAACCCTCTGGCAGGTCAAACCCAAGAAAATGTTGGTAGAATTCACTGGTGTCCCTCAAAAAGGAGTTTATTCCAAGGATTTCATTTTAGCCTTGATTGCTAAGTACGGCGTTGCTTGTGGTGTTGGTTATGTTGTGGAATATCGTGGACAAGCTATTGATGCATTGAGCATGGAAGAACGAATGACCATCTGCAATATGTCCATAGAGTTTGGCTCCAAGATGGGCATTATGAATCCGGATCAAACAACTTATGATTATCTCAAGGGACGCGAATGTGTTCCAGAGGACTTCGAAGAAGCAGTGGCGGACTGGAAAACAATTGTCAGTGATGATGATGCTGTTTACGATAAGGTTATCCGGATGGATGTCTCAGATTTGGCTCCTATGGTGACTTGGGGAACCAATCCTGCTATGGGGGTTGACTTTGACAGCAGTTTCCCAGAAATTAAGGATATGAATGATGAGCGAGCCTACAATTACATGAATTTGCAGCCGGGTCAAAAGCCCGCGGATATTGAACTAGGTTATATCTTTATCGGTTCATGTACCAATGCTCGGCTCAGCGATTTACAGCTGGCTGCGCGATTTGTCAAAGGAAAGAAAATTGCTCCTAATCTAACAGCAATCGTGGTTCCGGGCTCTCGTCCAGTAAAACGAGCTGCTGAGAAGTTGGGCTTGGATAAAGTTTTCTTGGATGCTGGCTTTGAGTGGAGAGATCCAGGTTGCTCCATGTGTCTAGGGATGAATCCTGACAAGGTACCTGATGGTGTTCACTGCGCCTCAACTAGCAATCGCAACTTTGAAGATAGACAAGGATTTGGTGCTAAGACCCATCTATGTAGTCCAGCCATGGCAGCTGCGGCAGCTATCGCAGGGCGCTTTGTAGACGTTCGGCAAATGCCAGAAGCCCAGTAAGGAGAGGATATGGAGAAATTTACAGTTTATACAGGAACGACCGTTCCCCTTATGAATGATAATATTGATACTGACCAAATCCTTCCCAAGCAGTTTCTCAAGTTAATCGATAAAAAAGGTTTTGGTAAGTACCTCATGTATGCTTGGCGTTATCTGGATGACAAGTACACCGAGGACCCAGACTTTGTCTTTAACCGATCTGAATATCGGAAAGCCAGTATTCTCATCTCAGGGGATAACTTTGGCGCAGGATCGTCCAGAGAACACGCAGCTTGGGCTCTGGCGGACTATGGTTTCAAAGTCGTGATTGCAGGATCTTTTGGGGATATTCATTACAATAATGAACTCAATAATGGTATGTTGCCCATTGTTCAGCCCAGAGAGGTTAGAGAGAAACTAGCCCAGCTACAACCAAGTGACCAGGTAACTGTGGACTTGGAACAACAAAAAATCATCTCACCAGTTGGAGAATTCACTTTTGAAATCGATAGTGAATGGAAACACAAGCTCTTAAATGGTTTGGATGATATCGGTATTACTTTGCAGTATGAAGATTTGATTGCTGCTTATGAAAAGAAACGTCCAGCTTACTGGCAATAAGAATCTTTAAGCTATAATAAATGCATGACCTTGAAATCAATGATTATATGGTCATGTAAGGATGGGATAAGAACAAAGGGTATTAAAACCTTGTTCTGTCCCATCTTTTTGTTTTCGGAAGGAAGACAAAGCAATTGCATTTTTACAAGTACGGTGTGCTATAATAGAAGGATAGAAAGGAGGCTCTCATGTTTGCTCAATTAGATACAAAATCAGTGTATAGTTTCATGGATAGTGTTGTAGATTTACCAAGCTATGTCAAACGTGCCAAAGAACTTGGCTATCAAGCCCTTGGTTTGATGGACCGAGAAAACCTCTATGTGGCCTATCATTTTGCACAACTGGCTACTAAAAACGGATTACGTCCCATGATTGGTATGGAAGCAAATGTAGTCTACGAGGGAAGAATGATTGCATTTCGTCTCTTAGCTAAAAATAATCAGGGCTATAAAAATTTGATGAAGTTGGCAACGGAGATCTCCTCGGGACAACGTGAGTTTACGGCTTTATCCAACTATTTGAATGAGATTGCGCTTATCCTCCCTAGTGAAGAGTGGGAGCCAGGAATGGCGTTTGAATCAGATGTCTTTATTGGAGTAAGGCCAGAAGATGCGGGTAAAGAGTTTGATTATCCTGTCCTACCTTTACATACAGTACGTTACTTTGATAATGCAGATCGCTCGACAATTCAGATGTTACATGCCATCTCACAAAATGTTTCCTTGTCAGAGGCCTCTATTTGTCCTATGAATCAGCTTCTTTTCCCGCCTCAAGAAATGGAAAGTGCATTTAGTGATATTCCAGATGCTTTAAACAATTTGGAACAACTGGTTTCAGACATCACTTATCAATTTGACACAGAACTGAAGCTTCCCCGTTTTAATCGAGACATGCTGGCAGTTGATCAATTACGTCAATTAGCCCAAGATGGCTTGGAAACTAAAGAGTTAACAGACTCAGTTTATCAGGAACGTTTAGACAAAGAATTAGCAGTCATCCATCAGATGGGCTTTGATGACTATTTCTTAATCGTTTGGGATCTCCTTCGTTTTGGACGAAGTCGTGGTTACTATATGGGGATGGGGCGTGGGTCCGCAGCTGGTAGCCTAGTTGCCTATGCTTTGGATATAACAGGTATTGATCCTGTTAAAAATGACTTGCTATTTGAGCGTTTCCTAAATGAAGAACGGTATACCATGCCAGATATTGATATTGACTTGCCTGATATCTATCGAAGTGAGTTCCTACATTATGTGAGAGACCGTTATGGCAGTATGCACTCTGCTCAGATTGTCACTTTTTCAACCTTTGGAGCCAAGCAGGCAATTCGAGATGTTTTTAAACGTTTTGGGGCTAAGGAATTTGAACTGTCACAACTTAGTAAAAAGATTTCTTTTCGTGATAATCTAAACTCTGTCTATGAGAAAAATATGTCATTTAGGCAATTGATTAATCAGAGACCGGAATTCCAGAGGGCTTTTGAAATTGCTAAGGCAATTGAAGGACAGCCTAGACAGACTTCCATCCATGCTGCTGGTATTGTAATGAGTGATGATGACTTAACAGAACACATCCCTCTAAAAGCCGGTGAAGACATGATGGTTACCCAATACGATGCCTCTGCTGTAGAAGCCAATGGTCTTCTTAAGATGGACTTCCTGGGACTTCGCAATTTGACCTTTGTTCAAAAAATGAAGGAAAAGTTGGAAGAGGAGCAAGGAGTCCTTATTGATATTAAATCAATTGATTTAGAAGATTCGCAGACCCTAGCTCTTTTTGCCAGTGGTAAGACCAAGGGGATTTTTCAGTTTGAGCAAGCGGGTGCCATAAACCTTTTAAAACGTATAAAACCCTCTAAATTTGAAGAAGTGGTTGCCACAACATCTCTTAACCGTCCAGGAGCCAGTGATTATATAGACAATTTCATCGCTCGTAAATATGGAAAGGAGAAAGTAGATCTGATTGATCCTGTTGTTGCTCCTATCCTTGAGCCAACTTATGGCATTATGCTCTATCAGGAGCAGGTTATGCAGATTGCTCAGGTGTTCGCTGGCTTTACACTAGGAAAAGCGGACCTGCTTCGTCGGGCCATGTCTAAGAAAGATGCCAATGAAATGTCTAAGATGTCTGAGGCATTTATGTCTGGAAGTCAACAATTAGGACGTAACCCACAGATTGCTGAGCGCCTCTTTAGTATGATGGCTAAGTTTGCCGGATATGGTTTTAATAGGAGTCATGCCTATGCTTATTCAGCTTTAGCTTTTCAATTGGCTTATTTCAAAAGCCATTATACTCAAGTTTTCTACGATGTAATGTTGAATTACTCATCTAGTGACTATATTAAAGATGCTATTGAAAATGGCTTTTCTTTGGCTAGACTGGATATCAATAGAATTCCATTTCATGATAAAATTTCAGATGGTAAAATTGTTTTAGGTCTAAAGACCATTAAAGGATTTCCTAGAGATTTTGCTCTTTGGATTATTGAAGATCGAAAGGAAAATGGCAAATACGTCTCTATCGAAGACTTTTTGACACGTATTCCCAAGAAATATCAGAAAGTAGACGTATTGACACCTTTAGTCCACATAGGCTTGTTTGACATCTTTGAAACGAATCGTCAGAAAATCATTGGAAATTTAAGTAACCTTTTTACATTTGTCAATGAGTTAGGCAGTTTGTTTGCGGAGTCGTCCTATTCCTGGGTTGATTATGACGATTATAGTCAGATAGACCGTTACAATATGGAACAGGAGTTACTGGGTGTTGGTCTTAGTCCTCATCCCTTACATTTGGCTCAGAAAATGGCTATGCGTCCTTACCAGTCCATTTCAGATTTGACTGTAAATAGTAAAGCCACAGTATTGGTTCAACTAGAATCAGTTAGAATCATCAGAACAAAAAAAGGTGATCAAATGGCTTTTCTGAGTGTCTCTGATGGTGTAAACAAGCTAGATGTGACACTTTTTCCGGAAACCTATTTTTATCATAAGGATAAGTTAAAAGAAAGAGGTCTCTTTTATCTTGAGGGACGAACTCAGGAGCGTGATGGAAGAATCCAATTAGTTTTGGCGAATATGGAAGAAGCTAGTACGGAACGTTTCTGGATTTTACTTGAAGATCATGAAAAGGACCTAGAGATTTCCAAAATTCTAGCCAAGTATCCAGGTAACATTCCTGTTATCATCCGTTATCAGGAAAGTAAGGAAACAATAGTCAGTCAACGTTTTAGGGTGTCTGATGAGGTAGAATTGCAAAAAGAATTGGCCCAATATACTCTAAAAACAGTTATAAGATAAAAAACTAGTAAAACTTTTCAAATTTCAAGCTATTTAGAATTGTTTGTGTTATAATGATAATGTTAAATATATAAAAGGAGTATCAGGAATAATGAAACGTATTGCTGTTTTGACTAGTGGTGGAGATGCCCCTGGCATGAACGCTGCAGCCCGTGCAGTTGTTCTTAAAGCAATTTCTGAAGGAATTGAAGTATTCGGCATTAATCGTGGATACGCTGGCATGGTTGAGGGGGATATTTTCCAACTTGATGCTAAAGGTGTATCTAACATCTTGAGCCGTGGTGGTACTTTCCTTCAGTCTGCACGCTATCCTGAGTTTGCCCAACTTGAAGGCCAACTTAAAGGTATTGAGCAACTTAAAAAGCATGGAATCGAGGGTGTAGTTGTTATCGGTGGAGATGGCTCTTACCATGGTGCTATGCGTTTGACTGAACATGGTTTCCCAGCAGTTGGTCTTCCAGGAACTATTGATAACGATATCGTTGGTACAGACTATACAATTGGATTTGATACAGCTGTTGCAACTGCAACAGAAGCTTTGGATAAAATCCAAGATACTGCTTTCAGTCATGGACGTACTTTTGTCGTCGAAGTAATGGGACGTAACGCCGGTGATATCGCTCTTTGGGCTGGTATTGCTTCAGGTGCTGACCAAATTATCGTGCCAGAAGAAGAATACGACATCAACGAAGTGGTTCGTAAAGTTAAAGAAGGTTACGAATCTGGTGAAAAAACTCACCACGTAATTGTACTTGCTGAGGGCGTTATGGGGGCTGAAGAGTTTGCAGCCAAAATGAAAGAAGCTGGAGATACTTCAGACCTTCGTGCTACAAATATTGGACACGTAGTTCGTGGTGGTTCGCCAACAGCTCGTGACCGTGTTCTTGCGTCATGGATGGGTGCACATGCTGTTGATCTTCTTAAAGAAGGTATTGGTGGTGTTGCCGTTGGTATCCATAATGAACAGCTTGTCGAAAGTCCGATCCTTGGTACTGCAGAAGAAGGTGCTTTGTTCAGTCTAACTGAAGATGGTAAGATTATTGTTAATAATCCACACAAAGCTCGTCTTGATTTTGCAGAGCTTAACCGTTCTTTAGCTAACTTGAAATAATAGAGGTTCTATTAATTATTGTTAATCCGTCGCAAATGCGACAATAAATATAAGGGAGTTTTATTTATCATGAATAAACGCGTAAAAATTGTTGCTACACTTGGTCCTGCGGTTGAAATCCGTGGTGGCAAGAAATTTGGTGAAGATGGTTACTGGGGTGAAAAACTTGACCGTGAAGCATCTGCTAAAAACATTGCTCAATTGATCAAGGAAGGTGCTAACGTTTTCCGTTTCAACTTCTCACATGGTGACCACGCTGAGCAAGGTGAACGTATGGAAGTTGTACGTATGGCCGAAGATCTTGCGGGTCAAAAAGTAGGTTTCCTTCTTGATACTAAGGGACCTGAAATCCGTACTGAATTGTTCGAAGGTGATGCTAAAGAGTTTGCTTACAAAACTGGTGAACAAATTCGTGTTGCTACTAAACAAGGCATCAAATCAACTCGTGATGTTATTGCTTTGAACGTTGCTGGTGGACTTGACGTTTTTGATGATGTAGAAGTTGGTAAACAAGTTCTTGTCGATGATGGTAAACTTGGTCTTCGTGTTGTAGACAAAGATGCTGAAAAACGTGAATTCATCGTTGAAGTCGAAAATGATGGTATCATCGCTAAACAAAAAGGTGTAAACATTCCTTACACTAAAATTCCCTTCCCAGCACTTGCTGAACGTGATAATGCTGATATTCGTTTTGGTCTTGAACAAGGTCTTAACTTCATCGCTATCTCATTCGTACGTACTGCAAAAGACGTGAATGAAGTTCGTGCAATCTGTGAAGAAACTGGAAACGGGCATGTTCAATTGTTCGCTAAAATCGAAAACCAACAAGGTATCGACAACTTGGATGAAATCATTGAAGCTGCTGACGGTATCATGATTGCTCGTGGTGACATGGGTATCGAAGTACCATTCGAAATGGTTCCAGTTTACCAAAAAATGATTATCACTAAAGTCAATGCTGCAGGTAAGATTGTTGTTACTGCAACAAATATGCTTGAAACAATGACTGAAAAACCTCGTGCAACTCGTTCAGAAGTATCTGACGTATTTAACGCAGTTATTGATGGTACTGATGCTACAATGCTTTCAGGTGAATCTGCAAATGGTAAATACCCTGTAGAATCAGTTCGTACAATGGCTACAATTGATAAAAATGCACAAACTCTTCTTAAAGAGTATGGTCGTCTTGATTCATCAACATTTGATCGCTCAAGCAAAACTGAAGTTGTTGCATCTGCAGTTAAAGATGCTACTAACTCAATTGATATCAAACTTGTGGTTGCACTTACTGAAACTGGTAACACAGCTCGTTTGATTTCAAAATACCGTCCAGAAGCTGACATCTTGGCAGTAACATTCGATGAGATTACTCAAAAATCATTGATGCTTAACTGGGGTGTTATTCCAGTAGTTACTGAAATGCCTGCTTCAACTGATGACATGTTTGATGTTGCTGAAAAAGTAGCATTGAACTCAGGTCTTGTAGAATCTGGTGATAACATTGTTATTGTTGCTGGTGTTCCAGTAGGTACAGGTGGAACAAACACTATGCGTATTCGCACAGTGAGATAATTTGAGTTTCAACTTAAATAGAAAGAAGGTCCTAAGGATCTTCTTTTTTTGTGGCTCTATATCTCTATAGTCATTAAACTTCTTTAAAGATTTAGTGATTTTTAGACAAATAGTGATTAGCTATTTGTTAAGTAAGTGAGGTCTTTATTTCATAAGTGTAGTAGTTTAATGTTATTTAGTGATGTTAATGATATAGCTTTATTTAAAATTGATACCTTATAAACAATAAACATTTTTTGAATTTTAACAATATCTATAAAATTCTCATTTTGAAATCGGATTATCGAAATAATGAAATCATAATTTTCTTTTTACAGACAATTCTAAAAATAATATTTATGCTCAATTAACAAAATATGTTGGGTTTGATTTAAGATTAATTTAAAATGTAAGAAAATATGAGCAAATATTTTCGCAAATATTAGGGTATTTGTTAGAATGTATAACAATTAGTATTTTTGAATACTTTTAATCTCATTGAGGGGTGAGATACTTAAATGTATAATGTGGAGGATTACCAAAGTGGGTAAAGATTTATTTAATGATCGAATTAGTCGATTTTCGATTCGTAAATTGAATGTAGGAGTTTGTTCGGTTCTGTTGGGAACTCTTGTTATGGTTGGTGTTGCAAACCAAGTTTCAGCTGATGAAACTAGCAGCCAAGGCCAAGTAGAAGATGTAATCAATACTACTGCAGCAACGAGTGAAGGAACACAGTCTCAGAATACTGTTGCCACCCAAGCTTCGGCTGAGGTTGCAAATATTTTATCTAGTTCTGAGGCAAATAGTCAGTCTCAAGCCGTTTCAACAGCTAGCTAAACAGTCTCTGAAGCATCAACGACATCAATTTCTAGTGAAGCAACATCTCAGGCAGCCGTTTCTACTTCAGAAACATCACTTAACTCTGTAGCATCTTCAAATAGTATTGCTAGTACTGTGAATGTAGCTGGTAGTACGACTGGAGTTTCAACGACAGCATCTAGTCTAGTTGCAACTTCTGAGTCATAAGCCTAAGCAACAGCATCTGAAGCGCAAAATGTGAACGTTGAAGGCAGTAACTCCCTTTCTGGAGGGGTTGAATCTCCAATAGTGGAACAACCTGTAGTGACAGCTGAAACTTCTGGTAAACGTCGTAGTCGTCGTTCAATTGGGGATCCAAACGATCACCTCATCGGAGATGATGTCCAAGATGCCACTTTAACTCCAAAAGAAGCAAAACCAGGTTTCACAACAAATATCAAAGCTACAGACTTAGCTAGCCAAATCTCTTGGTTGGATTTTGGAGATGTAGCTAACTGGACAGGAACAACGACGACATCGAGTGGGAATCTTGCCCTTCAAGTAGGGTCTACCTATACTAAGGAAATTATGCCGGGTTATGTGGTAACCATCAAAGTCAAATCTTTGTAACCTTTCCAAGCAACAGAAATCTACAAAAAGCGCTTAGAAGACCGAGGAGCGACGCCAGCTGAATCTATTGGACCTCAAGGTCTTGCTTAAACTGGAACTGTAATCTTCACTGAGGGTGATCCTGTTGCCCCAATCGACAAGGATATCATTACTCTCCTTGATGAAAACAACCAACCAGCTGTTTCAGTCATTGCAAAGTTATCAGAAGGTAAAGAAATCGGTACTTACACAGTTGATAAGACTACAGGCGTTGTAACCTTCACACCAACTGATAAATCATACTCAGGAGAAATAGTTCCAGTTAAGGTACAAGCTAAAGATACAAATGGCACATCAACTGAAACAACTTACACACCTAAGATTACACCAGTTGTTTCAACTGCAGAAAATGTAACATCTACAGATTTTCAAGGTGCTACACAAACAGGTAAACCCACCTTTACTGAAGGTGATAGCCGTGTTCCAATGAATGACAGGGTTCCAGAAACCTTTGACGATGGCTCGGCAACCAAAACTATCCCAGGTGTTGGTACCTACACAGTAGCAGCAGACGGTACTGTAACCTTCACACCAGAAGCTGAATTCACAGGAACTGAACCAGCAGTGACAGTGGTTCGTGAAGATGTGAATGGAACCAAAGCATCTGCAACCTACACACCAACTGTACGTCCAATCACTAAGTTTGTGGACAAAGAAGACAAGGAAATCCCAGGATATCTGGCTTTTGATGGTGAACAACCAAAAGCTGAGATTTCTGGTTACCGCTTCGTCGAAATCAAGAAATTACCAAATAGTGATTTCGAACACATCTACGAAAAAGTGACAACTTCTTATGTGGACGAAAACGGCACTCCAATTCCAGGTTATCCAACATAAGAAGGCCATTCCAGGTTATGAATTTGTGAAGACAGTTGTAGATGAAAATGGTCATATCCAACACATCTACAAGAAGACCGTGACTCCAACACCAGTGCCGAATTCAACACCGACACCAGAGCCACAGCCAACTCCACAAGCAAAACCAAAGAATCTGTTCTTCCAAAAACTGGTAGTGAAGATTCAAACCTCAAAATCTTTGGTTTAGCAAGTCTTCTTGCAGGATTTGGATTTTATGGCACTAAACGTCGTAAACGCTAAAATAAGCTTTGTTCGTGAAGATATCAAGGTTTTTTGAAGTCAAAGCACAAATAGCTCTCCTATCATATGACAGGAGAGCTATTTGTATGCTCTTGTAAGCCATTATTGCAAGTCGTCAAAGTTGACTTTGCCCCCCTAGAAGCGTAAGCTAGAGGTTAAATAAAGGAGGTCTATCTATGATTGAAGTCACTTATCTAAATACAGCTAAGCAAGAAAAACATGTTTCTTATGAAAATTACAATGAGTTTGTACGAGCGCAGCAGGCCTGTTGGATTGAACTTCCTGATTCAACACCAGTAACCAAGGTAACCATTAATGGTCATGACATTGACTTTAAGGGACCTTATGGTGAACTCTATTTCTACATAATGAAGCTAGACTTAAGTCAATACCAATAAACAGAATCGGACATTACGTTCCGGTTCTTTTTTTCTACAAGACAATTTTTATAAATTAAGAATATTGCTAATTGACTGAAAATGGCTTACAATAGAAAAGAAGAATTTATAGAAGGAGATAAATATGAAAAACAAGCGTTTAATTTGGACTTTGGTTTTCTTAGCTATCTTGACGCTCGGCTCTATTGGCACAGATCTTTTCAAAAAAGAACATCAAAATGCTAATAGAGTTGTCAAAGTTGGAATCCTCCAGTTCGTGACGCACGAGGCCTTGGATCAAATTGAAAAAGGTGTCGAAGATGGTCTTAAAGAAGCTGGTTATAAGGGAGACAAGGTTCAAATCACCTTATTAAATGCTGAAGGGGACCAATCTAAAATCCAAACCATGTCTAAACAATTGGTTAATGACAAGAATGACGTCCTTATTGGTATTGCTACACCAGCAGCACAAGGTCTAGCGGCAGCTACCAAGGATATTCCAGTCATTATGGGAGCTATATCAGACCCTGTTGGGGCCAAATTGGTTAGAAACCTTAAACATCCAGAAGGCAATGTTACAGGTACATCCAATCAAGTGCCTATTAAACAAACAGTGGAGTTGGTTAAGTCTTTGACGCCAAATGTCAAAACCATTGGTATTCTCTATGCTTCTAGTGAGGATAACTCCAAATCACAGGTTGAAAGCTTTAAGAAATACGCTGAAAAAGATGGTTCAAATGTGGTTGAATACGCTGTCCCATCAACCAATGAAATCAACACAACCATGTCAGTCATGACTGGTAAGGTAGATGCTATTTGGACACCTCAGGATAATACCATTGCCTCAGCCTTTTCTACAGTTGTTTCACAAGCAAACCAAGCTAAGATTCCAGTCTATACGACTGTTGATACTATGGTTAAAGAAGGCGGTCTGGCTTCAGTTGCTCAAAGCCAATATGAGCTTGGAAAAGCCACAGCCCGTAGTGCTGTTAAGGTTCTTAAAGGTAAAAAAGTGAAGGATGTCCCAGTTGATGTGATTGATGATGGAACACCGACACTCAACCTCAAAGTAGCTCAAGACCTCAACATCACTATCCCTGAAAATGTGCTTAAGCAGTCAGACATTGCTGTCAAGGCTGACAAATAAGGAGGACTTATGATTATTTCATCTATTTATCAGGGTCTTCTGTACGGAATCCTAGGTCTTGGGATTTACATGACCTTCCGTATCTTGGATTTTCCTGATTTGACAACAGAAGGTTCCTTCCCACTAGGTGGGGCAGTAGCAGTAACCCTTATGAATTTTGGTTGGAACCCCATTCTTGCGACCTTGGTTGCTGTCCTGGCTGGATGTGGTGCTGGACTTGTGACTGGTCTCCTCTATACTAAGGGTGAAATTCCTACTATCTTGGCAGGGATTTTGGTTATGACTTCACTTAACTCAGTCATGCTTATGATTATGGGAAGAGCTAATCTTGGTCTTCTTGATATTAAAACGATCCAAGATTTACTTCCTTTCAGTAAGGACTACAACCTCTTGATTGTTGGTCTCTTAGCCGTAACCCTCGTCATTGCTGCCCTGATTGTCTTTCTTAACACGCGCCTAGGGCAAGCCTATATTGCTACTGGTGATAATCGAGACATGGCCAAATCTTTTGGTATTAACACAGACAATATGGAAGTGATGGGACTTGTCATCTCAAATGGTATTATTGCTCTCTCAGGAGCCTTGATTAGTCAACAGGACGGTTATGCCGACGTTTCTAAAGGGATTGGGGTTATCGTTATCGGACTTGCCAGCATTATCATTGGTGAAGTCTTGTATGCGACCAACTTGACCCTGTTGGAACGCTTGATTGCCATCTGTATTGGTTCTATCCTCTACCAATTCCTCTTGACTGGAGTTATTGCTCTTGGCTTTAACACTAACTACTTGAAACTCTTCAGTGCGATAGTTCTTGCCCTCTGCTTGATTTCGCCTGTCCTACGCCGAAAATTCTTTAAGGGGGTGACCTTATCACGATGACAGCAATTGTAGAACTCAAAGATGCTACTGTTAAAGTTAATAACGGTTTTGACACCGAAAAAACAATTCTGAACAATGTTAATCTCACTATTAGGGAAGGTGATTTTATTACTATTCTCGGTGGAAATGGTGCCGGAAAATCAACACTCTTTAATGTCATTGCAGGAACCCTCATGTTGACCAGTGGTCAGATTTTTATCATGGGTGAGGATGTTACGGCTCTTCCTGCTGAGAAGCGTGCCAAGTACCTCTCACGTGTTTTCCAAGATCCTAAAATGGGAACAGCTCCTCGTATGACCGTTGCGGAAAACCTTTTGATTGCCAAATACCGTGGCGAAAAACGAGGCCTTAAATCACGCCAAATTCATCTCTATACAGAGGAATTTCAAGGTCTGATTGAACGGATCAGTAATGGTCTGGAAAAACACTTAGAAACACCAGCAGGTCTTCTATCAGGTGGTCAGCGGCAAGCCCTCAGCCTCTTAATGGCGACCCTTAAACGTCCTGAGCTCTTGCTCTTAGACGAACATACCGCAGCCCTGGATCCCAAGACCAGCGTGGCTCTTATGGAGTTGACCGATGAGTTTGTAACGAGTGACCACTTGACGGCCTTGATGATTACTCACCATATGGAAGATGCCCTTAAATATGGGAATCGTCTGATTGTAATGAAGGATGGTCAAATCATCAAAGACCTCACCAAGGAAGAAAAAGGTCAGTTGGATATCACAGACTACTACGCTATGTTCGAGTAGGTCTACCCTGACTCTAAATTGTAAAATAAACCAAAAAGTTGTATACTTAAGGGGTATGCAACTTTTTGTTGTGGCCTGTAAATCGACAAGGAGACTGTTCGCTCGAACGTTCAGCTTCTTGGACCGTCTGTAAAAATAGGCTCTAGAAGAGAGTCAAACTAAAAAGGAGAAAAACAAGCATGAGCGATATTAAAATTATTGCCCTAGGTGGAGTCCGTGAAAATGCTAAAAACCTCTATATTGTTGAGGTTAACGATTCTATCTTTATTTTGGATGCTGGTCTAAAGTATCCTGAAAATGAACAACTGGGTGTTGACTTTGTCATCCCTAACTTAGACTATTTGATTGAAAATAGAGACCGTATTCAAGGGATTTTTTTGACGCACGGACATGCTGACGCTATTGGAGCCCTACCTTATATCTTGCAAGAAGTTAAGGTACCAGTCTTTGGATCATCACTCACTATTGAGTTGGCTAAACTATTTGTGAAAAATGCTGGCGTTAAGAAATTCAATAACTTCCATGTTATTGATGCAGAAACTGAAATTGAATTTGAAGATGCAGTGGTCTCATTCTTCAAGACAACCCACTCTATCCCAGAATCAATGGGTGTTGTTATTGGTACAGACCAAGGCAATATCGTCTATACTGGTGACTTCAAATTTGACCAAGCTGCTCGCCCTTACTACAAAACTGATTTGGGACGTTTAGCTGAAATCGGTCGTGATGGCGTTTTGGCTCTATTGTCTGACTCAGCGAATGCGACAAGCACTGAACAAACAGCGTCAGAGGCTGAAGTTGGTCAAGAAATGGACCATGTGATTGCCGATGCTGAAGGCCGTGTGATTATTGCTGCTGTTGCCTCAAACTTGGTTCGTATCCAACAAGTCTTTGATTCAGCAGCTGACCATGGACGTCGTGTAGTCCTTACTGGTTTTGACGTTGAAAATATTGTCCGTACAGCAATTCGTCTTAAAAAATTGACCGTTAATCATGAAAAACTGATTGTCAAACCTCAAGACATGGACAAATTTGAAGATCATGAGTTGATTATACTTGAAAACGGTCGTATGGGTGAACCTATTGATGGCCTTCAAAAGATGGCTGTTGGTCGTCACCGCTACGTTCAAATCAAAGAAGGTGACTTGGTCTATATCGTAACCACACCAAGTATTGCCAAAGAAGCAATAGTAGCACGTGTCAACAATGCTATTTATAAGGCAGGTGGTTCTGTCAAAATGATTACGCAAAGTCTACGTGTATCTGGACATGCCAATGCCCGTGAACTGCAACTAATGATTAACCTTCTTCGCCCACAGTATCTTTTCCCTATCCAAGGTGAGTATCGTGACCTCCAAGCTCATGCCGAGTTGGCTTTGGAAGTCGGTCTTCTTCCTGAGAATATCTACATTGTCAAACGTGGTGATATCATGCACTTGTCTGAGGACCAAGGTTTCCTTCATGAAGGAGCTGTCCCAGCTGGTGATGTTATGATTGATGGTAATGCTATCGGTGATGTTGGGAATATCGTCCTTCGTGACCGTAAGATCTTGTCTGAAGACGGTATCTTTATCGTAGCCATCACGGTTAACAAGAAGGAGCGCAAGATTGTTTCTAAGGCGCGTGTGAACACACGTGGATTCGTCTATGTTAAGAAGAGTCGTGACATTCTGCGTGAGTCTGCTGATATTGTCAATGCGACCGTTGAAAATTACTTGGCAGGGGATAGTTTTGATTGGGGAGAACTTAAAGGAGCCGTTCGTGACGACGTCGCTAAGTTCCTCTTTGACCAAACCAAACGTCGCCCAGCAATTCTTCCAGTCGTTATGGAAGTACGTTAATCAATGATTATCGTGTGAGTGTGTTACTTACATTCATTGATATTAGGAAGTCTTATAAGACTATTTTGAAAAAGCAAAAGCTGGGTCAACCCAGCTTTTCTATCATTAAGAAAGGAAAAGACAAATGGCTTTTTTTCAAATTGAATATTCATCAGATGTTCTAGGACAGTACCGCCAAGTAGATGTCATTTATCCAGACCGTGATCAGATTATTGAAACGGAAAGTGATACGGACATTCCGGTCCTTTATCTCCTACATGGTATGGGGGGCAATCATAATTCTTGGGCTTTCCGTACCAATATTCAGCGTCTCCTTCGTAAGACCAACCTCATTGTCATTATGCCTAATTCCGAAAATGGATGGTATACAAATACTAAATATGGAGTAAGATATTACGACGCTATTGCCAAGGAGCTTCCACAAGTCATGCAGCGTTTCTTCCCAAGTATGACGAAAAAGCGTGAAAAGACATTTATCGCTGGGCTTTCTATGGGTGGCTATGGTTCTTTCAAACTAGCCTTAACGACGAATTATTTTGCTTGTGCAGGTTCATTCTCAGGTGCCCTTGGTTTATCAGCAGAAATAATGACAGATGAGACCAGTGAGTCTAAGGCATACTGGCAAGGTGTTTTTGGAGACTTGGAAGGAAAAGACATTGCGCAACATAAACTGGTCAATCTAGCTAAACAACATGACAAGAAAACTAAATTCTTTGCTTGGTGTGGTCTGGAGGATTTCCTTTTTGATTCTCAAGATCAAGCAGTTGCTGATTTGAAGGCTTTTGGCCTAGATATTGACTACCATACAGACCATGGGAGACACGAGTGGTATTATTGGGAAAAACAACTTGAGACCTATTTAGAATGGTTACCTATTGATTACATTAAAGAAGAACGCTTATCCTAATTGGCCAAGTATGTAACATCTTGTCAAAGAGATGATAAAAGCTTAAAGTGATATTTTTTACTTGTCAGAACTATTAGGGATTGATATACTAGGGGAAGTTTCGAAAAGGAGGCTCAATAATGAAAAAATTCGTTAGAGTAATCTACCGTATTCCCAAACTCATTTTACAATTTATTTGGACTCTCATTTGGGGCCTATTTAAACTTGCCTTTATCCTAGCCTTTGTTGGTTACGGACTTATCTATTATGCAAACAACTCTCAAAGCACACTAGCTACCAATATTAATCAAGTTTTTCGACAAGTTGAGCTAAGTTTTAGTGGTAAAAGTACCAATGATGTTGAAAAATCAGTCTCCAATCTCTCGACGACGGATACTATCCCTGAGTCAAATGGGGCAAGATGGGCGCAAAATACAGCCAGCATCTATATTCAGTCTACTGATGAAACCTTGGTCGCTGCATATAAGGAAGCTATCACAAATTGGAATAATACAGGTGCTTTTATCTTTACCTTTACAGATGATGCCTCAACAGCTGATATCGTAGCGACAGACTATTCGAATGCTAATTCACAGGCAGCGGGTCTAGCAGATAGTCAAACCAATGTTGTGACCAATCGGATTACCCATGTGGAAGTCAAACTCAATCGTTATTTCCTTTTGAACCCTGATTTCGGCTATACCCATAAACGTATAGTCAATACAGCTGAACATGAATTGGGACATGCCATTGGCTTGGACCACGATGATTCTAAGGTTTCAGTTATGCAGTCAGCAGGGTCTTATTACGGTATTCAACAGACCGATATTGATCGGGTTCGTGCTCTTTATGCTAATTAAGGAGGTTTGTGATGCATCTTTTAAAACGCCTTGCTAGACGTTACCCCATGCAAACCTTTCTCTTTCTATTTAATGCCGGGGTCTTTACCTGGTTGCAAACAACAGGAACTATGATTGCACACCGCTTAGGCTTGTCAGGAGATGGTACTTGGTTCTATATTCCCGATTGGTTAAAGTTACTGACTCGTCATTCTATGGAGAGTACTCAAACCCTATACGGTGTCTCGGGTTGGACTTGGTTGATTACCTCCATGCTGTTAACTTGGCTTGTGACCTTTCTTAGAGGATTGATGAGAGCAGTGATTCTTCTTATTCTTCTTATCAGTGGCTTGTGGCTAGTCTACCGACACTTCGAACTATTACAAAATTTGAAACTGTCCTAGTAGGGCAGTTTTTTGATTCATTAGCTCGTTCATTTTCTTTAAAAATATGGTATAATATAGCTAATTTATTAATTTGGAGGACATTATGGCTTTAGCAAAAATCGTTTATGCCAGTATGACCGGTAACACGGAAGAAATCGCAGATATTGTTGCCAAAAAATTGGAAGAATTGGGTCATACTGTTGATGTAGACGAGTGTACAACGGTTGATGCCGCTGATTTTGAAGATGCGGATATCTGTATCGTAGCAACTTACACTTATGGTGATGGAGAGTTGCCAGATGAAATCGTTGACTTTTACGAAGACTTGGCTGACCTTGATTTGTCAGGCAAAATTTTCGGTGTTGTAGGTTCAGGAGATACCTTCTACGATTATTTCTGTCATTCAGTAGATGAGTTTGAAAATCAATTTACTTTTACAGGTGCAACTAAAGGTGCAGACAGTGTAAAAGTTGATCTCTCTGCTGAAGATGAAGATATCGAGAACCTAGAACTTTTCGCTGAAAAAATTTCAGAGGCATTAGCATAAGAAAAAAGCAGAGTAAAGTCTGCTTTTATTGTAGTCAAAAATGGAGTTTTTATGAATGAAATAGAAAGAGATTTTAGGACTCAATCTATGCATCTCCTTTGGTCTGTTTGGCGAGGAGTTCTAGTTGGAGTAACGGCAGGAGCAGTTGTAAGCCTTTTTCGCTGGTTAATTGCTAAAGGAGCCCAAATCTCGGTAACCATTTACCAAGAAGCCCTGCACAATCCACTCCTTATTTTAGGAATCGTCTTTGTCAATTTGGTCTTTGCCATTTTAATTGGTTATCTCATTAAACAGGAAAAAGATATTAAAGGTTCAGGTATTCCTCATGTCGAAGGGGAATTGATGGGGCTCTTACATCCGTCTTGGTGGTCAGTATTATGGCGTAAGTTCCTAGGAGGTGTCCTTGGGATTTCAGTGGGATTGATGTTGGGACGTGAGGGACCTAGTATTCAACTGGGTGCTATGACTGCTAAAGGATTGGCTGAGGGACTTAAGCTCTCTGCCCGTGAGAAGCGCGTCTTGATTGCAGCAGGAGCAGCAGCTGGTCTATCGGCCGCCTTCAATGCTCCCATCGCTGGTCTTTTGTTTGTCGTCGAAGAAGTTTATCATCATTTCTCTCGTCATGTTTGGGTGACTGCTTTAACCGCATCCTTAGTAGCCAACGCAGTTTCATTACGAATTTTTGGTCAGTTACCAGTCCTTGCCATGTCAGAAAAACTACCACTCTTTCCTTTGAAGGATTATTGGATACTTATTGTTTTGGGTATTTTTCTAGGTGTGCTTGGATACGGTTATGAGTGGATTGTCTTACGTATTGGTAAATTCTATCAAGTATTAGGGAAAATCTTCCACTTACCATCTCATTTTTATGGCCTTTTGACAGTTCTTTTTATCATTCCTATAGGCCTTTATTTCCCCCATCTTTTAGGTGGTGGGAATGAATTGATTCTTGCTCTAAATGATTTGCATCCTGCTCTAACTGTGGCTGGCCTCTATTTGGCTATTCGCTTTATTTGGAGTATGTTGTCATTTGGATCTGGTTTTCCTGGTGGTATTTTCCTTCCGATTTTGACTCTAGGTGCTCTTTCTGGCAGCGTTTTTGCCGCAGCATTTGAAAATCTAGGGTTCTTGGATTCGACTCAGTTACCTATCTTCATCATCTTAGGCATGGCAGGTTATTTTGGTGCAGTATCCAAGGCTCCACTGACTGCGATGATTTTGGTGACTGAGATGGTAGGGGATCTTCACCAGTTAATGACAATTGGTGTCGTGACCCTAATCGCCTACCTGGTCATGGACTTCTTGGGAGGAGAACCAGTCTATGAAGCGATGCTTCATCACTTGATTGATCATTCACCAAAACAAGTTGACAAAATTCCTACCATGATTGATTTACCTGTTACAGATAGTTTAGCTGGTCGATTGGTTAAGGATTTGACTTTACCTGATGGCGTTTTGATTTCTACTCAGATATTCCAAGACCAGTCTGAGGTCGTTCATGGTGACACACGTTTAAAGGCGGGTGCTACCCTATATTTGGTTGTTAATGAAAGTAATATCAGTCAGGTGAGAAAACTCTTTTTATAACCATATTCGGTGATCTGGGGCACTTTTGTCCTCAGGTCATTTTTGTTATAATGGAGAGAATAAAAGGAGGTTAGTATGGACTTAAATGAGATTCGCCAACAGATTGACACAGTTGATAATGAGATTGTGGCCTTGTTGGAAGAACGTATGAAATTAGTAACTCAAGTTAGTGCTTTTAAACAACGCACAGGAAAAGCAATCTATGATCCTGAGCGTGAGCAGGCTTTGCTGAACAAAGTAGCAGCGAGTGTCGCAAATCCAGAATATCAAGAGGCTATTGTAGCTAGCTTTGCAGATATTATGAAACATTCACGCACTTATCAAGAAGGCAAGCTTGAAGGAAAGTAGGCTACTAGGATGAAAGTTAGACAATTAAGTGAGAGTCAAGGTCTCTCATACTCCAATCTAGTGATTTTGAGTCTCTATGCTGTCTTTCTAGGAGTGATAGTTGGACTGATTGATGCTATTTTTGGTCGTGTTCTTATAGGACTTTCAGAATATCGGGACCACCATCTCTTTTATCTAGTTCCAGCGCTTCCTATAGCGGGGTTTTTGATTGTTTACCTATACCAAAGGTTTGCAGGCAAGGCAGCACAAGGGATGGGCTTAATTTTCAAGGTCGGTCACAATGAGGAGAAGCAGGTACCTTTAAGATTAATCCCACTTGTAACAGTGACAACGTGGCTGACCCATCTTTTTGGGGGTTCGGCAGGTCGTGAAGGAGTAGCAGTGCAACTTGGTGCCACAGTTTCCCATGCTTTTAGTCGCTACTTTAAGATACCTAACGCCTCACGACTATGCTTGACAATGGGGATGGCTGCTGGTTTTGGAGGACTCTTCCAAACACCAATTGCTGCGACTTTTTTTGCCCTCGAAGTTTTAACCTTAGGTCAGTTAAGCCTTCCGGTCTTGATACCGACGCTAATAGCTTCGTTTGTTGCTAGTACTACCAGTCACCTCTTAGGTCTTGAAAAATTTAGTCATTTTGTAGCTGACAGTCTGGTGATAGACCTTGAAACTTTCATTAAATTAGCTCTTTTAGGTCTGGCCTTTGGATTGGTTGGAAACCTTTTTGCCTATTTGTTGTCATTGGCTAAGAAGAAGGTTGCAACTATTCTTCCAAATCCTTACTATCGTGTTCTTTTGGGAAGTATCATGTTAACAGCTCTACTCTTAATTTTGTGGAAAGGCCGTTATACAGGACTTGGAACAAATGTGATTGCTCTTAGTGTTAATGGTGGAACCATCTATTCATGGGACTGGATTTTAAAATTACTCTTGACCGTTTTCACCCTCTCACTTGGTTTCCAAGGAGGAGAAGTGACTCCCTTATTTGCCATTGGAGCAAGTCTTGGTGTAGTTTTAGCACCCGTTCTGGGTTTACCGGTTCCGCTTGTAGCAGGTCTTGGTTATTTATCCGTCTTTGGTAGTAGTACCAATACACTCTTAGCACCTATTTTCATTGGTGTTGAGGTCTTTGGACCAGCTAACGTCCTTTCTTATGTGATTGTTATGGCATTTGCCTATCTCATCAATCATAAGACTAGTATTTATGGCCAACAAAAAGTGCTTGAAATGCAATAAGATACTAGACAAGAGAGTAAATTTATGATAAGATACTAAAAGTGTGTAATGGACACACAAAAATAACGGCTAATCCGCTGAGACACAGAGGTTGCTCTTAAGATTAGTAAGATAGGAGTATATAAAAATGAATCCATTGATCCAAAGTTTGACAGAAGGTCAACTTCGTACTGACATCCCATCATTCCGTCCTGGTGACACTGTTCGCGTTCACGCGAAAGTTGTCGAAGGAACTCGCGAACGTATCCAGATCTTTGAAGGTGTAGTTATTTCACGCAAAGGTCAAGGGATCTCAGAAATGTACACAGTTCGTAAAATCTCAAGCGGTATCGGTGTAGAACGTACTTTCCCAATCCACACTCCACGTGTTGATAAGATTGAAGTTGTACGCTATGGTAAAGTCCGCCGTGCTAAACTTTACTACTTGCGTGCTTTGCAAGGTAAAGCTGCACGTATCAAAGAAATCCGTAAATAATTTACAGATTTCAACAAAAAAATCTGTCCTAGTGGCAGATTTTTTCATAAGTCCTCTTAGTTAAATGGATATAACAACTCCCTCCTAAGGAGTCGTTGCTGGTTCGATTCCGGCAGGGGACATTTTTAGGCCTATAACCATGCGGTTTAAAGCCGTTTTGTCCACATTCTGTCTCAAATTTTATTTAAAGTTGTTTGGCACCTATTGCGAAATAGGTGTTTTTTTGAAATGACAAGGGGCTCTGTCCTCTTTCTTAGCATAGTTTCTTAGTCAAAAACGAATAAAAAATAGCTTGTCTTCGCTCCTAGTTATGGAAGAAGAGTTAAAAAAGTAATTAAAAAAACCAGGTTTCCCTGGTCCTAACTATTAGCGGCTTACGCGACGGCGAGCTGCTTTTTTACGGTTTTCTTCGATGAAAGCCAATTTCTTTTCTTCTGGTTCGATGATTGTTTTCTTAACTGCAAAAACAGCTCCTGCTACAGTAGCAGCAGTTCCGAGAACGCCAGTAGCGACACCTTTAGCAAACGAATGTTTTTTAGCCATGAGACTATCCTCCGTATATGTTATAATATGCTTATATTATCTAAAAAAATATCTAGAATAGCAAGTGAAAACATTATGAAAACCAAACTTATTGTAGTGGCTGGCCCTACCGCTGTGGGGAAAACGGCACTTGGAATAGAGTTGGCCCAGCGTTTTAATGGCGAAATTATTTCAGGGGATAGCCAACAGGTTTATCGCCAATTAAATATAGGGACTGCAAAGGCTACTCCTCAAGAACAGGCAGTGGCAGTTCACCATCTGATTGATGTCCGTAATGTTGATGAATCTTATTCAGCCTATGATTTTGTGACTGAAGCACAAGTTGCCATTACTGATATTGTCAATCGTGGCAAACTTCCTATTGTTGTTGGTGGTACAGGCCTCTATTTGCAAAGTCTTCTTGAAGGTTATCATCTGGGTGGTCAAGTGGATCAAGAGCAGGTGTTAGCCTATCGCTCTGAGTTAGAGCAACTTTCTGATTTGGAACTTTTTGAGCAGATCGATAGTTTAGGTATAGAAATCAAGGAGATTAATCGTCGTCGTGCCATTAGGGCTCTTGAGTTGCATCGCTTTTCTGATAATCCTGAAAATACAGAGACGACTTTTGATCCTTTAATTATCGGATTGGACGATGAGCGCTCTCTGATTTATGAACGTATTAATACTCGTGTTGACAAGATGGTTGAAATTGGGCTTTTAGAAGAGGCTAAGTGGCTTTATGATAATTATCCTAAGGCCCAGTCGGCGCGTGGGATTGGCTACAAGGAGTTATTTCCTTATTTTTCTGGGGAACAAACTTTAGATGAGGCCTTAGAAAAGCTCAAGCAAAATACGCGTCGATTTGCTAAACGCCAATTAACCTGGTTCAGAAATCGCATGACGGTTAAGTTTTATCAGATTTCTAGTCCAGATTATCCTGAAAACGTGATTCGAGATCTTGCTTTATTTTTAAATGAAAGGGAAGGAGAGGAGTAGGTGGTTCCTAGTTTAAAATGCCTATCTTTGCTATAATAATAACTATGACTAAAGAAGAAAAAAAATCAGCTTATGAATTAATGCTTGCCCAGGCAGAAGTGCTTTTTGCTAATGAAGACAACGCTCTGGCCAACTTCTCCAATGCTTCGGCTCTTTTGAATACCACTTTGCCCAACTCAGTATTTACAGGCTTTTATCTGATGGATAATGTCAAAAATGAGTTAATCCTTGGACCATTTCAAGGTAAAGTGTCTTGTGTACACATTGCTCTGGGAAAAGGTGTTTGCGGTCAGTCAGCAGCAGAAAATAGGACCCTAATTGTAGAGGACGTCATCAAACATGCTAATTACATTGCTTGTGATTCTGCTGCTCGAAGTGAGATTGTTGTTCCCATGGTTAAGGATGGTAAATTTGTTGGTGTCCTTGATTTGGATTCTCACCAAGTAGGAGATTACGATGACGTTGATCAAGAATATCTTGAACAGTTTGTCAAAGTTCTACTTGAAAAAACAAATCTTACTTTTGCAATGTTTGAGGTTAACTAATGTATCAAGCCTTATATCGTAAATACCGTAGTCAAACTTTTGGAGAGATGGTAGGTCAAAAAGTGATTTCAACCACGTTAAGACAGGCGGTAGAGTCAGGAAAAATCAGCCACGCCTATCTCTTTTCTGGGCCACGTGGTACTGGTAAGACCAGTGCAGCGAAAATTTTTGCCAAAGCAATGAATTGTCCTAATCAGGTCGATGGTGAGCCATGTAACCACTGTGATATTTGTCGTGATATTACTAAGGGCAGTCTGGAAGATGTTATTGAGATCGATGCGGCATCCAATAACGGTGTGGATGAGATTCGTGAAATCCGTGATAAATCAACCTATGCACCAAGTCGTGCCACATACAAGGTCTATATTATTGACGAGGTGCACATGCTGTCAACAGGTGCCTTTAATGCGCTTTTGAAGACCTTGGAGGAACCCACAGAAAATGTGGTTTTCATCCTTGCGACCACTGAGTTACACAAGATTCCAGCTACTATCTTATCTCGTGTTCAACGTTTTGAATTTAAGGCTATCAAGCAAGTTGCTATAAAGGAACACTTGGCTTCAATTTTAAAAAAAGAGGGAGTGACTTTTGATGACGAGGCCTTGACCATCATTGCTCGTCGTGCAGAGGGTGGTATGCGTGATGCCCTTTCGATTTTAGATCAGGCGTTGAGCCTTTCTTCAGATAATAATGTCAGTCAAGCTGTTGCTGAAGAAATCACAGGTTCTATCGGTCTGACTTCCTTGGATAGTTTTGTTGCTAATGTTCGTAATCAGGAAACCACACAAGCCCTGTCAAATCTTGAAACACTCTTTGATAATGGTAAATCCATGAGTCGTTTTGCGACAGACCTTTTGGAATATTTTCGTGATCTCCTTATTGTCCAAGCAGGTGGTGAAAATAGTCACCATAGTCCTCTTTTTGAAGAAAATTTATCCTTAGGACAAGATCACCTTTTTCAAATGATTGATACCGTGACAACCGCCCTACCTCAAATTAAGACAGGAACCCATCCCAAAATTTATGCGGAGATGCTAACGATTAAACTGTCTGAGACACATGTACAAGTCACACAAGAAATCCCAGAAAATTTACAAGAAGAGTTAGATCGTCTTCGTCATGAGGTAGAGGAACTTCGTAAGGCTCTCAAGGAAGGTCAAAGTCAGGGACAAGGACTAGCAGCGCCAACTCGAAAGGCAAAACCGACCTACCAGTATAAGGTTGACTCTGAGAAAATACTGACTATCATGCGTGAGACTATGGAAAATCCACAAAAGTCACGACAATGTTTGGATGCCCTTAAGTCAACTTGGTCTGAAATTTTGGATTCAATCAGTCCACAATATAGAGCGCTTTTGAATGGTTCAGAACCTGTTCTTGCCAACCAAGAAAATGCAATTCTGGCTTTTAATGCGGCTTTTAATGCTGAGCAGGTGATGAAACGTAGTGATCTTAACGCTATTTTTGGAAATATCATGAGTTCAGCGGCTGGTTTTTCACCTAATATCATGGCTGTCCCAAAAGCAGAATTTGAAAAACTTCGCACAGAATTCGCACGAAGCCTAAAATCCAAAGAAGAATTGGAAAAAGAAGATCGTGAAGAGTACATCCCAAAAGAACTTGAGTTCCTCTCTGATGTTGTAGAAATAGAGGACTAAAAAGGTCCATTGGACCTTTTTAGGTCCGAGCCCAGAAATATAAAAGCGAGGAGGACCATTGGACCTTTTTAGATACGAGCCCAGAAATGCAAAAGCGAGTATGTCCAGTGGCCCATTTTAGGTCTCAGCCTAGAAATGAGAGAGCAAGAATTTTGCCTGTACATTTGAAGCATTGGGCAATATATCTTACTCGCCAGCAGTTGTAAAAACTAACAGAGCCTAGTTTACTTGTACTAGGCTCTGTTTATTTGATATAATGGACGTATGATACAACAAATATTGTTTATAACGCTTGAAACTATTTTTGAAACGGTTTGTTTTAATTACAGCTTACAGCATGGGAATTACTTCTTTACAGCCTTTTTTGGTTATTTACTATTACGCCGCCTTTGGACAACCTATGTTATTTCTCGAATTGCGCGTGCAGCCGACAAGTCTACCAAGAAGTAAGGCTTACTTCACCAGCGCTCAGCCATTTTTCCTGACCATCATCAGTGAGAACGAGGAGTCTCCCCTTGTCATTAATTTCTTTAGCCATACCAGTATAAGCCTTTCCAGCTTGTTCAAAAGTCACTTGTTTGTCTAAAACGAGGGACTTTTCTTTATAGACTTTGACTAAGTCCGCAGTAGGAATAGTTAAAAAGAGCCTCCAAATTTCTGAAATGAGTTGATTTCGTGTGATTGTTGGGTGTTCATTTTGAAAAAGACTAGTTGCTTTAGTAGCTAATTCTTTAGGAAAATCGCTAATTGAAAAATTAAGTCCTACACCGATTATGACATCTGTAATACATCCAGATTCGATAGAACTAATGGCTTCGGTAAGAACACCGGCCATTTTTTTGTTGTTCAGATAGATATCGTTGACCCATTTGATGTCTGTATCTATGCCTGTAAGTCGTTGAATGGCTTTGACAATGGCAGCGCCAACCATCATGGTATAAGGTGGTAGCTCAGTATAGTGACAGTTTGGTTTAAGGTGAATACTCATATAGATACCACCGTGAGGTCTTGTATAAAAGTGACGTTCAAAGCGTCCCTTAGCTGATCCTTGGTTTGGCGCAAGATAAAGAGCAGGAACAGGATCTTGTCTTTCCATACCATGTTTAGCATCAAGTTGAGTAGAAGTGGAATAGGGATTTAAGTACACAGGAAAGTTGAGCTGGTCTGAAATGTCTTGTGGGAGAAGGATATCACCATTTTCTAAGTGGTAGCCTTTTTTTCGGACACTTGTAATGACAATACCTTGATCCAGAAGTGTCTGAATGGCTTTCCAAATGGCTGTTCGTGAGATACCAAGTTCTTTAGCCAGGCTTTCTCCAGTGACAAAATCAGGACTCTTTGCTAATATTTCATAAACGCGTTCATAAGTTTTCATACCTTAAGTATACTCTAAAATTCCCTAAAATGCTTGCTATAAGATAATGATAAGGCTTGATAATTAATAACTATATGACTAGATGTTAAAAACGTGTTATAATGGAATTTAGTTATTAAGTCCCGATAAGGCAGCAGTCATCCTAGCTTGGCTGTTGGTTCTTTGTAACTTTTTAACGGCGCAAGACTGTTAGTAGAGTCAGCGTTTTTTCTATCAGAAGGCGATGTGATTTGCTTTGTCTGATATTATTTATTCATATTAAAAGGGGGACATTTTATATGTCAGAACGTAAACTTTTCACGTCTGAATCAGTATCTGAAGGGCATCCAGATAAAATTGCAGACCAAATTTCAGATGCCATTCTTGATGCGATTTTAGCAGAAGATCCAGATGCACACGTCGCGGCGGAAACAGCTGTCTATACTGGCTCAGTCCATATTTTTGGTGAAATTTCTACAACTGCCTATGTGGACATTAACCGAGTGGTTCGTGATACTATCGCAGAAATTGGTTATAACAATGCAGAATACGGCTTTGCAGCAGAATCTGTTGGGGTTCACCCATCATTGATCGAACAATCTCCAGATATTGCTCAAGGTGTCAATGAAGCACTTGAAGTGCGTGGAACTGGTGACCAAGATCCACTTGATCTTATTGGAGCAGGAGACCAAGGTTTGATGTTTGGTTTCGCTATTGATGAAACTCCAGAGTTGATGCCACTTCCAGTTAGCCTTTCACATAAATTGGTTAAAAAATTGGCGGATTTGCGTAAATCTGGTGAAATTTCCTACCTTCGTCCAGATGCAAAATCTCAGGTTACCGTAGAGTATGATGAAAATGACCGACCTGTACGTGTTGATACAGTTGTTATTTCAACACAACATGATCCTGAAGTGACTAACGACCAAATTCGTCAAGATGTCATTGAAAAAGTCATTAAGGCAGTTATTCCTGCAGAATACTTGGATGAAGATACCAAATTCTTTATCAACCCAACAGGTCGTTTTGTAATCGGTGGTCCTCAAGGGGATTCTGGTTTGACTGGTCGTAAGATTATTGTTGATACTTACGGTGGTTACTCAAGACACGGTGGTGGTGCCTTTTCTGGTAAGGATGCTACTAAGGTTGACCGCTCAGGTTCATATGCCGCTCGCTATATTGCTAAAAACATTGTATCTGCTGGTCTTGCTAAGAAAGCAGAAGTACAATTGGCTTATGCTATTGGTGTGGCTAACCCAGTTTCTGTCCGTGTTGATACCTTCGGAACGGCGACAGTTGCTGAAAGCAAACTCGAAGCTGCTGTCCGTGATCTCTTTGACTTGCGACCTGCTGGTATCATTCAAATGCTTGACCTTAAGCGTCCAATCTACCGTCAAACAGCGGCTTATGGTCACATGGGACGAACAGATATTGATCTTCCATGGGAAAAATTGGACAAAGTTGAAGCTTTGAAAGAAGCTGTCAATCATTGAGAAATAGAATTAGAAATAAAAAGTCAGAATTTTAATAGGAATTCTGATTTTTTTATATGCTAATCTATTTAAAAGAAAAAAGTTGTTTCATTATATTTTATTAAAAGGTAGATCAATATCATTTGATTAATATTTGTTAAGTAGGAGTGTTTAAGGTAGTGTAAAATAAGTTGTGTAAACATAAAAACGTTGTTTAATTCATATTAGTCGAAATTTGTCTAGTAAAGTGAAACGAGCAGA
>ERZ773076.86-NODE-86-length-53110-cov-22.396852_pt1 | contig 53110 bp, 56 predicted proteins | sample MGYA00580613_ERZ773076 | MGnify/ENA primary metagenome ERZ773076 (study PRJEB29015, sample SAMEA2738005) | human oral metagenome | biome: human oral; feature: human-associated habitat; material: dental | place: China | collected 2057 ...
TTAATCGCCGTGAATTTCTCAAGCGAAATTCCTGAATATACTTTGGGATAATAATTGTGGCAAGCAATGATTTGCTTAGCAAATCCTAGTCGCTCCAACAATTGGTATTCTCGATTTGTAAACGTTGAAGCATTTACTACAAGCGTAAACGCCTTGCCACAACGTTCGATAAACGCTTCGTCCCCAAATTCGTCCAGACGTAAGTACGAAAGCCCTGCATTTTTCAGAGCCGCAATATTTTCTTTTGTAAGATCTTTATGGGCGATGTCTGGGATTAAATCCACTTCATATGAACGAGCAAGTTCCACTAGACGTGTCATATCTGCTATTTCTAGCGGATGTTCTGGTAACTGAAAAGAAGTGAAAGCCACGGTTTGACGCGCGGCTTTCATTTCTTCTAATACTTGTGTAACGACTTGTTCACCAAGATTGATATAAATGGAGCGCCCAAAAGAAATGTTTGCTCTATTTGTTTCCATATACTTCGTTAATACGATCTTCATCTACACCGAAGAACCATGTGATGACAAATCCACCGATGTAAGCTCCCACCATCGCCGTTAAGAAGAGTGCTTGAGTTCCCGGCACCATGATTAAAGCACCGAATAACCCTGAAACCCCTTGAGATACCGTACCTAAGTGGAATAGAACTGCTAACACACCGCCGACACCAGATCCTAAGCAGGCTGTTAAGAATGGTTTTCCTAAAGGAAGTGTTACAGCATACATCATTGGTTCCCCGATACCTAAAATACCTACTGGTAATGAGTCTCTTGTTAATTGTTTTAATTTTTTGCTCTTAGTCTTCAAGTATAATGCTAAACCTGCACCTACTTGACCACCGCCGGCCATCATTAAGATTGGTAATAGATAGTTGATACCAGCACTTGGTCCGTTTGGATCGTTTAATAGAACATGGATTGGAGTTAATGCTTGGTGTAGACCAACAGATACGATTGGCAAGAATCCAGCAGCTAAGATGTACCCACCAAGGACTCCTAATTGTTCATATACGAAGTTTAATACTGTGTAAATACCCTGAGTTAACGCAGCACCAGCAGGTTGGATGATTAATACTGATAAGAATGCACCAATGATTAGTGTTAATAATGGTGTTAAGAATGTTTTCAACATTTGTGGTATTACTTTATCAACGGCACGTTCTAAATAAGCTACCAAAATCCCCATCATTAATGCAGCTAATAGACCACCAGCACCTGGGTTAAATGCTTTACCTGTAAACGGCATTAATACTTGACCAGCATCTGTTTTTAAAAGAAGTGGCATTGTTGAAACCCCAAGGGACATGCTTCCTGCAATAGCCCCAAGAATTGGAGTTCCTTTGAATTCACGAGCAGCATTATACCCTACATATAAAGGTAAGAACGTAAATAGTCCCCAACCCATTGTACGAATGGCTTGGTACCACCATTCAAAGTTATAAGCATTGTGTGTAGTTACGTTAATAACATTTGAAATACCATTAATTAACCCAGCAGCAATAATCCCTGGTAATAATGGTACGAAAATATTAGCAATATGTTCCAAGAATCGTTGAATAGGGCCCCTATGTGCGGCCTTATTTTCTTTTTTGTTTTCCTTCGCTAAATCTGCTGCATTAATTTCATCCACACTACCTAAATCAATTCCTGTCAATTCAGCAAATTCACGACCTACTTCAGTCACTTTACCTGGTCCTAAAACGATTTGAACACCTTGTTCACGTTCAACAACTCCTAATACTGAATCTACATCTTTTAATCCAGCTATATCCACTTTTGATGTATCTGCTACTGTCAGACGTAAACGTGTCATACACGTTGCATTGCTAACCACATTCTCCTTCTGTCCGACTTTACTTAAAATTTCACTTGCTACTTTTTTTGCATCCATTTTATTAAGCCTCCTTATTTTGCATTGCTTTAACAATATTCATTTGATTCTCTCGAAGCAATTGTTCTGCTTCTTCTGCTGAAATATGATGTAATTGAGAAATAATAGCCACTTTTAAATCAAAATGATTGTCCTCAAGAACCTTTCTGGCTTCCTCTTGGGACAAGTTAGTTACCTTAGCTAGAATATTGGTTGCTCGTTGTTTCAACTTTTGATTTGTTGGCTGTACATCTACCATATATCCTTTAAAAATCTTTCCTACTCGAATCATTGCAGCTGTAGTAATCATATTTAGAATGAGTTTTTGAGCAGTTCCTGCCTTCATTCGAGTCGATCCTGTGACTACTTCTGGACCAGTAATGGCCTCAATACCGATATCAGCTACCTTGGAAATCACGGCATTAGGAGAATTGGAAATTGCTCCCATATAACACCCCACCTCTTTTGCGTAGCTTAATCCTGCCACAACATATGGTGTTCGCCCACTTGCACTAATTCCAACAACGACATCTTCTTTGACTAGACCAAGCTCTTTCAACTGTTCTTGCGCAATGGTTTCATCATCTTCAGCTCCTTCTATTGCATGACGAAGAGCATAATCTCCACCTGCTATAACGCCAACTACCATATCCGGTGAAACACCAAAGGTTGGTGGACACTCACTTGCATCCAAAACACCGAGTCTTCCAGAAGTTCCCGCACCAAGATAAATCAATCGACCTCCTTTCTCAAACGCTTGTACGACTGCTGCAGTTACTTTTTCAATCGAAGGAATGCATCGTTCAATCGCATCTGTAACGGTCCTATTCTCATCATTTATATAATGTAAAATCTGACCGATCGATTGTGTTTCAATATCCACACTTCTGTCATTTACTTGTTCTGTCATCAACTTGGAAATGTCATCCATTTTCTCCACCTCCTCCTTAAAATCCCACTAAAATCAGAATTGAAATCGTTTTCTAAAAGTTATTATACATCGTTGTAAATTTTATTTCAATACTATATAATTGAATTGGAAATAAAGTTTCAGAGAGCGGGAGATTGTATGAAGAACTATTTAACAGCTACAGACAAAAAAATCGAATCGTTCATTGCACAACATTCAGATACCGTACTCTCATCTAGCATTCATACCTTATCTGAACAAATTGGTGTTTCCCCGTCAGCCATTAGTAAGTTTATTAAGAAAATTGGCTACCGCTCATATTCACGGTTTAAAGTACATCTCGCTCAGAAAAATACTAAAACCATTGACGAACAAATCGAAAAAGACGACTCTATTAAAACCATTCAATCAAAACTTTTTAGCACCGTGACTCGTTCCTATGAAATGACTTTAGAACTAGTCGACGACTCGGTGTTAGACCATGTCATTCGTCTGATGAAAGATGCAGAAAAAATATATGCATTTGGCGTGGGGGCTTCTGGAATGGTCTGTAATGATTTATATTTTAAACTAAGTAGAATTGGGAAAAATATTATCTATCATACTGACTCCCATACTCAACTCGCAAGCCTTAGTAGTGCCACTAAAGAAGACCTTATCATCGGTGTGAGTTACTCTGCAAAAACAAAAGAAGTTGGTACCGCGTTTGTGATTGGCAAAGAACGTGGGATTCCAACAGTTTCTATAACAGGACTTGGAAATACACAATTAGATTCTTTAAGTACTTATTGCTTAAAAATACCCCGACACGAAAATACGATTCGTTCTGCCGCTATCACTAGCCGAAACGATTCATTATTTTTAGTGGACTTACTCTATTTAGGGCTTCTTCAAAAGGAAGATAGTCTTCAAAACGATATTTTAGAAACCAGTTATAAATTTACTCACCAATTACGGAAGTAAACGTCCCTAAAAATGCCCACATTGACTAGACAGATAAAACTTGAGAGGACCATTATTATGAAAATTGGCATAGATGCTGGAGGAACAAAAACCAAAGGTGTGTTATATAAAGATAATAAAATCATTGATGAATTAATTGGAGAGATGGGTAATCCCATTGTGAACTTTGAACTCGCTGTATCTAATGTTTTGCAAGTCATTGAATACTTACTCTCTCAAAACAAGCTCGACTACGTGGATATTTCGATAATATCGATTGGAATGGCTGGAGCAGGTACAGTAATTCAAGAGCTGACCTGCGCTTTTAGAGAAAAAATTTCTTGCAAATTTATCGTAGATTCCGATTTAAAAATGAGTCATATCGCAACTTTTGAGAATCAGGATGGAAATTTATTCATTGCCGGAACGGGTTCTTCTCTTCTTTCACGAAAGAATGGAGAGTTTATTCAAAAAGGCGGTTGGGGGCATATTTTAGGGGATGAAGGTAGCGGCTATTGGATTGGTAAGAAAATTTTAACTGCCTATATTCATTATCTTGATTTTGCAGAATCTCCTTTAGACTTTAACGAACTGATTCCCACTCTAGAAGAGCGATTCCCTGACCGAACTTCCATTATACAAACTGTGTACTCAAAACCTAAAACAGAAGTCGCAAAACTCGCCACCTTCTGTTCTACTTTTGATGGCAATTACTTTTTACATACCCTTGCGGAGCAGGCTGGAAAAGATATTGCAAATACTTTATTATCTTGCAATAATGACAGCATTATTCCAGTTGCTTTCGAGGGAAGCGTCATCAAAAACAATGTGCCTATCCTCAACAGTTGTATTTCAGTATTGCACACCTATCATAAAGAACTCCAAATAATTCCTTCTCGTCCTGCTACCGAGAGTGTGTTCTATTTGTAAACAAAAAACGATTGTGAAGGTGAGATTTCTCTCACCTTCACAATCGTTTTTTATTTATAGAGTAGGGTACGTGATTTGCCCTAAAATAACACTCTTCTTCGCTCCAGTTGCAGAAGGAACATTAGAAGGTCTTCTATGGTAAGTCTGATTCCCAAGAATCACAAACGCTAAAGCCTCTTTTGCTTCAGAAGAAAAACCATGCTCTTCCTGTGTCATTACCGTTACTTCCGGCATCTCATTTCTGATAAGTTCTAGTAAATAAGGATTATAGGCTCCGCCACCACCAATAATGCATTTCTTTAAACCATATTCAGAAATTAAATATTTTTTATAATGATAGGCAATCGCGTAGGCAGTAAACCAGGTAAATGTATGAATCAAATCATTTGGGTCACAGAAATGATATTTTTCAAGAATAGATTTAGTAAAATGCTCTCCGAACATCTCTCTACCCGTTGTTTTTGGAATCTCCAAATTGAAATAAGGATGTTCCTTTAATTCTTCTGCTAACGATGGAATCAGATTTCCTTGTCGTGCATAATAGCCATCCGTATCATATTTTTTGCCGTAAAAAGTTCGTACGGCTTCGTCAATCATCATATTTCCTGGTCCTGTATCAAAAGCGATGACTTTTTTAGTGTCCCCTTTTTTGGGAAGAACAGTTACATTTCCAATGCCTCCAATATTTTGCAAAGCAACCGCCTGATCTTCTTCACTGTATAATAAAGTCTCACTATAAGGTACTAATGGGGCCCCTTCACCACCGACAGCCATATCCATGACTCTAAAATTGGAAATAACTTTAGTTTTGCATTCATTCGCAATAATCGCTGCCTCTCCAATTTGTAAGGTACTAGGCACATAATCGTCATAGGCTTTTGGAATATGGAAAATCGTTTGTCCATGACTTGCTATGAAAGAAAGATCTTCCAACTTCACATTTGCATCTTGACATAGGCTCTTTACTGCATCTGCGAAAAGATATCCCAATTCAAAATTCAACGAACAAATTAAATCTACCGGAATTAATTCTCTGCTACAGCATTTTCTTATTTTTGTTCTTACACTTTCTGGGATATCATATGTTTTAAAATATAATTGTTTTACTCTAGTGGACTCATCTTGACCGCTTATTTCACAAAGAACGGTATCCACACCATCTAAGGACGTTCCAGACATTAAGCCTACTGCAAGCATTATTGAACCTCCTTAATAAATTGTCTTGTTCGAACCAACAACTCTTTCGTCACATTAAAATCTGTCTTTGCAATTCCGTAATACAATAAATCTGTAATCGTTAATAAACTGTTCCTAGAAGTAATCGATCCTAAGCGAATCTCTTTTTCTTCTACAGGAACAAACAGTCGAATATCTGATAATGTCGAAAGTGTTGATTTTAGATTATACTTTGTCACTCCAACAATTCTGGCTCCCATTGTTTTAGCAACTTTTGCAATGGAATTAACCGATTCCGTTTCACCATTATAACTAATCACAATAACAACATCGTTCTTATCTAACTGCGCAATACGAGGCATTAAAGTATGCAAGTCTCGATCGTACATGATATTTTGGTGAATGCGAGTCATTTTATGATAGAAATCCAAACAAACAATACTGCTTCCTCCTACACCTAACAAGAAGACAGTTCTAGCTTCATGGATAAACTCGATAGCTTTTTCTAGTGCATGATAATCGAGTAAAGAAAAAGTTTCTCTTATATTTTGTGTTAACATATTTTCCGTTTTTTGAAGCAATCCCATTAAGGAATCTTGAGGGTTTAAAAAGGTTTCAATATCATCTTCGTTTGTATACAATTGAGTTTCTTTGGCAAGAGCTACTTTAAATGCAGGTAAGCCTTTATACCCCATCTTTTTAGAGAATCGTACCCATGCGGCTGCTGATGTTTTCGTCATGTCACCTAATTCTTTGGCATTAGACTCTAGAACAACTTGTCTATTGGCAAAAACAAACTCTGCAATCGAACGATCGGTTTCTGTAAAAGCACTCATTGAGCTTTTAATTTTATACAACACACTCATGATACACACTCTCTTTAATACTTTTTGTTTTTATGGTCATCTTCTAGATACTACGAACTTTATTCCTTATTCTTTATAATCATACACTCAACAGTTAATTACTATTTTCTTTTTTGTAATTCTTAATGAACTCTTTATACCAATAGAAACTATCTTTTTTATATCTTGCATAGCTACCATTTCCGTGATTGTCCGCATCCACATATATCACGCCATAACGTTTATCCATTTCACAACTACCTGCTGAAACAATATCCACAATCCCCCAAGCAATAAACGCTTCAAGAGGCACTCCATCCTCAAGCGCTAATTGAGCTTGCTCGTAATACGATTTCATATACTCAATGCGATAATCATCATGAATTTGATAATTTTCCGTTAATACGTCGCGCGCGCCTAACCCATTTTCAGACACAATAACAGGTTTACCATATCGTTCATAAACCCGGTGAAGGGATGTTCTTAATCCTACAGGATCTATTTGCCAACCCCATTCACTTGCTTTCAAATATGGATTTTTAGTAGACACCACTAAGTTTCCAGCAGTTTTATCTGCTTCATCTACGGTAATTACTGAGGAAGTATAAAACGAAATAGATACAAAATCACATGTATTTTCTTTTAATAATTTTCTATCTTCTTCTGTAATTTGTAGATCTATATTTTTGTTTTTGAAAAATGTTTCTGCGTAATATGGATACTCACCTTTTGATAAAATATCCATGCAGTACCACTGGTTCATTTGTTCTTCAAACACCAATTTCAAATTATCCTCAGGTTTACTGGTTAACGGATAATAGCAGAAGCAAGCAATCATGGAACCAAAGCGACCCGGTAAGTTCATCTTTCTGGCTAGCTGAATGGTTTTGGCACTGGCTACAAACTGATGATGTAATGCCTGGAATACATCGGATAGTTGATATCCATTTTCTCCTTTTAATAAACCTACCCCATTATAAGGACTAAAATACCCTGCGTTGATTTCATTAAACGGTAGCCAATATTCGACTAAATGTCCCCACCTCTCAAACACAAAGGTTGCGAAATGAAGAAAATGGTCAATACATTCTCTGCCTTTCCATCCTCCATATTGCTCTACTAAATAAATAGGCATCGCATAGTGGTTTAATGTTAGAAAAATCTTGATTTTTTTCTCTGCTAACAACTGGAACACTTTATCATAATAGGCAACTCCTTCTTTGGAAGGTTCTTCTTCGATTCCCTTAGGAAAAATTCTTGACCAGCTAATCGAAAATCTATATAAGTCTAAGCCTAATTCGGCTAAATACTCTATATCCTCTTCTAGATGTTCAAACCCTTTTGTTCCATTTCTAAAAGGATAGTATTGTTTAGAGGCTTTATTTTTAGCTTCTTCTATTTTTTCTTTTGTTAATAATCGCGTTTCTTCTGTGGCATTCGAAGTACGAGGTAAATAGGGTCTACAATCTTGTGTATCTAGACCTTTTGCCGGAGTAAATCCGCCCTCATATTGACTAGCTGCTGTTGCTCCGCCCCATAGTATCTTCATTTTTTCTCCATTCTACTTATTTAAGTCTAAATTTAAATTTCTGCCAAGGTTTCATTTCATCTAGAATAAAGTGTTCCATATCCACTACTTTCCCGACAACATTGGTCTTACCTGAATTTTCCATATCGCTTAGAGCAATTTGCAATTCTCCTGCATAATGACCATATTCACTACTTTCAATTAAAATATCGCCTCTCTTAATCTGACTAGGGGCATGAAATACTTTAAAGGAATGTCCTTTGTATTTCACTCGACTTTGTGTCGAACGAATGAAACAATCATTTTGATCTCCTCTATTGAAATGAAATTCCTCTAATACAATTTTCTTTTCTATCTCAGGAATGCCTTCTACTAATTCAACATCAAAAGTCACTACATCCAAATCTAGTCCATCTATGCGAGACAATTCTTCTTTCGTTGGATAGCAGTTAGAAATGAGAATATCATCCACTAATTCCATTGCAATGTGGTGTTTAATTTGAACATCTAATGGCAACTCACGATGTAATTCTAGCGTTGGTAATCCTTCTGTAGTTGGCCAAGGTCCAAACGCCCCTTTATCATGTGAGGTGACAAATGCTGCGGTTTTTAATCCATACTTGTTAAAACGCTTTGTACATTCTTTATAGAAATCTAAATTTAAACCGGAATAGCGATGGGGATAAAAATTATGACACCCATATAATTTATATTTATTAGGTCTATAATCCATAATGGTATCAATAGTATGAACATTATTGCTCATATTGATTTCGATAATTAAATTTTCTGGATTATAGGTCATAATCGATTCTTCTAATCCTGAAAAGCCAGCATCTAACCGAATTCCATCCGCTCCAATTTCTTTAAAGAACGATAAATCCTTATACGAAATATTTAACTCTCCAAATACACGTGGAGAAACATCTACAATTACTTCAAAACCTAGTTCATGAGCAAAAGTATTTATTTCGGTAAATTCTTTTTTGATTTCTTCTGCAGGCTTATTCACTGATAATAGACAAGAGAAAACTCTAGAAAAGCCTAAACGACTTGTTTCTTCAAGATAGTTCTTGATTTCTTCTACCGTACTTTTTTCCGGATATATAGATACTCCTAATCTTCTCATTCATTTTCTCCTTAAAATTTAATATAGAAAAGCCCTGCTACTAGAACAGGGCTCAAAGTTTCATTTTTATTGCTCTTGCTCTTGAGCCAATAATGATTTGTCGTACATTGTAAAGAATGGATAGTAAATTAGAATAGATAATAGGATTAATACAACGTTTAATACGATTGCTCTCCAATCACTACCCGTAGCTAGGAATGCTCCAATTGGTCCAGGAAGAGTCCAAGGTGCACTTGCTACAACTTTATTTACTAATCCAGCAGACATTGCAATCCAAGTTACTACCCCATTTGTTAATGGCGCTAAAATAAATGGAATGATTAATTGTGGATTTAATACAATTGGTGTACCGAAGATTAAAGGCTCATTAATGTTACATACTGCTGGAATAAATGCTGTCTTACCGAGAGATTTACCATATGCAGATTTAGAACGCCAGATTAGTAAGATAGCTAATCCGATAGTAGCCCCAGAACCGCCGATCATTACAAACCATTGATAGAATGGTTCAGCTGCAATATTAGGGATTGCAGAACCATTCGCAAACGCTGTAGTATTTTCTTCTAGCAATACTAACCATAATGGACGCGCAAGAGATCCAACAATTGACCAACCGTGAATACCAAATGACCAGAAGAATTGTGATAAGAAAATTACTACGATAACTGAGAAGATCGAATCTGTCGCTTGCACTAATGGAGCAACGATATTCCCTACAATTTTATGAACATCGATACCAATAAACATTGTAACTGTTGAAATTAGTAATAGTACAATGACTGTTGGTGTTAAAGCTTCAAATGAACGCGCAACTGACGCTGGTACTTGAGGTGGCATTGAAATCTTGAATCCACTCTTTTGAGTGAAACGATAAATTTCAACGGCAATAAAGGCTGATAGAATCCCTATAAACATCCCTGCGGACCCCAGATTACTCATTGGAAGGACAAATCCCGAAGGCAATGAAGATAAATAATTTTTTAAAGGTTCGCTTGAATCCGCTAAAGCTTTCACTTCTGCTGAAGCAGCTGGAATTGCTTTAGGAATAATCGTTAGTAAGTAAGCCAATTCTGCTAAAATACCTCCAGATAATCCATCTAGATCATAAGAAGATGCTAGCGAATATCCAATTCCAAACACTGCGTAAAGGGTCATAATGTACATTGAAACACGGTAAGGTAATAAGATTTTAGCTTGGTTAGCTTGAATAAATTGTGTAATTTCCCAATCTTTTGGCATTGAGTTTGGAAGAAAGGCAATTACTAAAAACATTGATGCAACGACAATAATTGGTAGAGTTGCAATAATACCATCACGAATCGCTCTTAAATGGCGTTGTTCCGCTAATTTTGCCATCGGTGTCGACAGCTTTGTATCCATAAATTCTGTGATTTTATCAAACATAGAATATCTCCACTTTCCTTTTTATATTTTTAATTCCTCTTTAATTTGTTGAAGCAATTTTGGTCCTCCTAGAGGAGTGTATCCTTGTGGCTTAATGAGTAAACATGGAACACCTGCTTCATCTGCACTTGCTTTCAATACATCATAACGATGACGAATTTGAGGAGCTACAAGAGAAATTTGATAATCTTCTTTTACTTTATCAGCAAAAGCTTGTGTACCACATTCGTCTACTTGTATATCCAATCCTTCTTTTGTACCAGCATCTTGCAATGCTTTTGCAACGATAGCACTAGACATTCCCCCTGAACAAACTAATAAAATTTTCATCACTTTCACCTCCACTCATTATAAAATTACTCCGGTCATTACGATAAAATAATAAATAATTCCGATAACGATGCTCCAAATTCCTCCAACCCACCAAAAGGCTTGAGTAATGCCTTTTTTAGAATTTACAAAGAATTGAGAAAATGAAACCGAAAATCCTGCAATGAGAGCACCACAAATGACAAAAGGCCATTTAAAGTCAATATGAAGCCAATCGCAAATTGCCGGAATCACAAACATTGATAATACGATACTAGCGATAATCAGCAACACGCTCTTATAACCAAACATCGGAATATCATAATCTGTGGTTCCCAACGCCGTTTTATATTGCTTTTTTTGGTCCACATTCTTAACGGTCCATTTTCTGAATTTAACCATCGTTTTCTCCTTACTCTTTATGTTCTAACTTCCAAAGTCTTTCATTCATTCGAATGATGTTTTCTGCTAGAGTTCTAACCTCTATCGAAGTCATTAGATGATCTTGAGCATGTACAAAAAGTACTGTGACTTCATTTCTTTCACCTGCGGCTTCTTTTTGAATTAAGTCTGTTTGTACTTGATGTGCTTTATTTAAAAAAGTATCAGCCTCTTCAAGTAATTTTCTAGCCTCTTCAAAGTTTCCTTTTTCAGACTCTTCCATCGCTTCATATACTAAAGCTTTGGCATTTCCACCATTACTGATGATTTCAAAAATAATCAGTTCCATATCTTGCATTAAATATCACCTCCTAGTATATGGATGGCGCGCTTGATATGCCCGTTCCCCTTCATTAAAGCTTCTTCTGCGGTCTGCCTATCAACTTCCATTATTTCCATAATGAGTGCTTTTTTTACATTATGACCACTCTCTTCATAAAGCTTCTCTGCCGATTCATCATCTACTCCAGTTAAAGTGCGAATCATATTTTTAGAACGAATGACGAGTTTCTTATTCGTTGGTTTTAAGTCAACCATATAATTTTTATACACTTTACCGAGCTTAATCATGACACTCGTTGAAATCATATTGAGAATTAATTTTTGAGCTGTTCCAGCTTTCATTCGTGTAGAACCCATAATTGCTTCTGCACCTGTAACTGCCTCAATAGGGTAATCTGCAAATTTAGAAATTTCTGCATTTTGTACACAGGAGATAGCTCCAGTTAAAGCCCCAATTTCTCTTGCATAACGTAATCCCCCAATCACATAAGGTGTTCGCCCACTAGCAGCTAAACCGATTACTGTATCATTTTCATTTATTTGATACTGAGATAAATCTCCTCGAGCTAGCTCAAGAGAATCTTCCGCCCCCTCTTGGGCAATAAACATCGCATTATTTCCACCTGCCATAATCCCAACAACCAGACCTTTATCTACTCCATATGTTGGAGGACATTCCGCCGCATCTAATACTCCTAGTCTCCCCGACGTGCCAGCTCCAATATAAAAGAGACGTCCACCTTTTTGCATACGCTCAACAATCTGGTCTACTAAAGCTGATATTTTGGGAATGCTTTTAGAAACAATAGAAGCAACAGTTTGATCTTCATCATTGATTTTTTGAAGGATTTCTTGTGTTGATAAAATATCGATATCTATTGTTCGTTGATTATTTTTTTCAGTATCTAACTTAATTAAATCTGTCATCTTCCCACTTCCTTCTGAAATCATTTTATCATAAAAGCGTTATCAATGAAATAGAATTTTAGAAATTTCTTTATATTTTTAAAAAAATATTTCTTGCAGTATAATATTTTTGGAAACATTATTTCTGCGAAAGGAGTTAACTATGAAAAACTTTTTAACCGTCACCGACAAAAAAATTGAAGCTTTTATTTCAGAGCATTCAGAGATTGTACTCTCTTCTAGCATTCATATATTGGCAGAACATATTGGCGTTTCGCCTTCTTCTATTAGTAAATACATTAAAAAGATTGGATACCGCTCTTATTCTCGTTTCAAAGTAAACCTTGCTCAAAAAAATGCGCAAACAATTGATGAGCAAATCGAAAAAGATGATTCCATCCAAACGATTCAATCCAAATTAATTAGCACGGTCACTCGTTCCTATGAAATGACCTTGGAACTCGTGGATGATATCGTATTGGATAAAGTCATTGATCTTATGAAGAATGCGCGTAAAATTTATACCTTTGGGGTAGGGGCATCTGGAATGGTTTGCAGTGATCTTTATTTCAAATTAAGCCGGATTGGTAAAAACATCCTGTATCATACTGATTCGCATATTCAATTAGCAAGCCTGGGGAGCGCAACACCTGAGGACCTCGTCATTGGGGTGAGTTATTCGGCCCAAACTAAAGAAGTCACGAGCGCCTTTGAAATTGCAAATTCTAGAGGCATTCCAACCGTTTCGATTACTGCTTTAGGAAATAATCAACTGGATTCGCTGAGCACCTATAGTTTAAAGATCCCTCGACATGAGAATATTATTCGTTCTGCTGCAATCACCAGTCGAAACGACTCTCTATTCTTAATCGACTTATTGTATCTTGGACTTCTCCAAAAAGACGATTGCCGTCAAAATGAAATTTTAGAATCGAGTTACCAACTCACTCACCAATTAAGAAAATAAAACATCCTCTAAGAAACTCTTTTTTGAGCGGATCCTGTCTCATTAATTGATGAGCTTTAACACAAAAACCTCGAAGCAAATTTGCTTCGAGGTTTCTTTATAATTTTTTACTCTGCTAAAAATACTAATAGCTCTTTAGAGAATTCTTCAGCATATTGGAAAATAGATCCGTGCCCTGCATTTGGATAAATAATCAATTTGCTGCCTGCAATTTTCTCATGCATTTCATAAGAATTTGCAGTTGGTACTTGTAAGTCATTATCCCCATTCACAATTAAGGTAGGTTGTGTGATAAATGCAAGAGAATCTTGCGCATCTTTCCCCCAACGTTTAATCGCTTTTAATTGTATAAGGAACCCTGGGATATTCATCTCTTTATCTGCATCTTCTTTTTTACGCATTCCCATACGGCCAAGTACCTTCGTAGCTTCTATCCCGCCTTGTTCATCATGATTATAGAAAATGTATCGTTTAGGATCCACACGGTGTAACGCACCTTTGAACATAAATCTAAATGTTTTCCCAGTCACTTTGTCCATTTCTATGCCACCACGAGGGCCTGTTCCTGCCAGAATAAGACGGTTCACTAAACTGTCCTCTAAAAGAACGACTTCTTGAGCAATCATACCTCCCATAGACAAGCCTAAGAGATTGATTTTGTCGTGACCTAATGCTTTGATAATTTCTATCGTTTGTGAAGCCATCCCTGGAATCGTATCGGCTACTTTCCCCTGACTCGCTCCCACACCTGGTAAATCCATTACAATGACATGATGTTCCTCGGCAATTAAATCTAATAATTTTGGATCCCAATTATCGAGGACGGCAGCCAAATGAACAAGCATCACTAATGGGTATTCCGATTTCCCTTTACTTAATTCACGATAAGCAATTTGATTGCCACCTACTGTTACAAATTGATTTTTAGTTGTAATATAAGACATTTTATGTTCCCTTTTTAAAATTTTAAGACTGTTTTACCGCGTGAACGACCATTCGCCACTTTATCAAGTGCTGCATTTACTTCTTCGAACGGATACACTGTATCAATGGAAGGTTTAATTTCTAGTTTTGTAAAGATATCTGCGACTTCTTGCAATTGTGCTCCATTACTACGAACGAAGATAAAATGATAATGTACTCCGTATTTTTGAGCCATCTTATCAAATTTTCGACCTGCCAATCTGAATAAGAATTGTTTCCATTTTGGTAGATTCATTTCTTTAGCAAAGGTACCGTTTGGCATCGCTCTTAACGATACTAAATGCCCACCTTTTTTCATAATCGACATTTGTTTTTCTGTTTCTGCCCCGCCAAGAGTATCTAACACGTAATCGACATCACTAACGGTTTGTGTATAATCTTCTGTTTTGTAATCGATGAATCGGTCTGCTCCAATGGATAAGACGCGTTCTTTATTCGATGCATCCCCATTTGTAATCACTGTAAGACCTTTTGCTTTTGCAATCGGAATAGCCATTCCACCGACTCCTCCTGTACCTCCAGAAATAAAGATGGTCTTCCCTGCTTCTGCCCCCATTAATTCTAATGCTTGCATAATGGTTAAAGCCGTTAACGGAACTGCGGCTGCCTCTTCGTCTGATAAGTACTCTGGAACAAATGCCAACGCGTCGCTATCAACCGCTACATATTCAGCAAAAGCTCCAATGGCATCCAATGGAAGTCTACCGAACACGCGGTCACCATTTTTAAACGCTGTTACTTCGCTTCCTACTTCTTCGACGATTCCGACAACTTCATTTCCAGCTGTTTGCGGCAACGAGTACGGAACAATGAGCTTTACTTCTCCTCTAGAAATCATATTATCTAGTGGATTTACACCCGCTGTTTTGACTTTTACTAATACTTGATTTTTAGAAATCGTTGGTTTCTCAATCGTTGTAATATTTAAGATAAGATTATTTTTGTTATAAATAGTATGTTGTGCTGCTTTCATATTGATTTTCCTCTCTGTTGTATCATCGCCTGATACATGTTGTTTAAAATTTTACTGACTTGTTTCCAAGTCAGTTTACTTTTTGCTAGCGACATCATAAAGATTATCGATCACATCTTGTAATGTTTTTGAATGTAACTCTTGTTCTAAATGGGCCTCTACACTCGAAAAAATCGGAGAAATTGCTGCTCCAATATGCTTTCCAACTGGACAATTTAGATTCGTATTTTGATGAATGGGGAATAATGTTATTCCCTCTACCTCTTGAGTGGCAAAATAGATTTCTAATAGACTAATTTCTTTTGGTGATTTAGTAAGCTCATATCCTGATTTCCCTTGTTGAGAGCGAATAATTTCGGCTTTCTTTAGTAGGGCGATGACTTTACGAATATAACTTGGATTCGTTCCAACACTCTCGGCTAGCGCTTGTGAACTGAGAATATCACGACTTTCACTAATCATTGCTAGAATATGTAATGCTACTGAGAATTTAGTATCCAATGATTTGAGCCTCCTTTTGTCTTGTATCTGATACAAGAACAAGTTTAACACGTCCTTTTACAAAATGCAACCCTTTTGTTTCATTATATAAAAAAACCAAAGCAACAGGTTGCTTTGATTCCTCTTTATTACCGTTCCATTATTCTTCGAACGAATTTGATTTGCTCTTGATTGCACGTTTGTCCCACTTTATTGTTTAGATTCAAATGGAAAACATGCCCTTGCTTTTTCTTTTTATTCCCGTACTCTTTGAAGACAAAATCTACTTTCTTTTGCTCCAGTTCCTCTTTTAATCGATACGAATGCTTCCGTAAGAAGTCTCCATTACTTGTGGCTAAGTATACTGGTGGGAAATCTGATGTAATGAAGTGAACTGGACTCATTTTCTGAATCGAAACAGCTGTTGGCTTTTCTCCAAGAATATCCTTTAAGAATGGCGTTAACACAGCTCCTCTACGTTCTACTTCCCCTTTCATATCAAAGACTCCGCAATTTAATACAAGCGCCTTTGGAACAAACTTTGGAGATACTGTAACCTTTGGAAACTCTTTTGCATATTCAGGATTTAATTGAATGGCCGTGTACGCTGTTGCTAAATGGGCTCCCGCTGAATCTCCGACGAAAAAGAGATTCCTTGGATCAAGGCGGTACTGTTTTGCATTCGTGACAATCCACTCCATAATGCCTCCCACATCTTCTAGAGGCGATGGAAATATGTGTCTTGGCGCTAACCGGTAACTCGCATTAATTACAGCAAATCCACTTTGTGCTAAATGCATACAATATGGAGCATAGACTTGTTTGTCTCCATATACCCATGCACCTCCGTGAATATTGACCAAAACTGGGAAGTCCTCTGTCTTTGTCGTCTGTGGCAGATATACATCGAGTAAATGCCACTTCTTGTGAGGACCATACGATACGTTTGCAACCACTTTTACATCTTCTGGCGCAGTCCATCCTAAATCTCTCTTCAAATCCCCAATTGTAAATAGAGTCCTGACGATATGACTAGTAAGCGACATTTTATCTCCCCTTTCTTCCAACATTTATATTTATTCTACACAAAAAAGGCCGGACTGAATAGTCCGACCTTTAAACATGTCATTAAAAATTATTTTAATGTAATGGAAGCTTTCCTCTTAAAAAACTATTATAAGCTCTTTTTAATCTTATGAACATTAGAAGCGACAATTCACAACATCTATAAATTTGCATTAGAAATCATTAGCGTACTTCTGCTTAAATTATATCCGGATTAACAATCCCAATTGATATATATCTTTTGTTTTCAAATGAACTTTTTGGAATTACTATTATTGGTGTATTTTTATAATCTTTGTATTGAGATAATTTCTCCTTACTTCAGTTAAGTATACCTATTGTCTCATACTCTATATCTTCTAGTTCTTGCATACGATGAGTGATCATAATAACCGTTGTATTATCTAATTTAGATAAATTTTCTAAAATCATTTTTGAGCTAGCAATATCGATACTTGAAAAACTTTCATCTAATAAAATAATCGAATTGGGATTTACCAGTAACCTAGCAATTGCAACTTTTTGCTTTTCTCCACCTGATAAATCAGTTATAGATTTAGTTAAGTCAATATCTAACTGTTTAATAATCTTCTTAAAATTATCAGACTCATCTTTTCCTAGTAAAATATTTTCCCTGATGCTTGTGTCAAACATATATCCTTGTTGCCTTAAATAACTAAACAATTTGTCTGTGTTATATTCTGTCATATTAATACCATCAATCAAAATGGCACCTTTTTGTGGCTCTAGTTGTTGTAATAACAGCTTGAATAGTGTGGACTTCCCTGTACCGGAAGCCCCGCTCAGTACGTACCATTTTCCTTTATCTAACTGTAAGTTAACGTTGCTAAATAACATGCGATCCGTTGTATACCCGAATTCTAAATCTGAAATAGATACACTATTCCACGATAATAAAACAGGTTTTTCAACAGTTTTATCATTACTTCCTTCAAATTTATCAATTTTATCTAACAGTTGAACTGAAGAATGGATAATGGTCATATATTGATTAATCGCAGAAATTGAATCAAATAACTTCATTGCTAAATCGGTTGTAGAAAGGATTGCACCCACTAAAATCAACTTATTTAGTATCAATAAACCTGTTACAAAAATGACAGATAATTGACTAATTACATTTAGTAGAAAAATAATAAATGTGACCTTGCTCGTTTCTTTAGCAAGTAGCACTCGACTATTCTTAATTTTCAATAACTCTTGACTAAATGTATCCTGATAAAAATTTAAACCCCCAAATTCTTTTAGAACATCAATTCCTTTCATCATGTTATTAATTTTATTCAAGTAACTTTTATTCGCCTCAGAAACTTGACTTCCAGCATTGGACACCATTTTCTTTGTCAGCAAAGGAATAAAATATAATATAATCGACAAAATCAGACTAATTAAAAATAACAAGTAATGGATGTAAAATAAAGCTATTAAAGATAAAATGGCACGTAACATAAATCTTATCATACCAAAAATACTTCTCAGCACTTTATTTTCAATCATATTTACATCGTTTTGAAGAAAGGATTCGATTTCCTTTTGTTCTTGATTATCAATATAATTAGCTTTTATATTCCATGAACCGTTTGACATATCACAACGCATATCATTACATATGTTTTGAATAACAATTTCTTGATAAACTGTCTGAAAGTATGAAATGATTAAACTAACAATCCATAATCCCAAAATAAGGAATACTTCATACATAAATACTTTTACATTTTGTTGGATAATATATTCAGCAACCTTCGTCATACGTAATGCAGCATATACTTGTAACCCCGATACAGTAAATAGCCCTGCTATATTTAATATAATTCCCAACATCTCTTTTCTTAAATATTTAATCATTTCTATCCTCCTCCAAAGAACTCAAAAACCCAAGGTCAAGTGGTCTATATTTTTTGGCGCTTTGTCTTAAAAAGAATTATTCCCTTTATTACAATGCCTTTTTGATTACATTGTTCTTTCTAAGAACGGCGTTACCAATTCCATCCACTCCAATGGAAGATAAGTGGACAAATATCCGTGATTATATCCCTTTGCTTCATATAAAGTACAATTGGGATGCATTTTCTGAAATAGTTGTGCCGATTCCTTCACGCACTTCATTTCTTTTTCTCCATAAATATAGAGAACCTCTGCTGAACTATCTGAAATTGCAGGTTTCAAATGGTAGATAGCCATATAGGTTTTGTAAATCGTCTCTAATGTTTTGATGGGCAATCGTGGCATATCCTCCAAATAGTACCTTTCTAATTCTTCTGGATACGCCATCTTAGGATACATCTTTCTTATGAGTTTTAATTGCATTTTACATGCAGTTCTACTGAACATTAATTTTCCAAAACATTTTACAAAAAAGATACTCATTTTAGCCAATTTCGGTTGCGGAATGCAGAGGCTTCCATCAATAATGGCTTTGTCAGCTATATGAGCATCTAACGAAAGTAACTCTATGACAATTTGTCCACCTAGAGATACGCCGCCAATCGCAAACACATGTCCATCACAATGCTTTTTTATATACTCCATGAGCTCCTGTGCAGATTGCTCAGTAGATACATACTCCTTTTGGAACTCTTCTCCGTGTCCATCTAAAACTGGTAAAATCACATGGTATTTATCTGACAGAAGACGTGCTTGTCGCAAATAATTCCACCACGAATTCCCTCCACCATGAATTAATACAATATGAGGATTGTGATTATCTCCAAATTCATGAAATTTCATCAAAAAGCTTCCTTTCCACTACCGTTTCTATTACTATTGTAATCCAAGCGCTCAAAAAATACAGCATTATTATTCCCATCAAAATGAACTCGTATACTGCAATCAAAAAAGGTCGGACTGGATAGTCCGACCTTTAAACATGTCATTAAAAATTATTTTAATGTTACTGAAGCGCCAACTTCTTCTAATTGAGCTTTTAATGCTTCAGCTTCTTCTTTAGCTACGCCTTCTTTTAATACGCCAGGAGCGCCATCAACTAATGCTTTAGCTTCTTTTAATCCTAATCCAGTTGCTTCACGAACAACTTTGATTACTTTAATTTTTTGGTCTCCAGCAGAAGTTAATTCTACAGTGAAGTCAGTTTTTTCTTCTGCAGCTTCACCAGCGCCACCTGCTACTACAGCTACAGGAGCTGCTGCTGTTACGCCAAATTCTTCTTCGATAGCTTTTACTAAGTCGTTTAATTCTAATACAGTTGCTTCTTTAATGTCAGCAATGATTTGTTCAATGTTTAATGCCATTTTTAATTTCCTCCATTTTTTGGTTGTTTTAATAATTTTTGTTTTGTGTTTTTAAGTTAGCTAGCTAGCTTTATTAAGCTGCTGCGCCATCTTTTTGATCTGCAACGGCTTTGATTGCCAATGCAGTGTTGCGAACTGGTGCTTGTAATACTGATAATAGCATTGAAAGTAACCCTTCGCGGCTTGGTAGTTTTGCAAGAGCTTCGATTTCTTCTTTTGAAGAAACTTTACCCTCAACCACACCTGCTTTAATTTCTAAAGCTTCAACTTTTTTAGCAAAGTCAGCTAAGATTTTAGCAGGAGCTACTACATCTTCGTTACTGAAAGCTACAGCTGATGGTCCTTTGAAAATGTCATCCATTCCTTCTAAACCAGCTTCTTTAGCTGCACGTGATAAAATGCTGTTTTTAACAACGGCAAATTGTACACCTGCTTTACGTAATTCTGAACGTAGATTTGTAGCTTGTTCTACAGTAATTCCTAAATAGTCAACAACAACAACTGATGATGCATTTTTGAACTGTTCAGCAACTTCTGCAACTTGTTGTGCTTTTTTAGCAATGATTGCTTCACTCATCTTCGTTTTTCACCTCCTGAAATTTAGGTAGGGCATAAAAAAACTCTATGCCCACAAAGACACAGAGAAATAAGATCAACTTGTTCTCCCTCGGTAGGATATTAAGGCGACTGCCCCCTACTGTCTTCGGTCGCATTCAACTTTTATTAGTTTACATGATTGGATAGTGTCTGTCAAGAAAGAACGTAATTCTAAATTAAAAAATTTAATGTTATCTCTTTTGCTATTTTTATGATAAAATATCGATAAGAAAGGAGCGTGCACTATGATTCATATTAGACCCGTATCCGATTTACGCAATAAGTTTCCCGAAATTGAAGAGATTGTTTTAAACGACAATGTCCCAGTATTTCTAACTAAAAACGGTCATGGTTCAATGGTCGTCCTCAGCGTAGAACAATATACTACTCTTATGGAGTCTGTTGAGAGAGAACTTGACGTTGCTGATAGAGTTGCCGAAACGGACGAGACCCGTTACACGCATTCCGAAGTGTTTGATCAAATCAGAGGAAGAATCAATGGAAAATAGTGACTATCAACTATCCTATCTACCTTTATTTCAAAAAGATTTAACAGATGTTGTGCACTATATTGCTGTCGAATTGAATAATCCTTCTGCAGCCAGTAGATTCGTCGATGATATTGAAAAAGCTATATTTAAGAGACTTCTCAACCCACTTTCGTTTGAATCTGTTCCGTCTAATCGTGTTCGCAAACATCCGTACTACAGAATTCGTGTAAAGAATTTTTCTATTTACTATGTGGTTATTGGACACACGATGGAAGTTCGCAGACTATTATATAGAAGAAGAAACATTGATTCTTTATTAGAATAAAATACTAAAACGCATACTGTCAGAGAGACAGTATGCGTTTTTCATCAAAAAAAGAACCAAGCACAAGGCCTGGTTCTATCAATTTAAATTATAGAGAAGCTACATCTACTTTAACCCCAGGGCCAAAAGTAGTTGTCACAGCAACGTTACGTACGTATTGACCTTTAACTGTAGCAGGTTTGATACGTAATAATGTTTCGTGAATTGTTTTGAAGTTTTCTACTAATTTTTCATCTGAGAATGAAACTTTACCGATTGGAACGTGGATGTTACCAGCTTTGTCAACACGGTAAGTTACTTTACCAGCTTTGATTTCTTCAACAGCTTTTGTTACGTCCATTGTAACTGTACCTGTTTTAGGGTTTGGCATTAAGCCTTTAGGTCCTAATACACGACCTAAACGACCAACTTCACCCATCATGTCAGGTGTTGCAACGATAACGTCGAACTCAAACCATCCGCCTGCGATTTTTTGAGCTAATTCGCTGTCACCAACGTAGTCTGCACCAGCTGCTTCAGCTTCTTTAGCTTTTTCACCTTTTGCGAATACTAATACGCGTTGAGTTTTACCAGTTCCGTTTGGAAGTACAACTGCTCCACGTAATTGTTGGTCAGCTTTCTTTGGATCTAAACCTAAACGGTATGCAACTTCTACAGATGCATCAAATTTAGCGAAATCTGTTTCTTTTGCTAATGCGATTGCTTCTTGAACTGGGTAAGCTTTAGAAGAATCGATTTTTTTAGCGGCTTCTAAATATTTTTTGCTTTTCTTTGCCATTGTATAATTTCCTCCTATTGTGTGGTTTTAACGGTTTTACCTCCCACAAAGTCCATGAGTGAAACACTCGTGCTAGGGACTTTTGGAAGCTGCATTTGTTTTTAGCCTTCTACTACAAATCCCATTGAACGGGCTGTACCTTCGACCATGCGCATAGCAGCTTCTACGTCTGCTGCATTTAAGTCAGGTGCTTTTAATTCAGCAATTTCTCTAACTTGATCACGAGTTACAGTAGCAACTTTTTTCTTGTTTGGTTCTCCTGAACCTTTTTCAACTTTAGCAGCTTTCTTTAATAATACTGCTGCTGGTGGTGTTTTACAGATGAAGTCGAATGAACGGTCTTCATAAACTGAAATCACGACCGGAATGATTAAACCTGCTTGGTCAGCTGTACGAGCATTGAATTCTTTACAGAATCCCATGATGTTCACTTGTGCTTGACCTAAAGCTGGACCTACTGGTGGAGCTGGAGTTGCTTTACCTGCAGGAATTTGTAATTTAACTAGTTTTACAACTTTTTTAGCCACGAGACATTACCTCCTTGATTGTTTCGTGCGTGGTTTAATGGAGATGAAGATTTCTCCTCCCACGGTGTTCCGACATGTGCATTTTCATGCACTTTGGTATTATATCAAAACTTAATTTGCAATGCAATATTTATATTTCCCTCTTATGTAAAAAAACTTGCGTTTTTTCTTACAAGCCTTTTTGAACGATTGCGGTTGCTTCATAGCCACGGTAATGGGGCACCGGATTGAGCCAAGGTCTCAACCCTACCAAGCTTCAAACTGACTCTACGGGTTTCATCCTAGAGTCAGTAATTCACATTGGTTGCTATCCCCATTACTGTTGCTATTGAACCGCAACGTTCTTCAGGCTTGTAAGAAAATGAGATTTTTTTGCAAAAAAGTGAACTGCTAGAAATCGCGTTGCATTGGGATTTGTGCCAAAAGATGAAAATGACATGTCGGTGCCTATAACGGCCTCCCGTGCTGCGAGAATGCGATGAGGACGCATTTTGTGCTGGGAATGTGAGGTGTTTACGAAAACTGCCCGAAATTCACTTATAAGTGAATTTCGGGCAGTTGTGCTAATTGTTAAATTCAATAAAGAAAACTTTGAGATAGTCGCTCAGCGGTGTCGCTGCTGGAACCGCAAAATCGCTTGGTAAGCCTTTCTTCAAGACGATGCGATAGCGGCGATTGCCGTCTGCTTCACGAATCCCCTGTTCAATCATTTGTTGGAATTGAGATTCACTCACATTCGCTGCATTTGTAGATAACACGAGCGTTCCTTTTGGGGCGACTAATGGGGTGATTTGGGCCACTAGTTTGCCGTAGTCTTTCGCCACAGAAAAAGTACGCCTCTTCGTACGTGCAAAGCTTGGTGGGTCAACGACAACGGTATCAAATGTCAACTGTTTCTTCAATGCGTATTTGAAATAATCAAAAACGTCCATGACGTAGATTTGTTGTGTCTCAGGGTCAATGTCGTTTACTGCAAATTGTTCTTTTGTTTTCTCCAAGCTACGGTTGGCAACATCCACACTCGTTGTTTTAGTCGCTCCTCCCATCGCTGCAGCTACAGAAAAAGCACCGGTATAACTAAATGTATTTAACACGGTTCGTCCGGCACTGTAGCGCTGACGGATGGTCTCACGGACTTCTCTTTGGTCCAAAAAGATACCCGTCATCAGTCCTTCATTCATATAAGTCGCGTATTTAACGCCATTTTCTAATACAATCAGTGGTTCGGGCGCTTCTGTCCCACCGACAAACCTACTTTCTGGTAAATCCGCTTCATTTTTAAAACGAATCTTTTCGTAGACACCCTTCACACCTTCAAACGCCCCAAGAGCCTGCGTTAAAATCAGGTCACGGAAATGATACACGCCTTCGCTGTACCATGATACGACGATAAAACCGTCATACCAATCCATCGTCACTCCGCCAAAGCCATCGCCTTCCCCGTTAAAGAGACGAAACGCCGTTGTATCGTCAGAATGGAGAAGCCCACGACGATTCTCGAAGGCGGTTTTGAAGATACCGTTAAAGAACGCATCATCCAACGCTTCGTCTTCCTCGCGGCTATAGACCCACGCAACTCCCTTATTTTGGAATCCGACATACGCCATTCCTAAGAATCGATGTTGTTGGTCAACAACTTTTACTACTTCGCTTTCATCTGCGTGAAGTTCTTGCGCAAGGTCCATCTGACTAATCAGTGGGCTTCCTTTTTTGATACTGGATGCCGTTTTACTTTTTACGACAATCTTTCCCGTCATTATTTTTTCCTCCGCTTCTTAATCAACCGATACAAGAGAAATCCCAGCCAACTGCCTATGACATTACAAATAATGTCATCAATATGGCTGACCCCTGTATAAAAAATAAACTGTGCAAACTCGATGAAAAACGAAGTCAAAAACCCGTATTTCAACGAGCGTGATTCTCCTTTTTTACTTCCATACAACATCCCGCAAAAGAATCCTAATGGCATAAACCAGACGATATTTCCCACTACATTATAATACGCAGCAAATATCGACCCTTGCATAAAGAGTTTGATACTATCCACAAAAGGAACCCACATAATATCCGATAGCGGATGAGCGACAATTTTCACGGTAAAGGATTCGTCCAAGTTTCTAAAAATCGTCACCTGCGAAAGTAGGATTAAATAGAAGATAAATGAATTGCGATAGAGTTCCCATTTCCACACAATTCGTTTTCTTTTTCTAAACAATAAAGAAATAGACCAAACGATCAACCATCCTATAAAGAGGACGATAGCGTGGTCTAAGCTAAAAATAAACAAACGAACAAGTGGAAGATGGTTCACTCGGTCCGCGAAAATCTCTACTATCCATCGATAGAATGGACCTAATAAATACATGGTCTTCCTCCTTGTTCGTTTTTCAATCTATGATAATTCCGGTTCTCCAGGAAATACCACTCTAAACGTGGTTCCTTGACCGATTTCACTTCGTACTGAGATTCTACCATGGTGACTATCCACTAGTGATTTAACAATCGCCAGTCCTAGCCCGCTTTCTCCATACTTCGTACTCTTTCTGGAGATGTCTGCTTTGTAGAAACGTTCCCAGATTTCATTAATTTCTCTCTTATCAATTCCAATTCCCGTATCTGAAATTTCAACAATGGCTTTTTTACCATCGTTCCAAGCTTTCACCACGATTTTTCCATCATCGGTAAATTGGTTCGCGTTTTTCGTAATGTTCACCAAAATTTGTACAAACCGATCATAATCCGCATATACACTAAACTCTGGATCACATTCATAAGTGATTTCATTATTTTTCACTTTAGTTATTGCTTGTATTTGTTCCACAACGGCTCGAATTGCTCCAAGTCCTGCAAAACGATGTTGGCCTAACACGATTTGGTTTGAACGGATTTTTTCATAGTCCAGATTCTCATTGACAAGTCGAATCAATCGTTGCGTTTCGCTTGAAATAAGTTCAAGTGAACGTCCTTTTCTAGATTCAGGAACCATATTATATTTCAAGCCATCTAACAAGCCGTTCATCGTTGTTAGTGGGGTTCTCATTTCATGAGCCACATCCATCATAAATTGACGGCGAACATTTTCTTGTCGCTCGACTTCTTGTTCCATTTCACGTAAGGAATGCGCCATGTTGTTAAAGTCTAGCATCAATTCGTCAAACTCATCTTGGCTATCCACTTTGAGCTGAACATCAAAATCCCCTTCAGCAATCTTTTGGGTGGCTTGACGCAATTTATTAATACGTCTATTTTGATAGTTCGCAAAAATAAAGCTCATCAACATTCCGATAATTCCTGCCGCACCAAACGCGATAAACATCGAGTTTCTAAGTTCTCTCACCTCTGTTTGGATACGACTGATAGGACTCGCTAAAGCGACATATCCTTTATATTGCTTTTCTTTAATAATCGGATAATAAACCGTCAATAAGTTTTCTACAGGATTCCCTGTAAAATCTGTTTGAACTTCTTTTAAGTTAATGGCAGCCCCGTTTTTTAGGTGATTTAACTCCTCTTCTGATAACGAATTTTCACTAGCAGAATTCTTCGACGGAAAAGTCATCTGATTTTGTTCATCAAAAATGGCCACAGTGACATTTTCTTCTTTTAAAATCGTTCCTATTCTTTGAATATCCGCATAACTCATATTAGTAGCAATAATCCCTTTAGCATAAGACTGCAATTGTTGCGATTTTTGCGTGTAAATATTATTGCTCATTACATTATAGAAAAGAATTCCACAAGCAACAATGGTTACCAATACAACGGAAAGGAACCCAAATAGTTGCTGATAAAAGTACTTCATTGATTACAACTCGCTATCATCAAATTTATACCCTACGCCCCATACTGTATGAATCACGTGTGGTCCTACAGCTTCAATCTTTTGGCGAAGTTTCTTAATATGAGCATCTACCGTACGTTCGTCGCCGTAGAATGGATCTTCCCAGATTTTTGTTAATAGATGTTCACGGGTGAATACTTGGCGTTGATGTTTCGCCATCACCATTAATAAGTCAAACTCTTTTGGAGTTAAGTTTTCGATTTGTTTACCATCGATAAACGCTTCATGAGTCTTCGTATTGATTTTGACATGGTCTGTTTCTACATCGAAGGTTGACAATGCCGCACTACCTGAAGCTGATGATCTTTGTATACGACGTAAAAGTGCTTTAATACGCGCCATAATCGTTACCGCGCTAAATGGTTTCGCCACATAGTCGTCCGCTCCGATTTCAAAACCAATGACTTGGTCACTTTCAGAATCACGAGCCGTCAGCATGACAATTGGAACAGCCTGATTTACCTGACGGATTTGACGGCAAATTTGCATGCCATCCATGCTAGGTAAGTTTACATCTAAAATCACAATACCCCATTTGGATTGATTTTCCATAAAAGCATCGAAGCCTTCTTTTCCATCATGATAAAAACTTGCTTTCCAGCCTTCGTTTTCAAAAAACATTTCCATCATTTCGCAAACTGCTTCCGTATCTTCAATCATTAAAACATGCATCATTTACACTCCTTTTTCACGTAAATCTTATTGATTATAAAGTTTCTTCACAGATTATACACTGTTAATATGAAATCATAGACGACTAATTGTGAAAATTGTATGAATAAACCTCTGAAATCCGAACTATTCCTTTCTTTTCTTAGATCCTAAACTGAATCGCAAGTGATTTAACAAGGACAGTTGAGCATCACTCCACGGATTTCTTCTGCCATTTCCTTTTTGATGAAAATGACGCGTGAGCTCCGTCTGTTTATCACGACTACTCTCTAATTCCTTATAAAAATCTCTCGCAGACTTTCGAAGCGCTCCCTTTTGAAAGATGAGCCACTGCTCGGCCAAGTCGCTGGTCGCAACAGACACTTGAACCAGTCGCGTATTCATTTTGGAGACGGTGCGTTCAATATAGCTATCCGCCGTCTCCCCTTCAGCCGTAAAAATCACTTTCACTTGCGCTTGGTCAAACGACTGGGTAATTCCTGGTACAAACTGAGCATCGAACACAATCCAAACTTCGATATTTTCAAATTTCTGAAAATTCGAGCAGCGTTGAATGAGTAAATCCCTCGCACTCTCTAAGTCGTCTTGCTTCTTCAATGCCACAAGTTCCGGCCAAGCGCCAATCATATTGTAGCCATCAATAATATAGAGTTGCTTTTTCAATATGCATCCCCCGTTTCCTATAGCGAACGGTTACGGAAGACTTCGTACATCATCAAGGCACTCGCTACGCTGGCGTTCAGACTTTGGACATGTCCCACCATCGGAATCGTCACCATTTCGTCTACGCTTTCCTTCACGATACGAGATACGCCTTTTCCTTCGTTCCCCATCACGATGGCAAGAGGTCCGCTAGTATTCCATTTGCGGTAGTCCGTTCCATTCATGTCGGTTCCAAACACCCAAATGCCACGCACCTTCAATTGTTCAATGGTCTGTGTCAAATTCGTCACACGGACAACCGGCACATGCTCGATGGCACCCGTTGAAGCTTTGGCAACGGTCGCTGTCAGTGAAGCGGATCTGCGTTTTGGAATAATAATCCCGTGAACGCCTGTTGCGTCTGCTGTACGTAAAATACTACCTAAGTTATGTGGATCTTCCACTCCGTCTAAAATAACGATAAATGGATCTTCGCCTTTTTCTTCGGCTTTTTTTAAGACATCTTCTAAGTCGGCGTATTCATACGCCGCAATTGAAGCAACTAACCCTTGGTGAACGGCATTTCCAACCAAATCTTCAATCTTCGTCTTCGGAACGGTTTGAACTTGAATGCCTTTTTCACGCGCGAGGTCAATCACTTTTGCGGCATCTCGTCCAGAAGTTCCTTCTTGGATAAAGACGCGGTTCACACGGTCTGGCGTTTGCAAGGCTTCCACCACTGCATGACGTCCAAACACGAAGTCCACCACTTCTTGTACTTCCGCACGTTCTACGTGTTCACGAGAAGGGCATTGTCTCTTTTCAGCCTGCTTAGAACGCCCACGGTCTGAACGATTTCCGTTTCTTGATTTTTTCTTTGGTGCATATTCATTTCGTGCCATGTTACTGTTCACCTTCCACTTGTTGTAAGCACCAGTTGATGAGTTCTTCCAATCTCGCTTGTTGGCCAGATAAGTATAAATAACCCATTAATGCTTCAAAACCAGTCGCAATACGATACGTTCCTACGTCGGCATTTTTAGCCACTGTATGACTCTTACTATTGCGTCCTCGTTTATAAATTTCTAATTCTTCTTCCGTTAAGAAGTTTTCTTGCTCCAGCATTTGTTGCATCAATCGTGCTTGCGCTTTTGCTGAAACAAATTTCGTTGCAGTCGCGTGTAATTGATTTGGCTTTGTGAGTCCTTTTTGCATCACGTGACTTCTGACATAGACTTCATAAACCCCGTCCCCCATATAGGCGAGTGCCAAACCGTTTAGCAGCTTCCAGTTTTTTTCTGTCATGCTTCTCTTCTCCATCTTGTTCCTTGTGGAGTGTCTTCTAATACAATCCCTTGTTCTTTTAGTAAATCACGAATTTCGTCACTGCGAGCAAAGTTCTTCGCCTTACGCGCTTCTAAACGTTCATCAATTAAGGCTTGAATATCATCATCGAGCAGTGCTTCTTGTTTTTCCACGATTCCAAAGATTCCAAATAAAACCGCTGCTTTTTCAAGGAGCGCTTCGAGTACTGATGCTGAAACGACTTCTTGTTCTGAATATACATTCCATTCTTTCAACCATTGATATAACACCGTCATACCGTTTGCAGCATTGAAGTCATCATCCATTTCTTTTTGGAATTCTGCTTCAATCGCTTCGAATTTTGCTAGGCGTTCTGCATCTTCTGGCAATGCATCTACGGCTGTTCCCAGGCGGTAGCGTGCGTTTTTGAAAGTCGTTTGTACCTTTTCAAGGTTCACGGCTGCTTCTTGAAGAGCCGCTTCACTAAATTTCAATGGACGACGGTAGTGCGCACTTGCTAAGAAGAAACGGAGTACTTGTGGGTCAAGTTGTTGGATTAAGTCGTGAACGAGCACGAAGTTTCCAAGCGATTTACTCATTTTTTCTTCACCCATCGTTACAAACGCATTGTGCATCCAGTAGTTGGCAAATTTCTTCCCTGTTTTGGATTCACTTTGCGCGATTTCGTTTTCGTGGTGAGGAAACGCTAAGTCTTGTCCACCCCCGTGAATATCGATGGTATCTCCTAAGTGTTTTGTCGCCATGACTGAGCATTCAATATGCCATCCTGGACGACCCTTGCCCCATGGAGAGTTCCAGCTAATTTCACTTGGTTTTGCGCTTTTCCATAATGCAAAGTCTAGCGGGTTGCGTTTCTTCGCATCATCTTCTGAGGCGGTACGATTACTTGCTCCCATTTGTAAGTCTTCGATGCGTTGGTCGCTGAGTTTGCCGTAGCCTTCGAATTTTTCAGTGATGAAATACACGTCGCCTTCTGATTCATACGCCATGCCTTTATCGACTAACTCTGCTACAAAGGCAATAATGTCATCCATTGTATTCATAACTGTTGGATTTAGTGTCGCCTTTTTTACGTTTAGAGCGTTTGTATCTTCAAAGAATGCCTCAATATATTTTTTTGAGACTTCTTCAGCCGTCATTCCTGTTTCATTGGCCACGCGAATGATTTTATCGTCCACATCCGTAAAGTTCGAAACGAAATTCACGTCATAACCGCGGTATTCAAAGTAACGACGGATTGTATCAAAGGAAACCGTACTACGTGCATTTCCGATATGAATATAGTTATAAACCGTTGGGCCGCACACATACATGCTCACTTTGCCTTCTTTAATCGGTTTAAATGCTTCTTTTTGTCTAGTTAAAGTATTGTAGATTTGAATCATAAGTTTCCTCCGATAGTCGTATCTCTTTCAATCTCTTCTGGTGTATGGACGCGAACCACTCGCGCTGGTAGTCCTACCGCCGTCGTATGCGGTGGAATATCGTCTAGAACAACTGCCGCTGCTCCAATTTTGGCATATTCTCCAACCGTTACAGGTCCAATGACTTGAGAATGCGCCGATAAAAGCACACCGTTTTCGATGGTCGGATGGCGTTTCCCAGTATCTTTCCCGGATCCGCCTAAGGTTACCGCGTGGAACATCTTGACATCGTCTCCGATAATGGATGTTTCTCCAATCACAATACCCATGCCATGGTCGATAAAGAACCGTCTTCCAATCGTAGCCCCTGGATGAATCTCAATTCCCGTGAGAAACCTGCTAAAGCCGCTGACCATTCGAGCAAGCAGTCTCATTTTCGCCTTTATATGGAACCAATGCGCTACACGGTGTAAGACTGTTGCGTGATATCCTGGGTACGTCAAGACGATTTCCAAGCTACTTCTAGCAGCCGGATCATTCTTTTTATACGTTGCCATATCTTCCTTAAAACGTCCCATTCCTTCACTTCCTTTGCATTGTCTTTCCCCTCATTATAGCACAGTTTAAAGCACACAAAAAGCTGAAAAGCCGGGCTACGGGGCCTAGCTTTTCAGCTTTCTAGCAAAACTATTTTAAGTCTAGAGTAACTTCTACTGTTTGTAATGGTACATCGTAGAATGGATCTTCACGACGGCCTAAGAAGTCTTTTGCTTGTTGTGGGAAGAGAGCATACATTAATACATCTTCATCAGATTTAGCGTACTCTTTAATCTCTTCACGAATTTCTGGTAATTGATCTTCGATTAAGTCAGCTGGACGAACGGTCACAACTTCTGCATCTCCAATAATTTTTTCTTTCACTTCAGGATTAATTTCTGCTGGAGCTTGTCCATATAATCCTAAAACATAGTCTTTGATTTCTTTTGGAACGAGTTTGAAACGTTCGCCTGAAATCACGTTCATTACCGCTTGTGTTCCAACCATTTGTGATAATGGCGTTACAAGTGGTGGGTAACCTAAGTCCGCACGTACTTTAGGCACTTCAGCTAATACTTCGTCGTATTTGTCCGCTAAGCCTTGTTCTGTTAATTGGCTTAATAGGTTAGATAACATTCCACCAGGTACTTGATAAATTAATGTTTTTGGTTCTGTATCTTTTACTTTAGGGTTTAAGATACCTTCTGCACGGAATTTATCACGAATGCCGTTGAAGTAAGCTGTTGCTTCTTCGACTTTCTTCATGTCCACGCCAGTATTAAATCCTAATTCTTCTAAAGATAAGACCATAGATTCAGTTGCAGGTTGACTTGTACCACCAGAGAATGATGATAAGCAAGTGTCGATAATATCTGCGCCTGCTTCAGCTACTTTTAAGTAAGTCATTTCAGAAATACCACTTGTAGCGTGCGTGTGAACTTCTAAAGGAAGATCAGTTTTTTCTTTAATACGGCTTACTAATTCGTAACCTGTTTGAGGTGTTAACACCCCAGCCATGTCTTTAATACAGATTGAGTCTGCACCGAATTCTGCCATGCGTCCTACTAAATCAACATAGTAGTCTACAGTGTGAACTGGACTTGTTGTGTAAGAGATTGCTGTTTGGCAGTGTCCGCCTGCTAATTTTGTTGCTTCGATGGATGTCTTCATGTTACGAACATCGTTTAAAGCATCGAATACACGAATAATGTCGATTCCGTTTTGTACAGATTTTTCTACGAATAAACGAACCACATCATCAGCATAGTTACGGTATCCTAATAGGTTTTGTCCACGTAATAACATTTGCAACTTTGCATCTTTCACTGCTGCACGAATTTGACGTAGACGTTCCCATGGGTCTTCATTCAAGAAACGAATACAAGAGTCAAAAGTTGCTCCTCCCCATACTTCTAACGCATGGAAGCCAGCTTGATCTAATGTTTCCAAGATTGGTAACATATCTTCAGTTGACATACGAGTCGCGATTTGACTTTGTTGTCCGTCACGCAAAACCGTTTCAGTTAAACGGATAATTTTGCTCATAATATCTTCCTTCCTTAAGGTCTTTTCATCGATGTGTACTCTGCGACAAGACGAGCGATATGCTCTTGCATCTCTTGGACTGTGTGCCGTCTAGAACGGGCGCACACTTTTGCATCCTCATTGCAGATAAAACAACGTCTTGGAGCCATTCCAAGGGTTGTTCTGGAAATTGGAGTTGGTGTCTCTTCGGCCATTTCCACGACATCGATATCCAGTAATCGTCCGAGTGAGTGTCCTTCTTCAAACTCCGTACAAGCGCGCTTTACATCAAGTGCATCGGCGCGAAGGACTCGGTAAAACTCCATACCTGTTGGAAGCGAGAAGTCTTCTTGGTGAAGCTTCTCAAAAGGCAGTAATGCCTCATCTAATTCAGAAATCACAGAGGCGAAGACGGTTGTAATCGCCTCTGAATTTTTAACAGGACCTGGAATATTGAGTGTGATGGACACGAATACACACGGGTTCAATTGTTCTAGTAATTGTTCTTGGGTATGAGCACGTCTTTCTCTGGCATCAAGCATTTGCATGATATCCACCGGTGCTCCGTCAAACAAAGAATTAAACATTGCGAACAACGTCGATGATGCTTCCATCACGGTATTCGATGACCGCAACCACTTTATCACCATATTGAATTGGTTCTGGGTTTCCAACGATGCTATATGCTTTTTCTTGTAATTCTTTGATTGTGTATTGAGGTACGTCTAACCCTTTGAAGTGTTCAATTAAGTCTTGACGGTTAGGGTTGATGGCAATACCGATTTCAGTAACCACCACGTCCACACTTGTACCAGGAGTAATGACAGTATTAACTGATTCTACAAATGTAGGGATGCGTCCACGTACTAATGGGCTGATTACCATTGACATTTTTGAAGCAAAGGCTGTATCACAGTGACCACCTGAAGCCCCACGGATAACACCGTCAGAACCTGTCATTACGTTTACGTTGAAGTCTGTATCTACTTCTAAAGCAGAAAGGATTGCAACGTCTAAACGGTTGATCACTGAACCTTTAGACAATGGGTTTGCGTACATGCTTGCGTCAATTTCATAGTGGTTTGCGTTGTTTGCTAGTGAAATTGCTGATGGGTGGTCGAAGTCTTGAACGTCGATGACTTTCTCAACTAAACCTTCTTCTAACAATTCGCACATTGAGTTTGTAATACCACCAAGTACAAAGCTTGCTTTGATGCCGTCTTTAATCATTGCTTCACGGATGAAACGAGTTGCAGCAAGAGAAGCTCCACCTGTACCAGTTTGGAATGAGAATCCTTCTTTGTAATATGGAGAACCAGTGATTACTTTAGAAGCATATTCTGCGATTAATAATTCTTTAGGGTTCTTCGTGAAACGAGTTGCCCCTTTGGCAATCCCCTTAGGATCTCCAATTTCATCTACTACAACCACGTAGTCCACGTCTGTTTGTGGAATGCTGATTGGAGTATTTGGATAAGGTACAAGGCTATCTGTAATCGCAACGACTTGGTCAGCGTATTTAGCGTCGATCATTGCGTATCCTAAAGAACCGCAAGTTGCTTTTCCTTTTGTACCGTTGATGTTACCGTACTCGTCAGAACTTGGAGCCCCGATGAAAGCAACGTCAATATGAATGTCTCCTGCAGTGATTGCACGAGCACGTCCACCGTGTGAACGAATCACAACTGGGTTTTCCATGATACCGCTAGAGATTGCTGCCCCTAATTTATCACGTAAACCAGATGAAGTGATGTTTGTAATAACACCATTTTTGATGTGTTCAATTAATGGTTCGTGTACGTTCGCGATTGAAGAAGGCGCGATTGATAGGTTTTTAATTCCCATTTTTGCAATTTCATCCATAACCATGTTAATGACATAGTCCCCTTCACGGAAGTGGTGGTGGAATGAGATTGTCATGCCATCTTTTAAGCCAGTTTTTTCAATAGCTTCACGAATGCTACCTAATAATTTTTCTTGACGAGGCTCAACAGGTTTGATTTTACGGCTAGCTGCTTCATAAGGTTTAATGCGAGCTAACTCACCTTCGTATACCCCATATTGATCTGCATATTCTTGTGGAATTTCACGTCCAGCTTTATTTAATACCATCTTAAATTTCCTCCTCGCTAATCAATCCAGCCGCTTTCGCCAATGCGATTACGCGCTCAGCACGTTCCACGATTGGTTTATCGACCATTTTACCGTTAACTGAGATAACACCTGAACCTTTAGCTTCAGCTTCACGAATTCCCCAAATAACTTCTTTAGCGTTTTGAATTTCTTTTTCTGTTGGTGCATAAACTTTATTAACCACAGGAATTTGACGAGGATTAATAACAGATTTTCCATCGAAACCTAATTGTTTGATGCGTTCTACTTCTTCACGGAATCCATCCATGTTGTCTACGTTAGAGTAAACAGTATCAATAGCAGCGATTCCTGCAGCACGAGCCGCGTGTAAGATCATGCTACGAGCGAAGAATAACTCTTGTCCATCAGGGTAACGACGAGTTTTCATGTTTGTTACGTAGTCTTCAGCACCTAAAGCGATACCGATTAAACGATCACTTGCTTTAGCGATTTCGCGAGCGTTTAACACCCCTTCAGCAGATTCAATCGCAGCCATCATTTTAGTGCGACCTACTGGGATGTTGTTTTCACGTTCAACGCGAGTGATGATTTCATCCACGTCTACGATATCTTGCGCTGTTTCAGTTTTTGGTAAACGAACAACGTTAACACCAGCTAATACAACTGCTTCAATATCTAAAGCACCTGTTGTATCTAAACCATTGATACGTACAACTGTTTCTACATTGCTGTAGTCAAAAGTTTTTAAAGCGAAATGTACTAATACACGAGCTGAGTCTTTTTCTTTTAAAGATACAGCATCTTCTAAGTCAAACATAATTGAGTCTGCGCCGTAAAGTGGAGCGTCACGCAACATTGCTGCGTTTGAACCAGGTACGAACATCATTGTTCTTCTTAAGCGTTCCATGAGTCGATCTCCTTCCAGTCGTAGTTTTCAACTTCTGCTGCACGGTGAACCACTGTTACTGTACGAGCTTGAATTGTGCAATCTAAAGCACCTTTATCAACTGCGATGACTTCTGCTGAAGTAACCCCTAATTCTTTTAAAGTTTCTTCGATTACACGACGGATTTGATTTCCGAATTGTTTTTCGACACTACTTTCTAATTGAATGTCGATTCGACCAGCGGTACTTGGATTTAAAGTAATCATAATGTCACTTGATTCCAAAGTGCCGACTACTGCACTTTTTTTAATTTCCATTATAGTTTCCACCTTTTCTTTTGGATTTTATCCAATGAAATGTTTTTCTTCTAAATAATGATACGTAGTTGCTGGAACGAGCTGTTTCAACTCGTCTACGTTTTTGTCTTGAATAGCAGCGCGTACCCGCGTCGCACTCACCACTTCCTCTCGGACAGAAAGTCTATCTATAATGACTAATTCTAAGTCCTTGCCAAAAGCAGCTCTTAGTGCGTCATTATAAACGGAGGTGACTGGGGAGAGTGGTTCTTGACCAACAAAACGTTTGGTCAATTGTAACGTTGGAACAATGTTTTCTAAGAAGAGTGTTGCATCCAATGTTGCTTGAACTTTTGCCACTTCCAAATCCGCCTTCTCTTTCAAGAAGTATGATGGGAAAGTAGCGCTTGAGACCATGTAGTCTCTCGTTGGGAGTACCGTTACATTTGGCAAGTGACTCACGCCTCGTTTCACCATTTCCATTCGGTCGTTCGTATGAAAGAACGAACGGTCTTCAGAAACAACGAACACGTAGAGGTGACTCGACTGACTAGCAGCCGTTTCTACCAAGTATTGGTGTCCCAGTGTAAAAGGATTCGCATTCATGACGATTGCACTATTGCTACTTCCTTCTACGAAATGTTCTTTGAGTAATTTTAAGTAATCACTAAAAGAAGGGATGCCTTGTTCTAAAAAGGCAAGTTTTTTTGTCTCAGCAACTACGTGGTAGCCCAGAGATTTAAAGAAGACAATGTTCTTTGGTTTTGTGTAGACAAAACTATTTGTATAAGAACGTTCTCTTAATTCATCTAAGAGTGCCATCACGAGATGCGTTAACAGATTTTCTGATTGATATTTTTTGCAAACCACTAAACATTTTAAAATGTTGCGGTCTAAAGAGCCGGTTGCTGCAGGCTCACCAGAAGTGTGGTAAATCGCAACCGTATAATCAACCTGCTCTCTCTTGCCAAGGTTAGCTTGATCCATTAACCATTCCCAATCTTGACGAGCTTTTTGATCACGATCAAGCCATAATCGTTTGAGAATGAAATTTTCCATGGAGCGGTCTCCTTATTTTGGCGGGAATGCTTTTAACAATAATGCTGAAACGGCATATAGAATTCCTAATACTAGGAAAACTCCACCCATCCCTAAAGCCATTAATTCAAAAGCTTGTGTTAAATGTTCTGCGTTGAAAGTCATCGTTTTCCTCCTTTTCCTTCTATATTATTACATGAAGAATGATAATAATAATCCACCAGCAATAACAGAAGCGATTTGTCCAGAAACGTTAGCTCCAACAGCGTACATTAAGATGAAGTTTTGAGGATCTTCGTCTGTCGCCATTTTTTGGATAACACGACTTGACATTGGGAATGCAGAAATACCTGCAGCTCCAATCATTGGGTTGATTTTTTCTCTACGGAATAAGTTCAAGATCTTAGCAAACACAACACCACCGATTGAGTCCATGATGAAGGCTACTAAACCGAACAAGATGATCATTAATGTTTGAACATTTAAGAATAAATCAGCTTGCATTTTAACTGAGATGGTAATCCCTAATAGAATAGAAACAATGTTTACTAATTCGTTTTGAGCGGCTTGAGATAAGTTATCTAAAACGCCACACTCACGTAATAAGTTACCAAACATTAAGAAACCAACAAGTGGTAATGAAATTGGAGCAATGAAACCTGCCACAATTGTGATAATGATTGGGAATAAGATTTTCGTTAATTTAGATACACCTGAAGCATGGTAAGTCATACGAATACGACGTTCTGCTTTTGTTGTAACCATCTTGATGGCGATTGGTTGGATGATTGGAACAAGTGCCATGTATGAGTAGGCCGCAACCGTAATCGCTCCAAGTAATTGTGGTGCTAATTGGTTCGCTACGAAGATAGAAGTAGGACCGTCTGCCGCACCGATAATACCGATTGAAGCAGCTTCACGAATATCGAATCCGAATAATACTGCTACAACAACAACAAAGAAAATACCAAATTGTGCTGCTGCACCGAATAATAACATGAATGGGTTTTGTAATAATGGTCCAAAGTCGATCATCGCACCGATACCGATGAAGATTAATAATGGGAATAATTCAGTTTCGATACCGATTTCGAATAAGATTTGTAAGACCCCGTGTTGTTGTTGTCCGCCAACGACTTGGTCAAGAACCCCAGTCCCTGGGAAGTTTACTAAGATTGTACCTAATCCCATTGGTACTAATAATGTTGGTTCGTACTCTTTTTTAATCCCTAAGTACATTAATAGGGCACCGACAAGCATCATGAAGATTTGGCCACCCGTAATAGACATTACATTTTGAACTAATGTTTCCACTGTTTCACTCCTTGAATTTCAATATAATTAGTTAATTGTAATTAAAGCGTCTCCTGGGTTTACCACTTGACCTTCTTTAACGTGAATTCCTGCTACAACCCCTGCTTTAGCAGCAACGATTTCATTTTCCATTTTCATCGCTTCTAAAATCATTAATGGTTGGTTTTCAGTAACTGTGTCGCCTACGTTTACTAAAATACGTAAGATGTTACCAGGCATTGGAGATGGCATTGCATCTGCGCCTGCTGGTGTAGATGCTACAGGAGTTGCTGGTGCAGGAGCTGCTTCTACTGCTGGTGCGGCTGGAGCTGCTGGTGCTGCAACTGGTGCGACAGGAGCAACTGGAGCAACTGCGCCGATTTCTTCCATTTCTACTTGGTACTCTTGACCGTCTACTTTGATTTTGAATTTACGTAACATTTCGTAATATTCCTCCTAAAAAAATTATGATTTGCGCTTTTGGTAGATTTCTTTAACAGCCCACTGACTGTCATTTGATTCGCCTGCAGCAATTGCCGAAGCGATAACCGAGATAATCTTGGTTTCTGGGTTGCGTTTAAGGACGCGTTTAACCACAAATTGGCTTTCTGGGTAATCTGAGGCCGCAATCGCTGCCGCAATGATTGAGACGTGTTTAGCTTCTTCTGCTTCTACCGGTACAAAAGCTTCTAATTTTTCCCATTCCGATTGAGGGGATGCAGGCTGCATTGATGCGTGTTCCGTTGCTTCAGAACTCTTTTTGCCAAATAATCGTTGGAGAATTCCCATTCCTTCACTCCCTTCCCAACATAATCTGCATAGAATTATTATACAGAAAACACTATCATTCCAAAAATATAAAATGAGGCTTTTCCTGTTCTTTTGGTGTTTTATTATAATTTCGATATAAAGCTTATGTTCATTTTGTCACATTAAACTGTTTTTTTATTGTTTTTCGATATGAAAACACTATCTTTTTTATTAAATATTGTTTAAGATATCGCTATAAGTAAACGAATTCATTTTTGAAGTGACTTCGTGGAGAGGCCTTCAGGTTTTAGCGACTGAACGATTCTCCTGCTATTATAAAAAATTTTTTAAAAAGAAAGGAAGATATGATGGTTATCACAGTTGCAGCTTATGTAATGATGGCAATTTTCATGTACATTATCATGAAGAAAAAAATGTCACCATTTACAGCTCTAGTATTAATTCCATTAATTTTTGCAATTATTTTAGTTGCTACAGGTCAAGTCCAAGACGTTAACATCGGTACATTAATTCGCCAAGGGTTATTCGGTAATAACTCAAAAGATAAATTAACAGCGATGAAAGGAACTGCTGAAACAGGGGTTATGCTTCTATTCGCAATCCTTTACTTCTCTACAATGTTAGACGCTGGATTATTCGATCCAATTACTAACAAAATGATTCGCTTCGCTAAAGGCGATCCTATGAAAGTATTGATGGCTACTTCTATCGTAGCTGCTGCCGTATCATTAAACGGTGACGGAACTACAACTACATTAATCTGCTGCTCAGCTTTCGTGCCAATTTACAAAAAATTAGACATGAAATTAATGAACTTAGGGGTTCTTGTCATCTTACAAAACACAATCATGAACTTATTACCATGGGGCGGACCTACTGCTCGTGCGATGTCTGTTCTTGGTGTAGAAGCAGATATCCTAGGTTACTTAGCACCAGGGATGATTCTTTCAGTTCTTTACGTAATCTTCTTCGTTGCTCGTTCAATGGGTAAAAAAGAACGTGCTCGTTTAGGTATCCAAGAATTAACAGATGCTGAATTAGATGAATTAACAACAATCACTGACCCAGAAGTCTTAGAAAAACGTCGTCCACAAAACTTCGTTATCAACGCTATCATGACAATCGTATTAATCGGTTGGTTAGTAGCAGGTTCATTTATCGATGCAATCGAAGTGAAACCAGTTGTATTATTCTTAGTTGGTACAGGTTTAGCCTTAATGATCAACTACCCAGACTTAAAAGCTCAAGCAAAACGTATTGGGGACAACGCTGGGGACGCTGTACAAGTAGTATTACTTGTATTTGCTGCCGGAGTATTCATGGGATTATTCCAAGGAACTGGAATGGCGACTGCTTTAACACAAAGTATCGTTCAAGTTATCCCTCAACAATTAGCAGGATTCTGGTCATTAATTATCGCAATTATCTCAGTTCCTGGTACATTCTTCTTAACAAACGATGGCTTCTACTATGGAGTATTAATTCCATTCGCAGAAATCGGACGCCAATACGGCTTCACTGATATGCAAATGGCATTAGCTTCATTAATGGGTCAAGCATTCCACTTATTAAGCCCATTAGTAGCATTCATCTACTTACTATTACGTCTAACAGGATTAGACATGGGTGAATGGCAAAAAGAATCAGCTAAATACGCTGCTGTTGTCTTCGTAATCTTCGTTGTAACAATCGTATTAATGGGTCACATGCCATTATACTTACCACAATAATTAAACAATTGAATTTGTGAAAAAGACTTGTCAAGGCTTGCCCTAACAAGTCTTTTTTTGTGCATTTTACTTTTTTTTCGTTTATACTTATTCTGATATTTACAATAATTTCCAGGAGGCTACTATGTCAGCGATTATTCAAGCGGTAAAGAAAAATTTAGATATTACCCAAAATAAACCTCTTAAAATTTCGCTCTACGAAGCATTTCGTAAAACGATTATCTTAGGAGAAATCCCTGCAGGTACGCGCATTAACGAAAAAGAATTTTCGACTGAGTTAAACATCAGCCGTACACCTATTCGCTACGCTCTTAACGAATTAACAAAAGAGCACCTAGTAGAGCACATTCCTAAAATTGGGGTCATCGTAAAAGGAATTTCCATCAAGGACGCTCATGAAATTTTTGAAATCAGAAAATCCCTCGACACCTTGGCGACGATTAATGCCATGAAGTTCATGACCAAAGAAGACTTCAAAAAGCTACAAGCTATTTTAGAAGAATGCGACAAACTGAATGCCGAAGACAAAGTAGATGAAGTGCTTGCTAACTTCACTACCTTCAATGACTTCATTTATGAAAAATGCCAAATGACGCGTCTAAAAGAAATCGTAAATGAGCTTCGTACGTATGTCATTTACTTTAGAGATCTATCGATTCGTTCTTCTGAACGTCGAACCAAAGCACTTGATGAACATAAGCTGATTTATCGTGGAATGCTCAATAATGATGTGGAACAAATCACGCTCATTACTCATGAACACCTAGACCACTCATTAAAGTTTATTTTAAAACAAATGGAGAAATTACACATTGATTAATCCTGAGTTTTTAGCACAAGCGGCAACCAATGCACTCCTACAAGAAGTAAATCTCGCGCCAAAACCAGGGCTCGTCGATCCGATTTCCACCGGCGCTCATAAGGATATGACAAAGGACACCTTCTACAAAAGTATCGAAGCGCTTCGTCCTTACTTACTCGCCTACGCCAAAGCAGGAAGCCGCCACAACGGCACTTCACTCGACTTATTTAACGAGCTCCGCACCCTTGGAAAACAAGCCGAAAACGCGATGATGGCTACCACAAACCATATCAATACCCATAAAGGAGCTAACTTCTCCTTTGCCCTGATTTTAGGTGCCACCGCTCATACAAAAGGCAACATTCCAGAAGCTTTGCACTACTGCCACCTCATGACACGCCATCTCATCGAAGTGGACTTTGCCAATCTCGACCAAAAAGAACATCTCTCTTACGGGGAAAAACTCTACGTTGAACATGGCATCACAGGCATTCGAGGCGAAGCCGCAACAGGCTACCCGAGCCTTGCAAAAGCGCTGGACTACTACCAATCGATAGAACATTTATCCAAACGTCACCGCGACCTACTCCTTCTTCTGTATCTAATGAGCTTTGTCGAAGACGGAAACATTATTCACCGCGGTGGTATCGATGCGTATAAACAAGTACAAAAAGAAGCACAACAACTATTTGAAGAAGCACAAACCCTCACAGAAGCGCAACTTGCAAACCGACTCGAAGACTACGACAACATCCTTATCGAGCGTAACTTAAGCCCTGGAGGCAGCGCAGACCTGCTCTCTCTGACTTTCTTCTTAGAACAAATACAAAAAAACGGATGAACCCTCATCCGTTTTTTCTTTACCCTTTTTCTTCCCTTCCAGCACCTTCCATGTTTGTGTCTTTTACGAGCACACACCTTATGTTTCCCCTTCCCCGCGCCAGAGAACGTGGTGTGCACACACTCTGTTGCACTCTCTTTTTCAAGAAAGGATTAACCTTTTTATGGCAAAAAGGGACGATATACGAGAGAAGCCTCGGATTCTATAATAGCAATAATGGGGAATCGTATTAAATGTGAGGGAGAAAGACAGAAACATCCTAGATGCATTATTGTATCTAGGATGTTTCGTTTTCTTTCCCCCACAAAGTTGAATAGGTATGAGCAAGCTGTTTACAGTGCAGCTCATACCATTCAACCACTGTGCTTAGTAGGAGTTTTATCTCCTTCTAAAATAATTATAAATATAGATTTCAACGCAGTAGCTGATTGCTTTTAGCTTCATCACTCGTGATTTGCTAAAAGCTAATCAGCCTTGCGGAAATCCTTCACGGTGCGAAGGATTTGAGACCACTATAAGAAAAAAGACTCACACTGTGAATCCTTTTCTATCTTCTGTCTTACTCCCAAAGGTGAGAGACCTTAGGCTCGAACCGGTACCCCATTACCGCTATTATGAAGATATCCGAGTATTTTGAAGAATATCGGGCCGAAGGCCCATGGTTTTAAATTAATATAAACAAAAAAGAGCTAACGCAGTTTGCGTTAACCCTTTCTGTTAGCTTTTATTTAATAAGAGCAAGTGCAGCTTGGATGTGTGCAATGCTGCGTTCTCTTCCAAGCAACTCAATCGTCTTCCCAATCTCCGGCCCGTGTGTTTGTCCACTCGTTGCTACACGAATTGGCATGAACAAGTTTTTACCCTTCACGCCAGTTTCCTTTTGAACTTCTTTAATAGCTGCCAAAATACTTGGCTCATCAAAAGTTTCCATCGCTTCTAGTTTAGACATAAAAGCATTCAATACCGTTGGAACAGTTTCACCTTGAAGCACTTCTTTTGCTTCGTCATTTTCCACTTCGAAATCTTTTCTGAAGAATAATGTTGATAAAGCAACGATTTCATTCATGTAGCTCATTTGGTCGTGGTATAGGGCCACTAATTTCACTAACCATGCATGTTCTTCAGGAGAAACTTCTTCCGCTACGATTCCCGCTTTTTTCAATTGCGCAATCGCCATTTCAGCCACTTCTTCTAATGGAGTTTTCTTCACGTATGTGTTGTTAATCCATTCTAATTTCTTCGGATCGAAGGCTGCTGGTGATTTACCAAGACGTTTTTCATCAAAAATTTCGATGAATTCTTCACGGCTGAAGATTTCGTGTTCACCTTGAGGAGACCATCCTAGAAGCGCGATAAAGTTGAACATCGCTTCTGGCAAGTACCCTAAGTCTTTATATTGTTCGATGAATTGTAGAATTGATTCATCACGTTTTGATAATTTCTTACCTGTTTCAGTATTAATAATTAATGTCATATGTCCAAAACGTGGTGGTTCCCAACCAAATGCTTCGTAAATCATTAATTGTTTTGGAGTATTGGCAATATGGTCATCTCCACGTAAAACGTGAGTGATTTCCATGAAGTGGTCATCCACTGCTACTGCGAAGTTGTAAGTTGGCATTCCGTCACGTTTTAAGATAACGAAGTCGCCACCGACGCTTGTAGATTCGAATGAGATTTCCCCTTTAACGATATCATCAAAAGCATAGGTGCCAGTCTTCGGAACGCGGAAACGAACGACAGGAGTGCGTCCTTCTGCTTCAAAAGCGTCACGTTGCTCTTGTGTTAAGTGAGCATGTTGCCCGCTGTAGTGCGGCATTTCACCACGAGCACGTTGCGATTCACGTTCTGCTTCCAATTCTTCCTCTGTCATATAGCATTTATACGCTTTGTCCTCAGCAATTAATTGCTCGATGAGTGGATTATAAATATGTTCACGTTCTGATTGACGATAAGGACCGTATTTCCCCGGTTTATCTGGACCTTCATCCCAATCCATTCCAAGCCAAGTTAAGTTTTCTAATTGGCTTTCTTCTCCGTGTTCAAGATTTCTCTTGCGGTCAGTATCCTCGATACGGATGATGAACTCTCCACCATAATGTCTCGCGAATAAATAGTTAAATAGGGCTGTACGAGCATTCCCGATGTGCAAGTGCCCTGTTGGACTTGGTGCATAACGTACACGCACTTTATCTGTCATTGTAAAACTTCCTTTCTTTGTCATTCTTATTTATTGTAAAACTTTTCAAGTTATATTTCCATGATTAATTTACAAGTCTTCTAAAATATACTTGAAATCTTTCTCTTCCATTTTTTGAATCATAATAATCCCATCCCCTAAAGGAAGTAAGGTCGATTTTAAGGTTGGATCACTTTGCACTAAATCAAGGAACATGTTGAGACGGCGATGAATTTTACGAACGCGTCTTGGGCGCTCCATCACATCTTCTAAAATCGTTCCACCTTGGAAAATATCATCCACCACCAGCACGCCGCCAACTTCTAGCACGTCCATGCAATATGGGAAGAACTCAATATATTTTGCTTTAGCACTATCCATAAAGAGGAAGTCATATTTTCCTTCTTCTAGAGTTGGTAAAATATCCGCTGCATCGCCTTCCAATTGTGTGATTCGGTCGGCTAAGCCTAATTTCTCAAAGTTTGCTTTGGCACGGCTATACATTAACTCATAGCGGTCAATGGTTGTGACTTTTGCCTGTGGTGAAGCTGTAGCCATTAGACTCGCTGAAAATCCGACTGCTGTCCCAATTTCTAAAATATTCTTCGGTTGGGTTAGTCCAACTATAAAATCTAGGAAAACGGCTGTTTCATGAGGAATAATGGGAATTCCTAATTCATTAGCCATATTTTCTAATTCGCCTAAGCCCCCCGGAAAACGGCGTTGACTTGTGCGCATGTACTCGACCAGTTCCGGTTTGACAACGGGTCTGTGCATCATTTCGTTTAACATAAATTCTCCTTCATTAGAATCCGCCACCGCCGGATCCTCCACCACTACCGCCGCTCGATCCGCCAGAGAATCCTCCGCCGAACCCGCCAGAGTTGCTACCTCCATTCACATAAGAGCTAGAACTGTTGTATGAGCTTGAGAAGGCACTATTAAAGTCCGCAATAGGATAATAAATTGTTCCTGTTTGACTTGAATAGAACACACTGTCTGGTAGTTGGTCTGGTATTAATTTCTTCAACACTTTAATCACATGTTCCGCTACGCCTAAAGAAATAGCATAAACTAAGAAGTGATCCCACAGTTGAATACTTGGTAAATCTTCAATTCTCTTCATTGGGGAGAGGTCTTTAAGCATTTGTTTAAAGGCTTGCCATTGACGGTAACGATACTCACCTTCCAGCGTACGTCTCTTCGCTGCTCCTCCTCCGATTAATGTCAGAGGAATGAAAACAAGGCCAAAGATAACAGTAAGGCCAGCCAATACTGGGTTCTTACTTAAAAGACTTAAACCGTAAGTGGCTGCTACAAGTAGGAATACAAAACAACCTGCAAAATAGTTTCTCGCTTCTGGTTCTCCTTTTGTAAAACGATCGACGCGATGTTTTTCTGCAGCCGTATCGACCGCATTCAACCAACTAGTAGCTGCATTATAATAGGCTTTCGGATGATCTTCAGCGTATTCTTTAATATCTTTTAGGAATATCGTATCGTCTCCACCGCCCACGTCTTCAAAGAGCAATTTCACTGCTAATTTCTCGTGACGAAGAAGTTTTGATACATCTCCAACGAGTTTGATTTCATGCGGTTGTGTTTCCGACAAGGATAAAATCTTCTTGCGGACTAAATCCATGACCGTTGCACTTAAATCTTTCATCGTACTCTTGCCATAAATCGCTTTGTTCATAATAGCCGGAGTAATATCTTCAGGAATTTCAAAGAGATGATCTGGAACGTGAGGAACTTTTTGCAGTCTCTTACGGTTAGCAATAAAGCCTTTAACCCATGCAAAGATTAAGTTCACAACCATCAGTATCCAACCGATATACACACCGATAGACCCTAGCGTCTTCATGCCTTCTTCTTGTTGCAACAATTTTTCTTCTTGCGCCACAATCTCATCAAAGGCTTTTCGGTTCACTACATTGGTATTTCCTGGAGTCAATGTTTGTGGGAAAATCATATGCACTTCAACGAAATCCCCACTCTTATTAGAAGGAGCTGTGAAGGTCACGGACTTGTAATCATCGGCAATTTTTACATTCCCGTTTTGACCAGCCCCATGTCCCCAAGCACGAAGCGTTTCTTTAGACGCATTTCCCGGAAGGTTCACTTTGACGGTGATGTTTTCTTGGTCGATTTCCCACTGTGTACCAACGACTTTACGGTTTAATTCCGCTGTGTCTTCGTAGTTTGTAATTAATTTTGGAATCGTATATTGGAAGGTAACGGTTCTTCTCGAATTCGAAAACGGTGTGAAGACTTTAAATTTTAATTTATCCCCTTCATGAGTGAGCTGATAGGTACCACTCGTTCCCGTTGAATTTTGAGGCATTTCTACCGCTCCAGAACCCGTCTCTAAAAAGGCAGTGACATCCGTTGGTTCTCTAAACCCGGAGTAGTCTAAGTTATAGAACACTCCATTATAAGAACCATCTGCCTGAAACGTAATTTTTTCTTGAAACTGTACATCGCCGTTTTCTAAAATATTCACGGTGATATCGTACTTGTCTACTTTTAAGCTACGAGCATCGACACTCGAGCTAAATCCAAAAAAGGCCACTAATCCTAATAAAAACGTAATGATGTAACGTATTTTTCTATTCATGTTTTCACCTCTAAACTGTCAAAAAAAGTGTGAAATCACTGCGGGATTGTCCACGAAGGAACTTCGCCATCATCTCACACTTGTTTGTACTCTCTTACATTACTGATCCAACAATATTTAATTTTTTCTTCAAGTAGAATTTAGCCGCTAATGCTGCCGCTCCAATGAGTAAGTACCATTCGTAACTCATTACAAGATTGATGGCATTTGGAATGAAGGATTGGCTTGCTACGACTAAGAGTAACCAAGCGACCATTGCCACCGTACTGACTACTAAATAACGAATGTATCCACGTTGACCTTTTGGATTGTCAAATTTAGGAGCATTTTTCGAAATAGCTAACATTACAAAAGCGCCTGCGATAAAGTTGATAATTAATGTTAATAATCCCATTGGTTGTGAACCTGAGTCTGGATTTAACATCAACATCACTCCTGTTACTAGAGCGAATAAACCGCCTACTAATAAACCGCCATCTAAAGCAATTTGCCAATCTGGAGATTTTGCATCTGGGTCTTTAGCAGGTCCGTCGACAATCGCATGCACGCGTTCCGTTACTGTTCCGAATAATTGACGTGCAGTCACCCCTGATTTTTGATGTTCGATGATTCGAGGAAGCATAAGTGCTAATTCTTTCTCGATTTGTGCCCCTTCAAATCCTGCTTCTTTTAATGCGCGTTCTAATTGATAGATATATTGTTCATTTTTATTTGTTAATTCTGCTTTCAATGTATCAACTGATACTTGTTCTTCTACTGGTACGTTTTGTTCTGACATACTACAATCCTCCGTTATCCTTACACATTAAATCTAAAGAGCATTACGTCGCCGTCTTGCACGACATATTCTTTTCCTTCTTGACGAACTTTTCCGTTCTCTTTTGCAGCTGTCATACTACCGTATTCCAGTAAGTCTGCATACGCAACCGTTTCGGCACGGATGAATCCACGCTCGAAGTCTGAGTGGATGATTCCCGCACATTGCGGAGCTTTCATGCCACGGCGGAATGTCCACGCACGTACTTCTTGCTCCCCAGCTGTAAAGTAAGTCGCTAATCCTAATAAGTGATACGCTTTTTGGATTAAGATGTCTAATCCGGAAACTTCAATTCCCATCTCTTCTAGGAAGGCTTGTTTTTCTTCTTCCTCAAGTTCTGCCACTTCTTCTTCAATTTTCGCACAGATGACAACGACTTCTGCATCTTCTTTGGCTGCATAGTCTTCCACTAATTGCACGTATTGATTATGGCCACCTTCCATCACATCATCTTCAGAGATGTTTGCGATGTACAGCATTGGTTTCGTTGTTAAAAGGAATAATCCTTTCACGATTGGAAGTTCTTCATCGGTGAATTCAATCGTACGCGCTAATTGACCTTCTTCTAACACCGGTTTGATTTTTTCTAAGACAGCAAGTTCTGCAACCGCGTCTTTATCTTTTGTTTTCGCAATTTTTGCCACACGAGCAATTCGTTTGTCCACTGACTCAAGGTCGGCCAACACTAACTCTAGATTAATCGTTTCTATGTCGGCGATTGGGTCTACTTTCCCAGCCACGTGTGTGATATTCTCATCTTCAAAACAACGAACCACTTGGCAAATCGCGTCTACTTGACGGATGTGGCTTAAGAATTTATTCCCAAGACCTTCCCCACGGCTTGCCCCTTTAACGATTCCAGCGATATCGGTGAATTCAAAGGTCGTCGGAACAGTTTTCTTTGGTTTGACCAATTCCGTTAATTTTTGTAAACGAAGGTCTGGTACTTCTACCACTCCGACGTTTGGGTCAATTGTCGCAAACGGATAGTTCGCCGCTTCGACCCCTGCTTTTGTAATTGCATTAAATAATGTTGACTTCCCAACGTTTGGTAAGCCGACGATTCCAGCTGTTAAGGCCATTTGTCACACTCTTTCTTTTATTTGTTTTCTTCGGCAACAAAAATCGTCACCTTTTTCATCTTCTTCTCGAATTCCCGTCTTGGCATTAGGACCATTTGACCACAGTAATCACACTTGATACGAATGTCCATCCCCATACGGATGATTTCCCAGGAATTCGTTTGGCACGCATGCGGCTTTTTCATTTCCACATGATCGTGTAGTTGATACGTTGTTCCTGCTTTCATAAAGACTCCTTTATTAATCGTCTAATTCGATTTCTAATACTTCTAAAATACGGGTTAAATCTTTTTGAGAAAGATACTCGATTTCGATTTTTCCGCGTTCACCTTTTTCAACGATTTGCACGCTTGTTCCGAATTTATCCATTAAACGTTCTTCCGATTCAACGATATACATGGATTTTTTCGGTTTTTGGATTTTCTTCATTGTTTTCTTAACAGGTTCATTGATGGATTGGACTAAAGTTTCTAAGGCGCGAACGGTTAGATTTTCTTTCACGGCCTTTTTAGCCACAGCCCCAATTTTTGTTTGATCTTTTAATCCAAGAAGCGTACGTGCATGTCCTGCTGAAAGAGACCCATTTTGTACGAGTTCTTGTACCGGCACTGGCAAAGTTAATAATCGTAAGAAGTTCGCCACATATGAACGGCTCTTCCCTACTCGACTTGCGACTTCTTCTTGTTTTAATTTCAATGAATCCATTAACGTACGATACGCCATCGCTTCATCTAGAGGCTTCAAGTTTTCGCGTTGTAAGTTTTCCACAACTGCAATTTGAATCATCGTTTCCTCTGAGTAGTCACGTACAATGGCTGGAATCGTTTCTTTCTCCGCTAATTTAGACGCACGTAAGCGGCGTTCCCCAGCAACTAATTCATATCCTTTAATTTTAGATTTGCGAACGATAATCGGTTGGAAAACTCCATTTTGGCGAATCGATTCCGCAAGTTCTGCTAATCCTTCCTCATCAAACTCTTTACGCGGCTGATAAGGATTTGGACGAATCTCTGACACAGCAATCTGTTGTATTTGTTCGGTTTCTTGTACTTGTTCTAAGGCATCAAGGGTATCTAAGTCATTCATAAAGAGCGCATCGATTCCACGTCCAAGGCCTTTTCCTTTTTGGTTTTTATTCATGTGCCAACACTTCCTTTGCTAACTCCATGTATACTTCCGCTCCTCTAGAACGTGGGTCATAGTCCACAATCGCTTGCCCATAACTTGGCGCCTCAGATAGACGGACATTTCGAGGGATAATCGTTTTATAGACTTTCTCACGGAAATACTTAATCACGTCCTCTTTTACTTCATTCCCTAAGTTCGTACGCGCATCGTACATCGTTAGAAGAACGCCCTCAATTTTCAAATGAGGATTAAAGTGCTTGCGAACCATCGTAATCGTGTTCATCAGTTGTGACAACCCTTCAAGCGCGTAGTATTCACATTGCACAGGAATTAATACCGTATCACTAGTGGTAAATGCATTCATCGTTAAATGCCCAAGTGAAGGGGGACAATCGATAAAGATATAATCATAATCGTCTTTAATCTTCTTCACAGCCTCTTTCAATCGTTGCTCACGGCGCGGTTGACTCGTTAACTCGATTTCTGCACCTGCTAACTGAATCGTCGAAGGGGCAATCATCAAGTTTTCACGACTCGTCGGAACAATCACGTCCGCCATTGGTACTTGGTTGACCAAAACATCATATACATCTTGTTCAAGTTCCCCTTTTTGTACGCCAAGACCGCTTGTTGCGTTCCCTTGAGGGTCACTATCAATAATTAATACTTTTTTGCCATTGACCGCCAACGCAGCCGCTAAACTTACGGTTGAAGTCGTCTTTCCAACTCCACCTTTCTGATTGGCAACGGATATTACACGTCCCATACTCTTCCTCCATGTTTCTTGTTCTAAAAAAGGGAGAATGCAAGCATTCTCCCTCTCGCATGTCTACAAAATGTTCTTCATTTCTCGCAATATTTTGTTCTTTTCTATTGTAACAAAAATACGCTCTTTTTTGTAGTCATACCGGTTTATTTTACGAAAAAAGCTCTGCCATTACTTAGGCAAAGCTTTCTTTTGTTGTTCATTGAATTGTAAGTACGCAATCGTATATTCTTTGCGGGTTTGTTCGCCTTCATCGACAACTTTAATCTCGACATTTGTGATGAGATTTCCAGCGGCATCGGTCTTAATTTTCAACTCCACTTTTGATGTGTCATTCGTCGCAATTCCAAGAATGGACGTTACGGCCTTGCGCAAAGCTTCGTCGTCTCCAGAATACGATTTTTCATATCCTTGCCACCCCTTCGTCCAAGGAACAAGTTGATGGATTTCTTTTGTAAATTGAATAAGTTTTGTGTACGGAAAAACAACCGTATTTTGTAAACTAGAGGTCGCTGTAATGGTTTGTTCCCATTTATCTTGATAATAACGAATAAAACCAACATTCGCATCGGCAATCACTTCGAGTTGATTCGTCACTTTCCCGGAAGCCTTATCGATTTTAGAACCATATCCCGTACCGTCTTTCCAAGCGCTCGCACTGGCAATCGTTTGGGCAGAAGGAGTTTTAGTTCCTTCTTTATAGTCCGATTGTTTTACGGTAATATGATAATTTGAAATCGAGTTAGCAGAAGTGACTACTTGTTCTTGCACTGCTCCGGTCGATAAACTCTTTCCACAAGCCGTCAAAATGAATAGAAACGCTATAACCATCGTGCTTTTAATCCATTTCATCATTCTACCTCCTCCCTTATCATCCGTTTCATTATAACAAACTTCCGATTAAAATTCCTATAATACAAAACGTCTTCAACATAAAAATCTCTACAAAATAAGCTGGGCACAAGGCCCAGCTTATACAGTTTGCGTGGCAACGTCCTACCCTCGCAGGGAGAAACCCCCAACTACTATCGGCGCTAAGAAGCTTAACTTCTGTGTTCGAGATGGGAACAGGTGTATCCTTCTTGCCATCGTCACCACACTTTATTCTCTGAAAAAACTTTCGTTCTTTCAAAACTGAATCTATATCCAACGCCATCAATTCACCAGCTATACAACTCGTGGTTAAGTCCTCGACCGATTAGTACTAGTCCGCTCCATGCCTCGCGGCACTTCCACTTCTAGCCTATCTACCTGATCGTCTCTCAGGGGTCTTACTCACTTGATGTGATGGGAAATCTCATCTCGAGGGGGGCTTCACGCTTAGATGCTTTCAGCGTTTATCCCGTCCACACATAGCTACCCAGCGATGCTCTTGGCAGAACAACTGGTACACCAGCGGTGTGTCCATCCCGGTCCTCTCGTACTAAGGACAGCTCCTCTCAAATTTCCAACGCCCGCGACGGATAGGGACCGAACTGTCTCACGACGTTCTGAACCCAGCTCGCGTACCGCTTTAATGGGCGAACAGCCCAACCCTTGGGACCGACTTCAGCCCCAGGATGCGATGAGCCGACATCGAGGTGCCAAACCTCCCCGTCGATGTGAACTCTTGGGGGAGATAAGCCTGTTATCCCCAGGGTAGCTTTTATCCGTTGAGCGATGGCCCTTCCATACGGTACCACCGGATCACTAAGCCCGACTTTCGTCCCTGCTCGACTTGTTGGTCTC
>ERZ773076.88-NODE-88-length-52936-cov-23.241656_pt1 | contig 52936 bp, 58 predicted proteins | sample MGYA00580613_ERZ773076 | MGnify/ENA primary metagenome ERZ773076 (study PRJEB29015, sample SAMEA2738005) | human oral metagenome | biome: human oral; feature: human-associated habitat; material: dental | place: China | collected 2057 ...
TAGTATAGGGGGATTTCAAATTTTTTCATATTCAGCTCATTATAAAGTACTTACGATTAATGAAAGCGGAAATTACTGCGAGTTACTGATTTTATTTGATGATGATGCTAAATATTTGGAATCATTACGAAATAATGGAGTTAAGGTTCAGATTGTTCCTAAAAAGATCTATAAAAAAGGACATTTTCAACGAATATTATACATAATGAACTATATAAAGAATAATGATTTTGACATAGTTCACGCTAATGAATTTCCATTGATATATTATTGTTCCATCATAAAAATGATTTTAGGAAAAAAGATGCCCAAGTTGGTAATGACAGAACATAATACTGATAACAGGCGTCGTCATATTAAGTTAAGTCGACCATTAGAGAAACTAATCTATCGAAATTATGATAAGGTTACGTCGATTAGCGACAAGGTGCAAGGAGTTCTATTGGATTGGTTACAACCAAATGATAGAGATAAATATGAGGTTATCTATAATGGGATAATTATAGAAGATTTTAGAAAATCCCAATCATATAAGAGGAGTGATTTGCTTCCGGGGATTGGTGAAAAAGATAAGTTACTTTGTGTAATTGGATCACTAACTGAACAAAAAAATTACTTTTTTATGCTAGAAGTTATGGAAAGCTTGCCTGATAACTATCATGTATTATGTCTGGGTGAAGGACCATTGAAACAAAAGATTATTAGTAAAATTCAGCAAAAAGGGCTACAAAAAAGAGTACATTTATTAGGATTTAGAAAAGATGCTGCTAGAATTTTAAAAACAGTTGATGTTTTAGTTATACCATCACTTTGGGAAGGTTTTGGCTTAATTGCAGTAGAAGCGATGGCTAGTAAAGTTCCAGTTATAGTGTCAGATGTACCTGGCTTATCTGAAATAGTTGGTGAAGCTGGAGTTAAATGTTCAGTAAATAATATTGAAGAGTTTGTTCAAGCAATAAAGAAGGTAGTTAATGATAGTGAGTATTCACATGAGTTAATCAAGTTAGGTGAGAGACAAGCTAGTAAATATGATATAAGAAAAATGACTGAGAATTATTTAAGATTATATGAACAATTAGTTAAATATATTGATATATAGTAGTAATAATTTGGAATGTTATAGAAATAAAAAATATTAAAAATAATATGGAGATAAATATGAAAAAATTATTGACAATATTAACTCCAACATATAATCGCGGTGAGTATTTAGAAAATATTTTTGTATCTCTACAGCAACAAACGAATCAAAATTTTGAGTGGATAATTGTTGACGATGGTAGTACAGATAATACAGAAAAGATTGTAGAATCATTTATTAAAAGTGACAAGTTAGTAATTAAATATTTGTATAAAAAAAATGGTGGAAAGCATACTGCTGTAAATTATGGATTAAAGTATATTTCTACAAAATTAACAGTTATTTTGGATAGTGATGATTATTTTACAAATGATGCGGTTGAAGTAATCGAGAAAACCTACAATGAAAATAAAAATGAGAAAAACATTTGTGGCTTTACTTTTTTAAAGCGAAGAAGAAATGGCGAACTTTTTGGAAGTGAGTTTCCTAGAGAAGGTAGGTATAATTTTTCGAAATGGAGATTGAGTAAAGTTGTTACTGATGAGAGATGTGATGTGTTTTATAGCGATGTTATGAAGAATTATCCCTTTAGTGAATACGAAGGAGAAAAATATATCGGTGAAAGTACGATGATGATTAAGATGTCCTCTCGATATGATATGATTTGTAAAAATATTGCTATTTATATTGCCGATTATTTAGAAGGGGGACTGACTGATAATAGTAGGAAGTTGCGGCTACATTCTTTATTAGGTGGAATGGAGTATTGTAACGTATCTATGGTATCAGGGATATATTGGAGAAGAAGACTAAAATCAGCTCTCTTATATGATACATATGGATTTTTAAAGAATATAAAGCCTAAGAAACTCATTAACGATAGTAATGCACCATTGTTAACGACGATATTTTATCCAATATCTATAATCATAGGAAAGTATTGGAAAAATAAATATAAGTTATAGGAAGTGATGATATGGTTTATTATTTGGGAATCGCAACTTTAATATTTATGGGTTACTTCACTTCCGAAAATAGTAATAAATATTTAAATTTTATGTTATGCATATTATTTATGTTTATTGCTCTACATAATCCTTACTTAACCGGAACCGATGGTAGATCATATCGAGCATATTTCAAAACACATATTCCAACTTTATCTCATTTTTCTGAGTACAATCATACATATGAAATTGGATATGCTTTACTAAATTCTTTAGCTAAAACCATTCATAACAACTACTTTACTTTTCAGCTAATCTATAGTTTTATTGCTATTTTTTTACTAGGATTAGTTCTAAAGAAAACTAAATTGGCTGATCAGGAAAAATTACTATTACTGTTCGTTTATTTTTGTTATCGATTTTTCCAAAATAGTATGGAATTTTTACGACAAAATATTGCCATTTTACTTATATGGCTAGCTGTTCTTTCAATAAGTGATTACTATCAAGAAAAAGGAAAGAATAAGGTTAAATATGTACTAACAATTGTCGCTTGGACTTTCCATCGAAGTGCTATCTTCAATTTGATATTACTACCACTAATTGAGAGGTTAAAAGGAATTGATGATAAAAAATTAGTAGTAATAACTTCATTAGTTTCTTTTGGATTTTTACTTTTAGGAAATGGTGTGATTTCAAAAATTGTTCAATTCGCCATAATAATTGGTGGTGAAAGGTATTCTTCATACTTGATTAGTCCGGGAGAAGTTGTACCACCAATTAATCCGGTTAATTATGGAATTCGGTATATATTTTATATCATGTATTTTCTGAGCATTAATAATTATGAATATAGTAAAAAGAAAACAGTTTTGGTAGTTGCAAGTCTAGCAATTATTTGTGGCTCTATTAATCAGAATATATTTACTAGATTACTAGAGTATTACATGATAGGAATTTATATAGCAATTGTTAAGAGTAAATATTTGATGACAGCTGGAAGATCTAGGAATTTGTACTTGTTAATCTTGTATGTAGTTTTTATGATCATTCTAGCAAGAAACTTGCTGACTGTATCGAGTGGTACGTATATGAATTATCAACTATATCCATTTAAATAAAAAATAATAGAAATAGGAGTAGAAGAAGTATGAAAATAATAGCCTTTTATTTACCTCAATATCATGAAATAAAAGAAAATAATGAGTGGTGGGGTGAAGGCTTCACTGAATGGAGAAATGTAAAAAATTCTAAACCATATTTTAAGGGACATAATATGCCACGACGTCCACTAAACGATAATTATTATAATCTAACAGATGTAAAAACAATGCTATGGCAAAAGAATTTAGCTAAGAAATATGGTATTTACGGCTTTGTTTACTATCATTATTGGTTTGAAGGAGAAATGTTATTAGAAAAGCCAGCTGAGATAATGTTAAAGCATCCAGAAGTAGATATGCCATTCTGTTTTTCTTGGGCAAATCACACTTGGTCGCGAGTTTGGGCAGATAAGACAAATGATATATTAAAACTTCAAAAGTATGGTGATGAAAAAGATTGGAAACGACATTTTGACTATTTATTACCTTTCTTTAAAGATAAACGTTATATAAAAGAAGATGGTCGACCAGTAATGATACTTTACAATCCTTTAGGTGTAAAAGAATTTCCAGAGATGATGAAAAAGTGGCAAAAATGGGCTAAAGATGCTGGTTTACCAGGAATTTTTTTCTTACATCAGCAACATAGATATGATCATCATAAAGAACCAGGTGGGAATTTATATAATGGTGGAATTGAATTTCAGATGAGTCGAGCTGTATCAGAATATATGTATAAGAACCCTTTATACATATTTGAGGCTTTAAGTAGTAGAATAGCAGACAAAATTCCTTTACTTATCTGTAAACATACTATGAAACATTATAGCTATGATGATATTTGGAAAATTATTTTGAAACAACAACCTAAAGGTAATGATTGGTATCCAGGTGCTTTTGTGGATTGGGATAATACTCCACGTCGTAAAAATAAAGGTTCATTTTGCGATGGAACGAGTCCAGAAAAGTTCGAATATTATTTAACTAAGCAGATAAAACGAGCAAGAGATGCTTATCATAAGGATTATTTATTTATGTTTGCTTGGAATGAATGGGGAGAATCTGGTTATTTAGAGCCAGATACGAAAAATGGTTATAAGATGCTAGAGGCAGTAAGGAATGCCTTGATAGCTAATGATGAATTCCCGAATTTTAATAAGTAAAAAGTAGAAAGGAGCTATGATGTTATGAAGAAAATAAAAGTTAATATAGTAGTTCCTAGTTTAGTGCAAGGTGGAGGCCCAAGGGTAATCTTTTCTTATGCTAATTATTTAGTTAAGCAAGGGCATGATGTAGTTGTTTATGTCCCTATCTTATATACATGGCCAAAAGTGAGAAATGGCAAGATTAATTGGAAAACTAGTGTAGGAAATTTTTTAAGAGGTAATAAATTAAGGTGGTTTGATAATAAATTTAAGATTAAACTAATATTTAAAATTTCAGATTTTTATATCAGAGATTCGGATATTATTATGGCAACTGCTTGGCAAACGGCACAGTCAGTATATAATTTGGCTGATAGTAAGGGTAAGAAAGTATACTTTATTCAAGGTTATGAAGTAAATGATGAAGATACTAATAAAATTGAAGTTGAAGACTCTTATAAATTAGGTATGAATATGTTCACAATTACTAATTGGTTGGAAGAATTAATCAGTTCAGTTAGTGAACAAAAGGTAAAAGTAATCCATAATTGGACTAGAGATGAGGAGTTCATTCGGGAAGAAAAACAAATTAATAATCCTAGATCGATAATTATGTTAGGAAATACTGCCATACATAAGGGCTGGAGTTTAGGATTAGAGATTTTGAAAAAAGCTCAAGAAAAATATAACTATCGTATTATTTTATATGGCGTTAGACAAATTCCTGATTTACCTGAATCATTTGAGTTCTATCAACAGCCTAAAAGAGAATTGCTGATGAAATTATACAGTGAAGCAGATATCTGTTTATTTCCAAGCATTAGAGAAGGCTGGGGATTGATAGTCACGGAAGCAATGGCTCATAAATGTGCAGTTGTTGGTAATAATACTGGAGTAGTGTTGGAACTTTGTAAAGATGAGGAAACAGCTTTAATTTCCAAAAGTAAATCTGTAGAAGATTTGGAAAACAAATTATTTAGAGTAATTGAAGACGAGAGATTAATGAAAAAGTTGCAAGATAATGGGTATGAGTTAGCTAAAAAGTATTCTTTTAGTAATCAAAGTAAGATATTTGAGGAGTATCTATTATCATTAGTTGAATAAAGTATAAATGAGGAATAGATATGAAAAGTTCAAGAGTTGAAAATTCAATTAGAAATACAATTTATGCACTCGGTACTCAGATAATTTCTATGTTAATGTCTTTTATTGTTCGTACCGTTTTTATCTATACTCTAGGGAAAAACTACTTAGGTTTTAATGGTTTATTCAGTAATATTTTTTCTATATTATCGTTAACTGAATTAGGCATGGGAACAGCTATTATATATTCCATGTATAAACCAGTGGCTCAAGAAGATCATAGAAAAATAGCAGCATTACTAAATTTATATAGAACTTTTTACAGAATAGTTGGAATTATAGTTGCTATTCTGGGATTAAGCTTACTTCCATTTCTAGACTATTTAGTTTCAGGAATACAAGATATTCCAGAATTGGAAATTATTTACTTGTTATACTTATCTAGTTCAGTCATAAGTTACTTTTTTGCATACAAAAAGAGTATGTTAACTGTATATCAACAAGACTATATTTCATCTAGGATTAATTTATTAATCAATTTTATACAAGGAATTATTCAAATTGCAATATTAATACTTTGGCATAATTATATTTTGTATTTATTAGTTTTGACAATATCAACATTCTTTAATAATTGGCTAAATTCCCTATACGCTGATTATAAGTATCAATACTTAAAAGAATACCGTTCAGAAAGAGTAGATGAAGAAACTAAACAGAAAATATATACAGATGTTAAAGCGATATTTGTTAGTAGAATTAGTTCAGCGATAGTGACTTCAACAGATAATTTACTAATTTCTGCATTCGTTAGTACAATTATATTAGGACTATATTCTAATTATATAATGTTAATTAACGTTGTTAACACGATAATAAATAGAATACTGGATTCTTTGGTGGGTAGTGTAGGTAATTTAATCGCAGTTGAATCAATTGAAAGAGTCTACTTAATTTTCAAAAGAGTCTTGTTTATCAATTATTGGTTAGTTGCTTTTAGTTCAATGTCGTTCTTTATTTTAGCCAATCCTTTCATCACTTTATGGATAGGAAAATCATATCTTTTAAGTAGTGGAATTATTTTCATGATAGCATTAAATCTTTTTATGCGATTGATTAGGAATACATTTATTATGTTTAACAATGCCTTTGGACATTTTGTAGAATTAAAAAAGAAAAATATTATTGAGCCAATTATTAATATAGTAGCATCTTTATTATTTATCTTAGTATTTAAAATGGGAATAATCGGTGTTTTACTAGGTACGTTTGTTAGTAACATTACAACTAATTTTTGGTTTGAACCATATTTGATATTTAAGAAATGCCAAGTTAGTTTAAAGGAATATTTTAAAATAGCTGCTAATTATTTGTTAACAAGTATCGTAGCTGGGGGGCTAACGTACATACTTTGTGATATTTGTTTAACAGGAAACAGTTGGGTATTATTTCTTATTCGAATAGTAATCTGTTGTATAGCTATTAATTTGATAATAATTCTATTTTATCGAAAAACAGATGAATATCAGTATTTTATGATGTTAGTTAAGGAAGTTTTGAAATTAAGTAGGTGAAGGCGATGAAAAAAATAGATTTAACAGGGAAAAGAATTCTGATAACTGGCGGGGCTGGTTTTATTGGTGCTAATTTGATCTTGTCTCTGCTACAGACAGTTAAGAGTGTAAATATTTTGACAGTCGATAACATAAATGATTATTATGATGTTTCCTTAAAAGAATGGCGCCTTCAACAAATAGAGTCAGAGGCTAATCAACATGAAGAAAGTAAATTTGAGTTCATTAAGGGAGATATTTCTGATGCTGGATTAGTAAATCAATTCTTTGCTGATTTTAAGCCTGATATTGTGGTTAATTTAGCAGCTCAAGCTGGAGTTAGAAATTCAATTACTAATCCAGATGCCTACATTAAGAGTAATATTATTGGGTTTTACAATATTTTAGAAGCATGTCGCCACTCTTATGACAATGAAAATGGTGTAGAGCATTTAGTATTCGCCTCATCTTCGTCAATTTATGGTAATGGTAAAGAAATACCATATAAGACTGACAGTAATACTGATAAGCCAATTTCTTTGTATGCTGCTACTAAAAAATCTGATGAAATGTTAGCTCATGTATATAGTCATCTTTTTGGAATTCCAATAACAGGATTAAGATTCTTTACAGTTTATGGACCAGGTGGAAGACCAGATATGGCATATTTTAAATTTACTAAGAAATTAATAAACGGCGAAAAAATTCAGATTTTTAACTATGGGAATTGTCGTCGCGATTTCACTTATATTGACGATGTGGTTGAAGGTGTTAAGCGTGTAATGTCTGGAGTTCCAGAAAAGTCAAAACAAGATTTAGAACAAGCTTATCGAATTTACAATATTGGAAATCATCACCCTGAAAATTTGATGAAGTTTGTAAAAATTTTACAAGACGAATTAGTAAGGGCAAATGTTTTACCAAAAGATTATGATTTTAAAGGTCATATGGAATTAGTCCCAATGCAACCAGGAGATGTAGCTGTTACATACGCCGATATTAGTGAATTAGAGAAAGATTTTAACTTTAAACCAGATACTAAATTAAGAGTAGGTTTGAGAAAATTTGCTGAATGGTATCGAGATTTTTATGAGTTAGGGAAGTGATAGTTATGGAAAATAGATTAAATATAGCAGTAGCTGGAGTGGGCTACGTGGGAATGTCATTAGCTGTGTTACTTGCTCAGCATAATCATGTATCAGCAGTTGACACAGTTCCTGAGAAAGTGGAATTAATTAATAAACGACAATCCCCAATTCAGGATGAATATATTGAAAAATACCTTGCAGAAAAAGAACTAGATTTACAGGCAACTACTGATGGAAAGGAAGCTTATCGTCAGGCGGATATGGTAATTATAGCGACTCCTACCAATTATGATGTGGTTAAAAATTATTTCGATACGAGTTCAGTAGAAAGTGTAATTGAAATGGTATTAAGTGTTAACACTCACGCAACGATTGTCATAAAATCAACAATTCCTGTAGGTTATACAGAGTCAGTTCGAGAAAAATATCAAACAGATAGGATTATTTTTAGCCCTGAATTTTTGCGTGAATCCAAGGCTTTATACGATAATTTATATCCAAGTCGAATTATTGTTGCGACTGATAAGAGTGATGAGAAGCAACTTAAAGCCTCGCAACAGTTTGCAGAATTATTGCAAGAAGGTGCAATAAAAGAAGATATTCCAGTATTATTCCCTGGATTTTCAGAAGCTGAAGCAATAAAATTATTTGCTAATACCTACCTTGCTTTGAGAATTTCATTTTTTAATGAATTAGATACTTATGCTGAATCTAGAAATTTGAATACCCAAGACATTATTAAAGGTGTATCATTAGATGAAAGAATTGGAGATCATTATAATAATCCGTCTTTTGGTTATGGTGGATATTGTCTGCCTAAAGATACTAAGCAATTATTGGCCAACTACCAAGATATCCCAGAAGACTTAATTGAGGCAATTGTGAAATCTAATAGTACAAGAAAGAGTTTTATTGCCGATCAGGTTTTGAAAAAGGCTGGTTATTATGATTATTCTCAAGATATGATTTATAATCCAAACGAGGAAAAGCAACCAGTTGTTGGTGTCTATCGTTTAACTATGAAATCTAATTCTGATAATTTCCGTGAATCTTCAATTCAAGGAGTAATGAAGCGTGTAAGAGCTAAAGGGGCACAGATTATAATTTATGAGCCAACTTTAGATGGTAATACAACATTCTTTGGTAGTCAGATTATTAACGACTTAGAGAAATTTAAGCAAATGAGCGATGTCATAATTGCTAATCGATATGAAAAGTGCTTAGATGATGTAGAAGAAAAGGTATATACACGCGATATTTTTAAACGTGATTAGAGTGATTTAATTATGAGTAAACAAATAAAAATACTATTTTGCTTTCACTATTCAATTCTAAATAATGGTGGAGTACGTTCGATGGTTGATATTATTGAAAATATAATTAAGAAGGATGGAGTAACAGTATATGTTGTATATCCTACTCGCAAGGAAACGGCTATTGATTATTTAGAAAAATTAGGTGTAAAGACGATCTATTTACCTTTTTATAAGCTCAATAAAAATGGAAGAAAAGGAATGTGGAAATATATAATTAAGAAAATTATGTCGCCATTTTTATTTTTTAAATTAAGGCAGATAGTAAAGAGAGAAAAGATTAGTATTATTTACAGTAATACAATTGTAATAGATTATGGTTTTATTTTGAGTAAAATGGCTAACCTTCCTCATATATGGCATATAAGAGAATTTGGAAAAGAAGATCATGGCATTGTGCTAAGAGGTGGAGAAAAAGCCTTATATCGTAAGTTGAATGAATCTAAAGGAATAATCTATATATCAAAAGCGATAGAGGAGAAATACTCTCCTCATATAAAAAAAGGAATTTTTCAAGAAGTAATCTATAATGACATTTCAAAGGATTTTATAAATAGAAAAACTAATTTTAATATTGATCCTGATAATTCATTAAAGGCGACTATAATCGGAACTATTCAAGAAGGTAAAGGCCAATTAGTAGCAGTAAAGGCTGTAGAAAAAGCCAATAAATTAGGTGCTAAAATTGAGTTACATATATGTGGGAAAAAAATAGGATCTTATTACAATGAGGTAAACAATTATGTGAAAGATCATAAATTATCTGATCAGATATACTTTGATGGTTTCAAAACAAAAATGAATGAATATCGTTCTGATATGGATATTGGAATTGTAGCATCTAAAAGTGAGGCTTTTGGAAGAGTAACAGTTGAAGGAATGCTCAGTAATTTAGCAATGATAGGTGCTGATAGTGCTGCTACAAGTGAGCTAATAACAGATAATGTAACAGGTTTATTGTATAAGAATGGAGATATTGATGAATTAGCTGAAAAATTAGTGTACTTATATAAAGACAGGAAGAAACTGAAAGAGTTAGCTATCAATGGATTTGATTTTGCAAAGAAATTTACAGAAGGAAACGCAGCAAATGAAATTTATGATATGATTACTAAACTGAGTTAATTATTACGGAGATGGATTAAGTATGAAAAAATTTAAGTTTTTAATACGTTCATCATACTTAATTGTATTATTAGAAATATTCTACTATTTAAGAATATCGCCTCAAGTAATCGGTACGCATTTTGCAAGTGATAATCTTCCTGATAGTTTTGGAAATAAATATCAGTTATTTCTCTGGGAACTGCTGATATTAATTATGGGTGAAAGTATTATTTTAATAGAGAAGAGCTGGCGTGTAAAAAATAAATTAGATAATTTACCAGAGTTATTACCAAGAGAGTACAGATTATTAATAATACCAGTGGTTATCATTATTATGGCAGGTTTTATGATGTATCAACAAATAAGTGTTTAAAAAGCTTTATTAAGAAGTGATTACGATAGTTATTGTAATTTACTTCTTATTTTTTTGTACTTAGTTGTTGACATTAAAACAACAGGGTTGTATATTATAGTTGTTAATTATAAAACAACAAGTTAGGAGAAGATAATATGAAATATGGTATTACAGCAGCAACTGGTCATTTTGGTCAAGTAGCAGTTAAAGAATTAGTAGGTTTAGTAGGGGGCAGACAATGTTGTCGCAATCGCACGTAATTTAGAAAAAGCCAAGCAATTACTTCCTGATGATATTGAAATTCGTCAAGGTGATTATGATGATAAGAATAGTCTAGTTTCAGCCTTTGAAGGACTAGATAAGATATTATTTATTTCATCTCAACCAGGTGGTAAAATTACACGTTTGGAACAACATACAAATGTAGTAGATGCTTTGAAAGAAGCTAAAGCAGACTTTGTGGCATATACAAGTTTCCCACATGCTGATCAAGCAAAGTCAGCATTAGCCAGTGATCACACTGCAACTGAAAAATTAATCGTAGAAAGTGGCATTAAACATTCATTCTTGCGTAACAACTGGTATTTAGAAAACGAAGCTGGTTTCTTAAATGGAGAAGATATTGTTTATGCTGCTGGTGATGGTAAAGTAGGTTGGGCATTAGAACGTGAATATGCAGAAGGTGCAGTAAAAGTGCTTGTTAGCGATGAAACAAAAGATGTCTATGAATTTGCTGGTGCAAGTAGAAGCTATGCAGATTTAGCTAAGGCTGTCGGCGAAGTTTACGGTAAGGAAATCGCAGTAACAAATGTTGCTAGTGATGACTATAAGGCAGGTTTAGAAAAAGCTGGTCTAGACGAAAATACAATTGGATTCATTTTAATGATTCAAGATCTAATCAAGCAAGGTGAACTTACAGAAGAAACTTCTGATTTGGTAGATGTATTGGGTCATGAATTAAAAGCTTTGCCAGAAGCTATTAAAGAAGTTATTAGTCGTTAATTTGTTGAGTATTAACTATACCTTTGTTAAAATGAAGAAAGTTAGATTTGAGAGGTATAGCGATGAAACATTCATATAAACTAAGCGATGCAATTCATATTTTAACATATGTTGATATATACAAAAATGATGATTTAAGCAGTGCTAGAATTGCAGCAAGTATTGAAGCTAATGCTAGTGTTGTGAGAAATTTAATGTCGAAATTAAAAAAAGCAGGACTGTTGAATAATCAGCCAGGCGTAGCCAGAGCAAGTTTAGCCAAGCCAGCAAGTGAAATTTCAGTTTTAGATGTTTATCGTGCAATTACATCAACTGCCAGTTTGTTGCATGTTGATCCTAAGACGAACCCTAATTGTGTAGTAGGTGCTAATATCCAAAATACATTGGAAGAAGTATATCAGAGGGTGCAAAATGCTGCAGAGTTAGAGATGAGCCAGATTAGTATTCAAGATGTAATTGATGGAGTGCTAGAGAGTGAAAGATTGAAACAGAAGGCTGGTGGTGATGGTGAAGAACTTGATTAGAGGTATTGATCTAGATGCTGCCGGTCGATGCAAACATTACCACAAAGATGTAGATATTGCGGCCTTGAAATGTAGTCAATGCGATGAATATTATGCTTGTTATCAATGCCATGATAGTTTGGAAGATCATAAATTTGTAGCAAGCAATAAAGATGATTATCCTGTGATGTGTGGCGTGTGTCGACATTTATTGACCTTTGACGAATATACAAGTGGTGAATGTCCTAATTGTCATCATGGGTTTAATCCGCGATGTAAATTGCATTATGAAATATATTTTGAAGATTAAGATCATTTTTAGTTAGTTAAAAGATACTAATTGTCTTTGATTAAGCTTAAATATTAAATACAATAATCATTAAGATAGCTTAAAATCATGTTGTGATAAGCATGAGTTTTAGGCTATTTTTTGTGCTTTCGTCTCGATTTTCTTTCTCAATAGGGAAATAACTTGTAGGTAGAATAGTTTAATGGTTTAATTTGATTAAACAAAGAGAAAGTGTAGGTAGATAATGAAAGCAGCATACATTGAACATTATGGACAAGAAAAGTTAACTTTAGGTCAACTACCTAAACCTAAGATTACTTCAGCTAAACAAGTTTTAGTCAAAGTTCTTAAAGCAAGTGTTAATCCAGTTGACCTGAAAATTCAATCTGGAAAATTACGTCCGTTATTACATTTTCCAATGCCACTTATTTTGGGTAATGATTATGTGGGAATTGTTGAAGATATCGGAGAAGAAGTTAAATCAGTAGAAATTGGGCAATTAGTATTTGGACGCATCAGCAAGAAACAAATTGGAACTTTTTGTGAATATTTAGTTGATGAAGAAAATAATCTTGCTGCAGTCCCATCAGCATTGACACTCCAAGAAGCAGCAGGGTTGCCATTAGTTGGTTTAACTGCTTATCAAGCACTATTCGAGAAAATGAAAGCTAAGAGTGGACAATCGATATTAATTCATGCAGGAGCTGGAGGAGTAGGAAGCTTGTTAATTCAATTGGCTAAGATGCAGGGCCTGACAGTTATTACTACTGCAAGTCAACGAAATAATGCTTGGCTGTATTCTCTAGGAGCTGATCAAGTTATAGATTATCATAAAAATGATTTTACTGAAGTTTGCCCGCCGGTTGATTATGTTTTTGACACTATTGGACAAGAAACATTATTGCGCTCTTTTAAGGTAGTTAAGCCAGGCGGGAAAGTAGTATCTGTTTCAGGATTACCAGATGAAAAATTCGCTAAAGACTATGGTTTAAATATAATTTGGCAAAAGTTATTTAAGTTAGGTAGTTACAAGATAAGGAAAGCTAGTCAAAAAGCTAAAGCAGATTATGAGTTTCTATTCATGCATCCTGATGGAAAACAATTAGAGAAATTAGATGAATTAGTTGCAGATAAGGAATTGGAAGTCAGACTTGATAAAGAATTTGCCTTTAATGATTTACAAGCGGCTTGTGATTATGTAGCGACTGGCCACGCTAATGGTAAAGTGATTATAGATGTAGTGGGATAAGATAAAAATTCGCACAATAAAAAGCAAGTAATCGATTTGTATTTAAACAAATTAATTACTTGCTTATTTTTATTCTTCTGCAGCTGTAGTAGGTTGTTCAGGAACATTGTCACCAGCATTGCCAGAATTGCCGGAATCATTGTTGGCATCTCCATCATCTGAAGGAGCAGGATTTGAATCAGTTGGAGTGCTTGCTCCGCTACCAGATCCACTGCCACTACCTCCACCTTGAGGAGCAGTATACCCGCCATAGTAGTAACTAGATGCTGGTGCTTGATATGTTGTAGTATTACCTTGACTTGTATTTTGTTGATTTGATGATGTGTCTTGTGTATCATCGCTTGATGAAACTGAACTTGAGTCAGTTGATTCAGATACACTTGAACTTACAGAACTGCTTTGTTCAGAACTGCTAGAACTTTCCTTTTTCTTTTTCTTCTTTTTATGTTTTTTCTTTTTAGCAGCTTCAGCCTTATCATGTGCTTCTTTTTTAGCCTTTTTAATGCTTTCTGCTTTTCGAGAACTTGCTTTATAAGAAAATAAACTTTCGTTAGAGGATTTACTTGATGACGTTATTGAACAAGCTCCTAGCGTCATTAATGGAAGCACAGAAAGAACAAAAATGCTTATTTTTCTCATTTATGTATATCTTCTTTTTTAGTACAGCTTTTAGCGACATCAGATTGCTGGTCGAAATATCTCACATTTAATACTATCTTATAATATTAAAACGGTCAACATTAAGAATAGTAGTAATTTAGCAAATATTTTTGACTTAATAAAATCTGGTGGAAATTATGATTTGGTGTGATAAAATAAATTCGTCAAATATGAATTGTTTAGTGGGGGAAAACTATGAGAAAGTTCTTTTTAAGAAGACGAAATATTAAGATTAGTGAAGAAAATATCGCTGAGTATCATAGAAGAACTGAAGAGATGCAGAAGAAACGTCATTCTTATTTGAAACAAAGATTAGAAGCTTTAAATGACGGAATAATTGCAATTATTATTACGATTATGGTGTTAGAGGTGCCATTGCCTAATGGGCAAAATATAGCATCTTATTACAATTTTTTAGGTAGTCTATCTGTGTTTTTGGTAAGTTTCTTCGTTGTAGCTAATTTTTGGTACGAATTAGGACAATCATTGGCGTTGGTTGATGAGATTGATAAAGGAATAATCATTTTTGATTTTGTTTTTCTGGCAACTTTATCATTATTACCGATACTAACAAAATGGATGATGCATAATCCTAGTCAGTTAGCAGTGGTTAATTATGGGATAGTCTACATGGTCGCTAATTTACTTAAAACATGGTTAGCTCATAGCCAATTTCGAAAAGTACTAGGAGCCAAAAATAATATTTCTGAAATGATGACTAAAGTGATTATTGGTCGCTTTGTATTAACAGCAATATTTAATTTACTTCTGATAGTAGCTGCCTATTTCTATCCTCAAATTACTTTATATGCATACTTAGCTTTGCCAATTATTGATTTCTTTTTTCCAGAAGACAAAGCTCCTCAAAAAAAGTTCTAGCATTTTGTTAGAACTTTTTTTGTTACATTTTAGTTCTTGCCAACGTATATTATAGGACGTCCAAATAGACCAAAACGAAATGGCAGGAATTTAATATGAAAAACTTTGAACCCAATCGGGCATTTAATACAGAAGTCGCAGCAGCTTTAGGAATTTATCAAGCAATTTTGATTCAACAAATTCGCTATTGGCAAGAGAAGTCAACACATGAAATCGATGGAAGAAAATGGATTTATAATACTTATCAAGATTGGTCCAAGCAGCTTACATTTATTTCAGAGCGGACCATTAGGAGAGAACTAAAGAAACTAGCTGAATTAAAGATTGTTAGAGTTGCGAAATACAATATTTCAAAATTTAATCATACAAAGTGGTATTCACTAGATGAGGAGAAGCTACAAGAATATTTAGACAATAAAATACCTGAATGTCGAAATGGACAAATTGGACAGGTAGAGTGTCCTAAGGAAGATAATGGAAATGGAAAATCTGGCCAGTTCAGAACTGGACAAGTTAACCACTTCAAAGACAATAAAGTACCTAAGAATACATCATTAAATAATCAACAAAAGATAAAGGAGATCCTGGAATGTTTCAAAGAAGTTACCGGGCAGGTGTTTGATAAAGATAAATGGGGAATAAAATTGATTAAAGAAAGACTAGCAGCTGGAAATGATGTAGAACAATGTAAAAGCATGATAGTTTTGAAAGCTAAGCAGTGGAAAGGAACACATGTTGAAAAATTTGTCCGTCCCCGAACATTGTTTGGTGATAATTTCAGTAAATATTATGCTGAATGTTATGCATATCATCGTGAAAACAACTATTTTGTTGATGACAAAGAAGAAAACATTGATCGAGACAAACTAAATCAAGAAATAGATATGCTTTTAGCCAAGATTTGAGTGTTACAACAATACTATTTTTTTCGTATATATCAGTGAGAGGAGGATTTTGGAAAAGAAGGGGGATTTTCAATGAAATTAATCTTAACGAAATTAACATTTTGTGGCTGGATTTTAGGTTTTAAGCAAAAAGTAAGCTTTGAAAGAACTACGATTGAAAAAGAACCTGAATATAAAACAAATAGAAGTGAGTGACAGACTTCTTGAATAATTAATATAAACAGGATTTAGAGTAAGTAGGAATTCGCTTTCATACTTACTCTTTATATATTTATAAATTGTGATAAGATGTAGTTAGAAGCTAATATGGGGAGGTTTTTAACTATGAATGAAATTGAATTAGCCCATGTAAATGATGTTGACAGATGCTTGAAAATTATTAATAGTGGTAAGAAATTTCAAAATGATCAGGGATTTGTTGAATGGACAGATGATTATCCTAATCGTGAAAGTATATTGGAAGATATTCTAGCTAATAAGGGATTTGTGTTGCGTGTAGATGGTATCATTGCCGGCTATTTACGAATAGATTTTACAGGCATGCCATATTATAAGGAAATATTGGGAGATTGGCATACGGAAGAACCCTACGCAACAATTCATAGTTTTGCAATAGCAGAAGAATATCGTAATCAAGGCCTAGCAAGCATTGCTTTGGAATTGGTGGAAAGATTGACATATGCTTGCCAAATCTATGGAGTTAGATTAGATACAGCTCTTGAAAATGAACGAATGAAACATATTTTGAAGAAGAATAATTATCAAATATGCGGAAAAGTTAATTTTAAGGGTGCAGATAGAGTGGCCTTTGATAAGGTATTGAAAGAAAGATTTTAATAAGATCCAATCTTATACTTTATACGAAAAAGGATTGAAGAAAATGAGGAAAAAATACTTAGTTACAGGGGGAGCTGGGTTTATCGGTTCAAACCTAATTGAAAAAATCATTTCACAAGGAGATGAAGTTGTTGTTGTAGGTAGGCATCTACCATCTGAGTGCAAAGAAGATGATAATAATTTAAAAGATAATATTACTTTTTATCAGGCTGACGTTACTGATTATGAGTTTATGGAACAGTTATTAATCAAAGAAAAATTTGATTATATTGTATTGTTAGCTGCAGTTATTAGTATTTCTGGTACAATAGCTGAGCCTCTTAGCACACATTTTATTAACCAAGAAGCAATTTTATATATTTATGAAATCATTCGAAAAAACAAGTTAAAGGTAAAAAAGGTACTATTTACTTCCTCGTCAGCTGTATATGGGAACATTGCTGATACACCTAGGCGTGAAGATATGCCGGTAAGCCTTGAAAATCCTTATGCAATAGACAAATTTACAAGTGAAAGATATGCTATGTTTTATGAAAAAGTCTATGGTATTCCAACAGTTGCTGTGCGTTTCTTTAATGTATACGGGCCTAGGCAAAAAGCACAGGGGAAATCTGCAGGTGTATGTGCAATTATCTTAGACTGTTTGCTTAATGACAAGGAATTTAGATTAAATGGTGATGGAAAGCAAACACGTGATTATATGTATGTAACAGATGCAGTTGATGCTACTTTGATGTTACTGAAAGACCCCCAAATAAGTGGAAAAATCTTCAATGTTGCTTCTGGAAAATCGGTAAGTTTAATAGACTTAATAGTAGCTTTTGAAGAAATTACAGGTAAAAAGCTAAAAATTATACATAACAAGGGTTTGAAATTTGATACCAAAAATTCACTTGCGGATATCACGAAGCTTGAAAAAACCGGCTTCCTTCCTAAATATACGTTTGAATCAGGATTGAGACAATATGTAAAAGAAGAAAAACGCCGGTTGGGGTATAGTTAGTAAAGTAGGTTAACCTTTTCAATTAATTTATGATAGATACGTTGATTGAACCAAACTTCACTGACCTTAGAATCTAAGCTAGACAAATCAAGCCAAGCGATTTGACTATTTTCATCAGGCTTGATGCGCAATGGCATAGTAGTATCAGCTTCGAATAGGTAAGTAATGTTTAAATGTAAGTGCGAAGAAACATATTCTCCACGTTTTTCGTGTCCATCAACAGTTAGAACTTCAAGCGAGAAAATATCGTCTGATAAAAATTTAGCATCAGTTAGGCCACTTTCTTCTTGAATTTCTTTGAGAATTACTTGCTTTAAATTAGAGTTGCCATCAGCATGTCCTCCAAGCCAAGACCAAGATTGATAGATATTGTGATAAGCCATTAGAACTTCATTTTTATCATGGCTGATAATCCAAGCTGATACGGTAAAATGAGCTAATTTGTTTTTACGAGTAAAAATATCTTTGGCATTAGCAAGTTGGTCAATAATAAGCTGCTTATCTTGTTTTTCTTGTTCGTTAAAAGGAATATATGATTTAAGTTGAGACATTAAGTCATTCATAGTAAATCCACCTCCTGAAAGATTGCAAATCAATTATAGCATTTAAAGAGAATGAAAAGACAGTCGAGAATGACTGTCTTTTTTCTATGTTCTATTAAAATAGCAGAATTTGTTCACGAGATATTTGTGGCATTCTTCAAGAATTTCATCTGTATTCATCGAATCAATATCATCACAGAGAAAAACAAAAATTTCTTTAATAAGTTGGTAAAGCATTTCCTTGGTATAAATATCGCGAGGAATATCTTTTAATGTGCCGATATCAATGTAATCCGAAATCATAGAAATAGTTTTTTGTGCATCGAAATTTAGCAGATTTTCAACGGTATGCAAGAAATGAGCAGTAGCTTTTAAACTAGTTCTAAAACTTGTTTTCTGATTTAAAAAGGTAACGTAGCCCGATAAATCTTTGAATTTAAATGAGATGTCATGATGATTAGTATCCCAAATAGATTCAACTAGGTAAAGATTGATCCAAGTAGCAGGATGCTGAGAAGAACGAATGAAACAATGGGAGTCAGAAATAGCAGACGTATATGCCTGAAATTTATGATGTTTCTTGACCATCTCAGTAGTTAACTTGGTGAAACATATACCATTTATTTTATTAAATAGTGTTGTCGTTGAAAGTTTCGATAATATAATACCTTGGTTTTTATCAAAAATAATTGACTTATATTTTGAGTCATTATTATGAATATTGAAAGCAAAATAAGTAGAATTTCTATGAATTACATAGAAAGATCTATATTTTCCGATCTTCAATAATTTATCGATCGCAATCTCGCTATCAATATTAAACCAGTTACTGGTATATATCATATTTCCCCTCCTTTGAGTATTTTTTATATTTTATAAGTAAATAATCTATCAAAAAATCAATCATAAATCAATATTTTTTTATTTATTTGTAAAATTAATTTTAGCTTACGGAATTTCAGAAAAATGACGTCAAATTAATTAGGTATTGATAAGTATTAAATTATAAGACTGATAACGAATACATGGTAAAAAATCAAGAGTAAAATATTTTGCAACACATCCTGAAATGAATATTTTTGATGGGGTGCATGAATTTTAAGACCTATTTATTCTTAATGAGTACAAGGCGCCAGTACAAATTATTTTTAGAGGTGAAATAGTGAAACGAGGGTTTGAATACGCATTGAAGAATAACGGACTTATTTATGGAGTACTAGCACAGTTAAATTACAAGGTGGGGCATCCTGATTTTGAGGATATGTTTGAAGAAGCGAGAATTTTACTAGCAGAGATATATACCGAATATTATCGTAAAGAAAATGCTAAAGAGGAATGCGGAAGTTATATGTTTCAAAAACTAAAGTGGCGCTTATTGGATAAACTAAGGCAAAAGAAACGTAAGCAAGTAGAAGTGTGTTTTAGTCAGTTAGCCAATGAGAATGATGAATTACCCCAAATAGAAGAAATTATCGAAACTGGGGATAACATTGAGATTAGCGATGCTCTGTATCAGTTATATAAAAGATGTACTGATAATGAAAAAATGTTGTTGAGCTATTATAGTGTAGGGATAACTAAGACTACAGAAATTGCAAAGCTGATGGGAAAATCACGAATGACAATTAATCGCTGGAGAAAAAGCATCCAAGAAAAATATTTAGAATTAAATAATGAAAAATAAAAATGCATGTTACAAATGGACAAAAAATTACGTATATATCTATGTAAGCTTCAAAATGAGCTTAACAATAATTTAAAGGAGGCCGTTAAAATGGCAAAAGAAGTTAAGAAATCTGTATTATACATTTATGGTACCAAGGAAGATGGAGATACGCGTCGTCGTTCCTACCATAATTTAGTGAATAATGTCGGTGCTGAAAAGTTATCTGCATTTGGAAAAATTATTGGTGAATTATCTGGAGAAGAAACTCAAGATATTGAAATTGTCGAAACTAGCATGGTTAAGGATTAATTAAGGAGGAATTTAAATGAAAGTTAGAGCATTAAATCTTGGATTCAAAGCAGCAGATGGAAAACATCATACATTAAAATTAAATAACGTATCTACAAATCTTGACGAAGGTAAACTTCGAGAAGCGATGAATAAGTTAGTTGAATTAGATATGTTTCAAGATAAATTTGGAACAAAGTTATATGCAGAGGCAGTTAGTGCGAAGTATGTTGATACAGAAACTCAAACAGTTTTTACAGTTGAAGACTAAATGAAACTTAAATAAGCAATAAGGCATGTCAGAAATGATATGTCTTTTTAACGTTGAAATAAATTTATTTAATGATATAATCTTAAGTATAGAACATACGTTTGTTACGAAGGAAACTTATGCCAAATTATGTCATTGTAAGAAACAAAGATGAAAAGCCAATGGAATATTATCGACAAAAGACGAAGACATTTGTTGGAAGTCTTCAAAGTGCTAGTAAATGGAACAGTAAAAAATGGCACAACCAGCTTATGATAAATTAATCAAAAATGGTGAAAAGAACTTAGAAATAGTAGATAGCGATAAAGATAAGCAGGAAGTCATGAATATGTTGCTAGGTGGTGATGAAAGTACTGGCTCGCAACATGCGATGGATGCTTTAGATAAAATAAAAGAAGTAACAAGTCCTAGAAGTTATCAGTATCGCAATCCAAAACTCAAACAAAAGTATAGTAAGTTATTACAATCCAAACAAATAAAGACTATTGAAAAAATAATTAAGCGTGTTTGGAAGCTGGTAAAATAAGGAATTCTAGAACTTTATATATTTTTTCGAACATATTTTTGATAAAAATACTGGACAGAACAATCGAACGTATGTATTATAAGTTACATAAAGAATGTACGTTCGAGAATAAAGTAAAGGTGAGATTAATATGAATCGAGTATATGAAGGAATACAATTTGCAACAGTAACAATCACATTATCAGCAGTAATTACATTGATCACGTTATTCGTTACACCATCTGTATGGCAACTAATGTTGTTAATTACAGGAGAAGTTATCGTCATTAATGCTGCTTACTTGATATTTGTATTGGTATTACTAGGACTTAAGAACTTATTAGATTATTGGGAAAAGAATCAAAATAGATTTAAATCAGATAAATCTAAATTCAAATATTTAAATTAAATTTTTTCTATTGACTATTAGTAATTGATTTGTTAATATTTTAGTGTTGTATTTGTGCATATCACATCTGCAACCGCACGTTTTAAGTTTAAGTATCTCTTTAGAGGTCACTACATTACGGCGAGTCTAAGTATTTTAAGAGGAGGTGCACATAGATGTACGCAATTATTAAAACAGGTGGCAAGCAACTTAAAGTTGAAGCTGGTCAAACAATTTACGTAGAAAAGCTTGATGCAAAAGAAGGCGACAAGGTAACTTTTGACAAAGTTGTTTTTGTTGGTGGCGATAAGACAGTTATCGGTACTCCTTTTGTTGAAGGTGCTACAGTTGAAGCTACAGTTGAAAAACAAGGTCGTGCTAAGAAAGTTGTTACTTTCAAGTACAAGCCTAAGAAGCATCAACACACAAAGCAAGGTCATCGTCAACCATACACAAAGGTTGTTATTGACGCTATCAATGCTTAATTTGTCTAAAAGGTTGGTATTAGAATGATTAGAGCAAGATTTTTATATCGTGATAAGTTAATTTCTGGCTTTGAAATGCGTGGTCATGCTGATTCCGGCGAATATGGACAAGATATCGTTTGTTCAGCTGTTTCAGTGTTAGCTATAAATACAGTTAATAGTCTTGAGAAACTTGCTAACGCCGATTTGAATATCGTTTCTGATGATGAAAATGGCGGACTGTTAGAAGTACATGTTAGTGAGAACTTTCTTTCAAATGAAAGTGTAAAGTTATTATTAGCTAGTTTAAAACTAGGACTTGAAGATGTTGAAAAAATGTACGGTGATTTTATAAAAATCGAGAATAATTAATTATTAGGAGGTGCAATCATTATGTTAATGAATTTACAATTCTTCGCTCATAAAAAGGGTGGTGGTTCCACAGCTAACGGCCGTGATTCACAATCTAAGCGTTTAGGTGCTAAGAGTGCTGACGGACAAGTTGTTACAGGTGGTTCTATCTTATACCGTCAACGTGGTACACGTATTTACCCAGGTGTTAACGTTGGTATGGGTGGCGATAACACATTATTTGCAAAAGTTGCAGGTGTTGTTAAGTTCGAACGTAAAGGACGCGACAAGAAACAAGTTTCTGTTTACCCTGTTGCTGAATAATATATAGTTTAAAAACGTCTTAAATCCTTGATAGGTAAGGATTTAAGACGTTTTTTTGTTGTGCTGTTTTCTTAAAGTGTGATATATAACTTTAAACTAAATTTACCATTGTTTATTTTGATCATAGTCGGGAAAGTCGTCCTGACCATTATTCCAAGCATTGTCACGTTGAGAGACCCAATTTTTGAAATTTTCTGTTTCATTACCATTAGAGTCAATCATACCTTGACTTTTAGCCCAATCTATTTGTCCTTGCACCCAAGAGTCAGGATTCCCATAGACATCAGAACCTGGCGCATGATCCTGTCCAGGCATTACAGGATTTCCTTTTGGATCATATCCGCGTTCCATATTGATTTGACTTTGTGATTTAATAGGAGTAGAGGTTTGTGTTTGATAACTATCAGAATTTTGTTGTTGGGTTACTTGTTGCGAATTAGTAGCTGCAGCATTTTCAGAGGCTTCTTTTTCACTTTCTGCTTTTTTAGATTTACTCTGTGCTTTCTTGATAGATGATTCCTTTTTCTTCAACTCAGCTTTAGCTTTTTTGATAGATGATTCTTTAGCCTCCAACGAACTAGATTTAGAAGAATCAGAGCTAGCCTTATCATTTGAATTAGAGTTAGAACATGCCCCTAGTAAACTTAGTGATAGTAAAGAAATAGTTATAATATTAAATTTTCTCATAAAAAAAACTCCCAATTATAAATAGATATTAAACATTAATTATAGTAATACAAATTAGGGTAGTTTGTGAAGAAATAGCGGAGCTTATTAGTAAAAAACTATATAATATAGATATATGGGAACGCTTTTCATAATAATGGGGGAGATGAGTAATGAAAATTATTGATAAATTCTCGATTAAAACAATTACACTTTTAACAGTAGATGTGAAAATGTAAGGGTTGGTTATAAAGCTGAAATAGATGTTGATGGCGATCCTAATCATATGACTTTAGAAGAGGCGAAGAAAGTATATAAAGAAGGACGACCAATTAATTAATATTTTTATTTTAGAATCATTAAAATTAGGAGGTGAAAAAATGGATTTAAGACCTTATTGGGGTAAGAATGTTATAGTTACAGATGTTGATAATATTATTTATAGAGGTTTTGTTACTGCGGTAACCATTCCGGGAGATTCAGATGATAATTGCTATGAAATTGACTTAATATGAACAAAGCAATATAGAGATGGTTATTTTACTTTAACTGAATATGAAATAAAGTCTATTGAACTAGATCCTGATAAGGAAGATTTGTGTGAATCAAAATGAAAACACTAGATTTTAGTTTAGGATGTGATAACTGTGAAGTTAAACTATGTTTTCCTTTTTCTATCTGATCCTTTAGACTCAAGAATTCCAGATGTTGAATATGAAAAGGAATATAAAACAGCAAGCAAGTATTTTTCCGTAGGTTTGATAAATCAGGAACGATTATTTGAAGATAATGTAGTAACTACAACGTATAAAATTAGTAATGACGACATTATTATTTATCGTGGTTGGATGCTGAAACCTCAATTGTATGATAGATTAGTTACTTATGTTGAGAAGAATAGTGGACAGATGTTTACTAATTTGTCAGAGTATGAATATACACATCTAATTCCAAATTGGGTTAAGGACAATAGCAATCACGTAAAAACTAAATGGACAATAGATTTGTCAGATAAAAGCATAATAAAACTTCTCGAGGAATTTAATGGAGCTGTTACTATAAAAGATTTTGTAAAGAGCAGAAAATATGAATGGGATGATGCTTTTTATATTCCTGATGTTTCTGATACTAAGAATGCACTGCGAGTTATCCATAACTTTATTAATAGACAGGGTAGTGAGCTAATTGGAGGATTAGTAATTCGTGATTTTATTGAGTTAAAAAATATAGGCAGACATCCTAAAAGTCATACGCCAATTTTTGAAGAATACCGAGTGTTTTATATAGGTAATGAGCCACTTGTAGTTATTAATTATTGGAATGATAGAAAAATTAATCTTTCTACAGAAGATAAAAAAGTCATTATGAATGCTCCTAAAGAGGTTAAAGCAAAATTTTATACAATTGATTTTGCAAGGAAGTCTAATGGGAAGTTGGTTATCATGGAAATGGGGGATGGACAAGTTTCAGGACTTCAAGGATTTGATGAACAAAAATTTTATGATTTATTATGGGAAAATTTACCTGAGAGTAGAGCTTAATGTCAGATTTAAGAGACAAAGTAGAAAAAATAAATTACTCAGAGTTTCTAAATCATCTTTACAACTAATAACTAAAAATCCCACTTTTTGAAACAATTCTTTCAAAAAGCGGGATTATTTTTTGCGTCTTTCTTTAAAGGGAACACTAGATAGATTAAACCAGAAGGGATAGCTAGTAGTTTTGAAGAAAATGTCAAAATACTGGCTACCATGTTCTTCACCATCAATCTGTAGAAATTCCAATGATTTAATAGTTAAATGAATTTGATCATCTTTGAAGCGATGGAATGACTTCAAATTAAGTTGTTTATGAAAATATAAACTTACAATCAACATAAAGAAACGGATGAAATTCATATTTTCAGTGACGATCAAGTCAAGTTTCTTATCTTTAATGTTAGCTTGAGGAGAGAGTGAAACATCTCCTTCAAAATAAGGATGATTAGCAACATTCATGATATAGACATGTTTGAAAAATCTATAGGAGTCACTAACTCTAACCGTAGCCGAAAAAGGTTCTTGATTATAATAAGCACTTATACTGCTAGTAAGGAATGGAAGAAAACCTCGACGGAAGAATTTACGTTTCTTCTTACGATTATAAATACTTGTAATAAAAGCATCCATGCCTATACCAAAATTATTCAAGAAGTAACCTTGAGTGTTTCGTAAAGTTTCTTGGTAAGTACCAATTGTATAGTATATCTTGTCTGTTGTATTGATAACTTGCTTTAAAGCGACGACAGGATTGAGCGAAAGTCCAATTGCTTTGGCGAATCCATTTTCAATCCCGGCAGGAACTAGACCAATTGGTAGATCAAAGCGTTGTGCTTGCTTGATACCATTTAAAACATCGACCAAAGTTCCATTTCCGCCTACAACTAAGACGACAATTTTACTCTTTTTTCTTTCAGCTAAATCCAAAGTGAAATTTTTAGCAACTTCAACAGCATTTTCATTAACTTTTTTGTAAGTAAATTTGACTCCCTGTGTTACTAACTCTGAATGAATAGTTTGCCAGATTTGTTTAGCATTACCATTTTTGGCATATTCATTGACAATTACAAAGTATTCCAAGGTAATCCTCCTTTCTTAGAGTTTTGATTGCAAAAATATTTCATTCTTTATTATAATTTTACAAATAATTATCAACTATGCAATTATAACGAACAATCAACACAATTGACAAGTATAAAGAAGCGGTTACATACTAAATTTTCTTTAATCTTTAACTTTAAATTATCGCAATATAAGATAAAACAACATTCTCCGAGATTTGTTGATAGATTTTTTTGATTAAAAGGTGGTAGAATAAAAACAATAACTTTAAGAAAGGTGGCCTATATAACCATGCTTGATAACATGATTTTTAAGCAACTAATGAAACATTCTTTTACAATTCCAGTAGAGGTAACCTATCCTAATGGGAAAACTGAGAAATATGGTAATGGTGCCCCACAGGTAAAAATTAAAGTTAATGAAAAGATACCAGTAAAAGATTTACTGAGAAATGCTTCAATCACATTAGGTGAAGCATATATGGATAAGAAAATAGAAGTAAGTGGTTCTTTACAAGTGCTTATTAATTCAGCATATGAATCAGCAAACAGTTTCTTGAATAATAATAAGTTTAAACGTTTCTTACCAAAACAATCACATTCTGAAGAAAGTAGTAAGAATGATGTTCAAAGTCATTATGATTTGGGAAATGACTTCTATAAATTATGGCTTGATAAAACTATGACATATTCATGTGCTTATTTTGAAAAGCCAGATGATTCTTTAGAAGAAGCCCAAATGAATAAAGTTCATCATATCTTAAAGAAATTAGATCCAAAACCAGGTTCTAGTTTATTAGATATTGGTTGTGGTTGGGGAACATTAATGTTAACTGCCGCAAGGGAATATAATATGAATGTTGTTGGTATTACTTTAAGTGAAGAACAGTATAATGCAGTTAAACAACGTATTAAAGATGAAGGATTGGAAGATCAAGCTGAGGTACTTCTTGAAGACTACCGTGAACTTGATCATCTACCATTTGACTACATTACAAGTGTTGGTATGTTTGAACATGTTGGTGAAGAAAATCTAGGTGAATACTTCAATACAATTTCAAGATATTTGAAGAGTAATGGGGTAGCATTGATTCATGGTATTACTCGTCAACAAGGCGGAGCATATAATGGTTGGATTAATAAATACATTTTTCCAGGTGGCTACGTACCAGGTCTAAATGAAAATCTAACTCACATTATTGAATCTGGTATGCAAGTTGCTGATATAGAAATGTTGCGTCGTCATTATCAAAGAACTTTGGAAATGTGGACAGATAATTTCCATAAAGTATTGCCAGAAGTAAGAAAGATGCACGACGAAAGATTTATTCGTATGTGGGATTTATATCTTCAAGCTTGTGCAGCTTCATTTGAATCAGGAAATATTGATGTAATCCAATACTTGATTTCTAAAGGTCCAAGTGCTCGTACTTTACCAATGACAAGAGATTATATGTATAAAGATTAATCATGAAGTACTTTGAAATATTGTCTATTAGGCAGGTTTCAAAGTGCTTTTTAGTATGAATTCGATAGAAAAGGTCAAATTTAGTCAAAATTTAGTAACTTTAAAAATATTTTATAGTTTATCTTAAGGTAAATTCTTGACTATTATTGACCTTCTTTGTAATAATTATAGACAATGAGGGGTGATAGTGAATGGAACTCACTTGGATTGAAGAATTCAAGAAATATTTGTTAATTGAAAAACAATATTCAGACGAAACTTTGAAAGCTTATAGTGAAGATTTACAACATTTTGTTGATTTTATTGACGAAACTGGAGGCGCTAAATCTTTCAAGGAAATTGGTAGTAATGATGTTCATGCATATATGAGCTATCTATATGATAGATATGAAATGACATCAATTTCGAGAATGATTTCCAGCTTACGTGCATTCTACAATTTTTTAATCAAGAATGAATTAACAGATGAAAATCCCTTCGCTTATGTACAATTAAAGCGACATCCACGATCACTACCACGTTTTTTCTATGAAAAGGAAATGACCGCATTATTTGAAGCAACTGAAGGCGACACACAGATGTTGATCAGAGATAGAGCGTTGTTGGAGTCTTTGTATGGAACTGGAATGCGTGTCAGTGAATGTACAGGTTTAAAAATGGAAAATGTAGATTTGACTAATAAAAAGATGCTTCTACATGGGAAAGGTGATAAAGACAGATTAGTACCATTTGGAAGCTACTGTCAGGAAGCATTACAACGTTATTTTGAACAAACTCGTACACCTTTAATGGAAAAATATCATCGGGATCATGATTTAGTCTTTGTAAATCATTATGGAAATCCTTTAACTCCAGCTGGGGTAGCATATATCTTAAAACAGATAGTTAAGCGTAGCAGTCTACACACCAGCATTCATCCTCATGAGTTGCGACACACATTTGCGACACATTTGATGAGTAATGGTGCGGATTTACGTGCAGTACAAGAGTTACTAGGGCATAGTAGTTTATCTACTACTCAAATCTATACTCATGTAACACCGGAGCATTTACAAAGAGATTATCGAAAATTTTTCCCAAGAGCATAGAATTTAATTATTAGGAGCTGAAATTAATGACAACAATATGTGCAGTAAAACATAATGGAAAGACAGCGATTGCCGGCGATGGACAAGTTACTTTAGGTGAAAAAGTAATCATGAAAGGCAGTGCTAGAAAGGTACGTCGCATCTACAATGACAAAGTAGCAGTTGGATTTGCTGGTGGTGTAGCAGACGCAATTAACTTAGAAGAAAAATTTGAAAATAAGCTAAATGAATATAGTGGTAATTTGGAAAGAGCTGCCGTAGAATTAGCACAAGAATGGCGAGGCGATCGTACTCTACAAAAATTAGAGGCGATGTTAATCGTAATTGATAAAGATAATTTATTGATTGTATCTGGTTCTGGTGAAGTTATTGCCCCAGATAATGGTGTGCTAGCAATTGGTTCTGGTGGTAATTACGCTCAAGCAGCAGCTGTAGCTCTATCAGAATATTCCAAAGATATGTCAGCAGGTGAAATTGCCAAAGCTGCTTTGAATATCGCCGCAGATATAGATATCTTTACTAACCATAATATTATAGTTGAAGAATTAGCTTAGAAATGAGGAATTTATAAGATGAATGAAATAGATAAGACACCTAGACAGATTGTTGCTGAACTTGATAAATATGTTATTGGTCAAGACAGTGCTAAAAGAGCAATTGCGGTAGCTTTACGTAATAGATATCGTCGTATGCAATTACCAAAAGATATGCAAGAAGACATATCTCCTAAAAATCTTTTGATGATTGGACCTACTGGGGTTGGTAAAACGGAAATTGCACGTCGTTTAGCTAAAATAGTTAACGCACCATTTGTAAAAGTTGAAGCAACTAAATTTACAGAAGTTGGCTATGTTGGTCGTGACGTTGAATCTATGGCACGTGATTTAGTTGAAGTTGCATACCGTATGGAACAAAATGATGCTTTCAAGCAAGTTCGTGCTCAAGCTGCACAACAAGCTAACAAGCGTTTAGTTAAGTTGATCGTACCTGCTAAGAAGAAACAAGAAAATCCTAATCAATATCTTTTCAATGCTTTGAGAGATCTACAATCCGGTTCATTCCCTAACATGAATGGAAATGATATGGAAGAAGTAACTGAAGATGTTAGAAATGAACGTTTAAGTGTTGCTGAACAATTGAAACGTGGCTTGCTAGAAAATAATGAAGTTACAATTCAAGTGGATGATCCTTCAACACAATTCAATAATCAAAGTGGTATGTTAGGACAAATGGGGATTGATTTATCTTCATTAAGTTCAATGATGCCAACTAAGAAAGTTGAACGTACAATGACAGTGGCAGAAGCTAGAGAAATCTTGATTAAAGAAGAATCTGAAAAATTAGTTAACTCTGCAGATTTGGCTGATGCAGCAATTAAACGTGCTGAAAATACAGGAATCATCTTTATTGACGAAATTGATAAAATTGCTTCTAAATCTCAACAAAATGCAGGCCAAGTTTCACGTGAAGGTGTACAACGTGATATCTTACCAATTGTTGAAGGTTCTCAAATTTCAACTAAGTATGGCTTGGTTAAGACTGACCACATTTTATTCATTGGTTCTGGTGCTTTCCATGAAAGTAAGCCAAGTGATTTAATTGCCGAATTACAAGGTCGTTTCCCAATTCGTGTTGAATTAGAAGATCTATCAGTTGATGACTTTGTTAAAATTTTAACAGAACCAAACAACGCTTTGGTAAAACAATACATCGCGATGATTGGTACAGACAATATTGATGTAACATTTACAATCGAAGCTATCCATCGTATCGCTGAAGTAGCATATCAATTGAACCACGATACAGAAAATATTGGTGCACGTCGTTTGCATACTATTTTGGAAAAATTACTTGAAGATCTATTATTCGAAGGTCCAGATATGCAAATGGGTGACATCAAGATTACAGAAGCTTATGTAAATGATAAGATTGGATCAATTGTTGAAGATAAAGATTTGAGCCAATACATTTTGTAAGATTGGTATATGAATATTGCGAAAAGTATGCATTGATATGCATGCTTTTTTTGTTTTGAAGAGAAAGTTTGTGAGATTAAATAGAAAAGATTAAAAAATCTATAGCTCTTAACCCTAAATATAAAGCTTTATAAAAATGGTAGATAAAATCTCCGAACTCACAACAGGGTGCTTTTTAAATACCCAAAAATTAAAATTATGTCTATCTGCTTGTGATTGTATGTTGTTAAAAAATATGATAGAGTAGTAACATGTGTAGAGTTCAAGATAAAGGAGGACTCGTTTTCGATGTTATATAAATATAAAAAGGATTATCAAAAAATCGCGATGGGATTGTTGTCCTTTATCGCTGAATTGAAAGATATATCCAGATTACAATCAGAATTAAAATGGTATGATGCCGAAGATAATCGCAATCTTTATCTATGGAAAGATGATAGCAATGATTTTGTCGGGATTGTTGGGATTGAAGAAAATGATGATATTGTGATTGTACGTCATATTACGGTTTCTCCAGCAGTGAGAAATGAGGGCGTAAGTTTTAAGATCCTTGATGATCTCCAAAACTTATATTCAGAAAAGAAAATCATGGGAAACATTGAAACAACTAATTTAATTACAAAGTGGGAAATGAAAAATGGCTCAGGAAAATAAGCAAAACTCACGAACAGCTGAGCACTTAACGTTTAAATTGGATCAGTTTGAAGGTCCTTTAGATTTACTTTTACATTTAATTAAGCAAAATGAAATGGATATTTATGATATTCAGGTTGCAGAAATAACTTCTCAGTATATAGATTACCTTCATCAAATGCAAGATTTAAGGTTAGATATTGCTGGGGAGTATTTAGTTATTGCTGCAACTTTGTTAAATATCAAAAGCAAAATGTTATTGCCTGTTGAACAAGAACAACAAGTTGAAGAAGATTACGTCGATCCACGTGAAGATTTAGTGCAACAATTGGTTTCACACCAACTTTATCAAGAAGTTGCGGCTAAATTTCATGTAATGGAAAAACAACGAATGGAATTATTTTCCAGAGAACAGGCAGTTAATGAAGATGTAACCTATGAAGTTTCAGAAGGAACAACGATTGATTTACTACAAAAAGCCTTCGCAAAATTGATGGCTCGTAAAAAAGTAAAGAAAATCAAGAAAATTAAACGGAAAATTATTCCTGAACGTTATACAATTAAAGAAGAGATTGAAAATATTGAACATACACTCAAAATGCACAAAGGAACGATGAATTTTACTGATTTATTTGATTTTGACGGTGAGGTTGAAGTTGAAAAAGTTGTTACATCTTTTCTAGCATTATTGGAGTTGGTAAGAGTTGGTAGAGTAAGTGCGAGTCAGGAAGAAAATAATGGACCAATTCTAATGACATATGAAGGAAAGGCGGAGGAAGATGCTATCTAATCAAGCAAAAATTGAGAGTTTGCTATTTATTAGTGGAAATGAAGGGATAACATTAACCGAACTTTCTCAGATTACAGGAATTTTAAAGCCAGCTTTACATGAGCAGTTGGATAAATTAGCGGATAAGTATAAGCAAGATAGATCTTCGAGTTTACAACTTATTCATGCAGAGGAAAGATATAAGCTGGTGACCAAACCTGCTTTAGCTGAGTTGGTAAAGAAATACTTAAATAGTAATAATATTACAGAATTAACTGGAGCAGCCTTGGAAACTTTGGCAATTATTGCTTACAAACAACCAATTACTCGTATTGGTGTTGATGAAATTCGGGGTGTGCAATCTAGTTCAATGATTCAACGTTTACAACTACTAGAGTTAATTAAAGAAAATGGTCGTTTAGATGCTCCCGGAAGACCAATTCTTTACGTTACAACTGACAAGTTTTTGGATTACTTTGGTTTAGAGAGCCTAGATCAACTTCCAGAACTTGATGAAGAAAAACAAGAAGATGAAGAAATGGATTTAATGACTTTATTTGAACAAACGACAGGTTCAACGGAAGATGAGGAGGAAGAATAATGGCTGAACGATTACAAAAAGTTATGGCTAATGCTGGTGTAGCTTCACGTCGTGCAAGTGAAAAGCTAATCCAAGAAGGTCGTGTAATGGTTAATGGTGTTGTAGTAACTGAATTGGGAACTAAGGTTGAAAGTGACGACTCAATTTCAGTAGATGGTAAGCTTTTAAAGAAAGACGAAAAGAAAGTTTACTACTTACTTTATAAACCACGTGGAGTTATTTCAGCAGCTAAAGATAACAAGGGACGTGAAGTTGTAACAGACTACCTAAAAGATGTTCCTGAACGTTTGTATCCAGTAGGAAGATTAGATTATGATACTTCTGGATTACTAATCTTAACTAATGACGGTGATTTTGCTAATCAAATGATGCATCCTCGTTATAAGGTAGATAAGACTTATGTTGCTAAAGTTGAAGGACTGATTACACCTGATAGCATTAAAAAATTGCGTAATGGAGTAGTTATAGACGGAAAACCTACAAGTCGCGCTAGAGCTAAAATTCTCTCAAGAGATGCTAAAAAGAATACTTCAATAGTTTCATTGACAATTCATGAAGGACGTTATCATCAAGTTAAGAAAATGTTTGATGCAGTAGGACATAAAGTTCAAAAACTTTCACGAACAACTTATGGTACATTGACACTTGATGGTTTAACTTCAGGTGAATATCGTGAACTTTCACATAATGAAGTACGTGAACTTTTGAAACTTATAAATAATAAGTAAAAAAAGATTGATTATCGCTTACATTTATGATACTATATTGGTGTTGAAAAAATAATATAAAGTATAGGTGTCTTCAGAGGCAGGGTGAAATTCCCGACCGGCGGTGAAAGTCCGAGAGCTGCTATTGTATATAGTGGTTGAACTGGTTCGATTCCAGTACCGACAGTATAGTCTGGATAAAAGAAGATGAGCGATTATCAAGTAAATGAAATAACAAAAGCTCTGTTGATTCCTAATCAGCAGGGCTTTTTACTTATAATTACTCTAGTACTTGTGAAGAGACCTCAAGTGGAGGTTTTACTATGAGAAATGTTTCAATTAAAAGATATGCAATAATTGCATGTCTTGCCGCTATTTCATATTTACTAATGTTTATTTCATTCGCAGTTATCCCAATTGTGCCATATATGAAAGTAGACTTTGCGGATATTCCAATTCTATTAGGATTCTTCGTATTAGGTGTTAGTGGCGGTATTGAAATCGCAGTATTGAGATCAGTTCTATACTTTTTGATTACCGGTCCATCAATCGCAAGTTTGATTGGAATTGGAACTAATTTATTAGCTACATTAACAATTTGCTTGCCAATGTATTATATCTTACATGAAAAGCATGACTTGAAGAGATACATTATTGCGATTGTTGTATCAACTATCTCATTGACATTCTGGTTATCTATAGGTAACTGGTTAGTGATTACACCATTATACATGGCAGTGTTAGGTATGAAGTTAACCTTACCTTTAAGTCAATTAGTGTTATATGGAGTATTGCCATTTAATCTTATTAAAGGTGTAATTGTTGGGACAGTCTTCGTACTAGTTTATGCAAAGATTCATGTATGGTTGGACAACAAAGCAAACGAATTTCTTGCTGAAACAAAAACAAAATCAATCTAGAAAATGAATGTAGAGTCGTTAGGCATTTGTCTAGCGACTTTTTTACTTGGAAATAGACCTTAACTATAATTAAACCTATATTTATGGTAAACTAGGTTGTACTAATAGATTCGGAGTGATTATATTTTGGAAAGTTGGATATTTCTAGGGCTAATTTTATTGATTGCGTATCTGGGAAAGAATTCCTCGCTATTAATTGCAGGAGCAGTAGTAATAGTAATCAAGCTTTTCCCATTTCTATCGCAAAAATTATATCCAGTTATTCAAGCGAAGGGAATTAACTGGGGTGTAACAATCATTTCAGTTGCAATTTTAATTCCTATCGCTACTGGACAGATTCAATTTAAAGATTTGATTAATGCGATGAAAACTCCAGCTGGTTGGATTGCAGTTGTTTGTGGAATTTTAGTAGCAATTTTATCCAAACATGGAGTTAACTTGTTATCATCAACTCCACAAGTAACAGTAGCTTTAGTTATTGGGACAATTATTGGAGTAGTATTCTTGAAGGGTGTAGCTGCTGGGCCAGTTATTGCAGCCGGAATTACATATTATTTAGTTACACTTTTAAATTTGAGTTTTAGCTAATTATGGAGGAAAAAATGTTAGAAAATATCTTAGGTAGAGAAATTGTTGCGAAGGTAACAGATTTTAATGATAAATATATTTTTGCGCAAGTAGACGGTTTAACTTTTAGAATGGCACGTGATGAACTTTTAAAAGCACCTAAAGTTAATTCATCATTGAAAGGTTTTGCCTACATCAATGATAATCATCAGTTGCAGTTAACTAAGAAGGTTCCTAAAGTTCAGGTTGACAGATATGCTTGGGGAACGGTTGTCAGCAGCCGTAAGGACTTGGGTGTATTTGTTGATATTGGTTTACCTAATAAGGATATTGTAGTATCAGTTGATGATTTGCCAGAATTACCACAATTATGGCCACAAAAAGGTGATAAATTGATGATTGGCTTGTCAATTGATGCTAAAGATAGAATGTGGGGTAAATTGGCTACCCCTGAAATGTTCCAAACTATCAGTGGAATGGCCAAGAAGAATATGCAAAACAAGAATGTAACAGCTACGGTCTATCGTTTGAAATTAGTAGGAACTTTTGTAATAACAGATGACTACTATTTAGGCTTCATTCATCCATCTGAACGAGAAGTTGAACCACGTTTAGGCGAAGTTGTTAAAGCACGTGTAATCGGAGTAAAAGATGATGGTACATTAAATCTATCTACACGTCCACGAGCATATGAAGCAATTAGCGATGATTCACAAATGATATTGATGGCCTTACAACACACATCAGCTAAGCAATTACCATTTACAGACAAATCATCACCAGACGAAATTAAGGCCTACTTCGGTATTAGTAAAGGTCAATTTAAACGTGCAGTTGGTCATTTAATGAAAGCAGGTCTAGTTAAGCAAGTAGACGGATTCTTGATTTTAAATGAAAATTAGAGGTGAATGGCGATTAACAATATTTTAATGGACTATTTGCATTATTTGAAAGTTGAGCGTGGCTTATCAGAAAATACGATTAACAGCTATGGGATTGATCTCAAATTATTTTTAGAGTATTTAAGAGAAAATGAAATTCCATCTTTTAAGCAAGTAAATAAAGAAGTTATCGTCAACTATATGCAATCTGAGAAGAATAACAATAAAGCTAATTCCAGTATTTTACGTAGTGTTAGCAGTTTAAGAAAGTTCTTCCAGTACTTAGCGCAAGAAAAAATTATTGAAAAGGACCCAATGTTGTTAATTGATACACCAAAGAAGAAACAACATTTACCCCAAGTGCTAACTAAAGAAGAAGTTGAAAAATTATTGCGTTCACCTAATACTGGTCAGGTTTTAGGTTTAAGAGATCGGGTGATGCTGGAATTGATGTATGCCACTGGTCTGCGAATCAGTGAAATTATCAACTTGAAACTTGAAGATTTACATTTAACAATGGGGACACTTCAAACGTTAGGTAAGGGGCATAAAGAACGAATTGTCCCAGTAGGCGATGAAGCAATTAAATGGGTTAATCGTTATTTAGAAGAAGCTCGGCCTAAATTGTTGAAACAAAAGCGTAGTAATTATTTATTTTTGAACTTTCATGGAAATAACTTAACGCGTCAGGGTGTATGGAAAAATTTGAAGGCAGAAGTAAGAAAAGCTGGAATTCAAAAAAATATAACTCCACATACTTTACGTCATTCATTTGCGACTCACATTTTAGAAAATGGAGCAGATTTAAGAATTGTTCAAGAGCTATTAGGACATGCGGATATTTCAACAACACAGATCTATACGCATCTTTCAAATAAGCAATTGGCGGATATTTATAATCGTGCTCATCCTAGAGCATAAAAAAACAGGATTTGAAACTGGAAAATCAGATTTCAAATCCTGTTTTTATTATTAACTAATGTCCGGCTTGGTTACCGCCATTATTTCCAGCTGGTGTTGCTGGAGTGTTATTGTTTTGTGTATTGTTGTTACCACCTGTAGTAGTTGTTGCACTACTGTTAGCTGGTGTACTGCTTGCAGTAGAAGGACTGCTTTCGCTAGCACTACTGCTAGAATCACTACCAGAAGACTTTTCATCGCTAGAAGAAGTGCTACCGGAAGATTCTTTATCACTAGAAGAACTTGAAGAGCTAGATGAAGATTCATTGATTCCTGAAGAACTTCCTTTACCAGTGATTGTAGGAGCAGCTGAATCAGCTAGGTAAAGTTCACGTTGACCATTAATTGTTCTAGAGTAAACATTGCTTGGTTTAGTCCAGTCAGTATTTGAAACTCCTTGGGATAGGTAAGTCATCAACACTTTATAAATCTGTTGTGCCAGCTTGGAGTTATTCGGAACATAATTACCAGGTTCATACTGGTGATCATATCCAACCCAGACAGAAATGGAATAATGTTTAGTATATCCATCGAACCAAGAATCCATTGCTGCATCAGATGGGAATTGACCACTGACATCAGATGGATAAGCAGTTGTACCAGTTTTACCAGCTTGATATAAACCAGAAATATTAGCTGCAGTACCAGAACCATTGGATGAAGTAATAACTTGTTTCAACATATCAGTAATCATGTAAGCAGTTGAGGATTGCATTACACGTTTACCAGAGCTAGAGTAGTCATTTACTTGACCGTCTGCAGTTTCGATCTTATCAATGTAAGTTGGTTCATAGTAAGTACCACCGTTAGCAAAAGCAGCATAAGCAGCCGCATTTTGTAATGTTGATGCTGGAAGTCCGATACCATTTTGTAAGGACAAGCCCTTAGTATCATAACCAAGATTACTCAAGAATGACTTAGCCTTAGTCATACCAACTGCTTGTAGAGCTCTAATCGCAGGAACGTTTCGAGATTCAATTAAAGCTTGACGCATGGTAATTGTACCTTTGTAGCGATTATCAAAGTCATATAATTGAGTTGAAGTTCCAGGATAGTAGAATTTGGTATCCTTCAAAGCGTGGTAAGTAGCCCAATCTAGATATTCGATTGCTGGTGCGTAATCCATAACAGGCTTAGCTGTCGAACCACTAGAGCGGTCAGTTTGAACAGCACGGTTTAAACCATAAGTTACATCGCCAGTCTTACGTCCACCAATCTGAGCAATAACTTTACCATTATTAGGATCAACAACTGTTGTCGCAACTTGCATAGTATCGTTAGGGAAGGCTACATAGTAGTCAGTATTAACGATGTTATAAAGTTTCTTTTGTGCATCCATATCTAAATTGGTGTAAATCTTTAAGTTTCCAGAATAAGGATCATAGCCTTTTTCCTTAGCTTCAGCAATTACTTCTTTTAGATAGGAGTCAGAAATTTTTGCTTTTTGTGAAGTTGTGCTTTCTTGTTCATGTGTTTGGACAAGACCATCTGTTACATCCTCTTGCTTAGCTTCATTAGCTTGAGCTTGTGAGATCTTTTTATTAGCTACCATTGCATCTAAAACATCATTACGACGTTGAGTAGCTAATTTAGGACTCGAATATGGATTGTAAGTAGAAGGAGCGTTAGGAATACCTGCAATCATTGCAGTTTGTGCTAAATCAAGATTCTTTAATGATTTACCATAATAATACTTGGCTGCAGTTTCCATACCATAAGTGCCATATCCCATGAAAACTTTGTTAACGTAGAAAGTCAAAATTTGTTCCTTGGAATATTCTTTGTCCAATTGCATCGCTAACCAAGCTTCTTGTGACTTACGCTTGAGCGTTTGATCCGACTTCTTAGTTGAGAAGAAAGAAAGCTTGATTAACTGTTGGTCTAAAGTACTACCACCTTGCAGACCGGCGGAAGAACCAGTGACGTTTGAAAGGGCAGCAGACACGATACGAACAGGATCAACACCGTGATGCTTATAGAAACGTCTATCTTCAATGGAAACAACAGCATCCTTTAATTGTTGAGGAATGTCTTCCGTCTTTATGTAAGTACGATTCTCATTTCCAAGTGAAGTTATCTTATCACCATTAGCGTCGTAGATAACGGAATTACCGGCACTTGTAAGTTTGTTTTCTGAAAGTTCAGGGGCATTTTTAGCATAAACGAAAAATACCGTAGCTCCAATAACAAAAAGTGCCAAAAGTGCTGTTAAAGCGCCTAAAATAATCTTTTTGACTAAGCCACTATTTTTATTAGGCTTGCGAGGGTTATTTCGACTTTCTTCTTCGCGACGTTTTGCCACACGAGAAAGTCTAGAATTTTCATTACTATCCATTTTTATCTCCTTTAATAAAGTTTAATGAATTATGAATTAGCAATTAATAAGTCTACCCCCTTCAAGAAGGGAATTCTTGGAGAAATTGAGTAATTCAATTTATATCCAAGCTGTTCAATTTCTGCTTTAGGAATTGATTTACGTGACTTATCTTGTTCATCCCAGTACTTAAAAAGTAAATCAGCAGGTAAAATAAATAACTCGTCAGTCTTAGTAAACTTAACAATAGTAAAACAAATTCCTCCTTGCTTCTGGCAGGCTCTCATGTGTTCAACCTGATGTGCATGAAAGTTGCGTAAAGGAAAAGAGGAAATATTAGTTGTTTCTTTAGCTTCAAAGTCGAGATATTTACCCTTATAAACACCGTTGTAGTCTGTTGTCGAAGCTTGCTTAAAGTAGGCTTCTTTAATAACAGCGGCGCTTCTCTTAGGATAATCAACACTAACGATTTGGATTGGTATCGGTTTCTTATGAATGACAGCAATCCCTTGACTCAAATAATATTGATTACTTTCATTGATTTCTTCTTCAAGTGACATTCCACGATTTCCATAAATTGTCTTAGAACGATTGTGATTGATGCTGCGATGATTTACCTTATTAACTAAACTAGGATGATTTTCATTTTTATGATAGTCGTAAGCACGACCATTCGGATAATGGAAAACCATTAATTCATCACGCTCCTATCCAACTAATTATACCAAGCCCGCCATGTATTAGCAAAATAATTATGTGTAACTTAGTTGTAACAAACGTTTAACATAAAGGGATATTTATTACTATAAATGTAAAAAAGATAGGCCCATTATAAGACCTATCTCATGAATAATATTTATTAAGCTTTTTTCTTTACAACATTTACAAATCCCGCTAAGATGCAAAGAACTGTAACTAAGAATGGGAAGATTGCAAATGGAATAAAGTCTAGTGGATTAACGCGTAGGGTGCCGGCGATAAATACACCACTAACACTCCAAGGAACGACAGCATTAATTGCAGCACCGGCATCATTGAGGACACGAGTAAGAGCTGTTCTAGGTAAATTGTGGTGATCAAAAGCTTCTTTAAAGGATTCGCCTGGTAAAATGATTGCAAGGTAATGTTCACCAACTAAAAGGTTAACACCGATACAAGTTAAAGCAGCAGAAATAGTTAAACCAACGATACCTTTGACAGATTCTTCAATCTTAGTGATAATCACACCGATGATGTTGAATTTGATTAAAAGTCCACCTAAAGCTAAAGCAAAAATAATTAATGCAAGTGAAGTAAGCATACTACTAATACCACCTTTTGAAAGAAGAAGGTTGATATTTTTGTTAGGTGTATGAGCAACGAATCCATTCATGATCAATTCAGTAATAGAATTAATGGAGATATTTGGATTATGAATCCAGCCTAGAATAACAGCAGATAAAGCACCTAGTCCTAATGAAGGAATTGCAGGAACTTTAAAGATAGCTAGGATGATCAACAAGATAACAGGTAACATAGTCCATGGTGAGATCCAGAAGTTATTTTGTAATTGATCAAGCATAACATTAATAGCGTGTAAGCTAGCTGGTTTTGGATGTAATCCCATAAGTGTGAAGAATATTAATGAGATAAACCAAGCTGGTAAATCAGTCCAAAGAAGCGATTTGATATGAGTGTAGATGTCAATTTCTCCGGTGCTAGCAGCTAAGTTGGTTGTTCCAGACAATGGTGAAATGTTAGAACCACAGAATGCGCCAGAAACAATTGCACCAGCTGTTAGACCAGGACTAAAGTGTAAAGTTGTACCAATACCGATAAAGGCAATTCCCATAGTAGAAACACTGGTAAATGAACTACCACAAGCAATTCCGACCAAGGTACAAACTAAGAAGACAGTAGGGAGGAAAAATTGAATAGAAATAATTTTAAATCCCCAGAACATAACAGTAGGAATGGTCCCTGAAAAGATCCAAGTAGCAATTAAAACCCCAATTGTTAAGAAAATTACAAGTGGATCAACCCCAGCACGTAAACCAGTACGCATACCGTCAATGATCGTGTCCCAAGTGAATCCACGTAAGCGACCGTAAACCATTAAAACAACAAAAGCGATTAATAATGGTGCTTGTGGTTCTTGATGTTGTCCAATAATTAGGAAACCTAAAATTCCTAGAATAATAGCTAAAACAATAATACTTTCCCCTAAGCCTAAAATAGGTTCACTTTTATTAATTAATTTCTTCATAATAATTTCTCCATTTCTTATAATAAAATATTAATCGTCACTGAAAAAATATTGATAATAATAATCCATACATCATCACTCCTTTTAAACAAAAAGCCCCACGACTGACTAATCAGCCGTGGGACGAAATTCTCGTGGTACCACCCAGTATTTATGCAATAACTTGCACCTCAATTGCTGTATCGTAAGCAAACGCAATTCTAATTTTGATGGTTGTAATTCATTAGAATACTATGGTTTAACTTGCAGCTACCGTTAACTCTCTTAGCCAGGGAGTATCTAACTACTGGGTTCCATTAGAATTATTAGAGATCTTTAATTTATAACTTAGGTTAATGCATGTAAAAACATTTGTCAACACATTTATTTGTTAAAATTCAAAATTATTCAAAGCTAACGGCTGGTCATTTAATATAAATAACTATATTGTAGAGTATATTTGAACTGGTAGAATAAGTAGTTGTGAGGTGAAAATATGAATTTATGGGTAACAGGTTATCGGAGCTATGAGTTGGGAGTTTTCAATTCAAAAGATAAAAAGGTAGAAGTAATCAAATATGCATTACAAAAGAAACTCCTTGAAAAACTTGATGAAGGTTTAGAATGGGTTATTACTGGAGCACAAATGGGAATTGAACAGTGGACTTGTGAAGTAGTAGCAGAAATGAAAAAAGAGTATCCAGAGCTTAAGTTAGCTATCATGATGCCTTACAGTGAATTTGCTGGAAATTGGAATGAAGCTAATCAGGAAAGTTTTTCAATACGTTGTTCGTTGGCAGATTTTGTAGGAGAAGTTAGTAAGGAAAAATACAAGAGTCCGATGCAACTTAAAAATTATCAAAACTTTATGTTAGATCATACGGATCAGGCGATGTTAATCTATGATCCTGAACACGAAAGTAAGACAAAGTACGACTATGAAATGATAAAGAAGTATAGCGAACAAGAAGATTATCCATATGATCTAGTGGATATGTATCAGCTCCAAGAATTTGCAGAAATGTATCAAGAAAAAGATAGTTTTTAAAAACGAAAATCACCCTTGTTAGTTCGGTTTTTGTGTAGTATAATCTCAAATAATAATATTTCAAGAGGATATACAGTTAAAATACGAATTATAGAAATGGGTGTTATAAATTTTGGAAAAGCAAAAACTTATTAAATTGATAGATGTCGCTGCAGGTCGTAAAAAAGCTGATTTAGTTTTAAAGAACGCAAAGATTGTAGATGTTTTTCAAGCTAAAATTTTAACAGGAGATATTGCTATTTCTGACGGATACATCGCCGGAATTGGTGAAAGCTATCAAGGTGTAGAAGAACGTAATTACACAGGTAAGTATGTTGCACCAGGTTTCATTGAAGCTCATATTCATATCGAGTCATCCTATGTTTCTCCAGAAGAATTTAGTCGAGTTTTTATTCCAAGAGGAACGACAACCATCTTGGCTGATCCTCATGAAATCGTAAACGTTGCCGGATTAAAAGGTTTAGATTATATGGTAAATGCTGCAAAGAACGCAAAGATGGATATTCGCTACATGATGCCACCATGTGTTCCAGCAACTAATTTTGAAACTTCAGGTGCAGATTTATATGCTGATGATATGGAAGATGCACTAAAGACAGGTGAAGTTGATGGCTTAGCAGAACTAATGAATTTCCCAGGAGTTATTAATGCTGAAGATAAGATGATTGATGAAATTCTTATGGCTAAAAAGTATGGTGCTCGAATTGACGGGCATGCTCCTCAAGTAGTAGGAAAAGACTTAAATGCATATATTGCTGCTGGCCCAGCTAACGACCATGAATGTTCGACTTTAGAGGAAGCTGAAGAACGTTTAGCACGTGGAATGTATCTTTTATTACGTGAAGGTTCAGTTACACAAGATTTACGTAAGCTATTGCCAATTGTTAATACTGCTAATTCACGTCGTTGCTTGCTATCTGGCGATGATGTACAGGCAAAAACAGCGATTAATAAAGGACACTTGGATAATAGTATTAGAATATGTATTGATGAAGGCTTGAATCCAATTACTGCTATTCAAATGGCTACATTAAATCCAGCTGAATACTGTGGCTTGAATGATAGAGGAGCAATTGCACCTGGTCGTCGTGCAGATATGGTCGTTTTTGAAAGTTTAGAAGACTTTGCTGTTAAAGAAACTTATATTTTAGGTGAAAAGTTAAGTCAAGGAAATAAATATTTAGGTGAAGTTAACTACTATCCAATTGATAGTGTTGCATCTTCTATGCATGTTAAGGACTTTACACGCGAAAAACTTCAACTACATTTAAATAGTGACAAAGTTCGTGCAATCGGAGTAGTACCAGGTGAAGTTTTGACAACTGAAGAACATGTGACAGTAAAACGTGATGGCGATGGTAACTTTGTATACAACGATCAAGAAGATGTAACAAAGATTGTTGTTGTTGAACGTCACCAGAACACTGGAAATGTAAATGTGAACCTATTAAGTGGATATGGTATTAAAGCTGGAGCGATCGCAATTTCTATTGGACATGATTCACATAATATTATTGCTACTGGAACTAACGATGATGATATCTTCATGGCTGTTAACGAACTCATTAAGCAAGAAGGTGGGGCAGTCGTAGTTAAAGATGAGAAAGTTATTTCACGTATGGAATTGAAGATTGCAGGATTAATGTGCAATTTGCCAGCTGAGAAAATGATTGCGCAACAAGATGCACTTGATGAAGCTGTTCATGAAGAATTAGGTGTATCAGATAATGTTAACCCAGTAATGACTTTGAGTTTCATGCCATTAGCAGTAATTCCAAAGTTAAAGATTACAGATAAAGGATTAGTTGACGTTGAAAAGAATGCTTTTGTCAGCAATGAGTTAGACTAAAATCAAATTATTTTAAAATATATCTTTCAATCAGCAAAAACGTATGCTATAATAGTTTTTGTTGATGCGGGTGTAGTTTAGTGGTAAAACCACAGCCTTCCAAGCTGTTGTCGCGAGTTCGATTCTCGTCACCCGCTTATATATGTGAGTATAGTCAGTAAGATTTTCTTGCTGGCTATTTTTTTATCATCAGTAATTTTAGTATAAATAAAAAAGTAGCTCTACTATATAGTAAAGCTACTTAAAAATAATCTTTATTAACAAAAGATACTATTCTTCTATTTCATAGGCTAAGTATTTATAAGCAAATTGGTATCCTAGTTTTTGTGCTAAACGCAAAGATATTTCAGTATGAGCATCCCAGCTTGGATATAGGCCTTGGTCAAAGCAAGTTATTATTAATTGAGAACAAGCAATTGTTGCTAATCCTCGTCTTTGAAAATCTGGATGTGTGGCAACTTCAATTTCAATTCCATTTTGATATGATGAAAAAGAACTAGCTCCCGCAACGATACTTTGGTCATTAACAATTACATAACCAAGTCCTAATTTTTTAAATTCATCATAGTTACTATAATTTCCTACCAAGTTAGTTGACCATTCTTTTTGTAAACATTGATCATATAAATTAGCATCAATTGAGTGCATTTGAAATTCTGGTGGTAGCTTTTCAATGTTTAATTGGAGTTTGGGTATATCAAATTTGGTATCTTTGAGGGTTGCATAACGCGTAAATTTTCTGACTTGATCACCACAATATTTCTCAATCATGTTAGCCCATTCTGTATTTTGGGGTACCATAATTAAATCAGAGCAAGCGTTGACGGCAGTAGTAATAAGGTTCAAATTAGGTTTTCCAGCAAAAAAAGCAAATGCTGAATTGATGCCTAGTATTGCTAATGCTGATTGAGGATTAGAATCATCATTAACAATAATTTGTCCCATAGTCCCATCTAAACATGACCAAATTATTGTTTGATTCCATCCAGTAAATAGGGAGTGAACCTTTTGCATAGTTTGTTCTTTCATAATTTTTGTATCCTTTCTGAATCTTTTTGTGTCTGTAATTTGGAACTTAATATTTTGATTGCAAAATTCTCTATTATAATAGATTATCAGATTGTTTTGTTTATAAATCAACATCGCATCATTTTTTATAGTAGAAACTGTTATTATGCAATTATTATAACTTACTCATTCATTGACTACTTAATGAGTTTGACCATTACAAAATAATTTGATATTATACTTTAAGTGTGCATAAACTTTTAAAGAATTAATTGAAACCTTTAATATACACAACTTTAATAGTATAATTATGCCTGAGCAATAATTTAAAGTATTGCAGATAATGATCGTTAATACTTTGAAAATGGGTCAGGTTGACTAGCGATCTGGCTCGCCTTTTTGCTTATGTTAAATTATTTTGAGAGGTGCTGCTTTTGGAAAACTTTGATTATTTACAAATATTGGCTGGAGAACTTTACATAGCTCGTGATGTTGCCGAAGTATGTGATCCTCGCGAAGGACGTGAAATTACAAGGCAAATTAATCAAACTGATCGCAATGATAGAGAGAAGATCAAGCGTTTAGTTGGAAAGATTGTAGCACACAAAGATGATAATTACTGGATAACACCACCTGTATATGTTGATTATGGAAAACATATCACTGTGGGCAGCAATTTTTATTGTAATCTGGATTGCATTTTCCTTGATGTTAATAAAATTACAATTGGTGACAATGTTATGGTTGGACCAAGAGTGAGTTTCTACACAGCTGGTCATCCAACTGATGCAGAAATCAGAAATGAAGCGTTAGAATTTGGATTACCAATTACTGTAAAAGATAATGTCTGGATAGGTGGAAATGTTGTAATCCTACCAGGAGTAACAATCGGTAAAAATTCGATTGTCGCTGCTGGTGCGGTAGTTACAAAAGATGTACCTGACAATGTAATCGTTGGTGGAAATCCAGCTAGAGTTATTCGTGAAATAGGGGAAGCTGATAAGGCAAAGTGGGAACGAATGAAAGATACATATTATAGAAAGAAAAAAGAATTCGAGGAGAGATAATTTTGAATACAAGAAAAAATAGCTCAGATTTTCCTGTGCGTCGTTGGTATGGCGATGCTTTTGGAATTAGTGGAGCAGTCTTCTTATTAACATTATTACTAGTAATATTTAACGTAAAGGTATTTGTTAATTTTGAAGATAATATTACTGCTACTTTCCAATCTATGTTTGGTTTACCAAAAATGGATTATAGTGGTGGATTATTAAACGATATCATGACATTTGTGGCATCTTATTTCGATACTAAGCCAATTATTGCAATCACAATTGTAGTAGGTATTGTATTGATTTTAAGACGTCAAATCAAAATAGGTATTTGGTTGATGTATGTTGTAGCAAGTGGTGGCATTATAGGATTAGTTTTAAAAGCTTTGATCAAGCGTCCACGTCCACTTCATCATCTTCCAATTGATGATGGATATTCATTCCCAAGTGGACATTCTCTAGCAAGTACTTTATTGATTTGGGCAATCATCTTCGTTGTTCTTCCTTTAATCAAGAAGGAAAATGTTCGTAGAATTGTTGGATGGTTGTTAGTTCTATTGTGGGTATTAATCTTATTCTCTAGACTATACTTTGCAGCTCATCACTTTGGCGATGTCCTAGGTGGTGTAAGTTTCTCACTTGCTTGGTTATGGTTGAATATGGCGTTATATCCCAAGATTTTTATGAGAAATTAGAAATTTAATTCAGGGTATATTTTTAAGGATTCTAAGAAAGAATTTTTCTTGGGATCCTTTTTATTTTGGCCTCAATGTTTGCATAATAATTTTTAGAATTGCTTGTATGGTAAAATAGTAGCAGGAAGTAATATTTTATTGAATAATAGTAAACAATTATGAAAGGGGTTTATTATATGGACGATAAGTTAGTAAATTGGATTGCAGAGTTACAAAGCATCGCACAAGCTGGTTTAACTTATGGTAAAGATGTTTATGATCGTGAACGTTATCAACGTATTAGAGAAATCACTGCTGAAATGATGGCAGCCAAAACTGGACTTTCAGATGTTTATGATCGTGAACGTTATCAACGTATTAGAGAAATCACTGCTGAAATGATGGCAGCCAAAACTGGACTTTCATTGGAAAAAGTGACTGATTTGTTTTGTGGTGAAACTGGCTATCAAACACCTAAAGTAGATACAAGAGCAGCTATTTTTAAAGATAACAAGATATTACTTGTGCATGAGAGCGATGGTACTTGGTCTTTACCTGGTGGTTGGGTTGAATTCAACCTATCAATAAAAGAAAATACGATAAAAGAAATTCGTGAAGAAACAGGATTAGAGGCAACTGCAGAGAAAATAATTGCTATACATGACAGAAATAAGCATAATGTTCCTGAATATGTATATGGTGTCTGCAAGATTTTTGTTTTATGCCGAGTTCATGGTGGAGAATTTGTAGAGAATATCGAGACGACAGGTTTTGAATATTTTGCTGAGGATGAAATTCCTACTCTCGCTCTTGCCAAGAATAATGAAGAACAGGTAAAAATGTGTTTTCGTGCTTATAATGATCCAAATTGGGAAGTGGAGTTTGATTGATAAAAAATAATGAGAATTAATGAAAAAACTAATATTTGGGATGTCATGGATGTCTTTAATCGTAAATGGTGCATAGTTACTATGAAAGACGGTAGAAAAGAAAGATTGTATGTAGTAGATGTAGATTATGAAACATTTGGTTATGATATGATAATTTACAATTATACAGGCAGTGATTCATATGGTATCGATGATATTCCTTTTAGTAAGATTGATGAAATTGTAATAAATGGTGATTATTTATGAGTCAGCAGAGAGTTCTCTGTTGGCTTTTTTAATCCTCTTATAATAGATAAAAAAATTACCGTAATAAAGTAGTGCTCTATATAGTATAATAGTTTACAGTAAAATACTTTACACTTTTTATTAGGTTTAACAAAAGTCTACTGAAAAGGGGGAAATAGCTTTGGATTTGGAGAGAGATATTGAAGAAAAATTGATCAACCGCTTAACTCAAGGTGTCAGTCAGTGGACAAGAAGAGATGATATAAAAACTGTTAGTCAATTATGGGATAACTTTTTTAAGATACTTTCTAAAAATAATAAAGCTCAGTTACATGATCAACCATTAACTGAAAATGAAAAAAATACAATTCGTACACAGATTACAAAACCTAATTTCTATCAAGCAGCTAAGTTTATGGTAGGGGCAAATCGTCAAGTTAAATTCCATTTAAAACGTGAAGATTCGACTTTACCTGATGCTGACTTGACTATTTTAGATAATACTAATATAGCTGGTGGAACTTCTGTTTACGAAGTTGTTCATCAGATTCAATTAGCAAGAAAGTTTGAATTAGATCAAGATCGACGTTCAGATGTAACTTTGCTAATTAATGGTTTACCAATGATACATATTGAATTAAAGAAACCTAGTGAATCAATTATTAAGGCCTTTAATCAAATTCAAAAGTATATTAATGAAGCAAAATTTACAGATATTTTTTGCTTTATAAAAATGTTTGTTGTAAGTAATAAGACAATTACACGATACATTTCTGCAGGGCAAAGTTTGCGTGAAAAATTTTTAACTGCTTGGGTAGATGATAAGAATCAACGTGTTGATAATTATCTAGATTTTGCTAGAGAAGTTTTGTCGATACCACAAGCACATCATATGTTAGCTGATTACACAGTGTTAGATAATCAAGCAAAAAATATTATTCTATTGCGTCCTTATCAGATTCATGCTATCAAAGCTATTTTTAAGGCTTCACGTGAACAAAAATCTGGTTATATTTGGCATACAACAGGTTCGGGTAAGACCTTGACTTCATATAAGGTAGCTAGAAATTTACTGCAAATACCTTCCATACAAAAAACGGTATTCTTGATTGACCGTCAAGACTTGGATGTACAGACAGTAAGTGCATTTGAAGCTTATGCTTATAATGATACGATTAATGTTGATGATACTGACAATAGCTATGATTTGGCTAACCAATTAATTGATAACGAGAAAAAAGTTATTGTTACAACTAGACAAAAGTTACAAGCAATTTTTAGAAGAATTGATGAACAAAAAGATAACTTATCAAAGAAATATTTAAAACTGAAAGATGTAAAACTAGCTTTTGTAGTAGATGAATGTCATCGTGCAGTTACACCGTCACAAAAGAAAGAATTAGAAGGATTTTTCAAAAACTCATTGTGGTATGGATTTACAGGAACTCCAATTATGGATAAAAATGCACGTGCCGAAAATGGTAACGATGCTAGAACTACAAAAGGACTATATGGAGATCTATTGCACACTTATACGATTAAAAATGCGATAGCTGATAATGCGGTATTAGGATTTCAAATCACTAACATTGGTCAAGAAAACGTTGAAGATGAAGAAAATACTGAAAAATGGGACAAGCTTTATCTTAAGGATGTACATATGAAGGCTGTTGTTAAGAAGATTTTAAATTTAGCTTATGTTAAGCAAGGGCTAAAAGATGGGAATCGATACGCTGCTATTTTTACAACTTCATCAATTAAACAAGCTCAAAAATATTATCACATATTTAGAGACATCGCTAATGGCGAAAGTGAGATAAAAGTTCCTAAGGTAATTAAAGAAAAAGCAGTAGATTTTCCAAGAGTGGCGATAACATATTCAATCTCGCAAAATGAGAATGATTCAAAGGATAACCAAGATGACATGAAAGATTCACTCAAAGATTACAATGCAATGTTTGGGACTAACTTTGAGATGGGGCAAATTGATGCTTATAACCGAAATGTTAACGATAGACTTGCACGAAAATCTAAGCAGTATCAAGCTCCAAGCCAACAATTAGACATTGTTATTGTAGTTGATAGACTTTTGACAGGTTTTGATTCACCAACGTTATCAACGTTATATATTGATAGACGACCAATGAATCCACAAAATATGATTCAAGCTTTTTCACGTACTAATCGAATTTACGATAATACTAAGCAATGGGGACAGATTGTTACTTTCCAATACCCAGAAACTTATAAGAAGAAAATTGATGAAGCTATTCAACTTTATTCAAACGGAGCTGCCACATCTGATATAACTGCGCCAGTTTGGACAGAATCTCGGAAGAAATATATTGCAGCACGAAATGGAATAAATCAATATTTACTAGACAAAAAAGCATTAGACAGAATAGTTGATGCACCAATGGAAGAAATGAAAGCTTTTGCTAGAGATTTCCAAAAATTTGATAAGGCGTTTGTGGCAATTCAAACTTATGATGAATATTACAATCAAGATGAATTACCAGAAAAAGAAAGAATATCTATACCGGCATTAACTGATGAAGAGCTGGAGCATTTACAAGGTGTCTATTCTAATGTTATTGAAAAGATAAGAGTTGATGGTGGTGACGGAGGTAACCCTGATCCAGAATTCGACTGGGAATACGAATTAACACCAATCTACAATAACAAGATTGATGAACGCTATATTACTAATCTAATTCAAAATGTGGTATCTGATACTGATGAAAGTGAACTATTCCTTAACGAAAAAGATGTCGAAGAAATCGATGAAACTATCGATAATTTAGAAAAGATAAACAAACCAAAAGCAGATATAATCAGAAGTTTGTGGGACAAAGTTAAGCAAAATCCGCAAGAATATGCTGGAACTTCGATTAGTCAATTAGTAGAAGATTTGATTAACAAGGAAAACCATCGTTTGATGCAAGAATTTGCGGATAAATACAAAGTGGATTATAACGATCTACGTTATGTAATTAATAACTATGTTTCTGATGGAGACAGTACTCGTCAAAAGGGGATGGCAGAAATGATTGATAAGGAAGCTTATAAGAAATTTAAAGATGCCTATCCAGATACAGAATTGAAAACATTGTTGAAATGGAAGCATAAAATTCGTCAAGAAGTAGATACTTTCTACACAGACAAAATAAAACCATTAATGTATACAGAATAAGATAAAGGATGTAAAAAATGGCACAAGAACAAGAAGAAATTAATTTAGAAAATGCGTTATTTAATGCAGCTGATGTATTACGTTCCAAAATGGACGCTAATGAATACAAAAATTATCTATTAGGTACGATTTTCTATAAATATTTATCTGATAGCATGCTATATTATGTAGCTGAATTGTTAGAAGAAGAAAACGTTAGCCTAGAAGAAGCACAAAAATTATATGAAGAAAATCAAGATGACCCAGATTTGATTGATGAATTGAATCTTAAATTTAATTATGTGATAGATGCTAAGAATACTTATACAAATATTTTAAAAACTGTAAATAATCATACTTTCCAAATTAGTCAATTAGGCGATGCTTTTAATAGTATTGAAAGTCAAGGTAAGGAATTTGAAGGCTTATTTGATGATTATGATTTGTATTCTAAACGTTTAGGGAGTACTGCACAGAAACAATCTGATACAATTTCAGGTGTATTAAGTGCAATTGGTAAACTTGAAATTGTAAAGACTCCAGGTGATACTTTGGGCGATGCTTATGAATATCTAATTGGACAATTTGCATCTGAATCAGGTAAAAAAGCTGGTGAATTCTATACGCCACAACAAGTATCAGAATTATTAACAAGACTAACTTTAGTTAATAAAGATTATACAGACGGAATGACAGTATACGATCCAACAATGGGATCAGGTTCATTGTTATTAAACTTCCGTAAATATGTGGAACGTTCTGAGAGAATTACTTATTTCGGCCAAGAAATTAATACTTCAACATATAACTTGGCACGTATGAATATGATTTTGCATCATGTAGATATTGTTAATCAAAAGCTTAGAAATGGTGATACTCTTGATGAAGATTGGCCAATTGAGGAAATAACTAACTTTGATGCAGTTGTAATGAATCCACCATATTCTTACAAGTGGTCTGCTAATGCTGGTTTTAAAGATGATCCACGTTTTTCCGCCTATGGAGTTTTGCCGCCAAAATCTAAAGCTGACTATGCTTTCTTGTTACATGGGTATTATCATTTGAAACATAGTGGGGTAATGGCCATTGTTTTACCTCATGGAATATTATTCAGAGGGGCAGCAGAAGGTAAAATCAGAAAGAAATTGTTAGAAAATGGGGCAATAGACGCGGTTATCGGTTTACCAGCTAACTTGTTCTATAACACAAGTATTCCAACTACGATTGTCGTTTTGAAGAAAGATAAGCAAGATCGCGATGTATTATTCATTGATGCTTCAAAAGATTTTGAAAAAGTTAAGACACAAAACGAACTACGTGACGAAGATGTAGAAAAAATTCTTACAACATATAAAGAGCGTAAAGACATTGATAAGTATGCCCACTTAGCTAGTTTTGATGAGATTAAAGAAAATGAATTTAACTTAAATATTCCACGTTATGTAGACACTTTTGAGCCTGAACCAGAAATTAATTTAGATGAAGTTTCAAAAGAATTAAGAGAAACGAATGAGAAAATCAAAGAAAATGAAATTGAATTAATTAGTATGCTAAAAGATTTAACTTCCAAAGATGAGAAGATTACGAAAGGCTTAAATGACTTCATAAGTGTCTTAGAAGAGGATGTGAAATAATGGCAAAAGAAGAAAAAAAGGCTCCAAAACTCCGATTTAATGGGTATACTAACGATTGGGAGCGTAAAAAGCTTGGGGATGTTGCAAATTCATATATAAATGGTGGTACT
>ERZ773076.89-NODE-89-length-52311-cov-7.987485_pt1 | contig 52311 bp, 50 predicted proteins | sample MGYA00580613_ERZ773076 | MGnify/ENA primary metagenome ERZ773076 (study PRJEB29015, sample SAMEA2738005) | human oral metagenome | biome: human oral; feature: human-associated habitat; material: dental | place: China | collected 2057 ...
ATCCTTGCTCATTGCGTATATTTGTGTTGACGAAACCACGCTTAGTCATCGCCTCATCAAATGTTTTGTTCATATAAAGCAAATCTATAAACCACCCAAACAGAAAATAGTTCATGGTGATACAGCGTAAGAACATACCCTTGAGATTGCCTAAATAAAAGCGATTAATAGGTAGTATAAAGCTACAGGCGGTGAGTATTTTGTAAGTTCTTCGGTCTTTCATAACGCATCACTAGCGGTCGTCTGTAGTACCCGCTGGACACGTTTGATTTCTATTAGGTACATTAGTCGTAATTACAGTTATATTGTCGCCGTCTTGCCGTATGTCGCTTACAATATATGCATCCCAACCAAGCCTATCGCTACAACTGGTCGCGCTGGCATTTGTAAATTGTTCTGTATGGTCTTGATTAGCCGCTGGTACTTTTTCATTTTCGTATTTAGCTGTTACGGCGTAACCTTTAGTCTTTAAGTCATGGAATACTACTAGTCCTTCTTTGCCTGCAAAGTCCGCTTTGTTGAGTACTGGTAATTTACCAACTTTTTGCGTGTTATCGGTGTTGTTTGCTGGTGGATTAGTGGCTGTATTGTTAGTTGTCGTAGTGTCTTGCGTCATTAATCCAATAATACCCAAGACAACCACCACGATAGCCCAGAACCACCACTTCTTAAAGATTTGTTTGCCTAGTATTTTGTCGTTTGTCATTGTTTACTCCTCTTGTTTAGCTTGTATTACCCTCACAAGAGTACCAAGCAAAAAAGGACACCGTGAGGTGTTCTAAGCCTTTATCACAACAAGTTTCCGCCTATTGTTTACACGGTGTCCTTTTCAGAAGCGGACACCGTACGGACAAATCCGTTACGGTTTCTTGCTGTGTATTAAAAGCTTAGAACTCTTTTATTATATCAAAAAGCCTATAGCATTTCATACACCAGAAAAACGTTAAATCTTACTGCGAGACATTATATTAAGTAGGTAGTATGGTGAACGAGAAAAAGACACGAACGTACAAGGAGCAAGAATTTATCTACCAATCCCAGATTAATGCAGTAAGTACTATATCTACGACTGTTCAAAAGGAGTTGGACTTACAACGCAGGATTTGATCAAAGAAAACGCAGCGTATCGCAAGGTTGTATTTAATTTCCATACTGAAGACAATTCCGTATTTGTTATAAAAATAAATCCACCATACGATATGACGGTGGATTTAAGCGAAAATACTATATGGTCGGGGTGAAAGGACTCGAACCTTCGACCTCACGGTCCCAAACCGCGCGCGCTAGCCAACTGCGCCACACCCCGAAAAGGCTGAACTAATTGCCTAGCTTGATTCTAGCATGGATCAGGCAAAAAATCCAGTTACCGTCATCCCAATTTCACTGTTCGCCGTAATGCCGCCTCGGCTAGTTGCATTGATACTGTACGAAGTTGCTCAATACCTTGAACAGATTCCATATCAGGCGGCTCTTTATATGCGCCGCCCGACTGGCATGCTATCATCGCGGCAACTATCGACGCTGTGCTATCGCTGTCGCCGCCGAGATTAACTGCTCTGTACACCGCCGCCTGCATATCACCGCCAGCCCCTAAGAATATATCGTAAGCAATCGCTAAAGTTTCCGGCACATAAAAACCATAGCCTGTACCCGATTTACCGGCAGCATAACGTTCGGCTAACTCCTCGTCGGTTTGGCACGGGTTATAGACTGCTCGATGTAGCAATTCGCTTTCCTTAGAAAAATCATTTACGGCTAGGGTTTGAATAAATCGATCAGCCGCTTCTGACACCGTTCGCCCTTCGAGCAAAGCGCTCAGCACCTCGCCATGCAGACGCGTGCATATACGCGCAATTTCGCTATTGTGCGTCATATTAGTAAGTAAATCATATTGTCCGCGGCGCGTTCGCCCATCAACTTCGCCCAAGACTTGCCAAACAACTAGCGGCGCCATTTTCATGACAACACCGTTGCCCGCCTTGTCTTTTTCGCCAGATTCGCGAGGCGAGACGCCGCTAATCATCCGCTCCATCGCCTTTATTGTGGAGCCGCCCCAGCCGCACGGCGCGCCCTCGGCTGTGCGCGGAGTCTGACGATAAGCTGCAACATGCCCAGCCGCTAAAGATTTAAGCGAAAAACCGCCAGTTCTTATGAGACTCTCAGCCACTGCCAGACTCAGCTGCGTATCATCACTGACCGTGCCGCGCGCGCTTCCTGGAAAAAACGGATGATCCGACGGCGCCTGCAATTCGGTAATTCTGCCGTAATTTTCAGATATTTGTTCTGCCGACATTGCCTCCACTGGTAAACCGGCAGCATCGCCGTAAGCAATAGCCGGCAATACTTCACAAGCAGCGTTATAGATACTTTCTTTGCGGCTAGCTGGTGTTTTCGCTTTGAGGCTACGCATTCACCGGCTCAATCTCCACCGAGCGAACTTCTTTGTTTTTTGGCAGCGCTGAATCTGCCGTGAATGTATAGACTAATAATTGCCCGAACGGCATTTCCACGTGCGCCATATCCGAGTCAGGAACTTGATCTAAATATTTTATTAACGCCCGAATAGAATTACCGTGCGCCACTAATAAAATATTTTCGCCAGCCTGTAATTTCGGTAAAATCTCAGATTGAAAATACGGTACAGCACGCGCATAAACGTCTTTCAGCGTTTCGCCGCCTGGCACTGGATAATCCCAACCCCGGCGAATGCCGTTAAAGGCTTCCTCGCCGATTTCGTCCTTAACTTCCCATTTATTCTTGCCAGTCAGGTCACCGTAATCGCGTTCATTCAATTCTACTGCCCGCACTACTGGCATATCTTCTGTTATGCCTGCACCTTTCAGCAGCGCGTCGAGCGTTTGATGCGTCCGCTTCAAAGCCGAAGTATATGCCTCGTCAAACGCCATACCTTTTAGCAATTCGCCCAGCCGCTCTGTGTCGGCTATACCCTTTTCCGTCAGGCCAACATCAGTCAGCCCCGTCCATTTGCCAAGCAAATTCCATTCGCTTTCACCGTGGCGGCTAATAACCAATTTTCCCATCTTTTTATCCTCCTTCTTAGCTGATGAATACATCGGCGTGATAGCAACTATTTTCTCGTCCTGCGAACCGGCGACCGTGCTAGTGATTTTAGTTTCAACATAACCGAACTCTTGCTTCGCCCATAGTTTCACCGCCCAAAGCAGCGGAAAATTAGCCTGAGCAACTTCCTCTTTACTTATGAAATAACTATCCTCGATTTCCGATTCTTGCAAACGAATATTAGCGAGTCTATCGTCAGGCAGCGCTGCCGCAAACACAAACTGGTGCGACAGATAATCTTCAGATTGGCGCGACGCAACCATCGCCAAGGTAAGCTCGCCTGGCGCCAGGCCGATATTGGCTTCCTCTTTAGCCTCGCGGACGGCAGCAGCCAGAGGCGATTCGCCAGCATCAACAACACCGCTAGGAAGCCCCCAGTTATCTCTGTAATTGGCTTTTAGGATTAGCAGCTGGCCTTTAGTATTTTCGATCAAAACTGCCGCGCTGGAGAAGCGAGCATCCAAACTAGCCATCCATTTCTGCCGCTGCTCTTTAGTATATTGCACCATTATTTCGCGTATTCAAATGCCCGCGTCTCGCGGATAACGTTAACTTTAATTTGTCCTGGATACTGCATGGTGCTTTCAATTTTAGTAGCAATGTCCCGCGATAGCTTAATTGCCGATAAATCGTCGATTTTCTTTGGATTAACAATTATACGCACTTCGCGGCCAGCTGAAATTGCATAGGCTTTATCAATTCCTTCAAAGCTAGTCGCCACATTCTCCAAGTCGCGCATTCGCTCGGCAAAGTTTTCAGCCGAAACATTGCGAGCACCCGGACGCGCGGCTGAAGCTGCATCGCATACGCGGACAATAATCGCCTCTGGCGTCGTTGCCTCGATGTCGTCATGGTGCGCTTCAATAGCATGTACAATCCGCTCGTCCATGCCGTACTTGCGGGCAAATTCCGCGCCAATATGATGATGTTTGCCTTCAATTTTATGCGTTACCGCCTTACCAACATCGTGCAGCAGCGTGGCAATTTTAGTAATGCGCACGTCGGCGCCGATTTCCTCGGCGATCATGCCGGCAATTTGCGCCATTTCCGTCGAGTGTTTCAAAACATTCTGGCCGTAACTCGTCCGGAATTTCAACTCGCCGAGCATTCGCAGCATTTCCTTAGGAATACCGACCACGCCAACTTCGCGCGCCGCGTCCTCGCCAGCCTGCTTGACCTCTTTATCAATCTGTTTTTTCGCCTTGGCGACCACTTCCTCGATACGCGCCGGATGAATGCGGCCGTCTTTCATCAGCATTTCCAAACTCAGGCGGGCAACTTGCCGGCGAATCGGATCGAAACTAGATAGAATAACCATACCCGGCGTATCATCTACCAGAATATCGACGCCCGTTTCGCGCTGCAAAGATTGAATATTGCGGCCTTCTTTACCAATAATACGGCCCTTCATCTCGTCGTCGGTCAGCTTAACTGCCGTCACCGTCCGTTCAGCTGTTACTTCGCTACTCATCCGCTCCATGGCAGTTACCAGAATCATTTGCGCCCGTTCTTCAGCATCATCCATTGCATCATGCTGCAGCTTCGCCACCAATCCTATCAAGTCCTGCTTAATGTCGCGTTCGGTCATTTTCATCAACTTGTCGGCCGCATCCTTTTTCTTTAGTCCGGCAATTTTCTCTAATTTCTCCTGCTGGCGGGAGCGAATATCGCGAATTTCACTTTTTAGGTTGTCAATCTCGTCCTCATGGGTTCGCAGCTTTTCTGATCGCCTGTCTAGCTCTTCCAGTTTGTTATCAAGCGTTTTTTCGCGGTCAGCCAAACGATTCTCGGTTTTTTGCCATTCGCGCCGGCGTTCGTTCTCAATTTTCAGCGCCTCGTCTTTAGCCTTCAGAACGATGTCGCCAGCTTTAATTTTAGCATCCGCCAAATCGCGCTCAATCTGATTTTTACCGTTAATCTGGCGCGACCGCTGATAACCAAAAAATCCGCCCGCACCAAGCCCAGCTCCGACGATAGCGGCAATAATTATTCCTATCATTGTCATTCCTTTCCGATTAGCTGCCCCTGAGTATTCGCCTCAAGGAAATATATCAACAACCAATCAATTTCAAACTATCTAATCCGGCGAGTCAAAACTTACAAACCGCCGTAATTTAATTATACACGGTTTTAGAAGTTTTCGCACGGAAAGTTATTAGAAAAATCACCGAGCGGCTACTTGCTTTTTATGAAAAATATAATTCCAGCAATGATACATATTACCCAAACCATAGAGGCAAAGAAATAATCAATCACCCCGAGCATGATAAACCGAAGCCAGCCTCCCTCTACACCGTTATAGCCGCCGCCAAATATGGTCACAATTATTTTAGTTGCGTAAAGCGCCACTGGTATAACCATGAGTATGATGCCAATTCTGCGAAAACTTTCTGATCGCTCTATTGTCTTCTCATTGGCAATTTTATTTTTTGAAGATTCATCATATATCCAGAATAATTTGTCTTTTCTTCTCAATAGGAACCACAAATATAGTGAGCCCATCACAGACACAATAAATAAAGGTTTGGACGCTAGCATCCTAATAGAATGTATCTCACACGCTATATTTGAATCATCGCCATATATACAACTTCCATTATCACGATAAAGCATCGCTAGTATTGTCGACAATAACATAAGCAACAGCGGCGCAATTACCATATATATTGCAACAATTCTTTGACTATAATGATCAACGCGGCGAGCTTCCTTGAGAAGAATCATACTTTGTAATGCAATATTAACCCCAAATAAAATTACTACGATACCTACGGCCTCCCCGCCGCCGCCAGAAGCACGACTAAAACCTATAGCAAGCAGCGTCCTTATAATTACAAGAATCGCATATACAATTATCCCCAAACTGCCAACAAAAATAGCCGCTTCCGCCGCGCTGTTTGGCTGGGGTGTATCAACTTTCGCAGCTTTTATAGTTTTCTTCTTACGTTTTACGGGCTGTTTTGGTTTTATGGCGCGCTCTGTCATGTCGTAAATTATACCATAGCCATCATCATTTTTTTGGCGCAGTAATATGTGCTGCAGAACCATACTCTGGTAGGACAATTTTCTCGTCTTCACCAGAGCGTAATTTTTCCAACGCTCGCCCCTGCCAGTTCTCGCCCGTCACACCAACAATTGGCACATGCAAACCATCCGCCAGCGTGTTGGCCACCGTCAGTCCAATCCTCAATCCAGTAAAACTGCCCGGCCCTTTCATTACGCCGATACCGCTGATATCGTGCAAATCGCCGGTTTTTTCTTCCAAAAACTTCAATAAACCGCGCGCCAATGTCCGCCCAGCTTGCCACTCAAAATCCTGCCGAGCCTCATCATCAACCACCGTCAAAAAACAAGTTGCCGTCGAGGTATCTAATAAAATTATCACGCCAAATTCTCCTTTATCTTCTGCCAAAGTTCAGTTGACTTTTTACCGCCAGGATGAAATTCCACTAGCCGCTCTTCCTCGCTAATTGTTGTAATTTTTACCACCAAGCGATCTTTCGGCAAATCATCATCAACCGCGCCTGCCCACTCAACCACCACCACCGAATCATCGTCCGCAGCTTCGCGAATCTCATCGCCCATAATACCTGCCTCGCTCAAACGATAAAAATCATAATGCGCCAAACGCAGCCCTTTAGGCGAATCATACACGCGTGAAATTGTGAAAGTCGGACTTTGCACTGGTTCATTAATCCCTAGCGCCCGCGCAATACCCTTAGTCAACGTGGTTTTTCCCGCACCAATATCGCCGACCAACTCTAAAACTTCACCGCCAGAAACCGACCGGCCGATCGCCTCGCCCAGCTGCTTCATTCTTGCCTCGTTATCAATTTTCACTGCTTTTAATTATACCATTTTATAGCGATATATTGACAGGTATTAGATTTTTGATTTGAGTGGGGCCTAACTTTAAAATTCGCGGCGGTATGTGCTAGCTTTTTTTTAGCGACAATAGTACAATAACCATAAGAGTTATGCGCGTTTCGGACGAGACAGTTGAGAAACTTCTGAAACAGGGTGGGATCGTTAATGATTCGCAGCTTGATGAGTTAAAGACGCTCGCCAAACGATCAAAGCAGAGCTTGCAGGAAACTGTTATCGACCAAAAAGTCGTCTCCGATGAAAAGCTGACAAAAATGATCGGCGAACTGATCGACGTGCCGTTTGTCAGAATTGAACCGAAAGATATTTTGGACGATGTTTTGAAAAAAATACCGGAGCATATTGCCCGCCAATATAATGTCGTTCTGTTCGCAATAAATGATGACGGCAGCTTATCGCTGGCGATGGAAGATCCGGACGATGTGCAAGCGCTTAACTTTATTCAGAAAGAAATTGGCTACAACACTAAGGTTTTCCTGGCAACAAAAAGCAATATTCTGGATTGTTTGGAGAATTACCGCGGCGACATGAATGACGAATTGGACGAGGTTATCTCTGTTCAAAAAGACGCTTCTGCCGAAGACCAAAACGTCAGCCAAGATGACTTCGCGGAAAATTCGCCGATTGCCCAGACGGTTAATTTGTTACTGGAATACGCCATCAAATCTAATGCCTCTGACATTCATATTGAGCCGCGCGAGGATTACGTCCAAGTCCGCTACCGTATCGACGGCGTATTAAAAGAAGTCAACAAGCTGCCGCGCAATGTTCACGGCGCATTGGTCAGCCGCATTAAAATCTTATCAAATCTGAAGATTGACGAACGCCGCGTGCCGCAAGACGGACGCTTTAAGATAAAAGTTTCCGGCAAACAATACGCGCTGCGTGTCTCGACCCTTCCAATTGCCGACGGCGAGAAGGTAGTGATGCGTATTTTGGACGAGTCAAACCAGGCAATTTCGCTCGACAAACTTGGCTACTGGGGATTATCGCTAGCTACCGTAAAAGACGCCATGGCACAGCCAAACGGTATGATTTTGGTGACCGGGCCGACTGGCTCGGGAAAATCAACCAGCTTGTTTAGCATACTGTCGGAACTTAATACGCCAGACGTGAATATTTCAACGATTGAAGACCCTGTCGAGTATAAAATCCCCGGCGTCAACCAAACCCAGACTAATGCCAAAGCCGGCATGACCTTCGCTTCGGGACTACGCGCATTGCTTCGCCAGGACCCGAACATCATCATGGTCGGCGAGATCCGCGACGGCGAGACTGCCAACTTGGGCGTGCAGGCGGCGTTGACTGGACACTTAGTGTTTTCCACCCTGCACACCAACAATGCAGCAACCTGTTTGCCGCGCTTGCTGGACATGGGAATTGAGCCGTTCTTAATCGCCTCGACGGTCAAGGCGGTGATCGGCCAGCGCTTGGTGCGGCGATTGTGTATGAATTGCCGGCAGGAATACGTGCCTAACGCTGAAGAACTCAGCTATATCGTGCAAATGTTTAGCCTAAAACAAGGCTCTATCCAGCGGCTGCACGAACTTGAAGGACAGGCCTTTGCCGATAAAATTGGCGGCGACACGCCGATGGGCTCGACCGATGTAACAATTCAGCGCCTGTGGCGGCCAAATCCCGAAGGCTGCGACGAGTGCAATCATGTCGGCTTCAAGGGCCGTGTCGGAATTTACGAGGTACTCGGCATATCAGTGCCTATCCAAAAAATGATTACCGCCAACGCCACCAGTAATGATATACAAGAACAAGCTATCTCAGAAGGAATGGTTACCATGCAAACAGACGGTTTAATAAAATCCCTGCGGGGAGTAACAACAATTGAGGAAGTATTACGAGCAACAAGGGAGTAAATATATGCCAAGTTTTGAATTTTTAGCAGTTAACTCAAAAAAAGAAACCGTCAGTTCGACAATTGAAGCCACTGACCGTTTGTCGGCCATCAATATTGTAAAAACCCGCGGCTTGAAATTAATTAGTATAAAGGAACAGAACAGCAAAAGTTCCGGTTTCACATTTGGCAAGAAAAAAGGCGTTAAAACTGAAGAACTGGTGATGTTTACCCGGCAGCTGAGCGCTATGGTTTCAGCCGGCGTGCCAATTCTTCGCGCGCTTAGCTCAATGGCGCAACATGCTGAGACTGCTGGTTTCCGCGATACGATTAACGCTATTATCAAGGACGTTGAGGGCGGAATGGCGCTCGCTGATGCCCTAGGAAAACATCCCGATTCATTTAACGATATTTATGTCAATATGGTAGCAGCCGGCGAAGCGGGCGGTATTTTGGATGATATTTTGAAACGCTTGGCATTGCAGCAGGAAAAAAATGCTTCTATTAAAAAGAAAATTAAAGGTGCCATGACATACCCGATGGTGCTGGTCGTCATTACTATCGGTGCATTCTTCGGCTTGATGATCTTCGTGATTCCGGTTATCGGCAGAACTATCAAAGATCTTGCTGGCAACGACGCGGAATTGCCAGCACTTACCCAAGCGATGCTCGGCATTAGCGGCTTTTTAGTGTCGTTTTGGTATTTGATTATTCCTGTTTTAGCCGGCATGGTTTGGGCGATACTCCGCTACATTAAAACGCCAAACGGCAAGAAAAAATTTGACAAATTCCTAATAAAAGCACCTCTCGTCGGTAAGATCGTCAGGAAAGTGGCGGTCGCGCGTTTTACGCGGACATTCTCGGCCTTAATTGGCGCCGGCGTAGCTGTTTTAGAGGCCCTCGACGTGACAGCCAGAGCGGTCGGCAACACCGTTTACGAGGAATCCCTGAAAAGCGCTGCCAAACGCGTTCAAGGCGGCGAAGTTTTGTCAAAAATAATTGCTGAAGACGAAGAATTATACCCGCCGATTGTTGCCCAAATGCTTTCCGTCGGTGAAGAGACTGGACAAACCGATAAAGTCCTCGTTAAAGTTGCTGATTTTTATGAAGAAGAAGTCGATACCGCCATCGACAGTATCAGCTCCATTATCGAGCCGGTGATGATTGTGTTCATGGGCGGAATGGTCGGATTGGTCGCCGCCAGCGTCATGATGCCGATAACCGGACTAGCTCAGCAAATAAAATCATAGTATTTATAAAATGTTTATGCTACAATACTTTAAGTACAGGTGGGAAAATTAAATGTCAAACATTTTTTATAAGAACAAACCAATTATCGGACTTGATGTTAGTAAAACTAGCATGAGGATTATGTCGGTTGACAAGAATAAAATGCTTGTCCACGGCTACGGTTCGATCAGTTTAGATCCGCAAAAAAGCGGCAATGACTCTGGGGACGACGTCGAATATATTGCTGGCAAGTTGAAAGAAATGCTTAATAATAACATTGTCGGCAGGATTGACAGTAATCGGGTGGCGCTGGGCGTGCCGACAAGCCGGACATTTTCACGGACATTTTCAATGCCGATCAGCGAAGAGAAGAATATCCGCAATGCCGTTAACCTTGAGGCTGAACAATATATACCGGTTTCTTTGGAATCGCTTTATTTGGATTATCAGGTAATTAGCCGCGGTAAAGAAGAGTTGACCGTTTTAATGTGCGCAGCACCGAAAAAGCTTGTCGATAACGTGCTTGAAGCAGCTAAACAATGCCGGCTGGAGGTTGCTACTATTGAGCCGGACGCTAACTCGATAGCTCGCTTAATAAAAAGAACCGAAGAAGGCGTTTTACCGACGATTATCGTCGATGTTGGCTTAGCTACGACCGATATCGTTATTCTTAATTCCGATGTTCGAGTGACTGGCGGACTGAATGTTGGCGGACACACGCTGACCTTAGACTTAGCGAAGAAGATGGACGTCCCTGTTGAGACAGCCCACCAATTCAAAGTCCTGAACGGCCTTAATCCAGGACCTCGCCAAGCCAGGATCATGGAAGCACTGAAACCCAGCTTGTTGAAAATGACCAGCGAGATTAAGAAGGTTATGCGGTACTATACCGACCGCTTCCCGTCAGATAAAAAGATTGAGCAAGTGCTTATCGTTGGCGGCGGCAGCAACCTGCCAGGCATCGGCGAGTTTTTCACGAATGAGTTAATTATGCCAGCACGCGTCGCCAGCCCGTGGCAGTCACTGGATTTTGGCAAGCTGGAACAACCAGCGAAACAGCAGCGGGCGCAGTTCGTGGCTGTCGCAGGATTAGCCTTAATAAGATCGGAGGATATTTATGATTAACCTTCTCCCTCCCCAAGAGAAAAAACAAATTACCGCCGGAAGAGTAAATGTGCTGCTGCGCCGCTATTGTATCGTGTCATTATCTTTGTTAGGGCTATTGGCCGTGACGATTGCTGGATTTTATTTGTTGTTAACTAATAATAAATCAACAGCCCAAGAAGCTATCGACGAAGGCAATCGCAAGTTAACCGAATATCAAGCAGTGCAAAAGAATGTTGACTCTTTTAAGAATAACTTATCGACAGCGAAGGCTATTTTAGGCAATGAGGTGCATTACTCAAGCGTCATCGCCAAAATTGCCAAAGCACTGCCGTCAAATGTTGTATTGCAATCATTGACACTTGATTCATCAACATTTGGAGCGCCGACATCTCTAAGCGCTCTTGGAAAAACTAATAACGATGCTCTGCGCTTAAAAACTAGCTTAGAAGAATCCGGTATCTTTCAGAATGTTCATCTGGAGTCAATCAGCTCAGCCGCGAGTGGCGGCGAAAAAGGAGACTATCCAGTTTCTATCAGTATTAACGTTACGCTAAAACCGGAGGTAGCCAAGCAATGAAAAAAGGTTTAACTGCTAGTTCGGCACGCATTGTCTTAGCGCTGTTTCTTCTTATAATCTTAGCAGCGATGGTCTCCGGATCGTACTTCGCTTATTCTTTTTTAAGCACCACATCGAAAGAAGTCGCCGATATGCAAACAGAAGCTTCAGCTGTTGATATGAAAATTCAAAATTTGCTGAAATTGAAAGACCAGCTAGAGAAAAATCCGGTAGCTACTAAAAAAGCAGAGCAGATTGTTGCTGATTCAAAAAGCTACCAGTACCAGAACCAGATCATCAACGATCTATCTATTTACGCCGCCAAGGCAAACGTACCGATACAATCGTTCACTTTCCAAGACGGCAGCACCTCTGCCAAGTCGTCTTCGTCAAGCAGCCAAACCACCGCCAAAAAGCCAACTTCAGTAAGCGGCGTAAAAAGCATCACAGTGTCTATTCAGCTCGGCGACAAAGTTCCTTACAACAATCTACTACATTTCCTGTATTTGGTGGAAAATAACGTGACACGAATGCAGATTTCCGGCGTGTCGATATCCAGAGGCGAACAGCGAGGCGAAGTCTCAGCGCAATCATTAGAATTGGGAGTATACGTACGATGAAAGACTCATCACTATCAGCACAACTAGAACCTATCATAAAGCCCGTCGCTAAGTTCTTATGGCGGTTTCATGTCATGCTCTACAGCTTCATCGTGATTGGCGGCGTAGCAGTGGTTATCGTTTTATTTATAGGGCTATTATCAACCTCGCCCGACCAATCTCAAACCACAGAGATTATCTTTGATAAAAAAACTATAAAGTCAATCGAAAACTTTGAGCCGGCCAGTTCATCAATTGATTCATTCTCGCTTCCTGCCGGCAGATCAAATCCATTTGCCGAATAAAGCATAAATAGATTATAATAAAGGTATGTTAATAGCTGCCGATAGATTTATACATATGCCCGTAATGAGCTTGCAGACTGGTTCTGAGTTAGCGCGGACTTCTAGAGAAATTATTGACCCGCGAAACTTGTCGATCGTAGCGTATGAACTTGAAGGCAGACTGCTTGATCAAAACCCAAGTCTTTTACGAGTAGCAGACGTTCGCGAGATCGGACCGCTCGGCATGATTATCGACTCTGTTGACGAGCTGATCAGCGTTAGCGATGTTATTGAGATTAAGAAAATTTATGAGATCAATTTTTCGCTAAACGACAAAACCGTCATTGACGAAAAGAAGCATAAAATCGGCAAAGTCATCGGCTACACGATAACCGCTGGTGATTTCCTGATTCAGCAGCTGCGCATTCGGCGGCCATTTCTGAAAAGCTTTGGCGACACCGAATTATTAATTCATCGTTCGCAGATAGTTAAGGTTACCGACACGCAAATCGTTGTCAAATCCGCCACCGTTTCGCATAAAATTGAAAAACGTCAGCAAGCAGCGCCGGCAGCCCGCTACGAAAACCCTTTCCGAAAACAACCGCGCACCCAGCCAGAATCAACAGATAGGCGCTAACTGTTTAGTTATTATCGTTATTGGCATTTAGGGCGGATCTTATATCATCGTATGAAAACCCTTGACGGGCTAGATAAGCCATAAATTTTTGCTCATCACCAGCGTATCTATAACGTTTTTTAGCGATAATTTTTTGCAACTCCTCGTCGTCGGAGCGGATATTTTCGCTAACCAACTGTTCTATCGTCTCGCGGTCAATCCCCTTTTGCGCTAGTTCTAATTTTAGCCGCCTGACACTGGTGCCTTTCTGTAAAAAACGATGTTCCAACCAAAAGCGGGCAAACTTTTCATCATCGAGGTATTTTTTCTCAATCAATCGCGCAAGTACCCGCTCGGTAATTTTTGGCTTCACGCCCGGACGCTCAATAATTTCACCGGTCTTTGGCGAACGTTTTTTAGTCGGCCTGGTTTTACGCCACAAATAATCGCGCATTTCTTTAACCGAGCGCGGCCGCGCCAAGCAATACTCCATGGCGCGGGCGTACAGCTTACCAAACTGGCTCTCGTCCTCCAGCGCCACCAGCTCTTCATCGGTATATTCGCGCCCAACCTTAATCCCCAACTCACCCACCTGAAACACGTCGAGGCTAAGGCGATATTTGCCATCAACGCTAATATTAACGCGGTTTTTATCGCGAGTCTGGAGAGAAATGTCGGTGATTTTCATGCACTTCTGGCTTAACTTAGCCTCAGACTTCCGCTTCTTTTACTTTGTCGCGAACTTTCTGATCAATTTCCGCCAGAACCTCAGGATTTTCTTTCAGATACAACTTAGTTTTATCACGGCCTTGGCCAATAGTTTCGCCGTTATATTTGTAAAAGGCGCCAGATTTTTCGACAATGCCGTGCGTGGCTGCCAAATCCAGAATATCACCAGTTTTAGAGATGCCCTCGTTATACATAATGTCAAACTCAGCGATGCGGAATGGCGGCGCAATCTTATTTTTCACCACCTTGATCTTGGTGCGGTTACCGAGGATATCATCACCAACCTTGATCTGCCCAATCCGGCGGATATCCACGCGCTGCGAGGCGTAAAACTTCAACGCGTTACCACCCGTCGTGGTCTCCGGATTGCCAAACATCACGCCAATCTTCATGCGAATTTGGTTGATGAAAATCACCGTGGCTTTCGATTTGTTGATGATACCAGTCAATTTACGCAGCGCCTGGCTCATCAGCCGCGCTTGCAGACCCATGTGCGAATCACCCATGTCGCCGTCAATCTCTGCTTGCGGGGTTAATGCTGCCACCGAGTCCACCACGATGAGATCCACCGCGTTTGAGCGCACCAAGGTTTCGGTGATTTCCAGTGCTTGTTCACCGTTGTCTGGCTGCGACACCAATAGATTTTCGGTATCCACGCCCAAGCGCTTGGCATAGCTCGGGTCAAGCGCGTGCTCAGCGTCGATGAACGCCGCCGTACCGCCCTGCTTTTGGATTTCGGCAATGGCGTGCAGTGTCAGAGTTGTCTTACCTGAACTTTCTGGGCCGTAAATCTCAATGATGCGACCCTTTGGATAGCCGCCGCCTAGCGCCAAATCGAGGCTTAGCGAACCCGACGGAATCACTTCAACATCAACTTTATGAGCTTCGCCCAGCTTCATGATTGAGCCATCACCAAACTGCTTAGTGATTTGATCCATGGCCAGACCCAGCGCTTTTAACTTGCCGTCATCAGCCTTTTTCTCAGCCACTACTGTCTTGTTCGTTTTTTTGTCGTCTGCCTTCGCCATAACGCTCCCCTCCTTAGTTGTTAGTTTTATTATACCGATTTGTTGCTATATTTGCTATAATTAGTCTATGAATAAGCGAAATGGTTTTACTGTTATTGAATTATTGGTTGTCATAGCTTTCTTAATTGCAGTCGCAGTTTTGGGATTTTTCCAGCTATCAAAGATACGCAATGAGTCTGACAACACTAAAAAACGCACCGCCATCAACGCCATGTATTACAGCCTGGAAGAAGGTTTTTATGCTAAAAACGGCTATTATCCGGAGAAAATAGAAGACAAGACTTTACTGACTATGGACACAGCTTTATTAAACGATCCGAACAATAAAAAAATAGGCGACAAGGCGAGTGCTTACCGCTACGAAGCAGCAAATTGCAGCAACGGCAAATGCAAATCTTATAAACTGCGCGCTGTGCTAGCCGGCGAAGACGACTACATCAAAGAAAGCCGCCATAAATAGCCTAACTAATCGTCGCAGACGGGACGGCCATTCTTAAAGTCTTCAATCGCATTGTTTATGATAGCGATCTGCCGGCGCGGACTAGCGACATATTGAAAGATGTAAGTTGTCTCCTCGCCCTCCGTACTAAGACGAATCGTCCCGTAATTAAGGATCGTTTGGATAATTCCCGATTGGCGAAAACTAGCATCCTCAATGCTGCCCAAACTAACCGTCTGCTCATGGCGCGATACTAAGCTTTCCTGAATTTCCTGAATGACGCTTTCGTTTGTTAAATAGAACTGATTTTGCAAATAAATCCACAACGCCACCGCGCCGCCCAAAGCCACTAAACCGATAAACAACAAGGCTATGCCAAAGACAGTCGTCAGCGATGGCATGCCGGAAATTATTGAATCGGCAGCTAGCGATGGATATGTCACCACAAACACCATGATAGCCACGATAAGCAATACGGCAACAGCGACTGGAATAATCATACCAATCGGATGGCGTTTAATATCCAAAATGACATATTCGCCTTCGCTCAAATTCAAATCCGGATAGCGCGCAACCGACTCGTCATGCTTTGCCTTAACCTCGTCGCTAATCATAAACGGCTTGGGATCAATCTCTCTGGCAACATGCACCACCTGCGGCTCATTAGCATATTGGCTACGAATTCGCGGATCAAAATTTTCGCCATCAATTATCTCTGGACGCGAAGTCACATGAGACATCGTCTGCCCAACTACAGGCGCCGGCTGACCGGTCTGCGGCGGATGATGATACAGCGGACGCCCATCAGCGTCATAGGCCACTGGCTGCGTTAAATCTTCTGACGATGATTGCGGCTTCATGACCATATTATATCATGATTCACGTTATGATGAACTTGTTTTTCGACGATAAACTTTTATGGAAACCATTCCCGCGATAGCAGCAATTACTATAGCGGCCGCTAAAACGATTTTCACCCACGGCGATTCGTCTTTATTTTTACTATCCCTTTTCTTCTCTCCTTCAATATCTTCCTTCACATCCAGGCTATCATTTTTCTGCAATTCTGACGTTTTATCATCCGGAGTTCGAACCGCCACTTCCTTTTTATTGCTATTATTTTTGAGCTGTCTGTTCATGTTTACTCCGCCAGGACGACGACCCGTATTGTCTTTTTTCTGATTATTGTTTTTTCTCGCCTGATTTTTTTCGTGTTTCAGCGTCTGATAATAGCCATATTCTTCCAAATACCCAGGGTCAGAGTCGCAAACATCGCCAATTCCGTCCTTATCATAATCAGCTTGATCCGGATTTGCTGCATCAGGACAATTGTCAAACTCGCGCTCATGTTCGTCGCCGTCATCGCTAACCGTCAAAGTTGTCGTCGCTATATTTGTTAATCCATTGCTGTCAGTCACCCTGAGCGTCAACAGTCCAGAAAATCCCTTAGTAAACGTATAGTCCGCGAAGGGCCGATCAGTTTCCATGTCGTACACGCCGTCTTGATCAACATCCCATTCATATTTAACAATTTTACCGCTTGTCGAATACGAGCCAGCACCGTCAAGTTCTAATGTTTCGCCAATTTTTGCTACATATTGGCGGTTTATCCAAGCATTTGGCTTGCTAGCTACATTTTCAATTGATGCGTTGATATAGTCAACCAGTTCACTGCCAGCATTATTAGCTCGTGCATACTCGCCGCCAGTCTGTTCAGCTAAAGGTTTCATAGCCGCCAGAGAATAGTCGCTGCTTGTATCAATAACATATACCTGCGCCGGATCAACGGCATAAGCAGCATTAACAATAGATTGCTTCGTTAAGCCAGTTACAGGTTCAGGGTCTTTGGCCGGCGCATCGCCAATTACAATCATCATTTTCTTCACGCCAGCCCGCCATTGCAAATTCAACCCCGCCTGCATACCAGAATAGACAGACTCCTCCCAGTCGCCGCCATGACCAAGACTCATTGAACTGGCTGCCCGCTTTATAACCTCAATATTATTCGTAAAATCTGTCTCGATCCGCGACGGATAATCAGTCGCGTCGCCGCCATGATTTGGATGATCGCGATAGGTTACTAACGCGAATCGGGCGCTTTTTGTTTTTGCATTAACCGAACTTACGATATTCTGAATGTTATTTTTTACCGCATAAATTGAACCAGACATTGAGCCTGTTGTATCAACGACGAACACTATGTCAATATCGCCATTTGTACGCACAATTGGCTTCGCTAAGTTTGGCAGCGGCACTCTTTCTCGCAGTGCTGACATGTAGCTACTGTGCCCTAAGAAATTTGGGTGATACCATGAATTCATATTAAATGCGCTCGGCTCAAAAAATTCGTGAATCCAACGATCATGATTCTTCTGAAAAATCGACGCATCCGGCTCATGACCAGAAAACCGCTGCGGTATACTATCGATAAAGATCACTTTTTCCTGGCCAATGCTTTTATTATAAGCATCGACAATCTTTTTCTGGCGCGAATTTCCCTCCAGTCCCAGCTTGCGCACCTCTTTGGCGACTGGAAAACCAGACAGGTTCTCATTATTATTGAGCGCCAGTAGAGGATAGCCCAGAAGAATAATCTTCGCGTCTGGGCGCAAGCGAGAATTGAGTGAAGATAAGATATTTCGAGTATTTCTCTCTAAATCACCCATACCGTTCTTAGCTTCATTAATTTTAGACCGACAATCTTCAGCTGATCTCAACACAGCTGCAAAGCAAGCTTTAATGATATTATCAAAACCCAAATCATTACCGCCGATTGTCATCATCACCATATCTGTACCGGTATTAACATTATCCAGCTGGCGCCGAATCATATAATTACATCTTACGCCAATCCTTCGCCGCCTCTCACCGCGCCGCGAGCCAACTACGTTACTGGTAATAGAATAAGAAACTTTTAGTTCGTTGTTGGGCTTTATGTTGCAAACATCCTTATCTTCCAGATATTTCATAATCTGTTTGTTTGTTGCTAATTTATCTGGGTCGCCGCTGATCGTCCTTATGGTGCTGCCCGCCTCCCTGTCTTTAAAAAAGTCATCAGTTTTAGCGCCAGAACAAGCGTGATTTATCAGCGTTATCGCCAAGCCGTTACCGCTTAGCCATCTTTTATAAATCTCCGCCCAGTTATTGCTGTTGCGATGGCATTCACCAGGACCATATTCATAGCCATTAGCACCGTTACCAGCCGAATAAGAATCGCCCAATACTGTAACATTAAGTTTCTTACCAGCGTAGTTGTGGACTATAACCTCTCCCTGGACTGTTTGCTGCATAAAAAGCACAATAGTTGCCGCAGTGATAATGGCAAGTATAGTAATTTTAATTTTCATATTATTTACCTAACCCTTTTATAATCACATGAACGCCATTATTATATTCATCGTCTAAAATAATACTCACCTGAAGAGAATATTCCATAGAACCTATATTCTTATAGCCGACAAAATAATCCGTACCAGATCTTTCCTTATCCATTTTCCAACCAAACCCCTCGGCCTGCTGGCGCAATTTCTTCAACAAACTGTCCACTGATTCATTTTTAGGCATTTCATAATATCTATTCACAGACGGATAAGTACCTTTCCCTAAAAAACTTCTTTCCGGAGGGATGCGATGCTTTTCAGACGACGACTTTAACTCCAATCCCAAGATACCCTTTTCCGCCATTGGGTCGCGCGACATATCCCAAACTTCCAAATATGCTGGCACCCATGTTAAAAAATTGATTAGCCACAAACCAGCTAATATTCCTGCCAAAATTATAAAGCGCCGCCGCCAACGCTGTGTTTTAGAGTTCTTAACTGGTGGTGTCGTTGTTTGCTGCTTGCCCATGGCGGCTCCTAGTTAAGTTTTGCTACTTTCATTAAATCATAAAAGACCGCAGAATACGAGCGCTATTTCTGGAGGTGTCGCTTCGCCTTAATCGTCACCCGGCGGCCGCGCGGCGTGCGCTCGATAAAGCCAATTTGTAGCAAATACGGCTCATAAAAATCCTCGATCGTCGTCGCTTCGTCGCCAGTCAGGGCGGCAATGGTCGTTAGCCCCACTGGATTATCACCGTAATTTTCCAGGATTGATTGCAGTAAATTACGGTCGGCTGGGTCTAATCCCAGCTCATCCACTTCCAGCATTTCCAAAGCACTCGTTGTCGTTTTAACATCAATTATGCCATCACCATTGACGTCGGCATAGTCGCGCACGCGTTTGAGCAGGCGATTGGCGATGCGCGGTGTCAGGCGGGCCCGCGTTGATAACAGGTTCGCCGCTTCATGCCGAATCGACGATTCCAAAATGGCCGCACTCCGCGTCACGATTTTAGCGATATCCTCTGGCTCATAAAACTCCAATCGATAAATATGCCCAAAGCGATCGCGCAGCGGTGCCGCCAGACTACCCGTCCGCGTCGTCGCGCCAATCACCGTAAACCGCGGCAGATCCAGCCGAATCGATCGAGCCGCCGGCCCCTTGCCGATAACGATATCCAGTTTGAAATCTTCCATCGCCGAATATAAAATCTCTTCCACTGCCCGACCGAGCCGATGAATTTCATCAATGAACAAAATGTCGCCGTCCGCCAAATTGGTCAAAATTGACGCCAAATCACCCGCCTTTTCAATGGCTGGGCCGCTAGTGATGCGTAAATTCGTGCCCATCTCGTTAGCAATCACCGTCGCCATGGTCGTCTTACCCAATCCTGGCGGGCCGTAGAGCAGCACATGATCCAGCGGCTCGCTACGCTTCTTCGCCGCCTCAATCGCCAACCGCAGATTACGCTTCAATCGCTCCTGCCCGACATACTCGCTAAAACTCTGCGGACGCAGACTGACTTCAATCCGCTGCTCCTCGGCATCATCGTGCGGACTAGTATCGACTATTCTTTGAATTGCCATTATAAGCTCCTGTAATATTCTTTTAGCATCTTAGCCATCAGTCGCTGCCGCTGTTTTAAAAATTCTTCATAATCAACGGCCACCGCCTTCATTAACAAAATTGGAATTGCATTATCACTAAAGTTGCTTTTTAGTTCATCCTCGCCAGTAATATCACTGTGATGGTCATTTTTACTACTTAAAATATCGCTTAAGTAATCGCGAGGGGCTAAATCTCCGACTGAAATATTTATATCATTGCGCAGATGTACAAAATTAGCAATTCTATTGTATTTAGTTTTATCATAGCCATGCTTAACTAAATAATTTTTAGGAAAAATGTGATGCACATCATCAGTCGCCAAATCTCTGGCAATATTATTTTTCGACAAGAAGCCTTGCTTTAGTAATTTATTCTGCGACGCAACAAACATGTGCCAAAACGGATTATTTATCGTCGGCTTATCAAGCTCATCAACCAATGTTGAGTCCCAAAATATATCAGACAACTCCTGTTTTTCCAGCGTAGCAACAAATTTAGCCAGATCTCCAGGATTTTGAATCCGTTTAATATCCTGCTCAAACTTAGTCTCAAAACTACCGGAATGGCGACCAGTCAGTAACGAAATTGCCAGCAATCTACGAACTAGCGAATTAGCTTCGGCATGATTTTCGCCAATATCAAATAGCCGCAGGTACATTGCATAGGCGTAATTAACTGCATTGCGAGCAATCAACATGCTAGGTTCATCATAACCGCTGCCGCGCAAAATGTTTTGCGCAAAATGCTTAAATTTATTTTCGTTTGTAAATTGGTACAAACCCTTCTCAAGCTTTCGGAAGGACTCGTCGGCAATTTCTTTTTCATCCTGGCGGGTTTCAAAATTACGGCCCGAAAGCAATGCCACGATATCGCCAAGCTTACCCCTCGCAAACTGCGTCAAACCAACAACCCGAATAATATCATTATAAGATGGGTCATACAGGTCGTCTGTTTCATTTTTAAGCCAAGATATTTTCGTAAAATAATTAGTTTTAGCAAATTCTGTATCGTTTTCCTTAATAATGTCAAACTGCTCGGGGGCAACCGACAGATGTGCAAAATAATCAATAAATTTACGGAGTTTCATGCCCATTTCATCGCCCGGCTCGTTCTCATAAACTGCAATTTTACTCATCGCAAAATCGGCATTACTGAGATTAACGCCGCTGGCATTAATTCGGACAAATATTTTATTTACTATATTGATATCCAAAGATGGACTAAGCTGGATTTCACCAATTTGCTTATTTTTAATTTGGATCAAACGGTTAAGTCGTGTATTAACCTCTTGGCGCGTTAACGACGGATTTTTTTCTGCATATTCTTCAACAAACGTCAGCGTATCATAGCCGTTTACCATCACTTCAGCAATATCGCTAATCCATTCTTTACCGCGAATAGTTGAAACCGTACGAGTACGAAACTCCTCAGTCAGCGGATTAAACGATATAGCAATCCGTTTTTTCTTATATTTTTTATCTATCACATCAAGCCCGCTAATCGCTGCCCTGAGTGCAGTAATACGTTGCTGGCCATCAATCAAAATACGCTTGCCCTGCGATATCGACCCATCCTTCAGTTTCACGTCTGGGTTTTGCCAAGTAATGATATAGCCGACTGGATAGCCTTGATATAACGAATCCATCAAATCGCGTACCTGCCAACTCATCCATACAAACGGCCGCTGGATCTCCGGAATAGCAATTGCACCGCTTTCTACCCAGGCCAGAATAGTACTAATTGGCGTTTGATTAAGAGAAAATTTTGTATCTTCCATATATGTCTATTATAGCACCCTGAGAAATTATACCCGCACGCTAGTTCATGCTATAATATTCCTATTACAAACTGCCGATAGGAGGAGTTCTCAATGCCAAATTCAACGCCAGAAACCAGAAAAAAAGACATAGGAGATATATACAACCAAGTTCCAAGGGGTGTTAGATTAATGTCAGAAGCGGTACCGTATCTTTTGGCGGCGTTAGAGTTAGAACCTTCCGACGAATCTGAGGGAATTGAGTCGCAAAGAATCGCAATTGATGTACAAAGAATTAGCGACACTTTGACAGAGCAAGGATATGGCAATTTTGAACAGACAGAAGAATACGACCCGAAATCAACAAAAATTGCAAAGCATATAGTTGAACTGTTAATAAGATATCCGTTTTTATGGTATAGCAAAACTCCATCGGAAGAAGATATCTCTACAGTAAAGCTAGCTGAGATATTCGAACAGCAGTCATGCAATCACCTATTCGACGATTTACCTGGTCTATATGGAATTACCGATCTGCAGGGTCAGCAATTACGCGGTAGCGTTCAAAGTTTCCACGACAGCAGCAGGCTAACAGTTGACGACATAGAAGATCTCATCAGAGAAGCAAGGCAAAAATTGGCAGCAGAAAACGAACCGAAGCAAGATAGCAATTTCGGTTCCTAAATAACTTCATTTCTTCAACGCCTCGGTCACCCGCTGCGCCGTTGGCAGATTGACGTCGATATTTTCCAGCGCCTTAGTAGCATCAGCTAAAGTGTAGCCCAGCGCCATCAACGCCTCCAGCGCCTCATCAGAAGTATTCAATTCAGTTTGGACTGGCGTGTCCGCTCGACCGTAGTGCGTTGGCAAACCAACCTTATCGCGCAAATCAACCACCACGCGCTCGGCAGTCTTTTTACCGACGCCAGCAGCTTTTTGCACAAAAGCACTATCAGCGTTGGCGATGGCGTTGCGCACCTGCTCTGCGTCGCCCAGGCTGAGAATTGCCAGTGCTGCCTTCGGGCCGACACCCTGAACGGTGATGAGCATTTCAAACAGCTTCTTTGCCGCCAGACTCGAAAAACCAAATAGCTCTTCCGCCTGCTCGCGGACATGATGGTAAGTATAAAACTTGGCGTCTTGACCTAGCGCCACTGCCTCAAAATCACCAGCCGACACGCTGACTTCGTAACCGACGCCGTGAACATCGATCACTACACTACCCGCGCCAAACTTTTCAGCTATCGTTCCAAAGAGATGGGCGATCAAGGAGTCTGTCCTCCGCCGCCATTATTATCGCCACTGCCGCCTGGCGGTGGATTTGTTTGGCCGCCGCCATTATTATTACCGCCTCCTGGATTACTCGGATTGCCGGAGCTGCCAGAATCCCCCGAGCCGGAACTGCCGCCACCCGATGTATCGCCATCGTCGTCAGTAGAAGACCCGGAGCTGCTACAACTGCTCGTATTTCTCGAGTGCTTTGTACTGTCAAATTTATCCTCATCAATAGTCACAACCCTGCGAGCCGTTCTGTCGCAAACAGTTATTTTTTTCTTCTTAGTATCAGCACAATCGCTAGCATTCTTAGAATACTTGCCCGCATCAAACTCATCCTCAAAAATCGACTCCATCTTTTTAGTACCCAGGTTACAAACTTCGATTTTTGGCTTAGTTTGATTACACTTGTGCGTAGGCACGGCACTGCTTAGGAAATATTCCTTATACGTGCCTGGACTGGAGTTATCCGCCAAACCGCCATTACTGCTGCACACGCTGCGCTGCACCACATCGCCCGGCATAGTAAAGCCAGTTTTAACGCCAGATAACAACTGAGTCATCGCGCTGCGCCAAATTGGTGCTGCCGCATCAGCACCGCCGTGGCTCATAACTGCATTATTATTGTTGCCAACCCAAACACCGATAGCATACTGCGGCGTATAGCCAATCGTCCAAGCGTCGCGGTTATCATTAGTTGTGCCGGTTTTTACTGCTACAGTTTTACCGCTAATAGTCAGACTAGAGCCAAACATACCAGCGCGCGCTGCGTTGTCGGATAAAATATTTGAAATCAAATAAGCGCCGCCTTTACTGATCGACTGTTGCTTATTGGATGCTTGCCAGTTAGCGTCTTTGCCGAATTTATCCTTGACTTCAGTAATTAAATTCAGCGATGAATACCGCTCGCCCTGGTTAGCAAAAGCTGCATAGGCATTAGTCATTTCCGTCAGTCGAACTTCCGCTGAACCTAGCGCCAGCGATAAACCATAGTTTTTATTCTCATCAAGCGTAGTAATACCAAGTCTTTTAGCCGCTTGAATCGACCGGCTGATACCGTATTTTTTCATTACCAGCACGCTTGGAATATTGAGAGAAAAGTTCAGCGCTTTGCGAGTTGTCACGTTGCCGAACCATTGGCGCGTAGCATTATATGGTACATAACCGCCAAAGTCGGTCAGCTTATCTTCAAAGACTGTCGCCGGCGTAATAACCCCGTCAGCCAAAGCCTGCGAGTAATAGATCGGTTTGAAGCTTGAACCCGGCTGGCGCGGCGTGGTCGCCATATTAACCTTGCCCCAATCAGGGTTGTTATAGTCGGCGCTACCAACCAGCGCCCGCACTTCGCCGGTTGACGGGTCCACCACAACGCCGCTGGCGTTACTGCCACCAGCCAGATTTATCCGCCTCATTTGTTTGGCAATACTTTGCTCTAATATTTGCTGCGTCTCCAGGTTCAGCGACGTCTTAACGCGGTATCCAGAACGTATTATTTTCTCATAACCTTTCTTTTCGCCGCCATACTTATTAATCAGTTCTTTAATAACCATCTCTGTAAAATGCGGCGCGGTTGAGTTGGTTTTTTGAGATTTATTATCAGCATACGCCAGCTGTTGCTCCTCGGCTTGCTTTTGCTGATCCTTCGTAATATAGCCCTCGTTTGCCATGCGCTTTAACACTGTTTTTTGCTGCCGCTTAGCTTCAGCAGCATCGCCGCTAACTGGCGAATACAAACTCGGCGCCGGCAATAAGCCAACTAGCATACTGCTCTCTGCCACATTCAAATCTTTCGGCAATTTACCGAAATAAGTCTTCGCTGCCTCTTCAATGCCAAAAGCATTCTCGCCGAAATAAACCGAATTGAGGTACATCGTTAAAATTTGGTCTTTACTATATCTTCGTTCAACAGCAATCGACATAAATAGTTCCTGATACTTGCGCAAGAGACTGTGTTCGTCATTCAGTAAATTATTCTTAACCAGCTGCTGCGTTAGCGTCGACCCGCCGCCATGGCGCGTCACTGCCGCCCGAAAAATACTTAGCAGATTAAAGCCGCCGTGCTTATAAAAATCCTTATCCTCGCTAGCTATCAAAGCATGTTTCATGTCATCGGAAATCTCGCCAAGCGGCACCATATTGCGCCTATCAACATTGCCGATGCTATAAATCTCCTTTCCAGTATTATCGGTCAGTACGATGCCAGTTTTATTACGATTCATCAGCCGTTCTTGATCGCCGATATCGCGCGCATAATAAAGATAACTGGCAATTGGCACAATCAATAAAAATAGCAGCACCGGCGCCAAACATACTAATATCTTTTTCCGCCTGCTTAAATTCCAAAACCAGAGGCAATGCTTGTGCTGCCGCGGCTGTTTTTTCTGCTTCGATTTTACTCGGCCAATGTTAGCATACCGGCTCATGCGAGTTGTCTGCGGCTTGGCGCTAGAAGATCGTCTAACCATATCTAATATTATATCACGCCAAACGACTCATCGCCGCATGAGTAATTGCTGCCGCCAGCGCATCAGCACAGTCGTCAGGCTTAGGAACCTCTGTTAATCCCAAATTCAGCCGCACCATTTCTTGTATTTGTTTTTTATCAGCCTTGCCGTAGCCAGTGAGTGTTTGTTTGATTTGCAGCGGCGTATATTCAGCAATTGATATGCCAGCCCGGCGCCCTGTCAGCATCGCCACGCCGCGCGCTTCCGCTACAGAAATTGCCGTCGTCACATTACGCGCGAAAAACAATTTTTCAATCGACATGACATCAGGTTTTGTCTCGTTAATTATCTCTGTTAGCGAATTAAATATTTCCTCCAACCGCTCATCGGTCGGCGTATGCGCCGGCGTCGTAATCACTCCCGCCGTTACCATCTTAAACTTATTGCCGCCGCGCCTAAAGTCGACAACGCCAAACCCTAAAATTCCCGTTCCCGGATCAATACCGATAATTCTCATATTACCTAATTATACTATTTCTGGTTATTTCCCGCGCGATACGAACTTGCGGATTTTTCGTCCAATTTGCGAGACTTCCCAGCGCCATTGCCACGCCCCGTAGCCAGCCGCTAGCGAACTAATACCGCCGAACGCCCACCACCCCCAAGTTGCGCCGGCAACTTGCTTAATATTTTCCGGAGCAAACGCTGCCGCCGGAGCAGTTTTTTTGGCAATTTTCCGGCAGCGGCGCGTTTTTGGATTACGCTCAAAACCTTCCGGGCATTCTTTCAAGACATCGTCCGCGGACGCAATTTTCTTACAACGGCCTGTCGCCGGGTTGCGGAATTGGCCGTCAGGACAAGGCTTCAGAGTTTTAGCCGCAGCTGAAGCAATCGACCGGCACCGACCCGTCGCCTCGCTGCGATAATAACCCTCTTTACACGGCGTAACGGTTTTTGCTACAGTAATTTTCCGGCAACGGCCTGTCTCGGGATGGCGGTATTGGCCAGCCGGGCACGGAGCTAAATCATCACGCGGCAGACTCTGCGATCGCGGGGTCTGAGACATCTCAACGGTACGTACATTTGCCCATTTTCCAGGTGTCGGCATCGCCCAATTCCAGCCATCGGCAAACAACGCCCACGCCGATCCGCGACGAGATTCTCGATTTGCGCCCTTCACTGCAACGGTTTGATATCTCGCCAGACCTTGAGTATCTTCAATCCAAATCGACCGATCATCTGCTGTCAAGCTCAATGCTTTGCCATCATCACGATATTTTACGACCAACATTTCTTGCGGCTGTAATAAAATCTCATCGCCAGATTCTGGATTACGGCCCCAGTGAAATGTATTTGCTATACTAGGCGCATCGCCATACACCCCAAATCGTAACCGATATTTCCCGAGGTCAATCGGCTCCGTCCCCTGATTCATCACCTCGATAAAATCAGCGCAGCTATCCAGCTGCTCTTCATCGACAAGACATTGACGCGGATTTGTCAATACTTCAGTAATCACTAAACCAGCAGCATTAACTGGAGGAAGATAATGGCCATCGTCATAAAACTTAACAGCTGCAACAGGCTTCAACTGAAAATCTTTTTGAAAAATCCCCGTTTGTTTTACTTTTTCTGAACGCTGCCTATGGACCGCAATAGTAGCAGATTGACCTTCTGGAATATCATTGATCGTCTGAACAATAGCTTCATTGTAAACCAGTTCGATACGGACAATATCGTGCTGAAAATCCCGAGGCAGCTGCGGAAGCCGACGAAAACCGTCATTATCAGCGGCGTAACTTACATAGCGACCCGGCAGAATATATCCCTCAGCGTCAGTGTACTGGATTTGCTGAGTCTCGCCATTCCTATCAGTCAAACGAATTGCTACTTTACTGAGAGCTAAAGCACGATCCGACTGATTATATAGCTCAACCAGCTCAAGTCTCACGCCGCCCAAAAACGCCGTGATAGCAATATCTGGCGTTGTTGCAGTTGGAACGACAGGCGACGGAACTGGCGGCGATACGGCAGTTGACTGTGCTGATTCATTCGTTGCTGGCGATTGAGTGCCAGTAGATGCTGTGGGCTGAGATTTTGCCTGAGACGAGGTTGTCTCAATGCCAGGAGCAGGCGCGACACTTGTCTGTTGATCTCTAACAGATGATAACATCACCTGCAGACGACTCACTTGACGGCGCCGACGGCGCGCTAGACACTACAGGAGACGAAGGTGCCACAGGAGAGTTTGTAGACAAAGAATTGTCCGGCAAGTCATTTGCACCCAGAGACGAATTTGCGCTTGCTATAGACACAGGTAACACTAATGGTATAACTAGAATCATAAGTAGTCCAGTACGCAGATATTTCATGCTCGCCCCTTGCTTATGTTTGACTACCCTTAGTGTAGCGTACTTTTTACCAAAATAAAAACCGCCCCGGAAAATGAGGCGATTTTTTCTAATAATAATGCTATTTTGCGGTAATATCAGCATTTGTGTGGACGTTCACCACATCGTCCAAATCATCCAGTGCGTCAACCACCTTCATCAATTTCTGCGCGGTTTCCGAATCAGCAATCTCGACTGGCGTATTAGCGATGTAGCGCAGCTCGGCGTCTTTTACTTTCAATCCCTGCTCGACTAATTTATTCCTAACACTCGCCAAATCCTTCAACTCCGTGTAAACAATGATTTCGCCATCTTCTTCGACCGCGTCTTCAGCGCCAGCGTCCAGCACTTGCAGGAGCAATTCCTCGCCTACACCTTCCACGGTGATCACACCCTTGCGGGTAAACTGAAACGCCACACTGCCGGCGTCAGCGATTCGCCCGCCGTTTTTAACCAATGCGGTTTTTACTTCTGGCAAGGTGCGATTACGATTGTCGGTCGCGGTTTCGATGATGATGCCGACACCGCCCGGGCCGTAACCTTCGTAAGTAATCTCTTCCAGCGCTGCTGCATTTTTATCCGCCACGCGGTCAATTGCCCGCTGAATGTTAGCGCTCGGCATGTTAGCAGCCTTGGCTTTTTCAATCGCCATTGCCAAGCTTGAATTGAGCGCCGGGTCGGTACCGCCGCGTGCCGCGATCGCAATTTGATTACCCAATTTCGTGAAAATCGCGCCGCGTTTGGCGTCCACAACTGCCTTCTGCCGGTGCGTTGTTGCCCATTTGCTATGTCCTGACATACATTTCTCCTACCGTTTATTTGATGTTTCAATCTGTTACTATTATACACTACTCCACGATATTCACCTGAATGAGATCTAATTTCGTCTGTTTCTTCATCCACCACATAGCGCCAATCATCGCCGCATACATCAAACCGCACTGCCACCAAGTGATGTTCACTTCCATCTGCGCCCACTCCAGACCCGCCAGCCAATTAGTCGCCTGAATCATATAGCCCAACAGCCAGGTTGTTGGCAGAGCAATGGCCGTGCCAACCATCGGCACTACCGCCAGCACGCCCGACGCAAAGGTCAATAGCATCGCCAGCGGCACGAACGGCAAAATCAGCATATTAGCGATCAGCGCTACATTACTAACCACGCCGAAGCTCATCATCAACAGCGGCAGCGTCGCAAGCTGCGCCGACAGCGTCTCGATCAAGATCTGCCGAAACGTGCCAGGGTCTTTGCCGCCAAAGAAATACTTGTGCAGCAGCGGCGCCAGAATGATCACGCCAGTGAACGACGCAAAGCTCAGTTGCCAGCCCAAATCGCCCCAGCCAAATTGCGGATTGACCATCAGCGTAATCGCCGCCGAGACTGGCAGCAGCACTAGCGGATGAATCGTCCGCCCATAATACCAGACTGCCAAACTCAGGCCCGCCACCAGCCCAGCCCGCGACATGCTCGGACTCAAACCCGTCACCGCCATGAAACCAAGGATCATCGTTGCCGCGCTGAGCATCGCCAGATATTTTGAACGCTTGGCAAACAGCCGCCGCGCCAGGCGTACTAAAATTGTCAAATTATAACCGCTAGCCACCACAATGTGCGTCAGACCAGCAATCTTCAAATTATCGCTCAGTTCCGTCGGCATAGCTCGCCGTAGCCCCAACAAAAATCCCAAACCCAGCGCCGACTCAGACTCTGGAATATGTTTGCGTACCCGCTCGGCAAACCAGTCGCGCGCCCCAACCGCCACGTCACCAGGAACTGGACGCTCGACTCTAATGATTTTCGCCCGATATATACTCGCTGAAAAAGCGCCAAACCCCGCCGTCAATTTTCCTTGAACTTGAACGATGTCGCTGCGTTTGATGGGGCGCTTGTCAGCCGTCACCGCCCATAGTTGTCCTGCCAATTTCTCGCCATTGATCCGTAAATCACTTAGCCGCAGCACCGTTTGCCCTTTCTTATCAATGTCAGGATCCTCCAAAACGCGGCCCTGAATAACGGCGATTTTACCAATCAATGAATCGTATACCTCCAAACCGGCTCGGCCCATTTCACCGCGCCACAGCCCGACCAACCCGCCAGAAATAATTGCCGCAATCATCAATACCCGCCACCGCCAAACAAGCACTGGCACAAACAATATTATCCCGCCAAATAACGCCAGCATATTAAATTCGACCGACCGCGGCAAATAATGAACCGTAATTACGCCAACCGTCAGCCCCAAACACCATGCCGCCACTAGCCAAGAAATGTGCAATTTTTCAGTCAGCCTGCGTATCGCCATGTATCTTTAGTATGACACATCTACCTAAAAATGCGTAAAGATGTAGTGGATGCTTCAATATCTAGTATATTCTTGGGAACATTTTTTCCGAAATGATTTATATAGTCTATTTAAACTGCCGGTAGGATATGGACGACACATATCCTCCTCTGAAACCCTTTTGGGTAGGTCTAAAATAAATCGCACAGGTCGGGAGATGGACTCATCATACGTATCGATGTTGTTTCTAGCCAAAATTTCACTGAGCTCTCCCCAGAAAAATTTTTGTAAATTACTTTTGCCTCCATAAGTTGTCATTAGCCTATACTGGATAGTTCTTCTCCTTGGAAGGATGACAACTTCTCTTAGATTTGTAATAAATCTATAAAAATCCTCTCTATACTGGCGGTCAATACTCCCAATTTGCTGAGTTAGCCTATTCCGAGAACTATCTCCTGGCATTGAACCAGTAAATTCTTGCGCTGTATTATCTTTATGGCCAAGCACTTTTGACAAAACCGCTCGAGCAGACATTACCACTACACTCTTTTTATCTGGCGCTGACCGCTCAGAATGATTAGTATTATCATACTGCTGACATTTTTTTAACTCAGCTTTTTCCTTTAGCCGCTGCATACTACTAATTGCATTCTCACGCCAATCCATAAAAGATTTTACCGCATCTCCCACAAGATTTTTTTCACCATAGTCAAATGTATCATCGCCATCAACGTCATCGAGTATTTGTTGGAGGAGTGCTGACATACCCACAGAAGCACACCCCTTCCATGCTGAAAAACCATGTTTTGCCAAAACCTCATCAGCATAACGCCAAAAATGACCAGCCCGTTTTTGCTGATCAACTGGCGTATTACCAATGTAATAAACGTTGCCCATATCTTCGTCATCTGTCAAACAAATCCGCATGTCATCATCAATATACGAGTCGGGGGCTAATAAATTCGGCGTAACCACCTTTTTGGGCATATCTGAAAAACAATTAGCCAACCCTTTGACCCGTGCTTCAAACTCTTTTTTACGTCGCAGGCGATTATAAGCAAAACTCAATCCACCAACAGCGATTCCCGCCACCACTCCTGACAGGCTGACCGTCGGATCAGCGTTGAGCCATTCCAATGCTCCGCCAGCAGCACCCGCAAGTACCGTCCCCCCCCCAACGCCAGCACGGCCCATGTCGATAACCTTTCGTTTGCGTTCTCGTTCCAAAAACTCATCAATCTCTGTCAATTCATTTTGAATGCCCACCCGACGACAAAGACGGCCACTACCCATAGACACTAGACTTTGTCCCAATTGAATGTATTGACCATATCCAACCAACCCTTCAGTAGTAGGATTGGTTACTCCTTGCGTACCAGAAAAAACTGGGAGGCCACAACGCATCCCAATAAAATTCTTCAAATCATCACTATCTTCTACTATTCTTTCATATTGTTTGGGAACATCTAGTCCATCTATATATCTATCCACTTCCAACAACTTTCTGCCACCCGAGAATAAAAAATCTGACCCACTACGCCAGATATTAATTATATGGAGGGCCCACCGGGGCTTGAACCCGGGACACCCTGCTTAAAAGGCAGGTGCTCTAACCAGCTGAGCTATGGGCCCGTCATACTTTGCCAGGACAACTTGTCCGTTACTTTATGCTACCACGAACTGTTTAGCGCGTCAATGTTTCTTCAGGCTGCGGCTGCTCGCGGCAAATAATGAATAGTAATCGTACCAATAATCAGCTCTAGACACCACGCCGCTACCAACCAAAAAATGTGTAGTTTATCGGTCAATTTATGTATCATCATACGTCTTTAATTGACATATCTACCTAAAAATGTAGTAGATGTTTCAATGTCAGGATATTTTTTGGAACATATTCCCCGAAATATTCCATATAGGTTCTTCAACCTACCGGTAGAAGATGGCTGATTCATATCCTTCTGTGTAACCATTTTGGGCAAGTCCAAAATAAATTGCACCGGTCGAGAGACGGATTCATCATACATATCAACGTCGTTCCTAGCCAAGATTTCGCTGAGCTCTCCCCAGAAAAGTTTTTGCAGGTTACTTACTCCTCCATAGGTTTTCATAAGCCTAGCTTGGATGGTTCTCCTCTTTGAAAGGATAACAGCTTCTCGCAGTTCTGTAACAAATCCACGAAAATCCTCTCTATACTGGCGGTCAATATTTCCAATTTGCTGAGCTAATATCTTCTGAGGATTATTTCCTGGCAGTAAACCAGCAAACCCTACTTGCGCCGCATCATCTTTATGACCAAGTAATTTTAACAACACTCCCCGAGCGAATGCTGCCACATCCTTCTTTTTATCCGACGCCGGCTGCTCAGCATCATACTGCTGAAGAACTTTTTCTGACTCAACTTCTCCCTGCAACTGCTGCATATTGCTAACTGCACTCTCACGACAATGCACAAAAGATTTTATCGCATCACCCACCATGCTTTTTTCGTCATAGTTAAATGTATCATCGCCATCAACGTCATCGAGTATTCGCTGGAGGAGCGCCGACATGCCCGCAGATTCATACCCCTGCAACTCTGCAAAGCCATATTCTCCTAAAATCTTATCAGCACGACGCCAAAAACGATCAGCCCGTCGTTGTTGATCAATCGGCATATCACCGATAAGATAGACATTGCTTGATTGTCTGTTATCTGGCGATCCTGTTTGACTGTCCTCGTCAATACACGAGTCAGGTGCTAGTAAGTTGACGGAAATAGTAGCCTTATCCATACTAGATAGATAATCAGAGAATTCTTCAATATAAGACCTAAAATCTTCTTCGATTTTGCGACGAGAATTAACAAACTTCAGACCGCCAATAGCCACTGCAACAACAGCTCCAGTCAAGCTAATTTCTGGAGAGTAATTAAACCATTCTAACAAGCCACCTGTCACACCTGCAAGCGCCGACGATTTCAACACAGCTGAGCCTACATCAGCGAGAAGGTTTTGCCGGTCTTCTTTTCTCGAAAAGCGATTGCTATATTCTAAAAAGTACTCTGTAATCTTTTTATAGCGGATACTTGAGTCGGTTCTATCGTCACACCCTATCTGCATAGCACTACAATACCCAACAATTTGGCCTGTTGTTGGATGACTAACAGTTTCTCGACTACTATAAAACACGGGTATACCACAGCGAATTCCAACGAAATTGCCTAAATCACCGTCCTTAAACTCTCCTGCTATAATCGCGCGCCGGCGAGACAAATCTAGTCCATCTATATACCTATCCACTTCCAACAACTTTCTGCCGCACCCGAAAATAAAAAATCTGACCCACTATGCCAGATAATCCTTATTTTAATTATATACGAAGGATCAGCCGGATCTTAAACCCGGTACACCCTGCTTAAAGGGTAGGTGCTCTGTTATACTAATAACCGCCCAGAACGTCAATGTTTCTTCGAGCCAGAGCCGCTCTTCGCCGTATGCACCAAGAATTCGTCGACTATTCCCAACGCCAGACCAGTTGTTGCTATATACCGCCAAGCACCGACAAACATTTTATATAGCTCCAAAGCCTGACCGTCCAGCGACATAAACTTGCCAAGCGGCATGACTAGCAAAGCTGCCGCCAGAAAAGCGATACCTGCCGCAGAAACAATCTTCATATGCTTTTTCTGGTACTTCGGCCCGCTAGCCAGCAGCGCAAACAACGGCGCTAACAATAATAATAAAACTGCAATCACGCCGTTCGGCAGCCAATCCAGCTCCATGCCGAAGCCGTCCAATATGCTGCCCAGCCAACTTGACCACCATTCAGCCAGTAAAAAACCAGCAGCCAGCGCCAATGCCAGCGGCCCGAACCGGCGCGACGACACGAATGCAGCTGCGAAAATCACCGCCACAATTACGCCAAATAAAATCGCGACGCTCACTTCTGATCCTCCAGCTCAAACCTGACCGACAGCCCCGGCTTAATTCCAAACTTTTTTGCCGTGCCCGCCCGCGTCTCTAAAACGTAGCGTGCCGGCAGCGGCGATCTATATACTTCGTGCGGCTCAAAATCGGGCTCAACATTATTCTCGACATGAACAACCTTTTTCTTATCGTTCAGCCAAATTATATCAATCGATGTCTCCATGCCTTTCATCCATATCGGTATATCGCCGTCTTTATCAAATACAAAAATCATCGCCTCATCCCTGGCAATTTGTGCCCGTCCAGCCAAACCTTTTTCTTTTGCTGCGTCATCCTTAGCGATTTGCGCCCGCAGAATCGCCTTGCCCGCGTAAACTGTTGTGGTTTTCATATTCATAGTTGTTTTTGCAGAAAATATCGCCCAGCCAATCATCCCCAAAACGCCAAGGATTATCAACCACTTCATTACCGTTTGAGCTGCCTGCATAACTTTATTATAACAAGTTTTATAAGAGCCGATACAGATTCATGCGCCAATGCGGTCTTTTTTGCTGCCGCGCTTGGCGTTGCGATCAATATAATCAATAATCCGACCAGCCACATTGCGGCCCGTCACCTTTTCGATGCCAAATCCTGGGCTGGCGTTCACCTCCAGCACCAGCGCGCCGCGGTTCGAGCGCATAAAATCGACGCCAGCCACCGTCAAGCCCATCGCTTTGGCGGCTTTGATGCACGTTTTTCGCTCGTCAGGAGTCAGTTTCACAATTTCTCCCAATCCGCCCTTATGCAGATTACTGCGAAAATCATCATCCAAACTCTGCCGCTTCATACTAGCCACCACTTGGCTGCCAACCACAAATGCCCGAATATCGGTACCAGCCGATTCCTTGATAAATTCCTGCAATAGCACGTTTGTGCCGTCAGAATCGCTGAGGTAAAACGCTTGCATAACCGACTTAGCGGCTTTAATTGTCTCCGCCAGTACCACGCCGTTGCCATGTGTACCGCGCGCCAACTTGATAATCGCCGGCGTGCCGCCAATCTCATCCAGCAGCACATCGATATCCGTTTCATTGCGCGAGAACACTGTCTTCGGGATTGCCACGCCAGCCCGCGCTAATAGCTGCGTTGAACGTAATTTATCCCGCGCCCGCGTAATAGCGATTGACCGATTCATAAAAAACGCCTGCGGATTCGCCATTTCCAATTGCCGCAGCACCGCCGTCCCGTAGCGCGTCATATAGCTAGCAATCCGCGGAATAAACACGTCAAAGTTACCGATTTCCCTGCCGCGATAAATGACTTTCGGATGCTGCTCATCGATTGATACATAGCAATTCTTATACTTGATAACCTTAACCTGATGTCCGTGTTTTTCGGCCTCTTCTTTCAGGCGAAGCGTGGAGTAATTGGCATTACCATTGCTTAATATTGCGATATTCATGATGCCTCCTCCTTTGGTTTATGGTATTTTTTATAAAACTTATGCGGATTTTTAGCCAGTTCTTTATTCAAATTAGCTGTCTGCGGTCTCTTTGGACTTTCTATTTCGTTCATGCCAACATCAACGACAAATTTTCCCTGCAACGTCCGGCGGCCAATTAACACTGGATATGTATGATTAGATCTATCTGACAAGCCAAATAATACTTTCATTTTCCGTCCGCCCAATCGTACCGTGAAATGCGTCCGATATTTAATAATTTCATGACCAGAGGCGCTCTTTACCATGGCTACTGAATAATCCGTACGCCGAAACACTTTACCATTATAATGCGGCGAACCCTCGCCGAACAGCGAAAACTTTAATACGCCATTTTTATCGACGCGAATATTACTCGCCCACACCGCTGAGCCGTCAGCGCCGGTATCAATCTTAGCTGGCACGCCGGCAGCCCGTTTACCAAAATCAATCCGCGTATTTCTGCCAATGACGATTCTTTCCAGCGTAGCCATAATTACCACAATTATAAAATACTAGCGCCAACACTACAATAGCCGAAATATAGCTAGCGCAACCAGAGTGCAATCTAGCTGCAGCTAAAACTGCACACTTCGCGACTCAAGCACCGCTCGCTGATGCTTTTTTGAAGTATTTACCTTACCGGCAAGCAGCAACCCCAATTGCAAATCATCACCGCGTATTGATTCCAAATATTTCCAGACTTCCGTGGAGCCATTGTAATAACTCAAATCCTTAAATAGCGGCAAATCATTCGTCCCGCGAAAACTTCGTAGCGTTTGAGTGAAGGCAACCTTCTTTGCTCTCATTATTTTTACATCATCCACTTGATCTCCAGCCGTAATAGAGCTAAGTAACGACAGCCGCCATTTAGCCTCAAATGCTTCGCGGAAATCTTTACCGTCATAATGCGCCAGCCCCGCTGTAATATAGTGGTCAACGCCGCGCTCAATAAATTTTCCACGCAAGGCCTGCTCCATCACCACACCCAAACCCTCTTCGGCGTCATCATAACCGCCTAAGCCGTTAGCCAGCGGAAACACATCAGTTTCTCCGCCGGTAACCGCCCTCAGCATATGAACCCCAAGTTCATGAACCACCAACGATCTAACTTTTTTGCGAGAGCGCAGCATGTTTTTATCTGGAATAGCTATTTTTTTATCGAAAAGGTTAACGTTTATAACCGTGGCTTTTTCGACAGAAACCGACCAATTTGCTGCCGCCTCGCCAAATTCCTGCTCAATTATTTCCGTAAATATTGAATCTACTTCATTAGGATTAAAGTTTACTTGATTTTCTGGAACATGCTTTAACATATTTCCATACAAGGACTCTGCGACCCCCTTCATCCACTCGACAGTCTCGTTTGACGGGCGAAATCTTTCTGGCGCGCCTTGATCAGAATCAAACTTAACCATCTGAAATAATTCCCCGCGCAACTCATCGGCGGCGCCAGTTAGCTTTTTATCAGCAATCTGACCTAACTTTTCACCCAGCAGCGAGCGGTAGGTTTTTTCATCCGGAACGCCATAAATTTCCTGATTCAGATTTTCGTACGCGCTAGCAGCAGCTTGCCTATCCTTACTGGATTCAGCGCTATGATACTCTTGAGCGCAGCGGATCAGCTTCGTTTGCTGGCTATAACTTCTAATAAATTCTTCGTAAATCGCTCGGTGTTTTGGCGGCAAATCGGGACTACGCGATATATTTTCACCGAGTTGTTGTATTGCTGTTAAAGCTTCATCAAAATTACCATTGTCAAGTTTTTCATAAACAAACTGAGGATTCCTAACCTCACCAGACAAAAACTTTTCTTCTTGCTCGCTACGGTTTGAAGGAGTAAAAACAGCAACTATTTTTGGCAATAAGTTCATTAGCTGGCTATAAAGTTCCTCTATAGAAGATTCTTCAGATTCAGTCTTTAACGACTCCTTGTCCATGCTTTTTCACTATAACATATTTCATAAAATATAGCAAGAAATTGCAGTACATTTCAATCGCTGGTTGTGCTAATTCGCAAACTTATTTACAATAGACACATGGTGAGAATAATGAGAGGAAGAATTTATCCGCAAGCAGGTCTCCGTCAATATGAGAAGACTTGCGGGTACTCAAATGCAGATACCGCCCCCCACGCCGTTAAAGCGGCTATCAGAATTAGGACGCGCGGCATTAAATAGACTGAAAGCATCAAAACATAGCGACGAACCACAAAAAAACAAAAAATCGGGACTTTCCTTGTCTACCATATTCATCCTACCATACCAAAATCAGTGCTTGAGCTCGGACGTAGATATTACGACGAAGAAGAGCAAAACGAATAACTTGCAATAGCGCTACGAAAACAGCCTCCATCCTATCGTTTCCTTTACTTATTTTCAGGAGTTTTTTTGTCTTTTCTGACGCTATTCTTTGCAACTTTTTTCTGCTTATTTCTCTGCCCCCTGGCCACCACAATTACCACTGCAGTGATAATCGATAGTCCAGCCAAAATAGCCAGCGCGTAGGCATAGCCTGACAACAGATAAATTAAGGCCAGCGTCACGCCGACAGCACCCCAGATAGTAATCAGCCGCCTGCCGAGCGCCAAGCCGATGATAACCATCAGCGAATGCTCGACTAGGAACAATATTTCCATAGCATTATCTCCCCTTAACGCCAGGACAAGGGTCGATAAGCTGAACACAGCGAGCGCCAGCACCAAATGCGCGATGGTGTATACATGAGCATACCCTAGCCAGCGCCACGACATCACCGCCCCTGAAAGAATTGCCGCTGAACACAGATATGGCACCACTATGTCGTGAATAGGTGCAATTAGCATATGAATAGCAAATAAAATACCGCACAATACTAAAAGGACGCCTGAGTCGAAGGATAGAATATTCTTCTTCGGCACTCCCTCAGCTATTAGGGCGCTGCCATTGACCGCCCACATTAGTGTTACTAGCAGTACCGCCTCGGTTGTGACGCTGGCTGGCATTGTCATTAGTAGTAAGAACATCGACCAGCCAATGGCGCTCCAAAATGATGCATAATACCAACTAGTTGGCAGCTTCCTGGTTCGTGCAGCTGCAGCGGCGCCGTAAAACACCGCAAAGATAATCAGCGAAACGATCGACATAAACTCAAGCTGAACGCCGAGCCATTGTGCAGTTAAGTAGAATAACAATACCAAACTTGGATGCGCCAATATCGCCATCGGCCGCCAATCCTGCTTGGCATACACTACCATATAAAGTGCCGCGACAGCTGCCAACCAGCCCAAAATTTTGAACGGTAATTCGTATGTCGTCGATAGATTTATAATCGGTAATATCACTGCCGGTACCGTAGCGGCCAATAGAGTCATATCGCTAGTGATTGACGCTCGCTTATTCATCGCTAGCGACCAATACACTACCCCGAAGCCAACGAGCGTCACCCAAGCAGTGATGGTGAAACTGTCGCTTAGCGGTACACTCAACCAATGCAAGAATAACAGCACCAAAGCAATCGTCGCCAAGTATGCTCCGCCCAGATAACCATCTTCACGCCGCCGATAAAACGCATAATACAGCAATGCTGCTAACGGCAGCCAAACCGCCGGATGAATAGACGAAAAGACAATCAGTCCAGCCGCTCCAATAGCAGAATATAGCAACAATTCGCGGCACTTAACCGCCGCCTCGTTGCGGTAATTGTACAGCCACTCTACTAATAACAGCAACGACAAGCCGTTCAACCACGCCATCAAAATAGCAATATTTTCGCCAGCCATCTTGAAATAAGAAGCCAACAGCAACGCTATCGCCAGAAAAGAAGCATGAATACCAATCACTAAACCGTAGACTTTTTCACGCCACGCGGCAATACCCATGATAATAGCGGCAACCGCCACCGAATCTGACAGATACAGCATGCCTTCTCCTGCTGGATAAGCAGTCAAAAAAGCCAACGCTATAAACACTGTCATTAACCACCAAGCGGCCGCAGCGCCGTACACTAATATTGCTTGACTTTTAGTAATATTTGGGCGCTTCAAAACCATTAATCGGCAGACAACCGGCAGGAAAGTCATAAGCATAAAGATAGAGTAATGTACATGCAGAGCTGTTATGGGTTCGAGGCTAAATAGCCTGACGCCAGCCGGCACTAACAAAATTCCAGACATTACTACCATACCGCCAAAACGGGCGCGGCGCAGCAATGAAAGCGCCATAAAACTCACTACCGATATCATACTCAGCAGGATAAATATGATCATATCTCTTAGCGGACTTTCGACGCCAGCTATAACCAAGAAAGCGACTAGCGACACAGCGAAACTAATCCACAACACTATTTCGTGCTGTTTATCGGGCTGCTTTTGGACATGCATTGAGCCGATAGACCAAATCATATTACCAAGCGCCGCTACACCCAGCGCTATACCTGTGGCCAGCCCATCATTATTTGACAGATACATAGTAAAACTAGCAGTCACCACCATCAGCAGCACGCGCGCCGTCGTTAGTTCATACGTGCGCATATCCTTTGATTTCTCGACTATAGCCACAGTAAAATAATATATAACGCTGATGAACAGCAGCATACTGACGTCAAGCGTTCCCATATGCACCGACGAACCGATAGCGAGAAGCAAAGTGGACGGGACGATAAACGGATTAACCAGCGTCAACGGCTCGGTGAATTGGCGTGGAAAATGATTAGAAAAATACGCGGCCAAGGTCATCAGGCATCCGAACAATAGCACCGCAGCATAATACCACACCAACTGAGCATGCATGACAGCTGGCAAGCTAGTCGTCATCGTAAACATCGACATTAGCGAAATATAGGCGAGCGGCTGGCTATTGAGCCTGACTGTAGCATCCACGCATAGGAAAGTACCGATGAAGGAGGTGATAAGCCAGCACAATGCTGGATCAATCCCCAAGAGTAAATGCATACTCCACCCGCCGATCGGCACAGCAGCCAGCGCCGTACCAATAAACGCCGTTGAGGCTGGCTTTAAGATTGGTAGGCGAGCATATAGCACCTGGCCAATGGCATAATAGACAAAAATAAACAGCCACACCAGACTAAACCTGAGCTGCGCCGAAAGTTCAATCGTTTGTGCCAATAATAATATACCGGCGGTCAGCAATAATGATGCCGTATAGAGTGCCACATTGATGGTAGTTTGACGATTTTTCTCTTTATCTTTATTACTGACCGGGGATAGCCACTTGATAGTCTGCGTCTTTTCGTCGGGAATATTCGTATCTTCTTCAACTGGCGCAGCATCAGTAGCCGATGAATCGCTCGGCTCTTCCTCTTCGTCGCCAATTAACACAAGGCCAGTAGACTGTGAAACTGCAGCTTGGTTTTCGGTAATAAGCTTGGCTTGACCGTCGCTATCTTCAATTTTTGCACGTCCATTCTGCGCATCGCGCACGCCATCCCAATAACCGCGCTGGTAATCCTCAGATTGACGAGACAGCCGACTGCTGCCTCCCTGCGCCACCTTAATTATCACGATGATAATCACTAGTAGAAAAATCAATTCCATGCCTAATCCCTCTTATGCTAATTTTAGTATAGCACGAGAGAGCTTTTCCATGGAGAAATTTTACTACGAAAACAGACCGCGTTTCTTCGTTCCCTTAAACTGTTCCAAAAGTTCTTTCTGTTTTTTCGTTAATTTGGTCGGCGTATCAACCACGACGCCCACAATATGCGGACCGCGCGATTCATTGCGCAAATGCGGCACACCGTGACCTGATAACTTGAAATCAGTCCCCGACTGCGTGCCAGCTGGAATTTTCATAGTAATAACGCCGTCCACAGTCTCCACGTCAATTTCCGTTCCCAATGCCGCATCAACCATGGAAATATGCTCTTCTGAAAGGATAATATCGCCCTCGCGGGTGAACTTTTTATGCGCCTTAACGCGGATATGGATATATAAATCTCCCTTACTGCCGCCAGCTGCCGCCTCGCCGCGCTCACGCAAGCGAATGGTCGCGCCATCATCAATCCCCGCCGGAATCTTGACGGTAATATCTTGATGCTGGCGAGTCGTGCCTTTGCCGCGGCAAACCGAGCATTCTTTTTCCGGAATTTTCCCCTTGCCCCGACAGGTTTCACAAGTAACCGCCTGCTGGATTTGCCCGAACAACGAATTCATCACCCGCGTTTGCTGGCCGGCGCCTTTGCAGGTCGGACATGTTTTCATACCGAATCCTGGCTCGGCACCGTTGCCATGACAGTGTTCGCACTCATCCTCCAGATTCAAGCTAATTTTCTTTTCCACGCCAAACACCGCATCTTCAAAGCTTAATGTTATATTCGTTTCAATATCGCGCCCGCGTGGACGCCCGCCGCCCGAACTGCCAGCCGCGCTGCCGAAAAACTGGCTGAAAATATCTCCCAAGCCGCCATCGCCAAAGTCAAAATGAATATTTTGCCCGCCAAAGCCACCAAACCCTTCAAACGGATTGCCAGAAAAACCGCCGCCCGACGCACCGCCGACGCCAGCATGGCCAAATTGATCATAGCGCTGGCGTTTTTGCTTGTCTTTCAGAACTTCGTATGCCTCATTAATCTCTTTGAATTTTGCCTCGTCGCCGCCCTGTTTATCCGGGTGATATTTCACCGCCAATTTGCGAAAAGCCTTCTTTATCGCATCCTCAGAAGCGGTTTTTGACACGCCTAGCACTTCATAATAATCACGCTTGCTCATATATGCTTATTATACGCTTTTAGCACTCGACGCGCAAGAGTGCTAGATTAGTCGTTCTGCTCCTGCAGGCGCATATCCAGATGGCGGCAGACTGCAAACAACCAAGCGGCCGCAAAAAGCCCAAGTATTACTTCAACAATTACAAACCAAAAACTTCTCAAAACATAACCCTGCGCTGCCAATAAAGCCATAAAAACCGGAAAACTAAACGACAACATCCGCTGGCGGCGCGTTAAATAACTGAGGCTTGACGGCAACATCAGCATGACAGCCACCATCATAACGACTACGCCGCGCGAGAAAATAAAGTGCACTGCATGCATGGTATCGTTAGGACAAAGCGCCACGCCAATCATACAAATCGCCAGCAGTGTTATCAACCAAACAGATACCTTGGCAGTACGCAGCTGCCGCAGTTTGACATAGCCTTTAGACATGCCAACACCTATCATAATAAGCACCAAGCTTGACATAAAAACTCCAGCATTAAAGGCCAAAGCGGAATGACGGTTAACTACCGTCTCGCCCAGCCGGCTAAGACTCCAGCCCATCCAGCGCGAATCATCAGATAGAGTTGCCGCCACCAGCACGCCAAACGTCAGAATTGCCGTATATAATACGCAAAGAATCTGCAAGCGATTACGACGGCAAAACCGAAGAGCCGAATCTCTACTCATGATTTTATTATACCAGTAAATTTGGAAAAATCATTAAAATAATTGACATTTAACCCGCCTTGTGATATATAGGGAGCATAGGCTTTGTTAAATAATTATATAAGTCGAAGCGAGGAAACCATGGCAAGCGAAATATTGGCTGCCGTAAAGCAGCCGTATAGCAACTTTAATCCTTTGCCGCCCAGCAGCGAAGCATTGGAACATCGGGTTTACTCGCCAGAAGAAGAACGGTTAATTGCCGAGCTTATACCACTAGCGAACACCATTGCCACCGATCCCGAGATTGCCAGCGCCTTTGGCATTATGAAATGGGAGGAGATAGGCGACTCCGACCGCAGTAGGCGGTTCTCTGGCAAACACCCTCTACCAGAACACAAAATCAACGGCGAAGAATATGTTTACTCCGTCCCAGTCGTAGCTGGAATACTACCCTTAAAAGATAAGTGGGACAGCACAGTCCGGTATAGCGCCATTTCTGTTATGAAAGATAATTGGCGCGAAGATCCTGATGCTTGGCGTGTCACCTGGCTAGATTTACAAACTGGAGAAACTAGCCGCATTGATGTTTTTGGCGTCACTATAGACGCCAAAAGACGTGCTAACATTGTCTTGAAGCCAGATAATTACGATAATATACCTCCGCTGAGCCGGCCAGGAATTGGTAGAGTTCCAATGTGCGATTTGGAGCGTATTACGGTCAAGTTGGATAAAGATTACCATGCCTGGCAGGCGCAATATTCCGATGGACTGCACTAGTCAGGTCAAATTATCGACATCGAATTTCTTAACGAAGCTATGGCTCGCGAAATAGGCGCGCGCATTGACGAAGAGGTTTTCGGAGACTACGATGAACTGGCCGTCCCGTCAGCCATAACAGCGGCTAGATATATCATAGGCGCAACGGTCAGCAAACCCGAACTAGTAATTGCTTAAATAAAAATTTATAGACGACCTGATGTTCGCGTTTTGAGATTGCTGTTTAAGTTTTATAAACATACGATTTCCCCGACTTAATTAATAAATCTCTGCAAATTTTGGCTTTCACGCTTGAGAGATTTAGTGTCTGTTATAATTAATCCATGAAAGAATCTGACACCAATTGCAAACCGGAACATAAAGAATATCCAGAAACCCCTAAGCGCATCTTTAGAAAGATGGCTGAAGTAACCGCCAGAGCAACAGGAATCAACCTGGCTTCCGAAAAGTTTCAAGAAACCCGCGATAAAGAATGGCCAAATATGACCACCAAACAAAAGTTAGGCGCTGTTGCAGCAACAGCAGTTTCTTTCGGGCGGCTGGTTCGGGAAGGCGTTAAGCTTGGCAAACCAGACAGCGAACGCGGATGGACAGATACAATTGGCGATGTGATCTTTGCGGCCAGCGACGGGCTTGATGGTATGATCGCCAGAGGAACTAGCGGAAAAACCGCCTTCGGTGGATTCGCCGACCAATTTTTTGGCGATAAAATTCCCCGTTGGGCTAAGGAAATTAGCATGGCATCCCGAGGTCGAATATCTTGGTCTCACGTAGTAACGCGAATAGCTCGCGACCTTTGCGTCACATATCAGCGCGATAAAATAACCGAGGAAACTGGCGGCGCCATTAGCGTTGATGCCTCGCCAAAAAGCGATCCGTTCAGCGGTAAATACAGTACTGTGAATTATCTTTTTGTGAACGCTCTTCTTGATTCCCCGCTTGGCAAAAAAATACCGGGCTGGGCTCGCGAAACCCTAGCAACAGCAACTGATGCTCATCTGGTGGTAACAGGGATCGCGTCAGTAAAACGACTCAAAGATAGCCAGAGAAGATTGGCACGGGAAAAATTGAAACAGGAAAATCTTAAGTTTAATAAAATGCCGCGGTCTCATAAAACCGCAGCATCATAATTTTATAGCCTAAAGTTCCAGGGCTACTTCTCGTCGACCACCTCGCCTTCGACTGGTTCGTCCTTGTCAGACTCGGACTCTACGACCCCTCATCAAACTTGACAGGTGACATTTCTGTGTAGATTGTTGTCTCATCATCAGAGCTGAATTCTATCATGAGACTACCCTGTCTGCGCCTATCTTGATAAGACTGGGTTGTATTATAAGAATAAACTTTTACATCTCTATCCCTATTTTTCATGCCGCTTTCTACAATCAAGTTATCAACACGCTCCTGAGACATTGGCGTCATTATACATTTACCATCAGAGTCTTTGCGGTATTCGCCAGGAGTCATAATAACCATCTTGCAACTAACCGGCGACTGCTGTTCCACCCCCCCCCATTTCTCTACGTAAAACTAAACCGCCCAATTGATCTCCTAACGGAGAATAGTGCTGTATATACCCTCGCTTCGTACCGTCGGCAAATTCAGAAACTACAGCTACAGCCGTACAGCCTGACAATCCGTAGGTAGCGATCTTCTTTTCTTCGCCAGGCACTGCGGTAATGTCCCCTTGGCTATCCATTCCAATTAATTTAGTACCTGCAGATTTCTCTATTTCATAAAAAGATGGGGTACTATGAATCTCTTCTTTTTGCAAAAATACGGAAGATTTGCGCGGTTCAGTCATTATAAAACTCCTATGAGATCTACCTAACGTCGGATTTTTATCATCGTAAAGACTTGCAGCCAGAGCATCTGCCCCCATTAAAATGCGAATATATTCCTCCGACCGTCTCTCAAGGCGAGGCTCATATAAATATGATTCAATTATACCTTTTGTCATTACAGTTTGCATAGTATCATATTTTGTAAAAATAGTCAATAAGTTTATCCTCGCTAAAGAAGGGGGCTGCTCATACTAGAGTAGCCCCTGACGATATTAGTATCTAAGATTTCTCAAGTCGTTTAGTAGCACTGGCTACTTCTCATCGACCACCTCGCCTTCGACTGGCTCGTCCTTGTCAGATTTTTTGTCGTCCTTAGACTCATCAGCCTTTTTGTCCTCAGCAGCTTGCTGATACATTTTGGCACCAATCGGCATGATGGCGTCCTGCAGTGCTTTGGCTGCCGCTTCCAGCTCATCTTTATCATCAGCGTCTTTGTGCTTTTCCGCTTCTTTGACCGCTTCGTCAATCGCCTTCTTGTCATCGTCAGAAATCTTATCCTTAAACTCATCCGGCATTTTCTTGGCCTGGTAAATGGCGTTTTCTAGCTGGTTTTTAGCGTCAACGGTTTCGCGCTTTTTCTTGTCTTCATCAGCGTGCATTTCGGCTTCTTTCTGGGCTTTTTCGATATCTTCCTTGCTCATGTTGCCTGAGTTTTGGATGGTAATTGACTGCTCTTTGCCGGTGCCTTTGTCCTTAGCCGTAACATTAAGGATACCGTTGGCGTCGATGTTAAACGTCACTTCAATCTGTGGCACGCCGCGTGGTGCTGGTGCGATACCATCAAGCACAAAGCGACCCAAGCTCTTATTATCATTAGCGAATTCGCGCTCACCTTGCAAGACGTGAATCTCCACTTGCGGCTGGTTGTCGGCAGCCGTCGAGAACACTTCGCTCTTACTGGTTGGCACAGTAGTGTTGCGCTCAATCAGCTTGGTCGACACACCGCCCATCGTCTCGATACCAAGGCTCAATGGCGTCACATCTAGCAGCAACACATCCTTGACGTCGCCAGCAAGCACGCCGCCTTGAATCGCCGCACCGACGGCCACCACTTCGTCTGGGTTGACGCCTTGCATTGGGTCTTTGCCAAACAGCTTCTTCACCCGCTCAACCACCGCTGGCATACGTGTCATGCCGCCAACCATGACGACATTTTGGATGTCTGATTTAGAAAGTTTAGCGTCTTTGAGTGCTTTTTCAACTGGACCGTCAAGACGCGCCAACAAGTCTTTCACCAAATCTTCCAACTTGGCCCGTGTTAGACTCAACTCAAAGTGCTTTGGCCCGTCAGCATCAGCAGTAATGAACGGAATGTTAACTTCGTACTCAGTAACCGTTGACAGCTCCTTCTTGGCCTTTTCAGCTTCGTCCTTCAGGCGCTGCATGGCTGCATTATCTTTGCGTAGGTCAATGCCTTCTTTAGACTTAAAGTCATCCAGGAAATAGTTAACGATGACGTTGTCAAAGTCCTCACCACCCAGGTGGGTGTCACCATTCGTTGCCTTCACCTCAAACACACCATCGCCAAGCTCCAAGATGGAAACGTCAAACGTACCACCACCGAGGTCAAAGACCACGATGGTTTCGTCATTTTTACCTTTTTCCAGGCCGTACGCCAGAGCTGCCGCCGTTGGCTCATTAATGATACGCTTGACTTCCAGGCCAGCAATTTTACCAGCATCCTTGGTCGCCTGGCGCTGCGAATCGTCGAAGTAGGCCGGCACAGTGATGACCGCTTCGGTGACTTTTTCACCCAGGAACGCCTCGGCATCAGCTTTGATTTTACTGAGGATCATGGCTGAAACTTCTTCTGGCGTGTATTCCTTGTCGCCCATCTTGACCGCCACGCCAGTACCCTTCTTGACAATCTGGTACGGCATGATATCCAGGTCTTTTTGAACTTCCTTATCATTAAACTTACGGCCAATCAAACGTTTCACACCGTAAATAGTGTTTTTTGGATTGGTCACCCGCTGACGCTGCGCCACTTGTCCAACCAAGCGCTCACCCTTTTTATTAATCGCCACCACTGATGGCGTGGTACGGTTACCCTCAGCGTTAGCGATGACCTCTGGCTTGCCTGCCAGCATATACGCAAAGGCGCTGTTGGTTGTACCGAGGTCAATTCCGATAATTTTACCCATATGATTCCCCTTTCTTGTTTTGATCACATCTGGTTTTTCTTATATTCATTTTAGCACTCTTTATTCACGAGTGCCAACTATTTCAGTATAAATAATTAGCACTCCCGTGTCAAGAGTGCTAATTCATTTTGTGACGACCAATTATTTCTCTGATGCGTCAGTATTTTCTTTGACATCCGCCTGCGGTGATTCCGATGACTGGCGCGTCACCTTAACCATCGCGTCGCGGATAACCGCGCCATCCAGCGTATAGCCAGCGCGGAGTTCCTCGGCGATCACTTCTTTGTCGCCCTCTGCTGATTCGTCAAATTGAATAGCTTGGTGTAGTTCAGGGTTAAATAGTGTACCGGGTTTAGTATCAATTTTCTCAAGGCCGATTTCTTTGAGCTGCTTGTCGAGTTGCTTGCCCAGACTAGCCACGCCTTTCGCCCACGGATTATCTTTCAGTTCCTCCGGAACGTTGGCGATCGCTCGCTCAATCGTATCGATCACTGGCAATAGTTTCATCACCGACTTTGCCTGTCCCATTTGGTGCGCCGATTGTTTCTCTGTCTCCACACGCTTGCGATAATTCTCAAAATCCGCCCGCGTCCGCTGCAAATCTAGTGTCAACTCGCCCAATTGCTGCTCTAAATCTTCAGTTTTCTTAGCTTTATTCTTTGTCATTTTTTCCTCCTTCTGAACGGCCAAAACGGCTCTTTATGGTACACGGAAGGCGAAAGTATTAATGCACCAACCGCCATAATTATAAACATGATAACCAAAATTATCACAGTTAGCCACGTCGGCAAGCCGCTCAGCAGTCCGCCGATCCACTCAGCCATTACAACATTCCCTCCAGCATAGCACCGGTTCGGCGCACCAGCTCCATCGTCCGGCGATAGTTCTGTCGCGTCGGGCCGATCACACCGATGTAACTATTATCACTAAACTGCGAACAAAACCTACTGATAATCAGCGTAGCGCCAGAACTTTTACCAATCGGGTTTTCGCTGCCGATAAACACATTGAGCGGTTGGTTCGGCGCTGCTTCATATAGCCAAGGCTCGATGTTATCAATCAACCTGGCAATCGCTTGCACATGGCCGCCCTCGATAAACTCTGGCTGAGAAAACAGCTGCGTCATACCATTCATGTATAGGTGATCACCAAATGAGGCGAAACCGAAATTACCCGTCAGCTCCACCAAGCTGTCAACGGCGCTGCGAATTGCCCGATCAGACTTATCAACGTGCGAGTTAACATGCGCTTCGATCGCTCTCGCACTGCGATCGATGCCGCTCGGCAGCTCCGTCATCTGGGCATTGGTGATGCCATTGACATAAAAGCGATAGCCTTTGTCGGTGGGAATGCGCCCAGCGCTGGTGTGCGGCGCCTCAATAAAACCCATCTCCTCGAGCTTGGCCATTTCGCTGCGAATAGTGGCGCTGGACACACCAAACAACTTGGCCAGCGTCACGCTGCCAACTGGCGCCGCAATCTCGGCGTATTGCTCAATGATGGCAGCTAAAATCGCCTGTTGACGTTCGGTCATGCATAAATTGTATCAAAAATTAGCACTCTATTCAAGCGAGTGCCAAATAATTCATCGAAAACGCTTATCCGTAAAAAACCGCGCCGCGTCCGAAGAAAACAGCATCACGACCATAATATGAATGCCAATCATCACAAACAAAAAAGCCATCGCCATATTAATCCGCCCGACAGTAATTGACAAAGATTCGGTAATGATCGTCGCGCTAGCCACTGCCAGCAGCATAATTCGCGCCCGATTGCTGCCCCTCAACAGCGCTCCCGCTAACGCTAATTCAATAATCACAATCGCAAAATTCAGAGCCATCGTACTAAGAACAATCACATTAGCCGACTCAACGCTAACAGAAGTTTCAGTAACCATTTCCCGTGTGAATTCTGACCAATTTGCCGTATCAAGCAGTATCTGTCCAATCGTAAACAGCGATACGATCACTATCAACCCGCAGCCAAACAGAATTTGCGGCGGCCGGCGGCTCCACAATTCCTTCAATAACGTTTCATGGTTTTTCGGCAAGCGGTCGTGAATTGTTCCGTCCATAATGATGCCAAACTGCTGCAGCGTGCTTTTTTGCGACTTTACTTTCGACAATTCCAGAATAGGCAAATCGCCGTCTGTCCGAATAGAATCGCCGCCGCCGTTTCGCGAGTGATAACCGGAGGAAAAATCTTTCAAAATCGCTACTCGCACCGGCTCGACACTGTCCTGTACTGTTTGAATAATATAATCGCGCTCAATGTCGGTATCTTCGTCAATCCGATGCGTCAATTGAAATGTAAACAGCGACAAACCGATACTTCTGTCGTATGTCCCCGCAGCCAGCCAATCCACCCGGTGGCCGCCCGGCAGCAACCAGCCCTTCGGACAGCGCCAAAAACGCACATGATGGCGCTGATTAGGGTTATTGTCAACTTCTTGCTGATAAGCAAAGTCCTGCTTGCGTCCAAACAAAAAAGCCGGCGACACTGGCGCATTCGGATAACTTTTACGCCGTAAAACAGTCGTCACCATTTTCCATGCCGACCGGGGAGTAATATCGTCCGCCAGACTCCAGCCCGCTTCGTCCATAACTTTATGTAGCTGTTCTTCCGATCCGCGCGCCGCCAAATTGACTGGGTCGCTTAATATTCCATCCGCCGTCCGCGTCCGGCCGATAAAATAATTCGGCACGTAAATACTGCTCAAAATTCGATGAAGCCGCGGCAAGGCCAAATAAGCCACAATTATCCAAACCACAAAAAACAGCCCGACCATCCACCAACCGCCAGTAAACCAGCTTTCCCTAAAAACCAGCCATGCCAACCATAACGACGCCAGGCCGGCAAAAATAAAGAACGCCTGGTCTAATAAAACGTTGATTGATTTTAACGGCCGCATCAACGCGGCAGCTAGTTTTTTGGGCGATTTTGCCAAACTCATAGCTTTATTATATCATTCAAGAGATTGCGAGCCGCCAGCCTAGCCTCGTCATCCTTGCGACTAAATAAATCACCGCGCTCAATAATCTCCTTGCACACCCTGACAGCCCGCTCCAAATCATCATTAATAATCACGTGATAATACGGCACTTCCAGCGCATGCGCCAGTTCTTTGATGGCTGATTGATGGCGCTTTGGCCATTCGGCTTGAAAATCCTCCTCAGTGGCGTAGCGCTTTTTTAGCCGCTCCAGCCATGTTTTATAATCCGGCGGCACGATAAAAATCGCGATACAACCTGGCGCTAATTGCTCATATTCCGCTACGCCCTGAACATCGACGTCAGTAATTGCCACTTGATTATTATCATGTGCCAATTTTAACTCGGCCGACGAGGTTCCGTAGACCGTGCCATGCACAAATTTTGCCTCAATGAATTTATGACTCATTAGCATTTCCTTGGCTATTTTTTGATCAATAAAATGATAATCGATACCGTCTTGCTCGGCACGGCCATTATTAATCCGCGGCGGACGCGTGGTGTGGGAGACGATATCGCGAAATTCCGGCAGCTTTAATAACTGCTTTTTTATTGTATCCTTGCCAGCGCCAGAAATTCCCGCCAGCAGCGCAATCTTTGTATCCCGCACCAGCTGAATCGTCGACTCAACCGGCTGATATTCTGCGATAAGTTTTTCAATCTCCGACATAATATTTATTTATGATAACTCATCCAGCACCGATTGCCAATCAGGAAACTCGGGACTAATAAATATTCGCTTCAATACAAGCAATCAATCCCTCTTCAACATCACCATAAACGCTTCACTCGGAATGTCAACCTTTCCGAAGCGTTTCATACGCTTTTTACCGCGAGCCTGCTTGGCGAGGAGTTTCTTTTTGCGGCTGACATCGCCGCCGTAGAGATAGCCAGTAACGTCCTTGCGGTAGGCACCGATGTTTTCGCGGGCGATAAATCTACCGCCGATTGCTGCCTGTAATGCCACTTCAAAGCTCTGGCGCGGCACCACATCTTTGAGTTTTTTGACGATTTCCCGGCCCAAACCCGGCGCTTCTGAACGATGACACATCACGCTGAGCGCATCGACCATCTCACCCGCCACATAAAAATCCACCCGCACCAAATCTTCCGCCTGATAACCCGCCAGCTCATAGTTAAACGAACCGTAGCCGCTAGTTACCGACTTCAATTGGTCATAAAAATCCGTCAGCAGATTTGCCAGCGGCGCCGTAAAGGAAATGAGGGCCCGCTCATCGATGTAGCTGAGATTTTTCTGCCGGCCGCGCTTGGCGACAATCAGCTGAATCACCGCACCGATGTAGTCCTGCGGCACCACAATTTCACCGTCAATCCACGGCTCGCGAAT
>ERZ773076.90-NODE-90-length-52210-cov-14.277672_pt1 | contig 52210 bp, 51 predicted proteins | sample MGYA00580613_ERZ773076 | MGnify/ENA primary metagenome ERZ773076 (study PRJEB29015, sample SAMEA2738005) | human oral metagenome | biome: human oral; feature: human-associated habitat; material: dental | place: China | collected 2057 ...
TAATACCACCCAATACTGAGTGTTTTGAAATTTCAATTGCGTCATCTGATGATTTACCGCGGATAACTGCAAAAATATAGTTTTCTTTTAATTGTTGTAATACACTTGACATGTCCTTTCTCTCCTTTATAAATCTGTCTTTGTTATGAAACAAAGGCTAGTCTTTTTATCTGAATCTTTTTATCTGATTATTTTTCTCAACAACCATTCTCCCGTAAACGATATTTCCATTTGAATCTTTTAGATATTTTAGTCCATTATGAATATCTTCTGGAGAATAATAGATCGTTAACTCTCCACTTCCCGTTTTACATTTTATTTTTGTTCCTCTTTCATCACCTGGACAATCTAGGCGAGGAATACTCTCCTTCTCCACTGAATAAGGTTCCGATGCAATACATGTAAAAATGGGACCTTTTTTATTTCTGATGTTCAATTGAATACCTTCATCCAATGAATTGTATCGTTTAGAATATTGGATAGCCTCTGTAACCATCTCTCCATTCGTCCAAAATCTAGAGTAAACTTTATTCGAATATTTCGTTGGGATGATAAAGTTTTGGGCTAAAGCATGCCCACTTTCTTCTTCATCAATCACCAATAAAAGTTTAGCTTGCGTATCCAAAATCATTTTTCGACTAATAAAAGCTCTATTGGAAGTTTCATTATCTTTCATCGGAATACTCCATTGTGCTTCAAAATAATAGAGATCGCCCTCCTTTTTCATTTGCATTGATAAAGGTTTGGCTATCCAATGATATCCCCATGAACTTTCGATAGAAGGATAATGCCCCCCCTTCTACGAGGATCGTATTATGCATTCTTTCAGATTTAAAGCGAACTCGATTTTCACATTCCGTATAAGTATACCGTCCTGGATGCGTTACAAAATGGACTTCATCCATTTCTAGACTGATTGCTCCGTGGGATGCATGAGCATGAGAACTTCCATGAAGGCCACAAAACAAACTGAAGTATATATCTGAACCTTTTACAACCGCTAATCCGCCTACTTCATCATAAAACCATTCGTCGAAATTCACTTTATGTTTTTTATCAAACGCTCTCCCTGAATATAAAAACCCCATTGTATACTCTGGACATTCACTCTCAAACCCCAACAAATGATAATAGGAATGAACCCAAGAAAAATCAACCGTATCACTGTCATTTAACGCTAAAAGCATATGATTAGAATTCGATAAATAATAACTCGCACGAATGGGTTCTATCAAAACGTTCTTCCAAAGGTGTTGATCCTCATATCTCATATAACAAGCAATCTGATATAAATAGGCGAAACACATGACGACTTGATGATGATACAGTGGACTTTGTTCCCAATGAAGTCCCTTCTTTGTAAACTGAAGAGATGCTTGATTTAGAAGCGTTTCTTTTGCCCACAAATACAGATCAGGTTGTTCATTTGAGAAATATACGAAAGAAAGAACACCACTGACTGCAAGCACTCCCCAATTACTTAGAAGATGCTTTTCTTGTAAATGAGTACAAATATAATTGGCATGCAAGATCATCGCTTCCTGAATTTGCTTTCTTTCTACTTCACTAAACTCTGATAGAGGAAGATAGGTTAAACTTTTCACCCAATTCATCAAACGAATGCCAGCATCCAAAACTCTCCATGAAGCTTCCGGGTGAGAAATCTCTTCTTCATTTTCCAAAATAAAATCAAAAACGATTTCCTTCCACTTTTTCAAATACTTTTCATCTTTTGTTAGATAGGATGCCACCGCTAAATCAACAAGATATCCTTGTCGATTTAACATGAAGACCCATTCCATATCTCCGTTTGGCGTTTGATGCCATTTAAACTCATGAAATGAATATTTCTCAAAACACGTTTCCATATCCATTTGATGATCATAGTAGACTAAATCCTGGTCAACTAAAGCCTCTACTCTAGAAAAAAGTTCAAGCAGAAACCCACTTGAACTTTTCCCTATCTTTTTTAGACTTTCTTCTTTTAACCAAAATCTAGATTGATATGTCTCTAGATTGTTAAACATCTCGTCACCTTATGCTAAAATTCCAAGAACTGAAGCTAAGATACCAATTGCGAATAATAGGATTAATAATTGATAAGTGTTCCATTTTTTCTTCTTCAATAGATAGAATACTAATACAGTAATTAATACTGGTAATAATCTTGGCATCATTTTATCTAAGATTTTTTGAATGGAAACAATTTGTTCTTCACCAGAACTTACTGTTGTCGCATATTGAATCGCAATTTTTGCTTTTACAAATGAGGCTGCTAATGCAGAGATAACTGTTACCCCTACAATATTGGCTGCTTCAGAAATTTTGCTAATTTGGCTGCTTAAAGTTTTAATAGCGTTTGTTCCTAAACGGTATCCAAGATAGCCCATGAATACTTTGATTGCAAACATACTTAATAACATTGCCAACCAATATCCCATTGGAGCAAATCCTAAACCATCAAGAGCTAAACCTGCAAAGATTGTAGAGAACAATGGCGCTAAACCGAATTGTGCGATAGAATCTCCAATCCCTGCTAAAGGACCCATAAGAGCCATTTTAATACTACGTACAGAATCAATACTTTGACCATCTTCGTACATCGCTAATTGCAAGTTAGAAATAAACGGTACTAAATGTGGACTTGTGTTATAGAATTCCAAGTTTGCTTTAGCAGTTTCTTTTAATTTTTCTGGATCATCTTTATAAATCTTCTTTAAGCCAGGTAAGATAACGTTTAAGTAGCTGACCCCTTGATAAGTATTATAGTTGAATGCATTTTGTAAGATGTATGATCTTAATGATGTTCTAAAATAATCACGTTTCGTTAATTTATTTTGTTTAGATTCCATTGCTAAAATCCTCCACTTCGCTAGTTTGAACTGTTTCCACAACTACTTCTTGTTTATTAGAATTTTGGTAGTAAGCAATTAATGCAAATACTGAACCAACTAATGCTACAGCCATTGTTGGTAATTCTAAATAAGCCACGCAGATATAACCTAGGATTACGTATGGAGTTAATTCTTTCTTCAACATTACAGATAAAATCATTGCAAACCCGATTGCAGGAATTAATCCCCCAGCTACACCGAAACCACTAATCAACCATTTTGGTAAAGCATTAACAAATGCTTCTAATGCTGGACGGCTTAGTGCAGATAAGATACCAATAATGAAACCAGCAACAGCTAAACCGATATAAGTTGAGTGTGCGATTAGTTTAAATTTACCAAAGTGACCATTTTCAATCGCTTTTTCAGCCATTTTTGGATTACCAGCGAAGAATGTGTATAAGAATGTTGTTACGAATTGGAATAATACCGCAAATGGGAATGAAAGTGCTAATGCATTTTCAGGTGTAATCCCTTGATCTTTTAATGTAATTACCATGATTGTACCTACGATACCAGGTCCTACTGGGTTAGGTGGAACTGTACCACCAGCACCTACCCCGAATCCCATATAAGCTAATTCAGCTAAAGCTCCGAATGTTAATGCTGTAGGAATATCTCCTAAAATTAACCCTACAAAAAACGCCATAACAATTGCTCTGTTTGTATAAATTCCTAGTAACATCCCTGAATAACAGAATGCTGTCACTAGACCAATCAAAATACCTTGCATTAATGAAATTTCCATTGTTCTCCCTCTTTTCAGCTAATCATTTCTAATAATTTTTCTAAAGTTTGTGCTCCGTCATTTGTAACCGGAGAAGTTTTTGTATTGAATTGAACATTGTATTTTTCTTTCATTGTTCGAAGTACTTGTTTATCTTCTTCTCCAAGATAAATGAATTGTGATACTTTATCCTTTCCAGGAGCTGCATGAATGTTACCTACATTCACATTTTCCATAGGAAATCCTAGTTCACATAAGCGAAGTGCATCCGCAGGACTGGATACCACTACAAAAATTGTTTGGTGTGGGGCAGCTTTCCAAATAATTTCAGCAGTTCTTTGGATTGTCCAAAAACGTACATTCACTTCTTTTGGCAATACAGTTGTCATCAATGTTTGTTGTAATTCATCCGTTGACACTGCATCATTTGCACAAATGGCTAAGTTGACTCCTAAACTCTTAATCCATAATTGTCCTTGACCATGGATAAGTCTTTCGTCAATTCTGACCATTTGAATGTTTGGTTTGTTTTCCATGTTTTCATTCCTTTCTTTTCTTTTTTACCAGTACATTTCCCAGTCTTTCTTTTTACGCATAAGCGCTTCTAGATAGAAGTAATCACCCCAAATATTTCCCTCGTTAACCCCCTTCCCTGAATGCCATGAATATACTCCTTCATTTAATAAGGCAACGATTGTAGATCCTTTTTTATCCGTATATTTGGTGATTAAGTTATATAGAATTCTGTCTGCCCATTTTTCATACTCTTTAACCGTTTCATTATTTGGAAGCTCTTTAGCCATTTGCTGGATACCGCAAACTGCAATGGCAGCTGCAGAAGTATCTCTTGGTTGACCTGAAGTATCATCAAAGATTAAGTCCCAATAACATACAAAATCTTCTGGTACACGGTTTAAGAAGTAATTTGTTACTGCTTGGAAATATTCGACATTAGTTTCTGCCGGAGCGTACGCATTGCAAAGTGCAATTCCATAAATTAACCACGCCTGTCCTCTTGCCCATGCAGAGTCATCTAAATATCCTTGTCTTGTTTTTCCATATGCAGGCTCTCCAGTTTCTGGATCAAAGTAGAACGTATGGAAAGCAGAAGCATCCTGACGAATAGCGTTTTTCAACGTTGTCTTGAAGTGAGCTTTGGCCATTTCTTCATACTTGCTATCTCCAGTTTCATTACTTGCCCAGAATAGAAGAGGAATATTTAATAAGCAATCCACGATTAAGCGGTAGTTATCACGTGCTCCTAATTCTCCCCAAGCTTGGATGAAGTTTCCTTTTTCTTGATATCTTGAAGCAAGTTGATCAGCAGCTTTAATCGCCGCTTCTCTTGCTTTCTCATTTCCTGTTAACTTATAAGCACTGACACAAGAAGGCGTATATAAGAAACCTAAGTCATGGTGATTTACTTCGATTAATCGTTCAATGCGATCAATGAAGGAATCCACATTCTTCTCGGCAGCTACTTTATATTTCTCGTCCCCAGTAAATTCATAAGCGAGCCACAACATTCCTGTCCAAAAGCCATTGGTCCATTCGATATTTTCCATCGGTTTATAATCATTATCGAATGTTGCTGGCGTCGGGAATTGTTCCCCCAACCGCTCTAAGTTACTATCAATTTTTTCTAAACAAACTTTGATGGCTTCATCTACTAAAGCTGGAGTTAAGACCTCCGACTCATTCGATTGATACGCTTTCAAAGGTTCGATATTTTTATCAATCATTCTTTCACCTCTCTATAAGGCAACTTAACACGTTAACTCGTTAAGTTTATTTTATCCTATTTTTTTATTTTTGTAAACGTTTTTTTGTAAAAAATCATTGAAATTGTTAATAATAAAATTCCCAATAAAGAATACACTTCAAGATTTTGAACACCTGTAGCTGGTAAAGCCTCTTCTTTTGAAGCTTCTGAGTTTGTATTTTCCGTGGTTATTTCACTTGAGTTCTGTTGTGTTTGTTCCTGAGTAGTTTCTTCTGTTTGTTTTTTCACTAAATAAGTGTAATATCTAATCTTGTTTTCAACGGTAGGTTCCTTTGAATTTTGTAATTCGTATTGGTCTGTATGGAGTGCTGGAAGGCCTGCTGAAGGATCTTCTGGATTTAAGAATGCAATATCTAGTTTATTGCCATCTTTCTTAATGGTATAAATTCCTTTTTCTTTCAATACGAGGCCATCCTCTAATGTCAACTCAGAGTCATCATATTTAACGACGCCGTAAATTTGATTCGTCTTATCAAAGACTGCTTGCGTTTTTTCAGAATTTTCTACAACTTGGATGTCATCTTTGTTCTTTTCCTCTTCAAACTCTTTATCTGAACGATTTGGATAGAGGACATACGCATATTTATTATTCGTAGCGTCATGTGGTTGAACAATTGAAATAAAGCTATTTTCTACTTTTTCATCACTTTGTCCTTCATTAATATCCTTCCAAGTTCCTTTACGGTTTTCTTTTTTCACATTAACAGTAGTTGGTTCTAAGAATTTATATCCAATATTCATTTGCGTATTTTGAGATTTTAAGAGTAAATCTTTTACTTGCATTTTGTTATCCGCGTCTGAAACAGGAACTTCCTTTCCGTCTGCAACGACACTATAATCATTCTTCGAAGCACTACGATTTCTTGAGTCTCTTTGAACTTTACGATTATCGACTACTGTATAAGCTTCATTGTCCGTACTGTTCTTAATATCCGAACCGAGGAATACGATTCGATCTCCTAAAATAAACCAAGATTTTTTAGCAGTGAGTGTCTTGTTCCAGTTTTGGAAATCCATCGCAACTGTTCCGTATTTACTTCCTAGCGCTGTACTTCCAACGAATGAATGATCCATTGTGGTCATCCCAGATCCTTTTGCTCTAGCTTCATTCGTTTCAGTAATCCCAGCTAGTTTGTATGGATCGACTGTTGCCCAATAATCGTCACTATAATGACTTAAATCATCATTGTAGAGATAAGAGGCACCATCACTTGTATACCAACCTTTTGCATTTTCTTTATTCATGAATTCGTAGTTTTGAATCTTATTCGAATACATGCTAATTCCGAATGCAAATTCTCGTTCTTTATTGTAGTAAGCCACTTTATCCATTGCTTGGTAGAGTTTGAGATAAGTGTCTCTTGGAGTCGCTTCTACCATTGGGTTGTACATTAAACTTTCAAAGAGATGAACATCGTAGAAAGACTTCAACGATTTAAAGGTATCGTAGAAATTATCGGAAGAAACGATGTCTTTTACTAACCCTTGAAGTTTCGCTTTTTCTTGCTGATTACTTGCTTCTGCAATTCTCAAAATACCTCTTAGAACTTCCACGGCTGCATAGTGATCATTTTGTACTTTTCTGCTGAGTGAGCGACCTCTTGTCATATCCATCAATCCTCCCTTATAAATTAAAGGTAAGAATCCTTGATGAATCCAGTGATAAAGAACGTTTAATTTGTCGTTACTGATCTTATAAGGACTTGCTTGGATAACAGGGAGTAATTGAGAAAATCCATCAATTAATACATTCCCGTATGCCCCTGTATAAGCAATATTTGTATGATCTACATAAGAACCATCGTAGTAGAAACCTTCGCCCTCAGAAACTAACGCTAATACATTACTTACGGCTTGAACCGAACGTTGTAATTTCGCGTCATCTTCAAGGAGGAGCGCTTCAATGATTTTAACTTTCCCTAAATCTGAAAGGTTCCCACCAACAGCTGTTTTACCACGGTTTTGGCTGACCATGATTTTAGATGGGTCTGGAACCATCTTGCTCACTGGTTTTAAGTATTTCGTAATTTCTTCTTTACTGAAATAACGATTCATAATCGTGAGGATATTATTGATGGCACGAGGAGCACCAATTTCATAATCCCACCAGTTCCCTTTAGACTCAGTATTTTCATTGTAGTAATGGTCATACATTAATTTCATACTACGCTTAACCACTTGAATCACTTTGTCGTCGTTATAGTATTTTGAGTTTTTATTCGTAACTGATTTTGCAATTTGCTCTACGCGTCTATACGTCTTCGTCAAATTAGTTGATTTAGAGTAATCCCCAACTGCATCCCAAATTTTCTTTTCATCATTTGCTAAAAAACTTGATAGATATCCTTCCACTTCTTTTTCATTAATGTTAAAGATTTCTTTCATATAACTACTCTCTGTAGAGTAAAAGTCATTCCCAGAAATCATGGCATCCCATTTTTTAATCAAGTTCTTATACGTTTCGTTTGGTTCAAGGACCTTCAAAGGAACCACTTTATCTTTGCTATCTGGAGCGCTTACAACTAATTCAGTACTTCCAGCCTTTTTAGGAACAATTGCTCCGTTTTCGATGGTAGCAACAGAAGTATCCTTAATCTTATACGTATATTTTGAATCGAGTACCCATCGTTTGTCAGTCGTTAGCGTTACAGATTCATCAAAATCAATCTCTTTTGATTTTTGAGGTTGAGTTTCTTTTTTCTCCTCTTTTTTGGTTAAGCTCACATCATCGAATTGAACTTTCCCTTTTCCTGTTTCAAAGAATAACTCCACTCGGATTTTTGTCGCTTCACTTCCTGCAACAAACTCCTGCGTAATCGTCGTCCAATCATTATCTCCGACTAAGCTCTTGCTATACCAAAGCGGTGAAAGCTGTTTGTTATTGCTGTCATAAGACATAATGCGAACTCTAGCCCCAATTTTAGAGTCTAATTTTTCCGTTTTGATTCTCACTGAAAAAGTATACTTTTGATTGGGTTCCACTGGAATATCTTGTCCGACTACCGCTCTCATTTCAGATTCAGCTTCCATTAAAAGGTTCGCTTCATCTGTAATTTGAATTTTATACTTCCCTTTTTCCCCTTTAGCAATCCAAGGAGTATTCCAATCAACTGCCGATTTTCCAGTCCATTTCTCCCCTGTATCAGCTGTCGCATCAAACGTTCCATTCTTCACAAGATTGACTGTTTGTTCTGCGGAATTTCCCGGTTTATCCTCAGCATATACAGGATTTCTCTGAAAGCCCCCCAGAGACGAAACCAATGCAAAAACTAAAACTAAACAGCTTGACCAAACTTTTTTCATCATGACCATCCTTCCATTTTTAACTTAACGTGTTAACCCTATAAACGAATTCTACCACTCCTTTTAGAATTTGTAAACGGTTTATTTAATAAAAATAAAAAAAAATAAGAATCCTCCATCAGGAGGATTCTTATTTTATTCAGCAATCAAATTAACTTCATAAAAATCAGGATGGATAAAGCTTTCCGAGTATTCAATCACTTCTTTTGTTGTATTGTTAAAGATCGTCTTCTTTACAATCACTACCGAATTGGATTGGAGCTCGTTTGTTTCAGGAATATCCAATGTTTTAAATTCAATTGTCATACTCATCGGCATATTCACTAAGTTGTTTTCAATCCCCAACTCTTTAGAAACACTTCCACCATCTGAAATATGATGAACCGCCTCTTCACTTAATAAGGTCGTTTGAACAAAACGTTTTTGAATTTTCCATAAAGTATCATCAATCATCGCTCTTTGAACGATTTCATATAGTGGGCCTTTCCCTTCAAATTGACTTAAAATGCGTTTATCTTCACAGATTTGTATCGAAGTTTCCACTCGTTCCGAATTCTTTTGCAGATTGAATTTCTTTGTTAGTTTTTCACTAAAACTAACTTTTCGATGCAACATGTTTTTACGAACGAAGGTCCCTTCTCCTTGTCTTCGAATCAAGTAGCCTTCTGCAACTAAATCATTTAATGCTTTAACGACTGTTGTATTACTAACCTGATAGATTTTTTTTAAATCACCTTCAGAATAAATTTTAGATCCGGGTTTAAATTTGCCTTCGTCAATCTCTTTTAAAATGTTTTGTTTTATAATTTCATACTTTGGTAGCATGCACAAACACTTCCGTCCTTTTATTTTAAAGCCATCATATCAAAATAATTTCCTCAAGTAAACAGAATAAACACCCCTTCTACGGGAAGGGGCGTTTAGGATTAAGGTTGTTTACCGATGTACGCTAAAATACCACCATCCACATAAAGGATATGGCCATTTACAAAGTCACTTGCACTACTTGCAAGGAAGATGGCCGGACCTTTCAAGTCTTCTGCTTCTCCCCATCTTTCTGCTGGTGTTTTTGCGATAATAAATTTATCAAATGGATGTCTTTCTCCATCCGGTTGAATTTCACGAAGAGGAGCTGTTTGCGGTGTCGCAATATAACCAGGCCCAATTCCATTACATTGAATATTGTAGCATCCATATTCTGATGCGATGTTACGTGTTAACATCTTCAATCCGCCTTTAGCCGCTGCATAAGCTGAAACAGTTTCACGTCCTAATTCACTCATCATTGAACAGATGTTAATGATTTTACCGCCACCTTTTTTAATCATTGAAGGAATAACGGCTTTTGATACGATAAATGGCGCATTTAAGTCCACATCGATGACTTGACGGAAATCTTCAGCCGCCATTTCATGCATTGGAATTCGTTTGATGATTCCAGCATTGTTGACTAAGATATCAATCACGCCTACTTCTGCTTCGATTTTTTTCACCATTTCTTGAACACCAGGTTCATCCGTAACATCACAAACATATCCGTAAGCTTTAATGCCTTTTTCCGCATAGTTTGCTAGCCCTTTTTCTACTCCACTTTCATTTCTGTCATTAAATACGATAGTGGCACCAGCACTCGCTAATGCTTGTGCAATCGCAAACCCGATTCCGTATACTGCACCTGTTACAAGTGCAACTTTTCCTTTTAATGAAAACATGTCATTTGTCATTTTACTTACTCCTCACTATTTAAGTTCTTGCATTGGAACCATATCCATATCGGTATAGGTAATGTTTTCTCCTGCCATTCCCCAGATGAATGTGTAGTTTGAGGTTCCCACACCTGAGTGAATAGACCAACTTGGTGAAATACATGCCTCTTCGTTTCCAACCACTAAGTGTTTTGTTTCTTGTGGTGTTCCCATGAAGTGGAAGACTCTTGTATCAGGTTCCATATCAAAGTATAAATAAGTCTCCATACGACGTTCATGCGTATGACATGGCATTGTATTCCAAGAGCTACCTGGTTCGAGCACTGTGTAGCCTAATTGTAATTGGCAGCTTTCGCATTGATTTGGATGAACATATTGATAAATCTTTCTTTGATTTAATGTATTGGATTCACCCATGCAAAGTGGAACAATTTTTTCAATGCTTAATTTTTTATTTGGATATTTATGATGGGCTGGAACAGACACAACGTAGAATTTTGCTGGGTCTTCAGCAGAAACACTTGAGAAAGCAATTTCTTTTGTTTCTTTCCCGATGTAATATCCATCTTGTTTCACCATATTTTCTGAAACACCATCAATTTCAATAACACCAGGACCTCCAATATTAATGACGCCCATTTCACGTCTTTGTAGGAAGTAGTCCACTCCTAACTCTGTTGATAATTCAATAGTTAATTTCCCTTCAACTGGCATTACCCCACCAAAAATCATGCGGTCGTTATGAGTATACGTCAACTTTACTTGATTTGGTTCGAATACTTTCTCAACTAAGAACTCCTTTCTTAATTGCTCCGTAGAATAATGTCTGATGTCCTCTGGACTGTGTGTATATCTCGTTTCCATAGTTCTCCTCCTTAATTGGTTCATAAAAGCTTTTTACTACCAAACCTTTTTTCTCTTTTGGTAGCGCTCTCGCGTTCAGTCTAACACTAAACGAAACCAGTTTCAAGCAAAAGTTAACGTGTTAACACGTAAAGTTTTGTTTTTCAAAAGATTTTCTGGCATTTTTCACAATATAAAAATTAACTACACATTTCAAAAACGCCTTAAAATAGAGACGAATCAGAATGAAGCCTCAGTTCAAAACTTTCAATTTCACAAATCGAGTCGATAAAAACTTTTTTTGATTTTTTCAAAAAAAGATGCAATAAGAAAAACCTTATTGCACCTATTATGAATAAATATCGACCAGCTTTTGGCAATTCTAGTTTTCGTTTTATTCACTTTTTTAATAAGTTATTAAAATATATTGCATGATTAATCTCATGCCTTTATTCTCCTAGAACGATAACTCTATACTTTCTTATTCTTTCTCGTGTTTTATCAAAATCGGCAAAATATACATAACCTGTTTTTCCAATTCCTAATTGTCCATCTACTACCGCTAATGTCTCACTCGCACCGATAATAGTGGCTTTGATATGAGCATCTCCATTCCAAAGATAACTACGATCTCCATTAGGTAGCCATTCTTCAAGATTTGGCCATGATTCGACTTCTTTATAATGTGCTTCACCAGGGTACTTGTAACTTTGTGCATTTACATGAGGTGGAACAATGTTCTCTAAAATTCGATTCAAATCTAATTGTAAAAAATCCACTCCATCTTCATCTCGATCATGTGTATCTTCTTCAAAGAAGATAGAACATGTGGTATGCGCTGTTACTACTGTACAAGTTCCTGATGTAATACCGCTTTCTAAAATAGTATCTTTTACACTCTTAGTGATATCTACATAGGACACAGCTTTTTCTTTTGTTTCAACTTTAAACTCTTTTTGAAATACACTCATGATTACCCCTCATTCATCACTTGATCAATTGCTTCAACCATCAATCTTAACATTTCTTTTGGATTTTCAGCCTTCACGATTCCACTTGTGCAGCCAGTTCCTTCTGCGCCTAATTTAATAGTTCTATAGACATCCTTTTCATTCATAATTCCTGCACCTTGCATCATCAGAATGTTAGGGTTTACTGACTTCACTTGTTCGTTGGTTTTAACAATATATGACTCGTCACTCGTCTGACCAGTTCCAATAAGCTCTGTCGGTTCACAAAGCATAATGGTTGGCTCTAACATTGCTAGCATTCTAGCTTCTTGAATAGAATCCGCGCATAGAACTGTAATCATTCCTAGTTCTTTTGCTTTATTCACTGATGCAACTACTTGAGATGTTGTTAATGGATGTTCGGCATGGTTTAAGAAAGTCGCTCTAGCACCGGCATTATATAACGATGCTGGTAATACAGCTCCCATCCCTCTACCGCAATCAATTCCATCCAAATGTTGAGCAGTCACGATAATATGTTTAGTTACATTCGCTACTCTACTAATATCCGCATATGGACAAGTTACGAAAATACTAATTTCCGTATACTGTTTTGCCAAACGATCCGCTTCTTTGGCTAACTCTAGTAATTCATCACCAAATAAATATGATTTTGGATTGAAGATGAAGAATTTGTTTTTTACAGATTTCATATTTCTCCTCCTAAATTATTTGGTTTCAAATACTTTGTAATAATGCTCAAGAGTATTTTCCATACCCTTTCTTGATAACTTAACAATATCAATATAGTTTTCAATTTCTCCCTCAATAACAGCTTTTGCACCTGAGTAAATAAAATCACTATAGATATTGATTTTTGAAATTCCATGAGTAGCACAACGATTTAGGTTATCATATCCAGAACCTGATCCACCGTGTAATACTAATGGAACGACAAGAGCTTTATCTAACTCTTCTAAACGTTCAAAGTTTAATTTTGGAGTACCTTTATATAACCCATGAGAAGTACCAATAGAAACTGCTAATGAATCTACATTTGTCTCTTCAACAAATTGCTTAGCATCTTCAACACTAGTATAAATTGATTTTACTTCTTCATTACTTGCTGCGGCATTTGCTCCAACAAATCCAATTTCAGCTTCAACATCTATACCTAATTGATGAGCATATTCCACAACTTCTTTCGTTTTACGAACATTTTCTTCAAATGTATCTAAGGAAGCATCGATCATGACTGAATTAAAGCCAAGTTTAATAGCGCGTTTAATGAATTCAAAATCTTGACCATGATCGAGATGTAAAACAACCGGAGTATTTGTTACTTCTTGGAAATAACGACCAATTGCAGCTGCGTCTTCTAAACTTAAATATTGAGAATGTACTTGTGCAAATGCTAAAATTAATGGCAATCCTAATTTTTCACTAGTTTCTGAATATGCTTTAGCACAATTCCAATCAATCATATTAGCTGCAGGAACTGCATAATGTTCCTTTTTTGCTTTACCCAATACATCCCTCATTCTTGCTTTCATTATTAAGCCTCCAATGCTTGTTTCAATTCATTCCATAAAGAATCAATTCCCATGCCTGTGAGTAAAGGCAATCCCATAATTACTTTATCTTTTACTGAATCAGGAACCACCGTTGTAGAAATAACCACGTCATATTCATCAAGTCTATTTACTTCTTCTGATACTTTAGATTGGAATACTTGGACTTTATCTTCGTAACCATTATCTTTCAACCATTGTTTTACTTTACCAACAACTACAGTAGATGTTGCGATACCTGAACCACACATAACTAATAATTTTTTCATAATATACACTCCTATTTTGCAGCACGCACTTTGTTAATATAGAATAATCCAGCTAATGAGCCTACTAATACAATCGTTAAAATAACCCATGGAGCTGTTTGTCCAGCAAAGACAAATAACCAAGTTGGCCATAAGCCACCTTCTGCTAGCGCTGTAATACTTGTATTTCCACCTAAATCAAAGTTAGCTGCTTTTGCTGCTTGCGTAACAAGAGGCGCAACCCATGATGTAATATAGAAAATACTTGTCATATAAATCGCTCCACCGACAACTGTACGAACAATATTTCCTTTAAATACAGCTGCCATTAAGCAGACTACGAATGGGATTGTTGCAAGGTCACCAAATGGTAATGTTTGGTTACCTGGTAAAACAACTGCAAGTAAAATTGTAATTGGTACTAAAAGTAATGAACTTGATAATACTGCTGGATGTCCTACTGACAATGCTGAGTCCATACCAATATTTACTTCACGACCTGGGAAACGTTTTTGAACGAATTCGTTAGCAGCTTCTGAGATTGGCGTTAAACCTTCCATTAATAGAGACACCATACGTGGCATAAGAACCATTACAGCAGACATTTTAACACCTAATTGAAGAACTCCTTTTGCATCATAACCAGCTAAAAGTCCCATAGCAATACCAATAATCAAACCTAAAACTGTACTTTCACCAAATACACCAAATTTCTTTTGGATACTTTCTGGGTTAGCTTCAATTTTGTTAAATCCAGGAATACGGTCAAATAACCAGTTTAAAGGAATCGCAACTAAGAACCCAGGTGCTGAAGTTCCGTGTGGGAATGTAATATTAGGAAATCCATAGAATTTTTTAATTGCTGGTGCAATAAGATCTGCTAATAAGTAAATCATTACTAAATAAGTAGCAGTTGCATATAAACCCAATGTGAAATCTTGTGTAACTGCGTAAACTAGTGAAGCAACAAAGGCTGCATGCCAGAAATTCCACATATCAACCATCAATGTTTTTGTTAACCCTAAGAATAAAAGTAAAATGTTAATACCGATACCAATTGGAATAGCAAGCGAACCTAACAATGTACCATAGGAAATTGCTGCAGCGGCTGGCCAACCAACGTCGATTGTTGTTAAGTTCAAACCAAAACGTTCAACCATTGCTTGAGCCGCAGGTCCTAAGCTACCTCCTAGCAAATCGACTACCATATTTAATCCTACAAAACCAACCCCAACAATAATACCTGATACAAAGGCTTTTTTAGGTTTTGTTCCAAGAGCCATACCAAAAATAAAAATTAAAATTGGTAGAACAACAATGGCTCCTAAATCAATAAATTTTTGAAATAATTCTAACATTATAAATTCCTCCTAATGTATAAAATAATCAGAATATCAGTCTGATACTGATGATTTAGTAACTTTCTGTCCTCCTCTCCTATTACCAAACCACTAAATTATCTAATATTTTTTAATGCTAATACTTCTTTTATCTCCGAGTTAGGTGTATTTTCATCCATGCTCAAGATTCTTTCCATTATGTCTTTATCCTGTAAAACTTCCATCAGTTGTTGAAGCATCGTCAATTGACTGTGTGCTTCTTTCAGCGCTAGCATAAAAATTACTCTCACGGGAACTTCAACATCATTAGTTCCCATTTGATAAAATGAAACAGCTTCTTTCAATGTCATTAACGCTATTTGTTCTTTATTCACATGTTCTACATCTGTATGTGGGATAGCAATTCCATACGCTTCAAACTGCAATCCTGTCGGAAAAACATGCTCTCTATCAATAATTGCTTGTTTATAAGATTCTTTTACAATTCCTTTACTGATTAATTTATCAGCCAAATAGCTTAACGCTTCTTCTTTCGTTTTCATGTTTGGAACATTCATTTCAAAGACTTCCTCATTTAGCATTTTGGCTCACCTCCTTTAATAGTCTTTCCTTAATTTCATCACCATTATTCATGAACACCAATTCATTCATTAATTCTTGATTTTCAATCACAGAATATAATGCGATTAAACTATCTTTAAAAATCGGAATATCATTTTCTGCAACGGCAATAAGGATGATTAATTTAACATTATTTTTACCCCAATTAATCGGCTTATCTAATGTCATAAATATTAATTCAGACTGATTAACAAATCTTGGATCACAGTGAGGTAAAGCAACCCCTGTGTATACACTTGTACTACCTAACGTTTCTCTTTCAAGAATTGACTCTTTAAACCCTTGAATTCTCCGATTAGACAGATCGCATTCATCAATCATTTTCTCAATACATTCTTTTTTATTTTTCACAGATGCATGAACTAATTTAGGTGTCTTAATTAATGTTTGTAATGACTCCATGTTAAACTTTCTACCATCTAAACTTGTTCGCATTAATGTGTAATTATCGGTCATATGATCAGTGTAGAAACTTCTTATAGATTCAATTTCCCCTTTTGTAAGAATTGGGCTAACCTCAATCACAGGAATCGTTATATCTGGAAGCGAAATTGTAGAAATAATTAAATCGATATTGCTTAAATCATAAAAATCAATTTCTCGTACACTAATATTTGTAATCTTTGCATCTGCATCAAAAATCTTGTGGAGCTTACTCATAATTAATTCTGAAGTTGCGATACCATTTTGACAGATAACAACGACATTCAAAGGTTTTAGTATTTTTTCAATTGCCAATTGAAAATGAATTACGATAAATGCCAACTCTTCGTTAGGAATATTGATTTCATAGTATTTACCCAAGTCTCGAATAGCGATCCAAATGACATTAAACAAACTAGAATATTGTTTTTTTATTTCCTCTATAGCCGGATTTGTAATGTAAATTTGATTTCGTAATCTGAAAATCATCTTTGAAATGTGGTTTGATAACATCAATTTCAAATGTTTATCTTTAGTTAAGTCTAGACTAAGTAAACTAGATACTTTTTCGATTAATTCATTTACCTGCTGCTCAATATTTTGAATATAGTCAGCAGATTGAATGCTAAAACCGTAAGCAAGCAAACTATACGCCATTGCTTCAATCTCGTAAGGGGATATTTCAGAAAGAGATTTATAAATAATACTCTCCAATAATTCACCGGAAAAAAAATAAACTTCTAAGTGATTAATATCATGTATTAGATTACTCATTCTTTCGGTTAAGTAATTATTTCGTTCAGTTCTATTCTTAAAAAGCAGGCATTCGACAAGTAATAACCATGAATATTCATCTGAAAATTGATGATGATATTTTTGAGATAATCTATCAATAGCTTCTCTACATTTTTTTACGTCGTCTTTTGTAAAGAATTCTTCTAACTTTTTTTCACTACGGATTGTTGGATTTTGAGTTATATAAGAATGTAATGCTTTTCTAATACTCCACTCATCACCATCCACATAAAAATGATCATGTTTGATTCGGATTTTCAAATCAAACTCTCCCAAATTATTCTCTAATTTATCAATATCTCTATGAACGGTTGATTCTGTAACATACATTTCTTCAGCAAACTCATAGATATCTAATTCATCTTGATTAATAAATAATCTTTTAATAATCTCTGCCTCTCTATACTCTGGCGAATAATTTTCTACCCCAGATTCAGATTTATTCTCTAAAAGAAAAGCATGAATCTTTTTTCTTTCTTCATCTGCAGATAACTTAATCCCTTTTCTTGGAACTTTAATAATTTTGCTGTTCAATGCCCCTTCTTCTAAAAAGTGATTTATTTTGTCAATATCTTGATAAACTGTTTTCGTAGAAACTCCGTACTTTTCAGATAATTGGTTTGCTGAGAAATATTCATTTTGTTTAAGCAAAAATTCTAATATGAAAATTTGTCTTGCATTCATGTATTCACTCCCTAATCAATTCATTTCTACTGCAAGCGTTTTATCACACTTCTAGTATATGATATGCTTACAGTTATTTTTATTCGTCCTAGTTCCAGATTAATGTGGAACTAGTTATATTTTTATCCCTATTTATTGTATTTTCATTAACATATAGCAACCATAATGAGATTTAATCTAGGTAATAATAGGAATATTTCAGATTTTATATTAGACTTTATAAAAAAATAAGAGATAGAACTATGTCTATCTCTTTTCTAAAAAAATGAAGATACTTAATAATTTAAATAGTTGCCTTCCACACCTAAAACATCACACACTTTTTTCAAGTCTGCTTTCGAAAGTACGTTATTTTCATAGAGGCTCTTTCCACTAACACGTTTTAATTCTAGCGCAATGTGAGCAGCTTTATCCGCTGTTTCTATTAATCCAAAGCAATCTTGGTAATTTCTACCTGTTGAAAGGACTCCGTGTTTTGACCACACTACAAGACGATGGGTTTCCAGTTCACAAGCTGTATCCTCTCCGATTAACTTAGTTCCGGGAACTTCCCAAGGTAATACAGCAATTCCATCATGGAACACTACGATAGACTCTGTTAACACTGACCATAAATCAAGAGTTAATGATTCACTCGTTACTTCATCTAATAATGAGTATATAACAATATTTGTTGCATGATTATGAATGACTACGCGATGATTGGTATCCACTTTGAGTCTTGCTGCATGAGCTAGTACGTGCATGAAGATTTCACTGGTTGGGCGTTTTCCTGTCACGAATCCTGCTACTACTTGGTATCCTTTTGGAGTCAATTGAATGATTCCTGTGTCCACATGAGGCTGTAAACACAATGTTCTGAAGTGACTTCCCGAAGCAGTAATTAAAAGATATTCTCCTTGAATATGTTCTGGGACATCTAGAACTTCCACTTCTTTTCTATTTTCAGCGTAATAAGTGTACGAGGTTCCTGCAAAATCTGCTTCAATGGAACTCGCTTCCTCTTTTGTGAGGCGATAACTTACATTGCCACCATTGTATTCATCCCAACCCTTATTCCACATGTCATATGTCACATGGCAGAGTTCATAAATATAATCTGGGTATGTCATACAAATCTCCTTTCATTTCTATAAAAATTAAAAATGATAATGACAATACCCCCTGTGATTCACTCATCAGGGGGCTCTATTTTAATCTTCAGGCTTGAAATCAGGTGTTTCAATCTTATCTACTTCTTGGAAAGGTGCCAATGTCGATACCATGACAATCGGTTCATCATAAGGATTTTTTACGTAATGAACTTCATTAGGTTCAATATGAATAAACTCTCCTTTAGACAAAGTGACTTTTGCATCATCAACATAAATATCAATTTTCCCTTCAAGAACATAGAAATTTTCTTCCATGATTTCATGATAATGCGCTGGAAAATCTTGTCCCGGATTAAATCTTACTACTGCGAAATTAGAACGTGGTCCTTTCATTAAGTATTTTGGCCCGCTATCACCAAAACGGTAATCTTTTTCTTTTTCATCTAATACAAACATACAATCACTCCTTCACTATTCAGAACCTGGGGCAATCCACATATACTCTGTTAACCCCTTATCTGAAATATTTAGCACCTCTTTATAGAGCACTTGCCAATCATTGAAAATCTCTAAATATTTACGATGATGATCCATATCTGGTTCGAAAACTTTGTCAATTTGAATATATTGGGTTGTTTCTTCTAAATTATCGTATACGCCACTACCAATTCCCGCTAGAAAAGCCGCACCTAGAGCCGTCGCTTCTTTTTCTTTAGGAGTAATCACTCGGATACCTAAAATATCTGCAATCGTTTGTGACCACAACTCACTATATGCAGAGCCACCTGCGAAGAAAATTTCATCTGGTTTATTTCCAGTAATTTCTTCAACCATTTTCAAGTGACCTAATGTAATCAAACCAGCATTTTCCATAATGGACTTATAAAAGGTTGCTTTATTAAATTTTAAAGGGTCAATTGAAAAGTTTATAAAAGTTGGGCTTGCATGCTTCAAATTTCTAAAGTTCATCACATCCGCAAAAATCGAATGCATTCCATAACATCCAATTGGAATTTCTTTCGCTTTTTGATCCATGAGCGCATACACAGAAGTTCCTAATTGTTTAGCTAGTTCCACATCTAAGTCTAAAAATGCATCCCTAAACCATCTCATCACAAGACCTGAACTCCAAGCAATTGCTTCTTGTTGCCACACAGAAGGAACTGAATGGCAATTCACTCGAATTCTACCTCTGTCATCCACATAAGGCTTATCGGTATTAAATTCATATTGCCAAAAACTTCCACCAAAAAGGGCAGCTTGATTTGGTTTAATGGATCCAACCCCAATACAACCTAGTTGAGAGTCTCCACCACCGCAAACTACGATAGTTGATTCTGAAAGGCCTGTTTGACGAGCAGCTTCTGCACTTACATTTCCTACTGGAACCCCACTTTCATAGACAGGTGGGAATATATCATCCTTTAAGCCACATTTCTTCGCTACTTCCGGTAACCATTCGCGTTTAGCTAGGTCAAATAATCCGCTAGTAGAAGAATTACTTGGTTCAGAAACGATTTTTCCAGTTAATTTGAATACAATCCAATCGTTTATCATGTTCATATATTTAGCCTTTTGGTAAAGTTCAGGCTTGTTTTTTTGAACCCAAAGTAAACGTGGAACTGCACTCAATGCGAATGTTTCACCCGTTTCAAGATAGATTTCCATTTCTAATGTAGGATGTTCCCTCTTTAATGAAATCACTTCTTCTTTGGCTCTAGCATCGATGTTAGAAAAACCAATTAATTCCTTTTGATTTTCATCATAAAGAATGAACCCTTCTCTCATTGAATCCGTTGAGATTCCTTTAATATCTTCAGGAGTAATATTATTTTTTTCTATTAGATTTCGAATACAGCACTGGATAATCTCCCAGTTTTTTTCAAAATCAAAGCCTACACTTCCTGGGTATTCATCATATACAGGATGTTCCCATTCAATTTGCTCAATGGCCTTTTGCACACCGTCTTTTTGGAATAAAATAGCTCTAAAACTCCCTGTGCCTCCATCGAGCGCTAATAAGTATTCTCTTCTTTCTTCCATGGGCAGTCTCCTAATAGAAGCTCTGCTGTGTTTTCATCTGTAATTAATACATTGACAAAACCGTGTGTAATTGCAGTATGAATAATTGGAAGTTTTGTATCTCCACCGGCTGCAACAATGATATAATCGTTGTTTTTAATTTTTTCTAGTTTTGTACTAATAATTCGATCTTCAATTTCATCGTCCACTAAGTTTCCATCTTCATCAATAAAGTGCATTAACATATCACCTACTGCACCTTTGTTTTTCAGAATATTAAACTTATCTTCAGTTAGAAGGCCAGATTTTATAATAGTAGAATCTTCTTTCATTCCACCTAAACTAGAGACAACAACGTTAATTTTTTCCGTCATTTCGACAATATCGTTTACCGATTTTTCTTTCAAAATTGCTTCCGTTAATTCTTTACTACCTACAACTAATGGCGCTGGTATTAAATAGTGTTTAATATCAATGATTCCATTTCCAATTTGTCTAATATATGGCATTACACCACCTGTCATAGATACCACTGATAAGTTCTTATCTGTTAACCCTGACAAATGCCTTAGAAATGCGCCCATTGTTTCACCATATCCAACTCCCACAAAGGAATTATCTTTGATTAAATCATTGAGATACATGGCTGTAGCTTGACCCAAATCTTCCGCAAGATTCTCCTTACTACTCCACGGTACAACAAAGACATCTTTTAAATTGTATTTTTCTATTAACTGTTGTTCAATCTTGTTTTTATCCCGATAGACTGTCGAAAAGTGGAAACGAACAATTTTCTTTTGACGGGACTCTTCTAACATTTTGATGATTTTAATTCGACTGACAGAAAGACGATCTGCAATCTCTTTTTGAGTCAAACCATCAATATAATAGAGCCATGCAACTTTATAAAGTAATGAATCTTTATAACGTTTATCTTTTTCAGAAAAATCCATTTTATTTACCCTCTTTACGAAAATCTTAACTGAATAAAGTATACACTAACCGAAAGAATTAGGGAAATAACACTCATCTTCCCTAATCCTTTCATAACGAGATTTTCAGATTATCGATTAATTAAATCTGTATAGTATTCAAATGCTTCTTTGTCCGTATATTTTTCATGAACAATTTTTGCAATACTCTTAGCCATTTCTGTTGGATGCATACTTTGGAAAATGTTACGACCCATATCCAAACCTTTTGCTCCTCCTTGAATAGCTTTATAAGCTAACTCTAATGCTTCTTTTTCAGGTAATTTTTTACCTCCAGCAACGACAATTGGTACCGGACACGCAGCAACTACCTCTTCAAAATTATCACAGTAATATGATTTAACTAAATTAGCTCCAAGTTCTGCTACAATACGTGTTGCAAGTTTGAAGAATCGATCTGTACGTTCCATATCTTTACCTACTGCAACAACCCCCATTGTAGGGATACTATATTTATTACCAAGGTTTACTGCTCTTGATAGGTTATCCAAACTTGATAATTGTCCGTCCGCACCGATAAATGTTTGAACTGCTAAGCAGTCGGCGTTTAAGCGAATTGCTTCTTCCATATCTACAGCCAAAATTTCATGACTTAAATCATCATTTAACATTGACGACCCAGATGTAACACGTAAAGCCGTTGATTTTCTCCAAGTTGGGTCCACACTAGTTCTTAATGCACCACGAGTGCCCATTAAGCAGTCGACCTCTGGTGCAATCTTTGGAATAATAATATCCAAACGTTCTAGTCCCGCTGTTGATCCCATAAAGTATCCATGATCAAAAGCAAACATTACCGTATTTCCACTCTTTGGATTGAAAATATTTGCTAAATGTTTTTTCATCCCATAATCTAGATTGTGCGCACCTTTAACAAAGAATTGATCCAAAGTTTTAACAGGTTGATCCACATAATATTCTTTTGATACTTTTAATCCATCTAAATCTGCCATTATTTTTCCTCCTAGAAATCATATTTATCCATATTTTCTTTAGTAAAGACTGTACGTTCTGGTAACAATACAACCCCACTTTCTGGTGAATCTTTATAGTTTTTATCTAAAATAGAGTTGTTTTGAACTTCTACTTCACCAATACCAGGAACATTAATTTTATCTCCAACTTTAACTTGGTTACCTGAAGCTAAGTAATTTGCTAAATATACTGCTAAAGCACCTTGTACTTTTACATCCCATAATCCCCACTCTTCAATGATATCGTCTTTAGCATATTTCTTGATAGAGTTTGGAGTTGAAAAACCAGTAACCGTGATATCCTTTTTAGTTAACTTCGCATTTTGTACAGCTTGTAACTGACCAGGTAAAGCTGTTGAGTCATTACAGATAATAAGGTCAATATCTTTATGAGCCGCTAAAATTGATTGACCAACGTTTAACGCTTGTTGTGCATCTTGATTACTGTAATAGTTAGAATCATTTACATTCACCCAATTTGGATAGTTTTTCTTGATATATTCTTCCCCTACTTTTTGCCATGAGTTTTGGTCTTGTACTGTAGAAGATGAATAATGCCAAGCATATTTAATTTTATCTTTCTTAGGATCTTTACCACGTTTTTCTAGTGCATCAGCACTCATCTTAACAAGCATTTCACCTAATTGTTCTGGCGTCCCTTGAGATACCATTAATGAACGCGCATCTGGTGACACATCTGAATCCCATGTTACTACTTTTAACCCTGCTTTTTGGGCCTGTTTTAATGCATTATCTAAACCAGTTGGATCCACTGAAGAGATTGCGATTGATCCTGCTCCTGTTTGAACAGCATTATTAATAATTGTTACTTGATTTGCAACAGATGCAACCGCATTACCATTGTAATCCACAGTAAATCCTTCTTTTTTTGCCATTTCTTGAGCACCTAAGTTTCCTGATTCAAAGAATGAATTTCCTGTTACTTTAGGGACGAAAACTACTTTACCACCATTATTTGTAGCTTGTGTGCTCGCATTCGAATTTGAACTACTGCTTTGAGAGTTCCCTCCACATGCACCTAATACAAAAGCAGTGGCACCAACTAAAACTCCATAAGATAATATTTTTTTGAAATTCATATTAATTCTCCTTTGCATTCAATTAAATTGCTACGACAATACAACAATCACTTACTTATGAACTATTCATCTCTAGCCTTCCTCCTTATTTCTTTCTTTTTAGATTTTGAAATACATTAGAATTAATCATAAAGTTAATGATTAATGATATAATCAGTAGAATTCCAACTGGAATATCTTGATATTGTGCGTTTATACCAATTAATGTTAATCCAAATTTCATAAAACCGATAATTAAAGCTGCCAGCCCTGTTCCGATTACATTTCCTTTACCACCATAGATAGAAGTCCCACCTAATACTACTGCGGTAATAATTGGTAAAGTTAAGTCTGCTCCAAAGTCAGGTTTTGCAGTTCCAAGATAAGAAGTTAAGAGAATCCCCGCAATAGAAGCCGCAATCCCCGAAAGTACATACGTACTCATGACAAGGCGAGCTGTTTTAATCCCGGAATACTCTGCAGTATTACGGTTTACCCCAATAAGGAAAATCTTACGTCCATATTTTGTGAGATGTAAGATGACAAATGAAATTACTAATAAGATAAGGAAGATAATTACCTGGTTCGGTATTCCTGCTATGCTTCCTGCTGCAATTTCTTGAAATTCAGGAGGGAAATTCGTAATCCCTTGATAAGCAACGACTCCTGCTAGGGCCGGAACAACAAGTGCTAATCCTGAATATAGGAACGAACCCCCTAACGTGATTACCATCGGTTGCACTTTTGCATAGGCAATTAACATGCCACTAATTAATCCACAAAGGGCTCCAACAAGAATTCCTAGCAATACCGCTAACCAAATATTGACACCCATCTTTTGCCAGAGAACCCCTACACAAATCGAAGTCAATCCCATAATGGATCCGGCTTGAATATCCATTCCACCCGTGATGATTACATAAGTAACAAAAAGAGAAACAATACATACTGGAATAAAGTTATTAATAGAATTCATTAAGATAAATGGATTCAAAAATCGTGGGTTTAGACCACCAAAGATAATAAACTCGGCGATTAATAAAATGACCAAGAAATATTCCCAGCGCCATTTAAATCCTGCTAACACTGATCTCTTCTTTTCCATCTTATTCTCCTCCTTGCTCGACTCTGACACGTAGTCTTTCTTTACGAATATTTTCTTGAGAGCGATGGTTTGAAATAGCCCCAATAACTACAATCGCGATTAAAATACCACCTGTAATCGTATTGTTGAATGTAGAAGGGAAATTTAAGAATACTAAGATACTACTAATTGATGTCATAAGGATTGAACCAATAATCGCTCCAAACGTAGAACCTTGTCCCCCTTCTAATGCAATACCACCAATTACGCACGCTGCAATAGCTGTCATCTCATATCCTGTACCATCGGTTGGAGTTACAAATCCAATTCGACTCGCATAGAGGACACCTCCTAGTGCGGCAAAGCTTCCACAAATGATATAGCTCAAAAATTTAATTCGTTCTACTGGAATTCCAATAAGACGAGCTCCATCGATATTATCACCGACTGCTTTAAAGCTTTTTCCAACCATAGTTTTCTTAGTAAAAATATACAAGAGACTAGCTACAATAAGAGCGCTTGCAAAAATGATTCCAATAGTTCCACCTATTGTTTCTTGAGAGATATTTAGAAATTCATTTGGAAAATCTTGTAACCATTGCCCATTCGTGTAAATGTATTGGAAACCACGGATAATTCCCATCATCCCCAAAGTCATGATAATTGAAGGGATTTTAAATAATACGATTCCGATAGCATTAATGATTCCAATAACTACTCCTACCAGAATTGCAACTGCAAAAACAGAAAGAATAGACGCACCTCCATTTAGCATTTTTCCTGTAACTGCTGCAGTAAATCCAACAGTTGCACCGATCGAAACATCGATTTCCCCGGTAAAAAGAACGAAACACATTCCAATTGCGACCATCGCATAAACTGCACTGTTATTTACAATTTGAAAAACATTTTCTACGGCAAGAAATTGAGGATTAAATAAACCTACAATAATAAAAAGGCCGATTATAAATAAGATTGATACAATCTCCCTTTGTTTCAGTAAATTCTTCATGAAACTTTCTCTCCTTTTACAACTCCAAATGAGGCGCTCATCAAATTCCCTTGATTGATGCCCTCACCTACAAATTCTGCATTTAATCTTCCATGATACATGGTTACAGCTCTATCTGAGAGTTGTACAATTTCTTCCATGTCTGAGGAAATAATTAAGATGGCAAGGCCACGTTCTTTAAGTTCTTGAATAATACGATAAACATCCCCACGAGCTCCAGCATCAATCCCACGTGTTGGTTCGTCTAGAATAAGTAACTTAGGCATTGAAGCGATTGCTTTTGCAATAACCACTTTTTGTTGGTTTCCACCAGACAAGCTTCCAATTTCATCACTAATATCCATCGATTTAATTTTGAAAGATTTTTTAAAGTATTCATACATTTCTTCTTCGCGTTTGCGATTAACAAAATACTTACCAACAGATTGAAGTGACGCGCCTGTAATATTCATACCTAAATCACTGATTTTAAAGATTCCATGTTTAAAACGATCTTCTGGAACATAATTTAGACCTAGATTGATTACCTCACTAGTAGACCTACCTGTAATATCAATATTACTAAGAACAACTTTCCCACCAAGAACCTCATCCTTACCAAATATAGTTTCGGCTAATTCTGTTCTGCCAGCACCAACTACTCCGGCAAGACCAAGTATTTCTCCCGGATAGACTTTAAACGACACATCCTTGAATCCGTTTCCAGAAAAGTTTTCAACATCAAGAATTGGATCTACCGTACGATCAATTACACGTCCACCCTTATTATTCTTCAAATCATCAACATTTGCTCCATCCGGTAATAGCGCCTGGATTAACATATCATTAGTAAAGTCTTGAGTTTTCCCAGAAAGACTAATTATTCCATCACGCATGATAATAATATCAGTTGCAATTTGAAACACTTCTGTTAATCGGTGGGTAATATAGAGGATACCCACCCCATCTTTTTTTAATTGCTCAATTAGTTCAAATAATGTCTCTGTTTCATTAAACGTTAAAGAACTTGTTGGCTCATCAAGAATCAAAACTTTAGGATTTCTAATCAAGCCTTTTAAGATTTCAACCAATTGTTGTTCCGCAATCGTTAGCGTATCAGCTCTACGTTCTAGATTAATACTCCATTTTAACTTTTCTATAAGTTTGAGGAGATTAGCTTTTTGTTCGCTTGCATCCCCTGGCAATCCAATTAGAATATTCTCTAAAACAGACATATTCTTAAAGAGCATCGGTTCCTGCGGCACCAAATAAATCCCACTATTTAAAGCGACAGCAGGTGTTAAATTCTTATGAGGCACCTGATTGAGAATAATTTCCCCTTGGTCAGATTTGTAGATTCCCATAATAATCTTCATGAGCGTACTTTTCCCCGCCCCGTTGCCTCCAATAATAGCGGAAACCTCACCAGAAGAAAGACTAATATTAATCCCCTTTAATACATGGTTATCGCCGAACGATTTACAGATATTTTTACATTCCAGCAACTTCACATTTTCCACGACAACATTTCCTCCTTTACAAATGTTACGTACATTAACTTTTGTTTCGAGTTCATTGTACTCATTTTTTAAAGCGTTGTCAATATCTTAATTTTGATCATTCTATGAATAAAAACGAAAGAAAAAAAGAAACCCCACTAGTTATAGTGGGGTTTCTTTTACATATCAATTAACTATACAGGATACTTTTTCAGATTTTTCACCAATTTTTTTGCAATGATTTCATCAATATCCATGTCTAATTTTTCAGCTAAAGTATAACAATAGATAAGAACATCTGCTAATTCTTCTTCAATGTCCTCACGTTTTTTCTCCACAGCAGATTCTGGATTAGTCCATTGGAAGATTTCTAACAATTCAGCAGCTTCAATGGACACCGAAAGAGCTAAATCTTTTGCGTTATGGAATTGTCTCCATTGATGGTCATCGTGAAACTGATTAATCAATTTCATACTAGGATTATTTTCATTTGCCATTATTCTTTTCTCCTTGTCTACGCATTAATTCTTCTTGAAGCGCTGGGTCAACGGCATAAATATAAAGCCCCTTCACTCCACGAGTTAATAATACATTCAATTCATTTTTTAATAATCTTTCTCCGAACTTTTGTTTTCTTCCATCCGATAAAGTTCTATTTCTGACCGCTTTTTCGTTTTTACTATTTTCAGGAACAAACTGAATTTTTCCATCTCTAAAAACTACAGATGGGCCAATAATCACGCCTACATAGTTTAAATCAAATCCCTGGATTGTAAAAGTCGACCCTACTTCTGCGATTGTTTGCGGCTGTTCTGCCCATGATAAAGATTTATAATTAATAGATTTTCTATTCTTTTTAGGCACTTGTAAATTCCATGGCATCGACCAATCTCCAATTGTAACATCCCAAGTCCCTTCCTCTTTCTTGTTACCACTATATTCCCAGTCAAACGTGGCAACTATTCTAGACAATCCACTTTCTTCATTATCATTTTTTTCTACGATAGCTTTTTCTAGTTCTAGAGGTGATTCACAAATACGTAAGTCATATCCTAACTCATCGTGAGGAATTGGTCCTACTTCTTGTAAATCAATGATATTTCGAATCCATTGCACGGTCTCTTTACTTGAATGAATTCGCATTTGATTCTTCAGCTCAATATAATTATTTTCGTTTTGACACAATCCCTTATATTTATCTAAGAGTTCGTCTTCCCAAATTTGTTCGGTTGAAAGGATTTGATTTTCATCAAAAACAATCACAACTACTTTTGCTTTCTCTAGGAGATCATCTAATTGATTATTCCCTCTATAAGATTGCTTACCTTGTGTCCATAATAAATGTGCTTCATCTACGATAACAACATCAACAGGATTCTCGGCTGTGTGATTATTAATAAAACTCGTTGGTTTTTGAATAAACTTTTCATCTATTCCTAATCTTTTTGCGATTTCAGTGTAGACTGTTAATTGTTGTTTATGATTGACAAGCAGATATGTTGAAATCCCGCTAAAAACAGATTCACCCTGCTCTTTTTTACTTTCTCGGAACAAATCATAAAAGAGATTACTCATTAGAACTGTTTTTCCAGAACCAGCTTCACCATTTACCATAATTAGTTGGTGCGGAGTATTCTTTCGTGTATTCGCTACATTTTCAAAAATCTTGAGCATAATTTTATCTTTTGTTTGTAATTGTTCTTGAGTTAATTTATGAAACGGAGAAGCTTTAAATACTGCTGCATCCTCTATCCTTTTGCGTGTTGGGAAAATAGTATTATTCTTTCGGTGTAACTCTCCCCATATTTTTGAGAAAATCGGCCCCATCTGCTCAGACGTATAATACTCATTTTGTTCATTTGTACGACGGTTATAAACCTTTTGAACTCCATCTACACTACTTAGGTAATGCATTAACTTATTCTCAATATCGAGTGTCAAGGATTTATTGAATAATTCATGTCCAATCACAAACATATTGGCATCATCTCTTTTAGATAATCTTTCCCAATATTCTCTTTCCTTACTATCTTGCTTAAGATGTTGGTCTGTCCGTCGTCTAATATCTGTCGTTTCACCAATATAAACACAAAACTTTTCTTTTTCAGGATGATGAACAATATAAACTGTTGGATAGTTAAAAATTAGTTTTTCATGAGTTTCTTGTACACCTTCATAATGAGGTTCCATTTTATTCTCATACTTTAATTCGTAAATTATAGGATTTGCGATTCTTTCCAACCTAAAGGCTCCTTTTTCGTAGTAAATTAATCATAATACGAATTTAAACAGTTTTCAATTTGAACTTCTACCTTTTATCGTATTTATACTCACAATTTATAAGCAAATTAAAAAGTCTTCTCTTTCAACTTTATTTCAATCTCATATCCGTTTAACCTAGCTAATTCCACAAGTGTCATAATAGTTGGATTATGATGCCCAGCTTCTAATCTTGCTAAATAGGCTCTCTTTACATCTAACTTCGCTGCAAATTCTTCCTGTGTCAATTGATGATTTACCCGCAATCGAATCGTCCTCAAAGCTACTTTTTGAAGAGAGACTTCTCGAAGTAAGTCTTCTTCAAAATTAGGATAAATCGATGATAACTTCATAAACTCTCGTGTTAAATAAGAAGTCACTGCCATCCACCCCTTCTTTAGTTCTTGATACAGGTATTTTTAAACACTGTTTTCCTTTATAATAGAATCCCCATTTTTCGATTATTTCTGGCGTCACACCTTCATCTTCTAAGATTTTATAGACTGCCGCCAATCTAATCATCTCGTTATATTCAAGCGTTTCTAAACGATCCACTTTCTTTTTATCAACCCTAAATTTCTTACCCATACCTATTACCTCCCTTTGACCTAAATGTAACATATAAGTTACGTAACTTATATGTTACATTTTGCTTTTTTCTAGTACTTTTTTGTCAAAAAAAGACTCACGAAGGACTTATATCATGTTCCTTCGTAAGTCTAAATAATTGTTTGAGATTAAATCATTTTCGCCATTCCGATACCGATACGTTCCACAATGGAAGTAACGAGCGCATTCCCCATAAAGAAATAACGCATACGATCGTTAACTTCAGTAACTGTTCCATCGGATAGTTTCTTGTATTTTGTCCAATCACAAGGGAAGCATTGTAATAATTCTGCTTCGTTTGGCGTTAATAATCGGAACTGATTGCCTTCTTTCAAGAAGTGCGTTGAACGATTCACACTCCCCTCGCTTGTAAGCATTGTACGTCCTGGTAGTGAGAGGTCATCTGTTTCACTCATTCCACCTTCAGAGAAGATATAAGTAAATCCTTCTTCTGTCGTACGCTCAATTTTCTTTGGTCCGCGCAAGTATTGGAATTTCTTAATCTTATCTTCGTCTTGAATCACGTACTTTTGAATGTATTCTTGATAGGCTTTTTCTCCATATTCTTGAACATAATACTCTTTAGCCTTTTCAACTACTTCACCTAAAGTCATTGCTTTTTCGAATACAGGAGTTGTATCAATGGTATAATAGATTCCATCCTTCATAAAACCTGTGTTCCATACTTTTCCAGTAAAGTTATTAGAAATATCAACAATATACTCTTCAGAATGCGCGTCTAGTTCACTAACTTTATCCATATAGACACGATTCTTATTCGCACTATTTTCAATTGGAAACTGCTTTGCAAAAAGACCTTTTTTATAAATATACTCCTCAAATGATTCTGATGATGAATCTTTGATGCCATGTTTTTTTGCAAAAGCTGAGTCGTTTTTATAAATAAAGAAGAACACGCGTCGACGTCTTTGAGGCGCACCATAATCTGCCGCGTTAATCACACGCCATTCAACGGTATAGTCTAATTGATTAAATGCTCCAAGCATAATCGCAAAATCCCGTCCACGTTGTTTAGACGGTGATTTCAATAGTCGGTCCACATTTTCAAGAATAAGATATTCTGGTTTAATATGATTCACTGCGCGAATAATCTCCCAAAAAAGAACGCCTTTTTTACCTTCGATACCCATTTCGTGCTTTTTACTGCGCGCAACTGAGTAATCTTGACAAGGAAATCCGCCGACAATCATATTCACACCGTTCGCTTTCATCTCATCGAAATATTCTGATGAAACTTGCATGATGTCTTCATTACTATGATTGATTTTCGGGTAGTTATATACTCCAACTTCAAACGCATCTTGTGCTTTTCGACTAGGTTCAAATTGGTTCGTATCAGTCACTTGGAAAAATTTTTTATTTAATTTTTTGTTAGCCTCATCAAGGCCAACGATAAATCCCCCAACGCCATCAAACATTGAGAATACTTTAAGTTTTGACATGATTACCTCTTTCATTTTCATCCAAAAATTTCTCTCTTACTATATCATGAATTCAATATTTGATCAACTGATTTGCTAATCCCACTTGTCTTGCAAAATTTCTTGTAAAAACTTCTTAGGCATCCAGAATGAATGCTTCGTAATCCTTCGTCCATCAGGAAGGGGATTGGTATCTGAGAGCTTCCCTTTTCCGACAAAAACATCTTTTTCAATTTCATAATAAGCATTTGAAGCGTGTATTTTTGTAAATAAGTACTTATTCACTTGGCTCTGCGGGAAATTCGTCGATACTCCCTTATCTGACTGTGTTAACTGTACCCCATCACTAATAATGGTTCGTGTTTCATTCCATACACGTTGTGCTTCATCAAATAAACGTTCAGGAAATCCCCAGAACTTCACTTGGTTTAAAACGTACTCACCTGGAGCCTCTTCCTTAAATACGACAAACATATAACGTTTATCACAGATTTCTTGAAAAACATGAGACTCTTCCCAATTATCATTTTGTGCTAACTCGATAAAATCATAAACCTTAAATGGAGAATCTTCTTTAGGAAGGTCTTCCTTATTCACTCGAATGACTCTAAGATTCATATTCGCTTTCTGAAACTCTTGAGTATTTTCAAGGTCTCCAGTAAGTCCAATCATTCTTCTGATTAACAAACTATTTTTAGATTTCGAACGAACAGGAACTTCAAAATCATCATATAAGTCTTCTGCTTTCCAACCCTTATACTTCAAAATCTTTTCTTCAATAAGTTGAGTAAAAGTTTTCTTCGTACCTTTTGCAGTGGCTAAGACACTCTCCTGTTCATGACTAGCAAAGATTTTATGATTAATCAAATACGTCATGTAACTAGACTTTAATTCCCAAGCTCGTTGTTTTGCCATCACATCACTAAAGGGTTGTTCTCTCCAATCTTTTCCTTTACCGGCACCTTTTGTACAAGTGGATAAATAGTTCCCATCGGATTCAGACAATTCGTGTGCTCGGCCATCTTTAATTTTTTGAGTAATACGAGCATAATCATCTAGAATAACATTCATATCTTCTTCGAACCATTCAAAAAGGAAAACTTTTTCAATCATATAATCATAAAGTGTTTGTTCAGGAATTAAGCCATTATAAAATAATAAAAGTATTTTTGAGCATTTTTTCCACAAATGAGATTGATAGAAATCATCTAGATTCTCTTCAAAATAATTAATAATCGTTAAGACTAGTCTTTCTTTTGCGGAAATAGTCCCATTCTTATTGACTTTGAAAGGAGTCACTTTAAGCTCTACTCCAATTTCTTCAAAGTCAGCTTCAGCATTACTATTAGGCTGATATCCAAAGAAATACCGTTCTATATAATTACCATACTGCCCCTTTGAAGATGGCTTAATCTCTTTTTTCTCATACTCATTGGCTTCTTGATTTTGATAATCCTCGTATGTCTTATACTCCGCATCATCATATTCTTTTAAAATATCTGAGAACTTTCTGTTGAGGATTTTTTCAGAATACTGAAGCACTTCTTCTAAATTTGTATTGTCATAGTTAAAAAGTTCTTGTCCCATACACTTATCTCCCTTATTGTAGTTTTATTGTACATGAAAACTACTTTAATTTAAAAATAAATATCCATTGGCTAAGTCGGTGGAATTTCAGTTTTAGACATAATCCTAATTTCAGAGCGACACCCAAGAAGTTGCACGATTGGTCTACGATGATCTTTTTTAAAGTTTTCAATAAATGAATCTACCAATTCTAATTCCAGTTGGTCTGCTAAAACTTTTTGTTCCTCTGGACAATCCTTGGGTTTAATTAAACCAAAAAGAACTTGCAAATAATTCTGCAAGTTCTTTAACAATAATTTTGAATAACTTTTCTTCTTAACTTTTTCTATGAAAACTCCATTACAAAAAACTTAATAAATATTATTTTAAATAAATAAAAACAGGCCAATATATAAAAAATAAAAAACACCTCAAATATTACATAATAAATTAAGTTCTTTATATATAGAACTTGAATCTCAGCATCTTCAACGACTTGTACATTTAGATTTTCGTTTAACTGTCCCTTACTATAATTAGTTGTTAAGATTACGCTATCAACTATTTCTTGCCCTTCTTTGTGGAATTTGATTTGTTTGTTCGATGGTAAAATTATTTCTGTCCCTTTTTCTAGTATTACAGTAGACTTCTCTTTTAAAATAAAGATTGAATCCCTCATAGAGATTTCACTTTCTGATTGATATTGATCATAATTTTTTTCTTTTTTCTTTTGATATATAAATTCGAATTTAGTGTTTTCTGGAATAGATATATTATAAAGAATTTTATTTTCTTTTATATCCACTACATTAACCTCTGTTAAATTCTTAAATTCAGTAACTCTTTGTAAAGGTGGAAACCAATTTAATAAATAAACAGCTGTAAGGACTATAATGATATTGACTATCACTTTTATAATTTCATCAAGAAATCTAAATATTAGCCTTGATAATCTACTAGTCTTATTATCAATTTCATATCGAAATAAATCTCGTAACACACCTACTATTTTTTTTATTAGACTTTCTATAACCAATCTATTAGCAAAAAATATTAATATTCCTACAAGCCATAGAAATAAATAAAATCTAACCTGTTCTTCATTAATTGTTTTTTTCAATATTGGATTATCATATCTATCTAATTGAAACATAAATAGAATTATCACACTTAAAGAAAAGAAACTATATTTAAGAAATAAATTCCTAATTCTTTTAAATTTTTCTTTATCTTCTGTAAACGATTTTATAGTGTCATTTAATAAAACAGCAGGTATGCTTGCAACTGCAGCAATAATATAAGCTTTAGTGTCCATATATTCCTAACCCTTTCAAAAGCAAAAAAATGATAACAAAATATATTTGATAAAAATTAATCTCCCTTAAATTATTTTATCGTACTCATGAAAGATTGTATACATTATTTTTAGTCATAATACTTTATCTTTTTACATCTCGTAAATATAAACTTCTAATTTATAAAATAAACTCTTCTTAGTAATTCAATGCATTTTGAAAAACACACTAATATTCTAAGAAGAGTTTTAATTGTGTCTAGATTTATAAATAATATAATAAGTCTATTTGATTATATTGGAGTTAAGAAAACTATATTTTCTCCCCTAATTCGTCCCCATACTCATGTTTCTGGTAAGGTGCTGCCGCCGTCGATGACGATTTGGCTTCCTGTGAGGTAGCTGGCTTCGTCACTTCCAAGGAACGCGAAGAGTTCGCCGACTTCGAGTGGGTCTGCCAAGCGTTTCATTGGTACGCCTACTGCGATGTCTTGGATGGCACTTTCTGGGTTGTCTGGGTTGGATTCAATGGCCATCTTTTCAACCATTGGTGTACGCGCATATCCCAGTTGTGAGCAGTTCACGCGGATATGGCGGTCTGCGTATTCGACAGCCAAGCATTTTGTTAAGCCTACGAGTGCCGCTTTTGTCATGGCGTAGGCAGCTTCTCCAGCATCGGCTACGATATCCCCTGTGACGGATGAAGCAATGACGATGCTACCACCGCCTTGTTCCAGCATATAAGGGATGACGGCTTGACAGCTATTCCATACGCCTTTGATATTCACATCGATATGGAAGTCGCGCATTTCATCGCTCATTTCTTCAAATGGAGCCAAGCGACAAACCCCAGCGTTGCAACAAGCTATATTCACTTCTCCGAAGACGTCTTTTGCCTTCTTGGCTGCTTCTTTCATATGGTCTTTGTTGGAGACATCTCCGACATAAGTGACGATTTCTGCGCCGTATGTTTCTCTTAATTCTTTCGCCGTTTCTTCGACTTCTGCTAATAAGTCGACAAGGCACATCTTAGCGCCGTATTTAGCATAGACCGTTGCAATTCCCTTTCCGAGTCCAACGGCTGCTCCAGTGATAAGCGCTACTTTTCCTTCTAATTTTTTCATGGTTTTCTCTCCCTTCTTTGAACTTTTCTACACCTCCAGTGTACCTTTTTGTGAGCGCTTTATCAATCGTGTTTTTCGTTATTTTAATTTTTCAGAACCGTTACTTCTTCATTTTGTAAATTTTTGCGCATTTTTATAACAAAAAATCGCCTTCCAGAAGGGCCCCTTTCGTCCAGCGATCGTTTGTGTTATTTGGTTATTCTTGCCCTTTGACTTCAGGCGTTGCGACATCCTCACCAAACCACTTCTGGCTGATTTGTTGGAAGATGCCTTCTTGATAGAGTTCCTTGAAGGCTTCATTCAGCGCTTCGAGGAGCTTCTTGTCGACAGGTCGTACCCCTACCGCAAAAGACTCACTCTCGAATCCTGAAGGAATGGTATCGTACTCGTCGGCGATGCCTTCTGTTGTGAGGTAGTAGTCCGCGTATACACGGTCGATCAGCAAGGCGTCGATACGGTCATTCTTCAAGTCGATAATAGCCTCGTTCACGCTTTGGTATTGGTCAGCGTCCCCGCCTTTGACACGGTTCTTCAACACTTCTGGATGTTCTTCAAAATCCAACATCCCAGAAGATCCATTTTGTGCGCCAAGGACTTTCCCTGTCATATCTTCCACTGAATGAATGCCACTCGTTTTCTTCACGACTAAGATTTGTGTATTTTGCATATAGGGAATCGTGAAGGCGACTTTCTCGCGGCGTTCGTTTGTGGCCGAATACCCATTCCAAATCGCGTCTATCGTGCCGTTTTGAAGTTCGGTTTCCTTCATGTCCCAGTCAATCGGTTGGAAGTGAACCGTGATGCCAAGTTTCTTCGATACGTACTGGGCGAGTTCGATATCAAAGCCGGCATAGTCGCCATTCTTCTCCTCGAAACCCATCGGAACAAAGGTATTATCGAAGCCGACTGTGAGGCTCTTTTGTTGTTGGTATTTATCCCAGTTATCGACTTTTGGGTTACTTGCCAGTTGCGTGCAGCCTGCAAGAGTCATGACCACCACCCCTACAAGCGCCAAAAGCCCTAGAATTCCTTTTCGTTTCTTCATAGCGGCCTCCTATTTCGGTTCGAACGTCAAGAGTTCGTCCGCGATGTTTTTGGCAAAGGTTAAATCGTGAGTGACGACGATTTGCGTCATTCCGAGTTCTTTGTTTTGGAGAATTAACTTCTCTACTTCTAAACGAAGGGCTGGGTCAAGCGCTGACGTTGGTTCGTCGTAGCCGATGATTTCAGGGTCTATCATCATCGCACGAGCCAAGGCCACCCGTTGTTTTTGCCCTCCTGAGAGTGAATACGGGAAGTCGTCTTCATGACCTTCTAGGCCAAGGCGTTCTAATAATGCGCGTGCCTTCGTATTGGCTTCAGCTTCTGGCATTCCGTTCATTTTCACCGGTGAAATCGTTAAGTTTTCTAACACGGATAAGTGCGGGAATAATTGGAAGTCTTGGAACACAAATCCAAGCAATTGGCGCTTTGAGAGTTCATCGAGTGCGAGGGATTCGCCGTTATAGAACACTTCCCCAGAGTCGATAGTTTCCAGTCCTGCTAACATACGTAGCAAGGTCGTTTTCCCGCCTCCTGAAGGCCCTACGATCGCCAAGATTTTTCCTTCGTGAATGGTTAGGTTGAAATCGGACAAGATTTGTTTATCTCCGAAACGTTTACTGATATTGCGTAATTCTAACATCTACTTGTCCTCCTATTTATAATAACTGAATTTCTTTTCAATGCGTTTAGCCACAAGCGTCACAATCCCGATGACAATCAGGTAAATCGCCCCTGCTAGAAACATTGGAACAAGGCTGGCGTCGCGGTTGGCTGCGGTGCGGCTCGCTAGAATCAGGTCTGATATCCCAAGCGCGTATACAAGAGACGTATCTTTGACAAGGCTCATGATTTCATTGAAGACACTTGGCAAGACAATCTTTGTCACTTGTGGAAGTAAGATATAGCGAATCGTCGCTCCTGGCGTGAATTTCAACACTTTCGCCGCTTCATACTGCCCTTTTGGAATCGTATCAATCCCTCCGCGGAAAATCTCCGCAAAGTACGCTGCATAGTTGAGCGTGAAGGCAATGAGTGCTGCTGGGAGTCGGTCTAGACGGATGCCGACACTTGGCAAGACGTAATAAATAAAGATGAGTTGGAGTAACAGAGGCGTCCCGCGCATTACCCAGATGTAAATGTGGATGAACCAGTTGAGTGGCTTCCATTTCAGTTGCATCGCAAAGGCAATGAGAACCCCCAGCGGAATCGAGAAGATAAGAACGAGTGCGAACACTTCTAATGTCGTCACTGCTCCATATAATAAACTTGGTAAAATTTCGAGTGAATAGGACAAATTAAGGACCTCCATCTGTTAATTGATGGTACATAGTATAGCACAACTCATTTAGTTGAAAAAGATGAAAGTTTCATGAGAACGGTCTCAGTTTCAAGTTTTCTTACTACTTTTATCGCAAGCAAAAACCGCAACTGGATTTGTTCCAATTGCGGTTTGATTCTCTGTTATTCAATTATTCCTTGTTCCACTTTTCGTCTTTCTTTGAGAAGGTCACGCACTGAAATCAAGACCACAGCTCCTAGTATCATTGCCATTCCGACAAAATCGATGGCGTAAAACTGCTCCTTCATAATGAGAAAGGCAAAGAAGACGGCAGAAATGGGCTCCACGGCTGCAATTAGACTTGATTTTACCGGACCGATATAGCTCGTCCCTTTTAGGAACATCGTATAAGAAATGACAGTACCAATAAGGATAATTCCCGTTAACGCAGCCAGAATATCAACACTATATTCCAGTTGAAGGGCCGTGAGTCCACTCATCGGGAAAAGAATGACTCCTGCAATCACCATCCCTACTCCAATCACCGTTAGACTTCCATAGGTTTGAATGAGTTTAATCGGAAGCATAATATAGATGGCATAGGTAAACGCACTAAAGATGCCCCAGAAGAGCCCTAGTGGTGTGACGGAGAGTTGATTCCACTGACCATGTGTCGCAATTAAGAAGGTTCCCCCCATCGCCAGAACAATTGAGGTCACTTCTGAAGGGGTTGGTGCCGTACGATTTTTCACACATAGATACACAAGAATAATGACCGGACAGAGATACTGCAAGACTGTTGCCGTACCCGCATTACTCAAGGCAATGGCTTGTAAATACGAAAATTGATTTAAGAATAATCCTACAAAGGCAAAAATAATGATTTTGACGTAATTACTCTTCTCCTTAAAGAATGCACATAGCTGTTCGCGGTTGAAGAGAAAACTCATTAGTAGCAGTAGCGTCCCAGAGATAATCAGCCGTAAATCCGTCAAAGCAAGCACACCCATCCCGTGTGCCATCAAGTACTGACCACTTGCTCCACTCATCCCCCATGCAATCCCTGCAAAAAGCGTCATTAAGGTTCCTTTTAAAATCTTCTGTTTTGGTTGTTTTGTAATATCTTTATTTTTCATAAATCCGATTATAACATAAAAATAAACGATTTTCGCTGAAGGAAAAAGTAAATATTTCTTGAATTTTACCAACAAATTTCGAATTCCAAAAGAATTATTGTTATACTGAAAATGTTCAATCTTGAAAAAAGGAGAAAAAAATGAAGAAAATTACGAAACTTACTTTTATGACCGTAGCAACGTTACTATTGTCTGCCTACTCTGTTACCGCTCAAGAGGTCGATACAGAACCTGCAGAACAAACAACAGAGTACTTCCCAAAAGAAGAACCATATACAGGCTTTACTTCTAGAGATGGAGTGACTTATTATCACGTGAATAATGTTCCAATTACTTCTCAATGGAGAAAAATTGAAGAAAAATGGTACTATTTCAACGAAGAAGGAATTATGCAAAAAAATGCTATTGTTGATGGCTACCTAATTAATCATCTTGGAACTCGTGCTAAAAATGAATCTGTCGTTATTAATGGTCAAATTTTTTACGCGGATGCAAATGGAAAAATGCTCCGCAGTGTAGCGGTTGAAATCGATGGAAAAATAGCTTACTTCAACGAAAAAGGAGAGCGATTTGATCATGCCGAAGAAGCTGGTTTGAACGTGAAAAACACATGGATTCAACGCGATGGTAACTGGTACTACGCTGACGAAAACGGTGATTTTCTTCGTAATAATTGGAGAGTTATCAACGGTAAATGGTATGCTTTTCACGCTAACGGCGTCATGTATGAAAACGAATGGAATGGCGACTACTACTTAAGGTCTGATGGATCAATGGCTGATAACGAGTGGATTTTTGACAAAAATTACAACAGTTGGTTTTTCCTAAAACCTGGTGGGAAATATGCTCAAAATGAGTGGAATGGTAGCTACTACTTGAAGTCTAGCGGATACATGGCAAAAAGCGAATGGATTTTCGATAAAAACTACTCTAGCTGGTACTATCTACAAGAGGACGGTGCTTACGCTTCAAACAAATGGTTACTAATTAAGGGAAAATGGTATCACTTCCGTTATTACGGCGAAATGGATGCGAATAAATGGATTGGTTCTTATTATGTTCAATCAGATGGATCTATGAGATAATTTCTATTACAAAAGTCAACTACATGTTAGTTGGCTTTTTTCTTATCTTATTTTTTCCTAGTTCTAAAGTTTAAGATTTTAAGGTTCCTCCCCTTTTGGTTTGCCCTATATCTTCTTATTTTGTTACACTAAATAAGAAATCTTTATGGAGGAAATTTCGATGAAACGCACAACAAAATTTACAGTAACAGCTATAACTTTACTATTACTAACACCTCAACTTGTTCATGCAGAAATGTCTTTGGAAACAACCACCACTGAATCAACAACGCAGACAACGCAAGTCTCCAACTATCAAACCAGTGAAGTCAATGAGGAAATACAACAGGAATCAACATACACGGGTCTCGTTTATGAAAACGGAGATACCTTCTATCACGTGAATGGTAAACCTCTCCTCTCTCAATGGCAATGGACCCATGGACGGTGGTACTACTTTGATGATAAAGGTAAAATGTTTACCTCTGGAATGACTCCAGATGGTTACCTTGTCGATGCCGATGGAAAAATAGCAGGTCCTGGATGGTTAAATGCGAATGGGACTTGGTACTACGCCCTATCAGAAGGCAAAGCACTCCTTGATGATTGGAAGAAAATTGACGGTATATGGTATGCCTTCCATACAGATGGAAAGATGTATGCTAACGAATGGAATGACAGTTACTATCTCAAATCAGATGGTGCGATGGCTGATAACGAATGGATTTTCGATAAGAACTACTCTAGCTGGTTCTACATTAAATTAGGTGGCTCCTATGCTCATAACGAATGGAAGGATGCCTACTATTTAAAAAATGGCGGATATATGGCTCAGTCTGAGTTCATTTATGATTCTAACTATAAAGCGACGTACTATTTAGATGAGAACGGTCAGTATGTTAGCGATAAGTGGAAAGAAATTGAAGGAAAATGGTATCATTTCCGTAAATACGGCGAAATGGATATCAATAAATGGATTGGATCGTACTATGTCAAATCTGATGGCATTATGGCCACAAATGAACTTATCTATGATTCAACGTACAATAGTTTCTTTTATTTCAATGAAGACGGTCAGTACTTGGAAGGAAACCAATGGAAAGAAATTGCTGGCGAATGGTACTACTTCAAGGAAGGCGGATACATGGCCAAACATCAATGGATTGGTTCTTACTATGTGAAGGCTGATGGACGTATGGCTAAAAACGAAATGCTATATGATTCCTCAAGCGAATCATCTTATTATTTCACAGAAGACGGGACGTATGCGAAGAACTACTGGGCCAACATCAATGGCTACTGGTACTACTTCAAATCTAGCGGAAAAGTTGCGCGTAAAGAATGGATCGACAATAAATATTACGTATTCGATAACGGTAAAATGGCGACTGGTACACATATTATCAATCACTATCAATACACATTTGACGAAAGTGGAAATGTCTTGAGCAAGAAAGCCGTTGATATCGGATGGGTAGAAAAAGATGGTAAACGTTACTTTTATAATAGAGCAGGCCAACGTATCGGTGACGAAACGGCCAAAAAAGTTATGGATGTCAGCGAACATCAAGGTTATATTGCTAACTGGGAATCCATCATCAAAGATAACGGAATCGATGCTGTTATTGTTCGTATCGGTTACTCTGGTACTGAAGATAAATATCTAGCACATAATATTAGCGAATTGAATCGTCTAGGCGTGCCTTATGGAATCTACCTCTATACCTATGCTTCAACAGAGGCAGATGGTAAAGAAGATGCCAAACAAACCCTCGCATTAATCGAAAAATACAATATCAAACCAACTTACCCTATTTACTTCGACTTAGAAGATTGGCGATATATAAATGGTGCAAAATCCGCACCAACAGATACAGCTACTTGGGTGAGCATCTGGAAAGCGTATCGGAATACAATGATGAAAGCTGGATACACTAATGTGCGTGTGTATAGTTACCAATATCTCTTACAAAATCGTTTAAACGATTCTGAAATCCTAAAATATGTGGATTGGGTTGCTGCTTACACTCCACAACTCACATACCACCTTCCATATAGTCAGCCAAGCTGGGGATGGCAATATACCGATAAGGAATTCGTTGTCGGCCTTGGAAATGTGGATATGAGTGTTTGGTTCGGACGTTGATTACACTATATTTAAAACAAAATTAGAACTTTTAGAAAGCCTCCTTTAATATGAGGCTTTTTATTTGATTAGGTGCAAAATTTATCATAGGAAATTGCGTGTTTTATTCTTTTTTGGTACACTTGGAAAGAATAATTTTTATAAGGAGGTTTTTATGAAACATACAGGTAAAGTCACGCTCTTAACGGCCATCCTCTTTGCCCTTTCGGCACATGCGGCTATTGCAGAGACGGTACAATCTGAAACGGCAGTACAACCTACGACAGTTGAAGTTACAACGATTCAGACAACAACAGAGATAACAACGACTTCAGAAGCATCATCTCTTCCAATAGAGGCAAAAAACGACGTCTATAAATACAAAGCTGATGAAGTTCCTAAGTACACGGGTATTTACAAAGCTGACGGCGAAACGTACTACCAGGTGGACAGTAAGCCCATCACGAATACATGGAAATGGTACGATGGTCGATGGTATTACTTTGGTGAAGATGGAAAGATGTTCAAATCAACCGTTACTCCAGATGGGTATCTTGTAGATAGTGAAGGAATGCTTGTCAGTCCTGGCTGGAGTTATCAAGATGGCAAATGGTACTATGCCGAGTCTGGTGGAAAAGTATTCCGTGGTGATTGGAAGAAAATTGATGGCGTTTGGTACGCATTCCATAACAATGGTATGATGTACTCTCATGAATGGAGCGGTAGTTATTTCTTAAAAGATAGCGGTGCAATGGCTGATAACGAATGGGTTTTCGATAGAAACTACAATAGCTGGTTCTATATTAAGCCAGGTGGTGTTTACGCAAGTCGCGAGTGGAAAGGTGACTACTACTTGAAGGCTGGTGGCTATATGGCTCAAAGCGAATTCATTTATGATCCAAATTATAATGCAACATACTATTTAAACGAAGACGGATCTTATATTCGTAACCAATGGCTTTTAATAAAAAGCAAATGGTACCACTTCCGTAAATATGGAGAACTTGATACGAATACTTGGATCGATTCTTACTACGTGAAGGCAGATGGTATAATGGCTGAAAATGAATGGATTTACGATAAGAACTACGGAGGTTACTTCTATCTCAAGGATGACGGTGTTTATGTCACAAATATCTTTACTATTGATGGGAAAAAACATCTTTTCCAGGAAAACGGTCTGTGGATTGCTGAAGTTCCCAACGCTGTTAATTATGGAGACTATAAAAATATTATCTTCCTCGACCCTGGACATGGCGGAAAGGATCCCGGTGCCGTTTATAATGGGATTCGTGAAAAAGATTTGAATATGCAAATCTATCGTAAACTACGTAGAGAATTAGAAAAACTTGGATATACTGTTCTCACTTCTAGAGATAAAGATGAATTTGTAGATTTCGTAACGGAACGTTCTCAAATGGCCAATAAAACCGATGCAGACTTTTTTATTAGTATCCACTTCAACGCAACAGGCGTTCCTGGAGCAAACCGTAGTGGTGTGGAAACCTACATTTATGAACCTGATGACGATCTTCCACCTAGAATTAATAAAGAAGCTCATGATAATCCCCTTCGCATGAGCGAAAGCAAACGTTTAGCGGAAAATCTCCATGCTTCTATTATCGAAAAATCAGGAGCTAACGATCGTGGTATTCGTGGTGCAAGTTTTGCAGTGCTTCGTGAAACAGCAAAACCAGCTGTTCTTTTGGAACTAGGATATATGGATAGTCCCGAAAGCAAGAAAATTAGGGATAATGATTATCAAGAAAAACTTGTTACTGGAATTGTTAGTGGTATTCAAAAATTCTATAAAACCGCTAAATAATGCATATTTATTATTGGCCTCATCCATTGGATGAGGCCTTTTTGTGTCTTTCTTCTTTTCAAAACAAAAATTGTCACGATATAATAAAACTTTTTTTAGAAGTTTATAAAAGATAAGTCTCTTTTAGTTAAAAATATAATATCCATAGTGAATTTGACTAATAGCTCTAATTCATTCACTTTAGTTATAGCTAGATTAATAAATAAATCGAATGATGTATCCGAAAAAGATTATTTTTGAAGGAATCCTTCCTTTTCCAAGAAGGCACGAGCCACACTTTCCGCAGACTTCCCTTCTACTCCAACTTCATAGTTCATTTGACTCATTTGACTTTCAGTAATTTTTCCTGCCAATACATTCAATACACTTTCTAACTCAGGATGTTGTTTTAATAATGCTTCCTTCATTAAAGGTGCGCCTTGGTAAGGTGGGAATAATTGTTTGTCATCCTCTAATGCTACTAAATCATAGCGTGTAATTTCAGCGTCCGTTGAGTACGCGTCAGTTATTTGGATGTCTCCTGATTGAATCGCTTGGTAACGAAGGCTTGGTTCCATCGTTGCGACATTGAGATTCAAGCCATATTTACTTTGAAGTCCACGATTTCCGTCTTCACGGTCGTTGAATTCCAGTGTGAATCCTGCTTTTAATTGCCCTTCGACTTTCTTCAAATCGGAAATTGTCTTAAGACCATATTTCTCCGCAATAGAACGTGGTACAGCAACCGCATAGGTGTTTTGATACGCCATTGGTTTTAGAAAGGCTAGTCCATCTTGTTTTAGAATCCCCTCTCTTGCTGCTTCAAAAACTTCTTGTGGATCATGAGAAATGCTTGGGGCAGGTTTCAACAAGCTTTCTGTAATAGTTCCTGTAAATTCTGGGTAAATATCAATATCTCCTGATTTTAACGCTTCATACAAGAATGTAGTCTTCCCAAAGTTTGGTTTCACTTCGACTTTCAGTTTCGTGTTTTCTTCAATTAAGAGTTTATACATATTCGCTAAAATCTCAGGTTCAGGCCCTAATTTCCCAGCAATGATAAGGGTTTGTTGTCCCATCGAAGGCATCATTCCTGAAACAAAAGACGCGCCCAGTCCTGCAAATAGAAGGATAAAGGTTGCGAAAATTGTTTTTAATTTGGCATGTTCCATCCATTTTAATAAGGTACTAAATGCGATTGCCAAGACGGCTGAAGAAACTGCGCCAATGATAATGAGACTAGCGTTATTACGGTCAATTCCAAGAAGAATAAACGAGCCAAGGCCCCCTGCCCCAATTAAAGCGGCAAGAGTCGCCGTCCCAATAATAAAAACGGCTGAAGTTCGAATACCAGACATAATGACAGGCATCGCAATCGGAATCTCGAACTTCTTCAATCGTTCCCATTTCGTCATCCCAAATGCCATAGCGGCTTCCTCCAAGCTTGGGTCAATCCCTTGTAGGCCTGTAATTGTATTTTGCAGGATTGGGAATAAAGCGTAAATCACAAGCGTTGTGAGAGCCGGAACCGTTCCAATCCCCATAAATGGAATAAACAGCCCTAATAGCGCCAGTGACGGAATCGTTTGGAAGATTCCTGCCACTTGAAGAACGAATCCTGCTGCACGCTTACGAGAGCTTAACAGAACCGCCAAAGGAACAGCAATCATAATGGAAATCAGTAGCGCTAATAATGATAATTGCAAATGTTGCCCTAGTGCTACTGTCCAGTCGCTAAAACGATCTTGAAAAGTCGTTACAAGATTATGCATGAACAGCACCTCCTTTAAACAATTCTGCGACAAATGCTGTTGCAGGATGTGCAAGAATTTCTTCAGGTGTTGCGACTTGCTGGATTTCTCCGTCTTTTAGAACTGCGATACGGTCAGCTAATTTTAACGCTTCATCTGTATCATGTGTGACGAAAATGGTTGTCATCTTAAACTCATTGTGTAATGCCTTCGTGAGTTCTTGAAGTTGCTTCCTGGAGATCGCATCGAGCGCTGAGAAAGGTTCATCCATTAACAGTGTCATCGGTTCAGCAATCATCGCTCGAACAATTCCCACACGTTGTTGTTCCCCACCAGAGAGTTCACTTGGAAGACGTTTGGCATAATCATCAAAAGGAAGACCTACCTTCTCAAGCAATTCTTTCGTTTTAGCTACGATTTGCTCCTTCTTCCACCCTTTCATCTCAGGGATGAGGGCGATATTTTCTGCCACTGTTAAGTTTGGAAACAGCGCGATTTGTTGAAGGACATAGCCCGTCTCTAAGCGTAATTTTCGCTGGTCATGTTCTTTGATTCGTTTTTCATTTAAATAAATATTTCCATCAGTCGGTTCAATCAACTGGTTGATCATCTTCAACATGGTTGTTTTCCCTGAACCGGATGGACCCACTAACACCATGAATTCGCCGTCGTTAATGCTAAGGTTCACGTCTTTTAAAACGAGCTTTGCATCATAGCGCAAGGCGACATTTTTATATTCAATCATTCTAACCCTTCTTTGTTTTTTATTTTTATATCGTTTGAAAGTATCATTACTTAATTTCTTTATACTCCACTTCCAAGCCCTTTTTCACTGCTGGACGTTTGGCAATTCTGTCTGCCCATTCGTTAAGATGTTTGTAACTTTGCGCGTCAAGGAACTCTGCAGAATTTTGATAGAGTTTGTCTTGAACGAGTTGACCATACCATGACCAGATAGCGATATCAGCAATCGTATATTCTTCTCCTGCGATATACGGGCGTTTGGCTAACTCTTGATCAAGCAAGTCTAATTGGCGTTTCGCCTCCATTGTGAATCGATTAATAGCATACTCTATTTTCTCTGGTGCGTAATTGAAAAAATGTCCAAATCCTCCACCTAAGAATGGAGCTGCTCCTGTTTGCCAGAAGATCCAGTTTAAGCCTTCTGTACGTTTAGCAATGTCTTGAGGAAGGAATTTTCCGAATTTTTCTGCTAAATATAGCAAGATATTCGCTGACTCAAAGACTCGAATCGGCTCATCTCCTGAACGGTCTACAAGGGCTGGAATTTTCGAGTTCGGGTTAATGGCTACAAAGTCACTCCCGAATTGGTCCCCATCCATAATCGAAATCTTGAATAAGTCATAGGCCGCTTTTTCAACCCCTGCTTCCAGTAATTCCTCTAGTAAAATCGTCACTTTAATGCCGTTTGGTGTGCCTAGAGAATACACTTGTAAGTCTGTTTCTCCAACAGGTAACGTTTGTTCAAAACGAGCTCCTGTTGTTGGACGGTTAATTCCTGAGAACTTCCCTTGGTTGCTATCGGCTGCGCTCCAAACGCGTGGTAATTGATATTCTGACATCATCATTCCTCCTCAAGTTTCTTTAGCATTATTTTAACATGACTCCCCTCTTCTCTTTACAACATCTGCTTATGAATACTTTCTCAAGCAGAAACTTAGGTGAATCCTTTTTTGATGCTATAATGAGTCAAACAGTAAAGGGGGTCTTCATATGTCATTAGAAGATAAATTACAACAAGCAACAGGTGCCGCTAAAGAATTAGCTGGTAAAGTTACAGGCGATAAAAGCCTTGAATCAGAAGGTGCTGTTGAAGGAATTAAAAACAACTTCAATAAATAACACTGAATTCTAAAGTGAAAGAGTCCCTACAAATGAAGTGCACCCCAAAAGTTAGATTTTCTGTCTAACTTTTGGGGTGCACTTCAAATCCGGGGGTTTTAATTAGACCAAAAAAAACACTCTGTATACACAGAGTGCTGAGATCTTGTAAGTAATTCCAATAACGTATTAACGTTTTGAGGCTAGGGCTCTATCCATGTTCGTATTAAACTATTTTTTTGTTTAATACATGGTTGAATTAATATAGATATCCTATTTTTCTTTCTTCCTAACTAACTCAAACTAATTTTTGCCATTTTTGGTTTTCTTTACTAACAGTATCTTGAACAGATTTTGAAAACTCTCCTTTGATTTCATTATCTATTTGAGAATTAACAGAATCAATTGTTTTCTTTGTTTTTCCTCCTATTTCCTTTACTTCTATGTCAAATCTCTCTACAATACGCTCTGTAGCACGTTGTTTAGCAGGAACATATAATGTTCTAATTATCGCTTTCTCTAGACTCTTTTCGATTTGACTATAGATTTCAACGGATCGTAACTGATCCATCCCCCATTCATAAGCTCCATGTATGGTATCTTCTATGTCTCTAACCACTTGAAAGTTTCTAACCATATCATTTAAATCAGAAAGACCATTTCCAATATTATCGAGCGTGTCTGATGTAAAGTCATACAATCCTTTTACAATATCTTCAAAATATCCCATTCTCTCACTCCTCTTTTTCATCGGACGGATTTGCTCTTAGTTCACGAGAATATTCTTCTATGATTTCCTCTTGTTTTTGATACTCCTTCTTATAACAATTTTCCAAGATATCATATTTTCTTTCAAGTTCACGTTTTCGACTCATAAATTCCTCTAAATTCACCGTTTTATATCTATGGATGGTCTCCAAAGTAGCTGAAAGCATATCCTCAGTCGTATCAGGTAATTTTGAATAAGCAGACAAAACAATAGAATGTTTCTCATCAATCATTTTGTCTACCCCTCTATAAAAATCATTTAAAAAACTCCATTTAGTATCTAATTCATTCTTTAATTTCAAATAATCATCATCTATTTTATCAAGCTCTTCCTGCGCCTCTAGTAACTTAGTCCTAATCTTATCCCATTTATCCATGACGAATTAATCCTTCTATTTCTTTATCTTTTTGAACAATTTCTGCAATTCCTGACTTGATCTTTGTCTCCAATTGAACAAAAGAAGTAGCTAACATATTCGCAGTTGAACTGACTGATTGACAATGACTATCAACAACTTCTACAACTGAACCATAATTTACACCACATTCATTGTACGTTGCTCTAACTTCATCAGAAGAAAGTAAAAAACCAAACGGTACATCCCCTAGACTACCATACAAATCCATACTCTGCTTAACCGCACTCGTGACTCTTGCATCTATCAGAGTGGTTGCTGCTGTTACTGCAGTCGATATACCACTTGCAACAGCTAGAGCTTGCTCAGAATCTAGTGCAATGAGTTCTGCTTTTGACAACCCATTTGTAAAGCTTTTCCCAATATCATTAACTTTAAAACGTCTTTTTTTAATCTGAATTTCTTTGATTTTAGCTTGAGTATTTTTTTCAACACTCTCTAAACTAATAGAAGACTGCTCAATTTTTTGGATTATATCACTAACTGCTCGTAAATCTCCTATTAAGTGACCACCTGAATTAGGAATAACATACTCTTCACCCAAATATTTTCCACCAAATCGATCAGCCCAGTTATTTAGAGGATCTTTCTCTGTTGTGATTCTTGTCACACTTCCTGTAAACTGTTTTTTTTCATTTTCAATCTCTGAAATATTTTTTGCTATAGTTATTTCTAATAAAGGATTAGTTAGAAGGGAACTCAATGCAGCACCCACGGGAACATAGAGTGGGGCCGGATTATAAACAATTGTTTTGGGTGCGTTATATTTCAAAGCGACTCGTTGTGCAATGTTCCCTCCAAGTGAGTGTCCTGTTAATATAATATCTTCTGGATCTAACCCATTCTCTTTAAGAACTTTTTCATAGAATTGATAAGCTGAGTCATAATGGTGACCAGTCCCCATAGCAATACTGATCACATCCGTCATGATTACATCCTTAAAACCATCACTATCAGGGTTAGTACCCGTATATGCAATAACGACTTTCCCTGTTGTAGTATCTTTAAAAGCCACGCCACTAGTCCCAGTCGCATTATCTCGAAAACTGGATACATATTCAAAAGTCGGTGGCATAACTGCCTTTTCTGTTTTAAAGTATTTTTCCTCCACATCATCATCAGTAGAACCTAGAATTCTTGCTTTCTCAAACTCATAAGATAGTTCCGATGCATCAAGGGTAGGAATCGTTCCATCAAGCACAGTCAATTCATTGTACGGCATTTACTTTACCTCCACTGATAATTTCCGCATGAGAATTTTGTCCATGCTGAATATCTACAGTATAGCTAAACGCTTTATTTTCTAAAGTATTCGGACTGATATGAACAACCATTATTAATTGAGTATTCTGGTCTACTTCCATGTAGTTATTTAGAACAGAATCCGTTAGAAAGTAACTAATATATGCGCTTCCTGTTTCATAGCTATAACTTTTTCGGTCCATGTTTAATCTTGATAAACTTTCTTTATTGATTACAAATTTTTGCAATAGAAGTGTTGGATGTTTTATGTTCACATTTGCTGTCGAATCTTTCAATTGAATGGTGCCATTTTGATAAATGACTTCACCCTCATATAGTACTTCTGTATGCTTTTTCTTTTTATCATCAATTGTCACTTTTTTCCATAAAATGGTTCCAGTAATACTTTTAGTCTCACTATCCACTTCTAACTTTATAGATTGAAATGAATAGCCTTCGCCTTCTTTGTAATCATATAAATCATCACTTTGAATTCTAAATCCATCTGGAAATTTTTCAAACAAGTCTTGTAAATCCTCCGTGGGATAAACCTTACTTAGTTCAGCTGCCTTCCCTTCGATAAACTCTCTGCTACTTTTTTTATTGCATGCCGTTAACATCATTATTCCAAATCCTCCCAACAATATAATCATAACCATTCTTTTAAACATGGATTTATCCTCCTTTGTAGCACCCAGGTTAAACAATTAAATTGTATCAGTTTTAAGATATTGATTCAATATTTTCTTCAAAATGTTGCTTTATCCGTTTCTCTTTCTTTACACTTTTCTCTATAAAAACAAAAGGCACTCTGTAAATACAGAGTGCTTAGATCTTGTAACAAATTCCAACAACGAATTAACGTTTTTAGGCTTACTTTGTCTATTTATTGACCGCTATTTGTTTACTTCCCACTGATAAGCTCCGCATGAGAATTCTGTCCATGCCGAATATCTACAGTATAGCTAAATGCTTTATTTTCTAAAGTATTCGGGCTGATATGAACAATCATTCTTAATTGCGTATCCTGGTCTACTTCCATGTAGTTATTTAGAACAGAATCCGTTAGAAAATAACTAATAAATGCGCTTCCTGTTTCATAGCTATAACTTTTTAGTTCCATTTTTAATCTTGATAAACTCTCTTTATTGATAATAAACTTTTGCAATAGAAGTGTCGGATGTTTTATATTCACATTTGCTGTCGAATCTTTCAATTGAATGGTGCCGTTTTGATAAATGACTTCACCCTCATATAGTATTTCTGTATGCCTTTTCTCTTTATCATCAATTGTCACTTTTTCCCATAAAATGGTTCCAGTAATACTTTTAGTCTCACTATCCCCTTCTAACTTTATAGATTGAAATGAATAGCCTTCGTCATCTTTGTAATCATACAAATCATCACTTTGAATACTAAATCCATCTGGAAACTTTTCAAACAAATCTTGTAAATCCTCCGTGGGATAAACCCTACTTAACTCCGCAGCTTTTCCTTCAATAAACTCTCGACTTCTCTTTGGATTGCATCCAGCTAAGAAGACCATTCCCATTCCACCTAATAAAATTATTTTTAGCACTTTTTTCAGCATGGTTTTCCCCTTTTTTAGTAACCGTGATTAATACTTAGATTGTAGCAATTTTAAGATTCCGATTCAATATTCCTTTCAAAATATCACTTTATCCGTTCCTCTTTTGTTACACCTCTCTATATAAAAACAAAAAACACCCCAATAAATGGGATGCTTTGAATAATCCTTCTCAATATAACGATATTAACGTTTATTGGCTACTCCTTCGTCGTACGCATCCACATCCGTACG